>Ga0065711_1029615_pt1 | contig 35488 bp, 22 predicted proteins | sample Hoacrofraction12_FD_59098 | JGI IMG/M metagenome (GOLD analysis project Ga0065711, IMG submission 59098) | Hoatzin crop microbial communities from Cojedes, Venezuela - Epithelial fraction 12 v2 (version 2) | ecosystem: Host-associated > Birds > Digestive system > Esophagus > Crop | place... | reverse complement strand
GTGGTGGTCATCGGGGGTCCCAAGATGAAGGCCCATCCTCTTCATCACGGTGTCCGCTGATTGACCTTTGTTTCTGCGCAAACTCAGTTCTCTCCTGGCTCCCATCCATACAGCAGGGTCGGTCTTGACCAATTCTAGGCAACTCCCAGCCCCTATCAGGAACTAACCCCTTTGTATGGAGATGCAAGACTCTCTGCTTCAGTTAATTTACACAATAGATAAGCACTATCAGTTTTTTAAATGCACAGCAACTATTAGGTAATGCCACTTCTATTAAAACCCCTTTTAACCCCTTCCTTCAACAGTCTTCACAAGCCATCTTTTCCATGAAACAGGAGATGACCTCAGGTGTCCTAGCTCCCAGGTCATGCTGCCCATGGTGAACTCTGTTACTTTTGGACTGCTGCTTAGCTGGAGAAATGCTGTGTGGTAAAGAGTGAATTTAGGGATGGAGGGAGAGGGATTTAATGCTACTGTTTTCTGTCAGACTCAGAAATCCCAAAAGGCTAGCATTTTTTTTTCATTCCTTTAAGGCTGATTGCACAATTTCTGTTTAAAATGTTTTATTGAGATAGCACACATACTTCTTTTCTAAGGGGATAAAACTGCATGGCATTTTTGGCTTAGACCACTGACAAACGCAATGCCTCACAGGAGCCGTGATTTGCTCCTATGGTCCCATTCTCTTTTCTTTTATACTTTCATAAAGAGTATCTGTACAATTTTAATATAACTGTAATGAAAATCTTACAGTGAAAAAAAATCCAGATTATTTTGGCCTAGGACTGTGGGATCTGTGATACTGCTGGAAACTGCAATTTGACTTCATGCCCCTTCCTTTTCTCCTGTTGGGGAATTCCCCGCTATGCTACAAGTCTGCATACATAAAACAGCTTCTCCTTTGGTAGGAAGAATAATGAGCAACACTGAGTCTAAGTACACAGTGCTTTCTGGGATATTTCCTGAGATCCTGACTCAGAAGGTCTTGATTCAAGAGACTTTGCAGCTTCTTTTTTTGGCTGGACCCTTCAGGATATTGCAGAGCTTTGGACAGATTTTAGTGTCGGCAAATACTCTGCTTATGGCTTCAGTTTGTTTATGGATGCCTCCAAATAAGCATAGAGCTCTCCTAAGTTTCCCTGAGTACCCATAACCCCAAGAATAAGTCGTCATCCTCCCAACTACTGAGATTAGTTTAACCAGTTATGGATTACGAAATAAATAAATAGAGAAGCTGAGGTCTTTTATGCATCTTCTGGATTTGTGGCATCCAAGGAACCTTCTTTTCATGCCTGATTTCCTGGCCAAAGACTGGAAACACATTATTTGGTCAACAAAAGTTGAATTAGTTCTGTCATATCTTGACTCTAGCAACTGGATTGTTATGAGAGAGACTAACAATCAAATGAGTTTATTACATGCTGGTGGTGCAGTAAAATTCAATTAATTTGCTTACTGGGCTTCCCAGAATGAGAAATAGACATGCCATGAATGTGAACGATGCCATCACTCTAGTTCTGTGTCAGGAAGCAAATGTAGTCTGATGATGTTTTGGAGTCTCACCGTCCTTCCTTGTACACCCCTGCATCCCCTGAGGCTCCAAGCAAGATGGGAGGACACTACATGAACACACTTTCCCTGGAACAGCATTGCAGACCTATGATTTAGCTTTGCGGCCACCTGTGACCCTGCTGGGAACAACCGGAGAGGAGGCCCTACCTGGATAAGGAGTCCTTGGCTGGCCTGCTGCCTTCCCAGTTGCTGCATTTCCATGGACACAGGAGGCAGATGGGACAACTGCAAGGAGGCAGTTGTGTCCCCATGCAAAAAATGTTCTCCAAAGATGCTGCAGAAGTGCAAAAAATGTTCTCCAAAGACCGTGCAGGAATTACCTCAAAGCACTAAACCTGGGGGAGCACTCAGCCTGAATGACTCCAACTCCTCCTCTAAAGCAGCTTTTCAGGACCCATGACATGGATAACAACACCTATGGCTCCTCAAGAACTTTGCCACCTGGCCTTGAGCCAGGATTTAGGTCTGCATTGCTTGGATGCAGAGATGGTCTCTGTCCATGTTCCGAGATAACCTGCAGCAATAAGTGAGGGAGCATGGACTGAGAAGTCAGGAAGTTGCTGTGTCCTTGGCTGAGGATTTTGTTGGGCTCAGCAGAATCAGACCCTGCTTGGTAATATAGGACTGGTGTGTTACTGATCTGAAGAGGCAGGGAGATGGGAAGCTCAAAAAGAAAATCCCCAGGAGGAATCAGGTGGGAAATGTGGGCACTGAAATGGTTTTACTCCATCCACCAAATTCTCCTCAGGAAAAAATATCTAATAACTTTTTCCCAGAGGAGCGGAAAGCTCTGTCCTTATATTCATCCTAAAGGGGCTGACAGAGAAATCCTTAATAGCTTCGAGAACGGGCAGGTCATGGCTTAAAGGTATCTCGTAAAATTGAAAAAGTAAGTTCATCTGCAGTCCATGAAGTGCCAGAAGTGCTAGAAGTCAGTCCAAGGTAAATTATCTCTTTCCCATTTGTTCAAGTCTTTTTGATAAGAGAGAAGGGCCTCAGCTACTGGAGGGAAGGTAGGAGGGAGGTAGACCAAGAAGCTGAAGGACAAAATGACAGAAGTGAAGGGACTTCAGCAGGCAGTCCCTTCCCTAGTGTTTACTACAGGTAGGACCTCAGAGCATCCCAAGGCCAATCAAATTCATGCAGGGACTTTGGCACAGTCATTCCAGTCCTGAGCACAGTGCTGGGTAGCAGCTCCAAACACAACCCAGAAAAGGCATCCACAGAGTCTGACACCTTTGCCTGTAGTCTTGAGGTTTATCCTGAATTAAAAGCTCCCCAAAAGATAAAACAGCACACCTGATTCACCTGTGGCTATGTGACCTAGAAACCAGAAGTGCTTCTTGCTAAAAAAGCAACAGGGATAGTTGGCTCAACTTTTGTGTCTGTGTGGATACTGGTAGGTTATGTGATAAAAAGCTTTGTGTCTTCACACCCACAGGAGAGCAAAGGGGAGCAAAGGCAGGAGGGGGAGCCCATGTAATAACCTGTCCTGGCTCCTTGCAGCCCCATCCCGGGGGTCATCAGCCTATCAAAGGCCCATCTGCACAAGCCCAGCAGAGCACAGAGTCCCAAAGGTAGGGGGAAATCCAAAGGCGACACCCTGTCCAGGCTTCTCCCAGGGCTGTCCTGTCAGACCATCATCTCTGTGGTCCAGGGGTGATAGTCATCCTGTGGAGTCCATAGCAGCAGCTCTCCAGAGCTTCCATTGAACTGAGCAGGGTTACGAGACACATTATGGGTGTTAAACTCCATTTATAGCTACCTTCGGTGGGGAGGGGCTGCTTCCTACTCTGTGTACACGTGTGCAGAGGAGTCTGAGCACAGCCACTGCAGTCAGACCACGGGTGGGAGGTTCTGTGTGTCTGTGGTGCAGCAACCAGATCAAGTGTGGGTGTACAAGTGAGTGATCCCTCTCGAAGTTCAAGCCGGACCAGCCAGTGAGTAGGTGGTGTGGCCTGGGAGCCCAGGGTGGGTCTGTGCTGCCGGGGGGACACCATGAGAGGAGCTGGCCACAGGGGGACCAGAGGGTCCTGGGTTTCTGCTGGAGAGACTGTGGGGCCCAGGAGTTGGCTAGGAGACCTGCTTGTGTGTGCATGCATGTGAGGCAACAGGGCAGAATGAGGATCAAACACTGGCTACTGGGTGGACTGCTTGTCTAAGCCCAGCTGCTAGAGGCTCCACATTGTACATATCTGTCTCTCTGTCTCTCTCTGCATATATATATACTTCCCACTAACAGACCTTCACCCTGACCAGCTGGAGAGGGATGAGTCCAGGCCATTAGTGTTGTTCATGTTTGCGTAGGTGCTGAGTATGTGTGGTCAGCCACGTATATACGTATATACGTGCTGTACACATGTGTGCGCCTGCTGGAAATAGATGCTCAGCCTCACCAGCACCTGGATCTGGGGGTTCGGAGCTGCAGCGGCCTCACTTCTCTCAGGCTGCCAGATCAGGCAACTCCCCAGCAGATATATCAAGAAAAGAGGTTTCAGGCAGGGAAGGGATGAAGGGGACAGAAAGGCTTTGGGGTGCCAACACCATCTCACTTTGTGATCTCATTCCTAGACAACTGGGCTGGTAGAGAGAACAAGCCAGTCCACTGAAAGAGGAGATGTGCTGTGGGAATCCAGGCAGCTGGAAAGGCTGTTGCTTTATCTTCATTCGCAAAGTGAAAAATCGCAGAGGCTTACACAAGATTTCCATAATGGAAGCTCCGTGTGAGGAACTGGGCACTTGCCAGGGCGCTTTGCGCAGGGGAGGCTGTCTTACTCATCCTCCCTAAAACCAGGGCTCTACATGCAATGCTCTCTCATCCTGGGAAAAGCACAGAGAGAGGTTTTTCGAAGATATGAAGAAATATGTTATCCTGTTCAGGGGCAGCAGTAGGATGTGTGGGTATATTAGTTAAGGAAGGTGAGAGGACCAGGTTTTGATCTGTGCCATGACCCATGAGAAGCAACCCGGGGAAGGGCATGCTTTGCAGCACTGTTAATGCAGAGATGCTAGGTGATTGATCACAAACTTCTCAGAGAGAATTTTTCAGTCCAGGCTGGTAGCCACTTCAGTGTGTTACAGTCACCTGCTCCAAGATTTCAGGTTACTTGTCCCTGTGGATTAGGCTGGTCCTATTGTTCCCTGTCCCCCTGTCCTCCTGTTATCCTCTTGCAGGTACTGGCCCAGAAATTTCCTCCAGTTCCATAGCTTTCCATCACGTCTGCTATTTCATCTGACCTTCCTGCTCTTTCTCTGTCTCGCACATCACAGACCTTTCTCTGCTGATCAGTGATCCCTCATCTTTCGTCCCTCGTCCCTAGGCATAACCCCTCCTCCACAAAAGTGGGCATACCCACTGCAGTTCACAGCTGTCCTCACTTTTTGGACTGCCCACAATGCTTGGTATCTCCCATCTGGGTCCAGCAGGGCATACACTACTGATTTTCCATAAAAGGGAACCTAAGGCTGTACTTCTGTGCACCAGAGACTTGCTACTCTACTTATGTGTCCCGAAATAACAGTATAACTACAGGCTCTGGAGGGTTTTTTCTTTGCTTTTGGAGCAGAGTGTGAGATATGGTGGTTTGAGAAGATGTTATGAGGTGCTAGGACCTGAGTGCTCTCTTTCTACTATTCCATTTTTCACAAACAAAGCTGTGACTTATAGCCTATACCTGGCATAAATACTGTCTTACGGGGAGCTCAACAGGATGGAGATGTGGCCTGACAGGAGTCTCACCAAGTTCAGCAGAGGCAAATGCAAAGTCCTGTACTCACGATGGAGTAACCACAGACAACACGACAGACTGGGACTGACTGGTCAGAAAACAGCTTTGCAGAAAAATCTCCATAGGTCCATGATGACTCTGTGACAGCTGTTGCCCTGGCAGCAAAGCAAACCAGCCACATCCCAAGCTGTATTAACATGGGTGCAGCTGGCAGGTGAGGGAAGGCATTCCTCGCCTTGACTTGGCACTGGTAAGACTACATCTGGACACTATGTCCAGTTTGGGCTCCCCAGTATAAGACAGACATGGATACACCAGAGCAAGTGGAGCAGAAGCACCCAGCTGGTCAGGGGATGGGACACAGAAGCTGAGGGAGGTGGGCTTGTTCAGCCTGGAGAAGGGGAGGCAAAGGGAAGACTTAGTTGCTGTCTACCACTGCCTAATGGAATGTTACAGAGAGGATGGTGCCAGCCTCTTCTTGGAGATGCACAGACACAAGCTGGAACATGGAAAAATCCAACTAGATATGAATGGAAAAGATTTCACCATGATGGTAGTTAAATACTAGGGCAGGGGAGTAAAGGGATGAGTAGGATCCTCATCCGTGTAGATACTCAAAATGCATCTGGGCAAGGCTCAAAACAACCTGCTCTAAACTGCCCCTACTTGGAGCTGTGGTTGGGCTAGAGACCTCCAGAGGTCCCTTCTAACCTGAATTATCCTGTGTGTTCATGGTTCTTCATGAGACCCTGGGCAAATTCCTTTCCTGACAATATCCCCCTTGAGGAGTTAAACCCAGAATTACAGACTGAGATAACAGGACCTGTACTGATGACTGTCAGAAATTCTGGTTTCTTCTTCTACCACACTGGGGAACAGGGTTCACTGTTCACAGTGCATGCCTTCTAAGTAACTGTGGTGTAATCATACATCTTCAAATTGTGTGCCTTATTTCCTGGACTCCGTATGAGAACCCAGGAGCCCTGATCCCCAGCCTTTTCTTTCTTGAATCACTATGCCAGCTCTGCCCTAAAGCCTGTAACAGGTCTCAGAACGTCTAAGCCTCATTCTCCACCTTGGTTTAGGTACACATTTACCACTGTTTATTTCCAGGTGAGAGTACCCACCACAGGACTGACAGCTGAGCAAAGTTTCCCAGGGTGTTCTGTGGTACACTTCTGCCCTGATTGGTGGATCCTCAGAGAAGACCCAGTTGTTTGGACCACTGTTCATGGGTGTGGACTGATCAGAAGATCTCTTCTGTGCTCCAGTCTGGAACTGCACCTTCCTGTGATCTCTCAAGTACCTGATCTCAGTCTGACCCTTCATCCTTCTGCAGCACCAGGGAGATCTGCTGGGCATAACACCCCCTTTCTTGCCTATGTCTGCCAGATTATCCTGCATAGTGCTAGGTACAGAGATCTCTTAAAATATTCCTAGACATTTCAAAGTCATATATCCCAAGCTTGTAGAACTGGCCTAAAATCCACTGGTTTGCAGGGGAGAGTTGGGGGAGTGGTTTTGTTTTTCATAGACAACCTGTGGAGGCTGTCTTCTTGTCTGGCAGAATTAGAGCCTTCAGAAATCCTGTTTTTGAGCTTTCTTCTTCAGCCACAGAAGGATGGAAGTTTATTTCTGGTTTAAGAAAGTTCAACTGCCCTATCAGTTCTTGAAAGAAGATTGATAACAAAGCATTGCTTTGAAGTTCAGATAATCTACCTGCTGTTTTTTCCAGATTCGGCTGTGCGCATTCCATAGCAGCTTAAAGTATTTGAGAGTTTGTGAAGATTTCTCTGAGATTTTTTTCTCCCAAAGGATGCAAAGGATGAGAGTTACAGAACTGGTGACAGTGGAGGGCTCAGAGGTCCTGGAACTTTGCACATTGGCTATAAGGTTCTTTGCGGAATAACTCAAATCTCAAAACTGAAACTGTAAAAGAAAAAAAAAAAGGTGTTTGTGCTAAGACAAACAATAAAAGACAGAAAGACAGAGGGGATAGAAAAGATTGCACCTACAGCCACCTTCCACTTGGCCTCAAGCTCCCTGGCAGTGAGGGACAGCCCACCCCAGCTTGTACCTCAGCGTTGTCACTTCAGTGTCAGACCTTTTCAGCCAACATTGAGCCTTTATCACTAAAATATATGCATTCATTATCAGTATGTAACATATGATATTTCAGGCTGGAAAAAATATCATGGAGATGGGAGGAGAGAATGACAGAAGTCTGGCAAGTCATGAAAGTGTGAGTAGCGATTACCTGATTTTCCCTTAATTTTCAAATTGGAAAAGCATCAACAAATGAAGGAGTCAAATTCAAAAGGTAGCAGGACACGAGCCTCATCCAACATGTTCTTGGTTGATGAAGCTCTAGCCTGCAGGATGTTGTGAAAGCCATGTACTTGCATGGTTTCAACGGGAGACTAAGCAAGTGGATGGAAGAGAAATCCTTTCAGGGTAAGTATGCAAAAACCATATACGGGCCAGGAGCCCATCTTAAGGGAGCCTGAGATGGAGCCTCAACAAAGCTATAACAGTTTGGAATATAATGAAAGGAAATCTTTGGGTGCTGTCTACTGATATAGGGCTCCCCTGCCAGGAGATGGGAAAAGCACACGGTAAGATGTGTGATTCCTGGAAGCCAGGCCAACACTGGCTTCAGACAAACCTTTTGTAGCTGTCAGACTACAGCAAAAATTGAACAGTAAAATGTACTGGGAATGCAATAGTTAGACTATTGAGAGAGAGGACTGAACTGCTGTGATTTAACCTATCCAAGAAATTAACTTACTGTAGACACTACAGCTGACTGTTCCAGGAAAGCTGCCAGAACGTAATGAAAGCAAATAGGGATTTTGTTGAAAAAAGCAAATTCTCTGTTATCTGAGAGAGGAAATGCAATCAGTTTAGAAGAGAATGACAGAAGATCTTTTTATATCTAACCTCTAAAAGCCCTGAAGATTTAATTGTGTGCAAGCAGCACTGCTGGTAGAGAGTTCAGAACTTTCACCTGGAGTTGGGGGAACTTTTATAACAGATTAAAGGTAAAGGGTTTAAAAAAACAAAACGAAAACCAAAAAAAACCCCAAAACACAACCAAACAAAAAAACAAACCACCAGAAAAAAAGTACCTTTCTGACACTGTTTCTGGAACAGATTCTAACACCACCATAACAGAAAACAAAGCACCCCCCACTAATCTCCTATGCTTTAATCGAATTACAAGAAGCGTGTTAATTGTGTAGAGTAAACAGATAAGAATGGGGATTGCCTAGACTGCTGGAGTTAGAAGTTCAGACTATATTTCATTACTCGCCAACACAGAATAAAGTATCAGTAGTGACAATCCAAAGAGCAGCACGGATGATTGCATTTGCTTTAATTAGTTTCAAGGAATCTTGATTGAAATTAAAAACCAAAGTACTGTGAACAAGCCGTTGTACTAGTTTGGAAAGCAAAATGGTTTTGATAGTGCTTTAAAACTGACAGGGCAGGGAGACCCTGCCAGCTGAGCAGGTTTGACACCTTGGTTCAAACCAAAGGCAGGCTTTATGCAAGCTGTAATGCAAGCAGTGCCTCTCAGACTGAACCTTAAAGAAGAAAAACTGATACGAATTTGTTGATGCCGAGATACATCTTAAGGTCTTTGTTTCACTAGACACACAGCCAAACGCTGGCACCAGTTCTCCAGAAGAGCACAAGCATCAGCTTCCTGGCCAAAGCTCTTGATTTGGGCCAGAAAGTAGTACTTGCTTCAAAAGGTGCTGAATCTGCCCACAGCATAACCTGATTTTGCTATTAAATAAAACAAAAGAAAGAAATTAAAATCTATTATTGACGATGTGGAGAAATGATCTCTGTACAGGGAGGAAACACTTGCTTGGGAAATAAAATGAAGATGGAAGGGAAGCCAGAATAATGCTGGACTTCCTTGCGAAGCAAAGATGATCCTTAAAGGAAATCTATTGAAGGAGATGACTTGGGAACTAAAGACAAACCACCACTGATTCAATTAGAGGTGCAAAATCATGACTTGGTGTGCTAAAAGCACTGACTGCACAGGCATCAAAAGTAGTGATAACGACATGAGGCATCTTGAATGGGAGAACCACAGACAACAGAGGGTAAAATGTGCATGAGGCCTGGTGATGGTGGCGTTCGTAATTATGCTCTCGGATGTGATCGCAAAGAGCAGCACTGCTGGTGGCGGAGTGCAATGAAGATCACAGACGAGAATGGAAGTCCCTTCAGAATGGAGAAAGCAAAGGCAAATCTGGGAGCTCTGCAAACACCGAGCTGTTTTTTGTCATTTAAACAGGGAACGAGAGTAGGTAACTTACTTGGAAAAAGAAACTTGGCAGAGTGTTTTCTCAGTAAAATAAAAGATTAAGGCTTTCATAAACACTGGAACAAGGTATTCATGGTCTTTAATCATGGTATTCACTAGCCAACAGGAACCAATAGGAAATAAAAGATGTGCTTGATCTTAAAGCTGCCACTGGAATGCAAATCCCTTGACAAAGGATGGAGGCAAGTCCAGTTTCAAGTAAATAAAAATGGTGATGTCTTGAATGTTCCCATATCAATACAGCCACATAAAGAACTGGATCATTAACTATGATATTACTGAGGAAAGCTGAACACCACTATAGCGTTCCCTTATCAGGATGGCGATATCTCAGTTCATTTAACAGTGGGATGTGTACTTTTCATTACGCTGCTGTGGCAAAAGTGGAAGTGCTCATTAACTTCCCTGGGAATCAGATGCTCCTTCTGGATAAATATGCCTGTCACGGCTTTACCAAATCATTATGTTACAAGGGGATGAGCTGTCCTGGCAAATTTCCAGCAGATTAAATTTGAAATTAGAGTGGATATTCAAGAGATAAAACCTTTACAAGTCAAATCATTGTGGAAAGCAAGGCACAATGGTTGAAGGGTCATGGGCTAAACTGGCAGGCAGGAGGGTGATCTGCACGTCTTGGAGACATGATGAAACATTCATCAGACAAACAAAGGAGGTAGTCTGGCAGGCACACAGCAAGGCCCAGAGATGATGGAAATGCAGAATAGATCTCTCATCTGCAACTGGTTTTTAGCTCAACAGACAGCAGTCAATCCAGACCAAAATGCTGGCGTGTTAGTATTACAACCCTCATGTACAGAGAAAGAGGAATTACCTGCAGTTCACAAACACAGGTGGTTTACAAAATCAAGATCTCCAAATAGCGTATTGTCTAAGAAAGGAGCAGTAGTCTGTATTTAGACACAGCACTGAGGGAAGACAGAGAAAAACTTCTGAGAAGCAGCCATGCCTGGATTGTGAGTAATACAGATGGTAACGGTTGAGGTTTCTACCCTTAGAGGAGAAGGAGCTGCTGCAATCATGGAGCCATGGCTGAAGATGGTCACAGTACTACTTCAGTATGTCATGAGATTTTTAAAAGCTGGATGACTCTATGAGGTCTGGGAGGGTGCCGTGCAGAAACCTGTAGGTAACCGGAGGTAGCTGGAGTTACCAGTGGAGGGAGAGTGGGAAATGCAGCTCTGTGAGAGAACTATTGATCCTTTTGCAAAGAAATCATCAAGCTCCAGTGGATAATTCAGCTGTCTCCTAGAATTCCTTATGTCTGGGGCTTCTCTGAGATAACAGGGTCATTCCCTGAGAGGATGGCTGTCAATTGCCAATGGACATATTGGATTTCAGAAAATAAAATCAGAAGGCAGGTTCATGACTCCGGAGAAACTGCCTCTCAAGAGTTGGTTATTTTTTTGCAATGCCATTAGATGGCTTTTGGCAAGCTCATGACCTCCAGGTATAGTCACAAATCAGAATCAATTGGGTTTTTCCTCCCCTTTCCATTTATCATGTATGTAAATCTTCTGCTAAGAGACCAGGTTTACCTTTGCACCAAGCAAAGAATATGAAAATCATAGTAACAGATAACTGGTGAAGAATCCAACCCCTGTAAGTGTTCTTGACATTGCTCAGAAAGCTGGAGTTTCTAGCTTTGAATGAGCTGTAATTGGCAGAATGACATGATTAATTTTGTTTAGCAGAATCCTTTGTGCTTTGTAGGTATTGCGATGTGTGAACCAGTGCCTTCAAGTCTGCAGAGGTTAATGTCACAGTGCACTGCAATTAACTGATGATTTTAAAAGGTAATTATCTAGGAAAATGGAAATAGAGGTGGAAGAAATGGAAGTGTGAGTTACTTAGAATACCCTTTATCATAAAACCACAGAATTAACTGAACTTGATCAAGACTGCTTTTAAAATTACTGTATAGATCTTGTTGGCTTTGAAAAGAGGCAGCAAAGAATTTGGGAGACTGCCTATTGGCCTCGGTTCTTTGGACATGTGGACATTAAACATAAAGCTCATTTCTTCGCAAGGGTCATCCATATATGAAAAAGATCCTATTATTAATTTTTTAAATTCTTTTTTACATAAGGATTTAAAACATTAGGGGGTTGTTTCTCCATTAAGATGCCTGCTCAAATGCAGTTACTGTAATTTAATAAAAAGAAAAATTGATGCATTGTCTCAGACTACTCAGAAATGTGTCAGTTAAGAGCTATATGAAGAGATGGAAGGTGAAATCTTGCAAGCACCAGATGAGTCCTTGCATGGATTTCTAGGGAAACGGGACTCTCTCATCTCAAGCTCTACTGAGTTTTTGCAGCATTGCCCTGCCAGTGCGAGCTGTCCTGCTCCAGGAGTGTCTGTGTTCAGCCCCAGGCCAAGGCAAGCACAGCTGTTTCACACTGCTCTGTGCGTCCTGACATAGCGCTTCCTGGGATGGACAGGTGCAGGTTGGTGAGCATGTATACCCACATCATCTGGTTTTACAAGAAATAGTAAGCCCCTTGAGCTGTGCTAGGAAACACAAACTGTTTCGAGAACAGGGTGGCAGTTTGCTTGTGTTTTTCCAGATGAAACACATTGATTTTGAGGAAGGTGGCATTTATTTTTTTTTACAGCGTATCTAAGAGAATATCTTCTGCTGGCTGAATCCCACTCGAGGATACACAGGAACCCATCCTGCACATCTTGTTTCTATGGAAACTAATGTACTTCGCACAGGAGGGGCAAGGGAGGAACCGGGAGAAGCAAAATAAAAACTAGAAGAAGTAGCTAACATGTTGGGTAATTCTATACCCTTTATTGTAATTTGTCTGAAGATTTTCATATCACACTGAGTCATATCACACTGAGGCCTGTCTCACCCAGTACTGTAAGGTAGTGTCCCTAAATCCTGAGGTAAAGAAGACTTTAATAATGTGATGTTGGACTCATGAGGTACTTCGCAGAGACCGCTTAGTGCTAATTGTCCTCGCTCCAGTGACTTCAGCCGCACCAGGTTGGAGCCTATAATATCTGACATGCCCAGAAGAATGAATATTATTAAAATTCTGGGATGGAGTCTGCTACTAAGTGCAGCATCACTTCACTTTCCTTGACTCTGTTGGGAACATTTGTGAAGCTGAGCACTTCTGCTCTTGGGAAAGAATGGGAGGCCCTGGCACTGTAAATACACATTTTTGAATCTCTGCATTTTGTGTAGAAATCCAGGTTTGCAAAGCAACTTTATCATCAGGTCCAAAGAGTCTGATTGGCCAAACCTCTCCTTTCAGTAATTAACTAAGTTTCTATACAGTTGATTTTTGGATCATTGAGAATGCTGTAAGATGCAGGAAAGCTTTGTGAGACCTCCAAATGGCACCCATAAATTAGATTAGATTGCTACATCTGGTCCTTCCGGGCTTCCCAAATGCCTAAAGATGCAGATCTACCTGCACCTTTAAGCATTTACAAAACCTTTACATGTTTGTTCGTAGATCAGTTCTGAAAATGGGACTTGGGCATCTAATATCCCATTTCAAAAATCTTGCAGTCTCTCCTAGATAAACCAAGCAGCAGAAGAACAAAAAAACCTCACATTGTTCCCATCTCCTAGTTAAATGCACACTGCAGCACATCGTGCTTTGCCTACGGGTCTGTGTGATGAAATAAGGCAGTCAAATGCAATGTGTAATAATGATAGCTGTTTCCAGAACTGTCAGGGCTCTGCGGTGTCCAGGCCAAACACCCCCAAAAGCCTTTATTCAGCTATTTTTTTCCCATACGCTGCACAGATTTATTACCTTTATTGACTTTCCAAATGTTTACACTTGGAACATTCATCTGTCAAAGCTGCTCACTGCATCTGCAATCAATCTCTGTGGTTTCAGTGCCGTGGACAGCAATGCAAAAGCCTTGTTTTAAAGATCACCTAAACCTTGCGTTAGTCATTGTTGCTAAGTAAGGGAAGCTGGAATAATCTACCCAGAATGCATGTTCAAAATTGTGTCAGAGAACCTGATTAGTGTAAGTTGTTGTCACAGCATTTCAGGTTTCCTGGACAGACAAGCTTCTCTGCATCTTTGCTTGGACATGGTAACTTGCTGACACAAAGGACAGATACAACTTTACTTTCCACAGAGCCTCCAACGAAGCTTGAAACTCTTCAGAATAGGGAAATTGAGGCTCAGTTTGCTGAGTACTCCCCCAGTTCATCTAACAATCCCATCAGCAGTTTATCCTGTGGGAAAGCTTCCAGTCTTTTGGCAAATTTCCCCCGGCCTTAAGACAAAAAATGCAGGCAACTGGCTTTTAGGTGAGAGACGGAAGGCCGCCTGCTCGTTGTGAACGCCTTTGGAAATAAACTTGTGTAAATGTGAATTCAGCTATATTGCAGACTCTGACCAGGATGTAAGGGCCAGCAGTCACCGTCTTTCAATGAGTTCACAAGCTGTAAGCCCAGATATAGAAAAATATGTTCTGGTTTCTTTCCTTGTGGCATGGTCCACTTGAGCAAAGGCTGCTTGTTTTGTAAAGACTCTGGGCTATTTTTGGTTTTCACTTGACTTCAGCCAATAGTCTGAGGCATTTATACATCTTACTCCCCGAGTGCCTGAGCAGCTCACAACCTCCTACAAATCTCCTCTCGGACATCCTTTCAAGGGGTGACCGCTTAAGAGACCTCGACTTATAGATGGCCCAGATTCAGGCTGTCAAATTTCCATCAGTGTGACAGGCACTGCGTTTCCTCCTGGTTGTTTCTAGGCCATGACAAGTGTCCAGCCCTAGGTGATGAGAGGCACAGGGGCCTGGGTGGATTTTAGGTCTTGTGGTCTCTTCAGCCCTGAATCACGGCCCAGCTCCACCACAGTGTTTTCACCCTTAACATCCAGCTTCTGCAGGTCACCAGGTGACCTTTCAGCATGTTGGACTATGCACTAGAGCTTTGTGGCAAAGCAAGAAGCTGGACTGATATCCAGTGATGGATGGGAGATGGCCAGCTGCTCTTCATTCCAACAGCAAGATGAAACCCAGACATTGACAGTCCAGCCCTTTGCATCATGAGCCTGGCATCACCCTCCCTGCTAGCATGGGAACTACTGGCCTCCTGCTCTGCCCTGCCAGAGATATATCATTCCCTGGTTTTGCCACTGTTTGGGGCTGTTGTTTAAAGTTGCTTCTTGGGGACAAAGCCCACTCAGTTGTGGATGAAGTAATATCTTCAGTCTGTCCATGCTCTGTCTTCTGGTCCACATCCATTCATTTTCAATCAACGCTTCTGCTTGCTGCTTTTGTGGCACGCTGATGATAACAGGTTCCATTGATAAAACACCTGCTCTAGCTTTGAGATTAGCAGGTCTTTGCCCATCCACCTATCTATCCACCTGTTCACTCATCCCCCTATGCTGTTGAGCAGGATCTGTTACATATGTAAGGGTCCTCAACCACAGACATCCCACCAGGTAGCTGGAAAATAGACAGCATCATTTAAAAAGCAGCAACATTACCAAGCAACACTTCCCTCCCCATTGCCTCACTTGCCAAGGGATTTGTCATTGTTGCTCTTGTTCAGCTGGACCCTGCTTGGGTATTTTTGGAGTGAGGTGCTGTTCCAAGCCCTTTGCGAATATCCAGCATCCTCATGATGCTTCCTTCTCTAATGAAGATAAGCAGAGGACCACACTCACAGCAATGACTTTCCAAGAAAAGGTGGGTGCCAAAGCGGTAAAAATAGCTTTGGAAGAGCTCTCCCTGCCTACTCCACTCCACCCAAGCTCTAGTTCATTTTTCACCTTCAGCGTCACTGCCTTCTGTACGTGGGCCAAGGAAAACTGACTTTATCTAATGCCAAGCTTCTTTCTGGAGAAGAAAGTTCTTTCTTGTTTTGGAAGAAGAAAATTCCTGCATTAGTTCTGTTGCCCATGGAGCCATGGAAAGAACAGACTTCTCCAACCAGCTACCTAATCCCAAGCGCCGTGAAAGTGTTCAGAATTGTCTGCTCAAAGCCCAGGCTGAGCCCTGTCTCTGATGTCATTGGACATTGCAATGGAGACTGACACAGCTGCTGCTTTTTTCTCAGAGAAGACAACAGCAGCCTGGATTTCTTCTTCCCTGCACGCTCAGCTGGGCACTTGCATGCTGCGAAGGCAGATTCACACTTAGACTGGAAGCTGCCAAGGTGGGTGGTACTTTCAGGATCCCATGAGTGACATGGCCAGGAGGGAAGGCTTGGTTGTTGGCATCAATGCCAGAGTGCTCTATCAAGTAACAGAGGAACAACTCCCTGAGACCCACAGCTGCATCATGACCCAGATGTTTCTGGTATTCGGCACAGAGATGTTTCTCCTGCCTGTAGGACTGATGCTTGCCACAGACATCTCCTTGATGCCATGATAGTTCATAGTTGGTTGTTTTCTGGGGCTCTAGGAGACCCTTTTATAGAGAAGACCAGTCCAGACTTTCAGCTATTCAGTCACCGGACAATCAGAGCCAAAACAGAACAGCCACAAATTTACAAAAAATAGAAATTTAATTCTTTCCCCACTCCCTCCCCATCAAAAAAAGCCTGTGAAACTAGACATCAGGAGATATTATTAATGCCAAGAACGTAATACGAGACAAGCCGACATTAGCTGCTTTTAGGGATAAGGAGAAGGTGCTGAGTTGCAGCAGTGGAAATTTAGATAGCATCTTTTCAGGAAGGTTAGAAATCCACATAATTACAGCCTTAGAGCAGCCACTAGTTGGTGGAAGTCCAGAAATAATTTGGTTTTGGACAGATTGCTATTTCCTAGGGGGTCTTATTCCTTCCCAGTAGCAAAAAGATTGTGAGCAGTTACTCAATCCTGTCCAGCAGTTCTGCTTTTATTAGCATTTCATATTCTACACTGATTTCCAACTGCAGTCACTGATGTCCTGGGGCTTCATACTGCTTAATCATCTGGCATTATGCTAAAATTCCTATTTGGTCAAACAGGTGCATTATGAAAAACCAAAGATCATTTATGTTTCCAGTACCTTTCCTAACACTCTTGCTGATGCTAATGTTTTGGGCAGTTCCAGTCTCTTTGTCCCTCCTTGGTGGGTAACCCTGAGAGGAGTAATGGCCCCTCGAGGTCAAATAAACACATTTTTCTTCAGCTGCCATTCACAGAATGCTCTCCCTGGCAGGCAGTTTTGAGAACAGTTACTTGGCCTGAATAAATGAATATTTGCTTTAGATCCTGTGGGATATATTTTCATGGATACTTTATTTTGTGGTGTAATTAATGCTATTAGTGTTAATGGGACTTGTATCTTCAAATCCCTGCAAGTCCTGCTGCCACTGTCCCCCTGTGTGCCTTACCTGGAATATGTATTCAAGCAAAGCAAAGATCAGAAAGAGTAAAAGCAGGGGCCAGAAGCTGAGAAATCAAAGGCATTAAATCTGAGGCATACACCTGCAGAGGGAAATCGTACTCATACTAGTGCCTCACTTGGGGTAATCTCGCTGGCAGCCCCAAGGGTTTATTCCCAAATGTGGTTGTGCCCATCAAAACATTCTTCTGGAAGGTGCGCACATGGAGACAAGCAGATGGGCAATCCTTGACAGAGCTCTGTACCCTGAATCCCTCTCCAAAGTTTTCACTGTGAAACTTCCCTCACCTCAATGCCCATGCAATAAGACAGCCCTGGCACTATGGCATGAGCCTACCAGCTCTTGTTGGACTGGCTCTCAGCCATGCAGCATGACAGCAGCACATCATGACAGCAGGACCAGTGCTAGCAGCTGGTGGCTGATGCCTTTGCAACTTTGCCTGTGCCACAGTCCTAGAAAGCAAAACTGACGACAGTTCATGTTGCAAGAGGGTGCATCTCCCAGTGCGAGGAAGATGGGCCTTGCAGGGCGATGCTTACCGGCAGTCACACCACTCTGTCCTTAGCCTGTCTTCAGAGGACCCCCAGATTACACCTGCCGCTGCCCAGAGGATCTGCCCAGCCACATGCTGCAGGTCTCAAAAATGCAAGTCATTTCTCTGCACTGGTCTGAGCTTCTCTGAGATCCCACCTGCTCTCAACTGAGCAGGTAAAGCTCTACCAGGACCGATCAGCCCCACTGGAAGAAGTAGGGCAGTCACCTCCTTCCTTCATCTCCTGGGACCAGTGCCAAACTCTCCCTGCTGTCCCAGAATCTTCTGGCATGGTGCCATGCTGCATCCCATAGATCTACCCTGTGCCTCACCAGTTTCCCATTCTTGCTGGGTTCACCAAGAGTAACCACAGCTGGGGCAGCAGAAAGCAGAAGCAGCCAAAATCACAGTCCACAGGGTATACCTGGCACATCAGATGGCTTCTTCCTGCTACCATTTTCCCCCCGCCCGAGTCTCCCAGGCATTGCTGGGATATGGCTTCAAAGCTGGTATGGTGAAGTCAGAGCCCATCACGCCACATCACAGACTATGCATCCAACACAACACATTGCTACATTACAGTCCTCCCCCTTCTGACGTTACTGGCACAATGTGGGATTACTAACAATACGTGTGGGGAGGATTTGGGACGTGAGGTTGTGTGCTGCCCCAGGCAGCTCCACCAGCCCCGAGGAGATAATGTGGGGCAGCATCAGCACACGGCCTCAAATCCTTGTGCACCCAGCTGCACACAAGGCAGAATTCATCCTGCCTGGGGCAACAGGAGACACTAGTCCACCTGTCCACATATGATTTTGATGATTTCTGTATCTCTGTGTCTCACTAGTGTTACCCAACACCAACACATACCAACATGAACCAGCTGCAGTGAACCTGAGACTGCAGGCAAGCAGAAATTCACTAACTTGTACATAGACGTATTTCTTATGCTTAATTAAACAGAGAAGTTGTCCTTGATGAATAACAGACATTCAGCCTAGTGGCTGAAACAAAAGACACACAAAATAATTAAGCTTATCTTGAATTTATTTTGCTCAATCTCAAATAGAAGGTTTCACTTGGCTTTGGACTTACTTAACAGCTTTCCAACCCAGCTTATTTCTTCTGTATTCTTTTTTTCCCCCCTCAGAAAAAAACAGGGACAGACAATTCTAAACTACAAATGCAGTCTGGAAATGATCAGCATTTGATGCAGTTGAAATTATACCATTAAATGAACATGTCTTCACAACTTAAAGTGTTTTCCCACATTTTCTGCTAAATTCAATTCATAAACAGATTTTTTTCTCCCCAAACTCCATTTTTTGCACAAATTTACTGTTTTTTAAAAGCAAAACAAAAGCCCCTCTGCCAGCTCACTTGCTTTTATTTCAGTGGGTGTGCTTTTCATTATGAGTGTAGGGAATGTCACAACAAGTTTGTTCATTTGAGATTTCTTAAAATAAACATACAGAGAAGGCTGAAAACTGTAAGTAGGCATTTACATTAAAAAAACACCAAGATAAACGCTGAGAAAAAATTAGCTTGCTTAGCAAAAGGACATGCCTCATAAAGCCAATACTGGATTTTTCCAGGGGGAAATATATTGGTAGATGAATAGGAACCCATGTGGGAAAACTTATTTATTTATGTGAATGCAAGAGAAGATTGTTTCTTGATTAAAATCTCCCAATTTACATATTCAAATATTCACTAATCTAACATTTTACCCTCAGAAAACTCTTACCAAAACACTGGAGCGAAAGCAGCATTACCAAGTCAGCTGCACTCTGCATTAACCTCTGCAGAAAATGTTTGTGTAAGACAAACATTGACTTGTTCCAGAGAGAAGCCCAACAGTACTCACCAAGAAAGAATACGCAATAGCTTGAAACCCTGGAGCTTACATGACAATTTTCATCATAGCCTGGAGTGGATCAGGAACTGATTCACCTCCTAAGCTGTCCCCACCAGGCTGCAAGTCCCAGAGGTGGTTTTGATGTAAACTACTTTCCCTACTGTCCTCTTTTTTAAGGGGCTAGAAGAAAATCTGCAACTCATGGAAGGATGTGATTTAGAGATCTCCCCTCCTCACCCCACACCTTGCACCTCGGTTACTACCATGGTATTTCCACCTATATCTCTTACTACCCCAGATGGTCAAGAAGCAAGAGAAATGGTCTGCCCTCTGGCCGGGACGGAGCCATAGGTGGGACATGAAGTCAAAGAGACTGACCAAGTGTATAGACAGCTCAAGGGTCGGTTTTAAGCATGTGCCTCTGGGTTTTGGTTTGACAAAAGACAGTTATGCCTTCTGGGAACTTCTTCTTTTCAAGCTCAGAGCTGCTTTTTTTCTGTGCACAGAAGGTGCAAGAATAACTCATTTGTTTGGACGTCCGCACCCATCCTTTAGCAGAAGTGGAGCAGGTGCTTTCATGAGAAAGAAGCAGCTCACTGCCATCGGCACAGGCATTTTACAAGAGGGATTCGCAGAAAGAAGTTAATTTGCTACAGTCTTTAAAAAGCAGGCAACTTATCATAGCCAGCCGTGCAGTAAGCACTGGGCAGGGAAGATAAATTTCTTCATTTTTTACAGAGTTAAATCTTGCTAATTAAGACGACATTGCTGTTTTCTAGAGAATTTGCAATGATATCTAATATTTCCCACATGTGCTTATCAGAAGTAAATGTCTCAGCCTGTCTGAGACACAGGCATTTACTTCCCCTGCTTCCCAAGAGCACTGGTTTTGAAAAACTAATGTGTACATGGGACTGCAGGTCCCCTGGGAGAGTATTAATGGCTGCAACTTGAGAAAAGCTGAAATCCTCTCTTCCAACCAGTCCACAATGACAGAAGATGCTTTCCAAAGCAGAGACTTAAAAAGGCTAGGGGTGAGATTGCAAATTTCCTTCTTTACTTGCTGGCTGACATGTCCTGAATTAGTGGTTCAGAAGAGCTTTGCATCTGAAGTTCTGGTTATGAGGAACCTTTCCTGTAATGCCTAGCAGGTGACCCACTGCAGGAGAAAAGAGCTTGGGAAAGGGAAGAAAAGGAAGAAAGGAAAAATGCTCTTACCTAAATGACTCACCGAGCTGAATACCCTGATACCGCCTACCACCCAGGACATGGAACAAGATGAGGCATACATCTCCCATGTGCCACTTTCCATCTGGGAAGAGGACATACATAAAGAGGGACTGGGTCCAGGAAGCTGGGAAGAAGGGAGGTGACCTCACCAGACTGAAGCAGCTGGGGAAACCATGCCTCTGGGACTAATGCTCATCTGAGAGATGACTTCTTGCATGGTCCCATATTCTGGAGATTCCTGATGGAAATATGTCCTGCTCATGCTGGGCCCTACCTAGCCCTAAGAGCAATTCCTCATTCTTGGGTTTCTCATCACGACAGCACTGTTGCCTCTCTGCTCTGACAGCAGAAAACAATTTACCCAGCAGGGAAAAACACTGAGCGAAGGAGGTGAACAGGCTGAAGGAGTTAAAGGAAGGCTTGAACAGCAGAACAGGTGCATGCTAGAAATCCTTGTTAAATAAGTATCAATATGGTAATTGATTGAAGACCTTTGAATGCAAAACTATTAGCATGTGTCTATGTTTGCAACTGAAGGGAAGTAAAAATAGATTTTCCACCACACTGCAGGTTCTGGTGTTTCCAAACTCAGCTTTAATTCATAAATAGAACAAACAGGAAAAATGTTGAGATTTTACTGCAAAAATCCTCTTTCCCAAACTCTCAGCCCAACACAGTGCTGGATAAACTCATCATCCAAACTTTGTGGTGAAGTTGATTGAGGTTTATTTCCAATAACACCGAAGCAACCTACAGCAGAGTAGGAAGCACACATTTGACTTTAAAAATGTTGAAGCCAAAACACTAATGCTGCAAATGGCAAGGTCCATTAAAATGAAAATAGATGTTAATATGTTTGTGTAAAGCCAAAATGGAATTAAATAGGGAAAATTTTGAAGCAGCATTTTCTGTCACTGGAACAAATCATCAGGAGGACTGAAATGCACTGGCTTGATGTTATCAGAACAAACTGGCCAAGGTGAAAAGATTTGTCTTGACACTTATTCATGGGTGGATAATTTTGCTGAATGGATTTTCTGAGGGGAAATAGGTTTTGACTTTTTTTTGAGGCTTCTACTTAAGGAGCCAGCAAGAAAGACCAGTGAAGAGCACTAGACCAAGTCCTGAGCTGCTGGGCCTCCACTACCCTGCCATCTCTAGGAGAACACCGGTATTATTGCTAGTTCTTTCCATTCGGTTATGAGCCTTGGTGGTCTTCAGTTCTGGGGGGTTTTACCTTAAATTTTCTGGTTTTGCAGTTTTCACAGGCCAAGAGAGATCCAAGATGCTACTGCAGATGAAGAAATCTGTGATGTAAAACAGAAAAGTGGCTCCTTTCTCAAAACATTGCACAAATCACAGATTTTTCCACAGAAGGTGAATTTTCCAGCAATGGTACATGAGGTTTCCCAACTTCTGGCCGCTGCAAAGTCCTCTAATTATTAATCACCTTGCTAATTACAGCATTGGACTGGACTCCCACACAGACAAATTGTTACCATTCCTACAGCCACAGGTCAGGGAAAGCAGCACCTTCCAGTTCTGCACAAAGTGGTCATGTGAGCTGCTGCATTCAGAGCAGGGAAATGTGGGTTCAAACCCGGTGTCTTTGAGTAGGGAAGTGCTGGATAAATCTCCATTTCCTTCTGCAGGGAGAGCAGTGCTCACCAGTGAGCTGTATGAGGCAGGTCACATCCTCTAGCTGCAGATGTATGTCATGTGCCACAAGGTCACTCCCCTCAGAGATGGCTGGCAAATGGAAAAAAACCAGCCAAAGATTAGGGAGAGATGAATATCTGTCTTTTGGTGGAAATGAAGAGGAGTAAAGGATACTTAAGAAGAGAAGGGCAGAGAAAAAGACCTAGAGGTGAGCCTGGGCAAATGATGAAATACATATTGTTCAAGCGGGCAAGGTGAGTTCTGCAATTTGCAAGAAGTTTTCAGGTTGATGAGTCTTTCAGCCTTGCTTGGTGCAGCTGTGGTGAGGAGTGAACCAAGCTGTTGTAACTGGTGTGGGATGTGCAGGTGATGAACTGGCCCTCTCCTGAAGGAAGATGGGCCTTAACTGCTGGGTCTCAGAGCATTGCACCTATTGGAGCTGTTGATACGCTTGTTCCTTGAAGAAAATTCCTAAAATGCTGTGTACTCCACCATGGGAGAAACCAGTCCATCTGTGGCTTTAAGCCTAAATAATCTGACAGAGACTTTTAGGCTTGGTTCACATATGTGCACAATAATTTTACTCTTCCAGCATTACAACAGTGGAACTCCTGCACTGCACTGCTCACCCTGGAGAAGGTCAGGACCACTGTCACCAGTGCACTGAAGGATGAAGAAAAGCAGTTTTGTGTGAATTGGCCCCAGACTCAAACACCGCAGGGCCTGGAAAGAGCATGAGGAGTCTTATGAGCACTAGTGCTGCCTGCTAGGCTTCAATGTTGCCTTGGGCTCCGGACAACGCATGTGCAAGTAGAACCAGAAGGTAAATCCAGACCTTGTGTGGTTTAGAGGTGGGGTAATTAATAAAGTGAGACTGCAGACGGAGTGTTTCAGCAGAGCTGAGGGTAGACAAATCTCTGCTGGACCCATTCTTCAAAGCAAGTCTGCAAAGCATCTCTCAGGGGCCACGCTCGATAGGAAAGCAGGTGGGAACTGATCTCTGAAATCATGCCTCAGGAAATCTCCGCTCAGCTCCTCCGGAGAGCTCCACTCCCTGCTGCTTCTGCTCAGCATTTACCAACAGATTTTCTCAGGCAGCCTCCCACCTGCTCAGCTCTTTTGCAAATCTGACCCCTAAAGGGGAACTCAGCTCTTTCAGAAAATCTGCTGTGAAAGGAGTTGAATGAAAGCACGCTGACACCCATGGGAAGGTCCTTACTGGTTCCAGCAAGCTTTGCCCCATGCTGATTCATTTATCTTCTCTATTCACAGCACACCAACATAGCTCTAGGGATTGAGGTGAAACAGGGTCACGCACCCCACCACTGCTATACCACAAAGGAAATACCTGCAGTCCAAAGAATAATTGAAGTCACACTCTCAGTTCTTAACTTACTTTAATTGAGCATATCAAAGAAGAATAAATTTCATTATCAGACTCATCAGGAAAAGCTAAGTTGGAGAGAGATGGTTCTTTGTTCATTCATATAGCTATATATCACACACAATGTCTGGCAGAAGATAAAGTGTTTTAACTTGGAGGGAAATATTAATTTAGCTGAAAAGAAAGAGTGCCTAATATGACCACCACGACCTTTTTTCAGCACTATGGCTTAGAATCATAAGGTAAATATTCTAATTATTTACTTTAAAGTAATTTCATCGCTACGATTTCTGAGGAGGAGCATGTTTTCAACCACACACACAAAATAAAATCACCACATTTCAGACAGAAGGCCAACAGTCTATATCCCATTGCATCTGGTGTGATGGATGGGATGGTGCTGAACCAATTGAAATCTGCTAAAGATGTCACCACTGAACCCAGAGTTGGCCAAGCCCTGTTCGTGTAGCATTTTGGATCATTAAAGGCCTTGATCTTTCCAGGCTAATGTGCTCTAACACATGGCAGGGACACTGAGCTCAGAAAAGAGAAATTCCTGAGAGCATAGGACCGAAAGAACAGTCGTACCCTGACTGTGACCAGGGCTGTGGATCAACGTAAGGATGGTCTAGTCCCAAAGAGCTACAGACTTCAACTTGTCTCTCTGAATTGGTCATTAGGTCCCTTCACTACTCTGTCACTGCCTCTTGAGTTGGGAAACCAGAGGAAGAAATTGGTTTGAGAGAAGGGCTAGAAAGAAACCATGAAACCAGCTGTCCCAGCACTGGCATCCTCTGGGGTGGTGGCTGAACACGGATTCTGTGGGAGGACTGTAAAAAAGAGGCTGTTCATAGGGTGATTGGTTCTGCTTCAGCTCTCCCTGGCAGCAAGGTCTCCACGTGCTACCTGCATCAGTGGTCATTCCCAGACCATCATAACAGAGAGCACCAGGAGGTCCTGTCCTCCCCTTTTTTTTTTCTAATGCTCTGATGTTTTCAGTCTCCACAACTGCCAGTGGCAAGGAGTTCCACGGTGCAACCACATGCTTTGTGGGAGGACAGCAGAACAAGGGTTTCTTGATGCCCCTCGTTCTTTCCTCCCCCCATGCAAAGAGTATCTCTTAAAGCTGCAAGACCTGTTATGTACTGAACTCTTACTGAAAGCCAGAAACTCTTTTCCTCCTGCTGTCCTGATGCACCGCTGGTGCTGCTGCACTTCAAGGTAAGCTTCCAACACCTGTGAGAAGGGAATTGTCTTATCCTTTCCACTTTTGATTTCTTTCTCATTTTGTTATTTCCTTACTTCTCTTTGCCATATGTGCAGGACTTGCAGGCTCTGCATAGACTGCCATCAGGTACCATGTGTTGGTTAGGTGACTGGTTAGAGTTGTCAAAGACAAAATGTTAAGGTAATTTGTATTCATTAGGCCTCTCCAAAAGAGAAGGTAATTTGGGCGAAGACTGAAGCTGTGGACAATTCATTAGATGCACTTCTTAAAGGAAAGTTTGCCAGACACAAGAATCTGATATGCTTCTGGATACCTGGAATTGATGTAATGTTATTGTGGAAAAAATATCTTTCACAGTTACATATTTTGGAAAATTTGCCTTTGACTGTGTGAAATTGCCAGCTTGTCTGGGTCACGGTGTATCTAAGGCTCACATAAATGAGTTGGCATGGATGTATTAAGAACTGAAATTCAAAACCCTTTTTCCATAAAAGCGTGTTTTGAAATTTGGAATAAATCTTCTAATTGAAAATGAATTGATGTTACACTAAGAAATGCAAAAGAAGACGATGTTAATTCAGATACCTTCCTTTCTCAAATATCAAGGACAAATTAAGGTTCCCACCAGTGTCTTGCAATGAGATGTATTAGCATCTGACATTGAGAAAAGACTGCCCACCCTGGGAGCTGTGTATGCAGCTTTCTCTTCAAGGGCGTTTTACCACATCTTGCAATAAGAAATACAGAGTTCCACAAAAACTGAGACCTCTGAGGCATCCTAACCTTTCTCAAACATCACAGCACCTCCCTAATTCATGAGAGAGGTGATGCACATTCATTATAGACCACTCATGCCTTTGGCAGACCAAGCCAAACTTGTCATCTCCAGGTGGTAGGGAAATCTGGCACTCTGAAACACACTCGGCTCCGACACCATCCCATCAGAAATGTGAACTGGAACAAAACCAGAATTGCATCAATGTAGATTGATAGAGGCAACCTGCTTCAGTAGAATCAAAACTCCTCTTTGAGGTCAACTGGTTAGGCTGTGAGAAAGCGCAAGAACTACTTATGAAAATGAGAATTTTCTGGTGATTTTTCTGTTTTTATCCTCCTAGCCCCAACAAGCAGGGAGTAATCAGCCTCTTTTCTCTTTACTACCACCTTTTACCTACAAAAAATCTTGCAAGTCTCTGCTTAGTCTCTTCTTTCCTGAGATAACCAGTTCTTTCCTCACACGAATCATAAGTACGATGCATAGTACGAATGTCCCCTCTTTCTTGCTCTTCTGTGCTGGCTTCTTTCCAGTGCCTCTGTGTAGTTCTTGAAGCACAGCTTCAAAATCAGGCACAGCACTTGAGTCAAGACCTTGCCAGCCCTGAGGTGACTGGAGCAAAACCAACATCTTTCAAGTTGCACTCCTATTTGTACTTCTCTAAATCAGCTCTTTTCACTAGAGCATCCTCCACACCCAATGGTCTGTCCTCTTTATCCCCACACCCAACATTTCCCTGCTTCTCAGTGTCATATCTGTATCTCCATTTTTAGGTTGCTGAATTCTTGTGCCCTGTGCATCATACCTGTTGTGTCTTTAACAAATGTCACCTGAGGGACAGCAGACTCTTTCCCTCATTCACCCAGGCCATCCTGACCAAATCCTGTCCCTTCAGTGTCACCCCTTATCTCTCAAACATGGTCTGGGCCATGTCAGTTAAGCATTTCTGTATTTAATAAATCTATTAATTAGAACCAGCCATGGCTAGTGCTTCCTGGTGACTTCACCCACACTATGTATTAACTTGCTTTGTTGGTGGCAGCATCAGAAGACCTCAGTCATGTCAGCTGATAGGCTCCCTGATAGCCACCACTTTCCCCTTCCCCTTCAAGCAGGTCACCCAGGCAAAGAAATACCATCACTTTGTTCTGGCATGACTTTTTCTTGATGAATGTGAGTTGACTGCTTTTACCCCCCAATTAGTCTTCATTAAGGATTTCTGTAAGAAATGAGTGGATGTCAGTGTTATTCTGGGCATAGTAGCTAGACTGATGGGTTTACAAGTCTCTAACTCCTTCCACTCGAAACTAGCATCATGTCCAGCACTTAAAGCCATGCCCCGGGAGGTCTCAGACATAACAGGTTCAGAAAGCACACTTCAATTTTTTTTTTCTTGGAGCCTTGTTTCAAAAACAAATATTCTTTGAAATCAGTGCATTCAGAAGTAGCCTATTTTGATGAAAGAGCATTTTGTGGCAGAAATATGTTCTGTCACACACTTCTTAATCATCTCTGTCCCTAACTCATTTGAGGAGTAATGCAATATTGTTCATTATGTTTTGTTCTGTAAAGCTTAGGTGAGGAAGATTGCTTGTATTTCCTTCCCTAGTGAGGTCTGGCACATTTAGGTGGTGTTGTCTGGCTGCAAAAGAGTTTGGTCTCTATGAATCTTAAAATATTTAACACAGGAATCTTAACTGATCTTGGTTGGAACTAAGCTTGGGTGTTTTAATCATTAACTTTGCTGAGAGCAGAGTTGGACTGGAAAATGTTTGAACTTGGCACAAATCAAGTGCATCAAGAGCCTTTCAGTACTTGGTGATATAATCTGAATGTCTGATCAGTTGCAGAAAGTCTCAACTGTCCTGCCTCCTTCCAAGGTCTGGTTATGAGAGTTTTAATTTTAAAAGTTCTTGTTAGATGACAGCCTGTAGGTCAATGCTTAGCTTGTGTTAATTGACACATCTTGCTGGTGTTTATCATCCAAATTCTCTTGCTAGTGATCTCTGGGGGACTAATCGGATCTTCAGTTAAGTGAAGTGTTTGCCTTCCTGCAGATCACGGCTTTGCTGGTTGCTGGCTGTCTTTACACCAAAGCACTTGGCTGTTGATGGGGAGTGGACAGACCTGCTGTGAACTGCAGATTTCACTTGCATGTTGAGAGAGAGAATGGGAGAGACAGTGAAAGAGCTGGAGGTGATGGAAAGAGGGAACCTGCACCCAGAGGGAAAATGACATGCCATGACCAAAGCAATTTATCTTCTCCTCAACCTGTAGACTCAAACTCAATAAACTCTCAAGAAAGCTGATGACTAGAAGCAGACCAAAGACCAGATGAACCACTGTGGTGCACAAGGATGTAGGATGAGAACTGGGATAAAAAGTCAGTCTGCAGCTGGAAGACAAGCCCAGAAAGTGACAGAGGAGGGAGCAGAGGAGGGACTTGGCTGCCCTGCAGGTCTCCATGGATTGCCTCTTGACTGAATATGCTCAGAGAGGACCACGGTTGAGTCCCCAGACTTAAGGCATCTCCTGTTATCCGAGAATCCCCAGATCATCCTTGCTTGCCAGGAGACCTCCTGCCAACAGCTGAGTTAGTGCTAGTACAGCAGGGATGCACTCAGCAGGCTGCAAGTCACAAGCAATGTCTGCACCAGTGCTGCCTCTGCCAAGCAATAAAGAGCAAATTCAGTGTCAGCACACCTATTCCTAGCAAAGGGGAAAAAACCCTCATCATTTTAAAAGGAGAGTTTCTTCAGCACCTAAGAAATGGGGTTTAGAGTCCAGGCATTGAAATGCTCATGTGGAGCTCACTGCATGGATGTCAATCGCCGGCAGAGGACATACTATGGCCTCGAGCCCAGTGCCACCTCCCTGGTGAAGGACAGGGTGGTTTGCAGGGGCTCAGCTGGCTGCCTCAGGAACTAGAGATGATTGAAAACCCATCTGCCCTGAAAGGCAGCTTTGCATTCTTGCTTTCCTTTTGGCTCTTTCTAGCCAAAGAATGATTCCTTGGCGTCCTTTTTCCATAGCCTAAATCTACAGAGGCTAGTTTTATTTAAAAGCAAACCAGCCCATCTGCTTCCCACCCTTTTTCTCCAGTTTCCAGCAGAGGAAGACTTGACACAGTTTTTCAGTGCACCTGAGTGTGTCCATCTCTCCATACCAACCTGTTCCCCTGTCACCTAGTGTTTTCTGTCCTTTGACCCCTTACAAAGATCATTTTCGTTAGTGCCAATTCATAGAGAGGCACAGCTCCTAGCCGGAGGACTACACTGCTGGCTGGCTGCTGCCAGTGTGGAAGAGAGCCTTTACCGCACTGTTCCTCTTCTCTGAACAGCTTTCCAGGACAAGTCCCTGGTAATGTATGTTTAGACACAGTTTTCAGGAGAAGGGACAATTAGACCTGTGTAAGGTGAACTGCTGCATGAGTGCAGTCCATCTCTCTCCGTGTGGCAGGTTCCTTGCTCTGTAGATTTCCCTCACGTGGAGGTTTCTTTGCAAGGACTGTTGTCTCAATGTCTGTCTACCTAGCAGATTGGTCTACTAAAAATAATGAGTCTTCTTCTCAGCAGATTAGGCTTAACAGTCCCCCGAGGACCCAGACACCCTTGGTCACTTGGTCAGGCACTCTGGTTATAGGGAAAAAGTACAGGATGAGAGGATATATTGTATTAACATGATACTCCTCTCTACTTTCCTACTGCATGTAGTTCTGAAAACTAGAAGGTATTCCACATATTGAAATTAAATATTTAAATTTCCCTTCCTTATTGAAGATTATTCGCTGGTCCATCCTTTCACCAGACTCTTTTATTTTTTTCTTTTTTTTTTATCTGCTTCACTTCACTTTACTGTTAACTGTGACTTCAGTACAATTTATGATTCAAGTCAAGAGCCTGATTGCATTTAGTTTGCTGGTGACAGAATCAATTCATTCCGGACAGGAAGAATGATGCATTGCTTGTCAGCCCCTTACTGGTCCATGGATTACTGAGAAGCCTAGTGAGTGTCTTTGTGTGTTTTGGAGTCATGGGTTTCTGCTTAAATAGCTTCATAATTACTGAAATTCCATATTGCTCTCCTCTTCGGAGGTTATGGGAATTCTCACATAAAGGAACAGAGTGAACATATCCCAGCTCACAAAGGTTTGGTACGTGGATCACAAGAGGGCATCCAAATGACTGCTCAGCTTGCCACAGAAGGAATAACGCTTCTGTACAGCAAAGGAGGAGACTGTGCAGTGGGCTGGTGCTAAAACATCTGGACCATCACTGCTTTGTGTACTGCCTGTCATCTCCAACTTCTCTTGACTGTCTGTCAGACATAGGTGTCCTGAACAACGTCATGCTCTACCACCACGTATCAGGAAGAGCCTTAGCTGGGTGAAAGGCTGATTGTGGTGGAAATCTTCATCCCACCAAGGCTTCTGCCTTCCTTGTGGCCTCTTTCCCACCACAGGAGGTGGCTACCCCGTAATGAGGGTGTCTGGTGGCTCAGACCTGTCATCCCCCTCTAGGGTAACTGGGATGGAAATAGACTTGGGCAGAGGCCACTCTGGCCACCCAGCAGAATTGCTCTCGATTAGACACTGGGTTTTTGATGTAATACAAACACCAGTTATAGCAGAGAGCGGGGAGGACTCAGGACAGGGGAAGAGGTGGTTTTGAGGAAGTTTTGGAAGCAATATAGGTTGGAGCTCTTCCAGCACAACTGTTTTCCTCCAGAACAAGGCATTTCCCTTTCTTTTTCTCAAAAATATGTGAGTCCTGATAAAATTACAGACTAGAAGGAAAGTACTGGAAAAACTCTTCCTAAATTTCTCTTGATAATACCAAATCATCTCATCCTGCAGAGGTAAAGTAAATAAATTTCTCTTTCAACTCACCCTTTTCCGTTAATTTCAGTTGAACTTTTAAGATAATATCAAATATTAATTTTAATATTATATTTCAGTGATGTTTTTAATATTTGCTGGTATAATGCTTTGTTTTTATAGAAGTAAAATGTGTGTATCTTATGAAAATGGAACATTTAGGTATTGTTGAAACAAAATTATTTGATGTAGTCAAAACCATCCAGTTCGATTATTCTCATTAGACATTTCTGGAGGAGAGAGAGGGAAGAGCATTTTATGTAGAAATTTGATGAAAAACAAAAATGACTTCCGAAATGTTGGGATTTTATCACTGGCTAAAAAAGCTGGTATGTGGCAGGTATTTCTGACAAGAAACAAAGAAACCAAGAAAACTAGGCACAAAATGGAAAGGAACGAGCAGATGGTCAGTTGCCAATTGTCCTGTCTGGGGCTGCGGAGGTTACCTTGCCAGCCTGTAGAGGTAGCAGAGTTACTGCAAGGAAGACTGTCAGAAAATCAGCATACTCAGCTCTACCAGTTAAACGTCTTAGCTTCATCTCACAGCCTCTTATTGGCATTTTTTTTTGTCTCTCCCTCTGCTGATGGCATTGTTTGAATTCCTCTTGCTGCCCTGAGAGAGGGGGAGTGGGAGAGTCCACTTAGGATGTGGACCTAAGGTTATGCTTGACTAGTTACATCTCAAGGAAAGTTAATTCCTGTGTTTAGCTTTCTGGCACAACTCACATACATTCCCAGTGCAGAGACAGCCCAGGGCTGAAAGAAATGTAACTTGAAAGTGTCCTAAATAGCAAAGCTGTATGTAGTTGACAAATGGATGAGGGGGGCTGTATGACCTTCACTCCCTAATGGATTCACTCCTGAGCTGAACACGTCTAAGGCTTTGGCTCTATCTATTCATCAAACTAATGGTATGATGGTAGTTGTCCTTATTGGATTAAATCAGCACTGAGCTATGGGTTTATGCTAACAAGCAGTAAGTTCCCCAAGGTCCCTGAAGTATGTGACATCTGCTGGCTTCTCCTCCAAAAGCAAAGGGCACTGTGTCAGAAGATGCATTGTAAAGTGCCATAAAAGACTTTTTTATGTATCATAAAGAAGTCAGATCAAAGGTTTACTCAGCACTGGCCTGTGCCTGAGTAAATGCATGCCGAAGTCTCAGACACGGGATGACTCCCAGCTCCTCAGGACATCCCATATGACATGACATTGTTTTGGTCTCCTTGGGAGCACAGGCAGGGTGCTGTCTGTCCCCACGCTGCAGGCACTCCTGAACAGACCTCTGTGGAACCATCTGGCAGCATTTTACACTGGCCTGATCAAGTCCACTCTTTTCGTTCCGGTGGTGGGAAATAGGGCAGGAAGATTTCCATGCACTAGAAAAAAATGGATAAGTGATGTGTGGCTCCCTGTCACTTCGGAAAGGCTCTTGCAATGACAATTGCTGGATCTGTCCTGGTGGGGACCAACTTGATGGCCTGGAAGACAGGAAAGTCCATTCACACATCTTGATCTCAATGCTGCAAAGAGCTCCTTGTATCTAGACCTGTTTTGTGCAAAGTGTGTCTAGTGCAGGCAACAAAGACTGAAACATCAGCGCTAAGACATCCACAGGTCTTTGTTCCCAACAATAACACTCCCGCATACAGAAGTGGATGAGCGATGGCCTCTCCCCTTTAGAAGTGCATCCCAGATAGGACTCACAGTTCATTGAAGCAGTAGAGTGCATTTGATGCCACTACATACTGGGACACATTCTTAACTCCAGTTAAATTTTTGCTTTAAGCTATGCATGTGCTGGAGTGCCACTCTTCTGCTGACAGAGGTCTGGACTGAGGCACTCCCAGGCACTGTTTCCTGTGACAATTTGCCTCCCCAAGAAGATCCCCTGATTTTCCTCTTTCTCATTCGTTATTAGCGACATCTAGTGACCAACAAGAGTCATGCAGCAAATGAATGAAACTATAATTAATAAGGTAGACTGAACTTACATGACAAGAAAGTACTTGGTCTATTAATTTAGCAAGTATTTCTCACTGCCACCAGTAGAGAAATCAGCCAAGCAGGATCTCTGGTGTTTGAGATTATCATCCTACTCTTTAGCCTTTTGCAGATTGCCAAGGGCTCCCCAAGCTCCTGCAGAAGGTCCTCCGAACAAGGTCCTCGGCTAAGACTTGCCAGAATGTTTTGGATCTAAGTAAAAGTCTTGGGGTTTGCCTTTTGAGCTGCTTTAAAGGGTTTGATTTTCAGGTAGCGAATTTTCAGCTTTTCTTATAAAAGAATTCAGGATATCTCAGTTGGATGTCTGAAAACCTAGGCAATTCATAAAATCTTCTTTTAACCTGTTTTCCTGATAAAATAAGAATATTTAATTCCTTTGTGTACTGCCACCATTCAGCTGGGTCTCTGCCCCCTACCAGCTTGCACCCCAAGTGATACTGTAGTAGCTGTCTCTGAGGTCATTATGTTCCTACCATGCTTCATGTAGGTAGGAAATCATGCAGAGCAAAGTGCTTGAGATTTCTCTTCAGGGAGAGAGGCTCCAGCAGCGCTAAAACCCTGACTAGGTGATGACAAATCTATTTGGGAAAGAAGGCAAGTGGGAGAGACACGTTATACATACCCCAGCCGTAACAAAAAACATTTGAGGATCTCTCCTGGTACACCAAAGTCAATCTGCTTTGAGATGCAAACCTAGGGGAAAATGGGCTTGGCTTGGCATGGTGCTTGCTACTGCAAGAACAATCTGTAAAAACAACCAGAGAAAGAGGCTATGATCTCAGATCCCTTCTGCTGCCTCTTTTTTCCTAAGTAATGCCTACACTGGGTGAACAACAGTGCCCAGCTGCAGAGCACCCCAGCTGTGAGACACGACAGGGAGTCAGAGAGGTGAATGCACCAGTTTCTGATTTGACAGCCACTCTCTGGGAGATGGAGAAAGAACTGGCTGCAAAGTGGTCCAGCTGAGGAATCCATCTCCCAAGCAAGATTTCAGAGAGCTCTCTCAGAAACCAAGCCCCCACATCGATGGCGATCATGCCTCAGATAAAAAGCATTTTGAAGGAGCTGAATCGACACTGGTTGTTGACTCGTACACTCACCAGTGCGCCGTGCATGACATGAAATCTGTGGCAATCATACTTTGTTCCTGACCCCGCCACACTAAATAGTGCGGCATGGGGCTAGCAGAAATGGAGAGACATACAGTTCTCCAGCCAGAGCACACCGCTGGTGCACCTCTCCTGCTCTGCGAATCTGGGTGTGAAATGCCACAGTGGAGGTGGCCAACCCAGCAGGTGGGACCTAGGGAACTTGAAGAGCTGAGCTGGGCCGCATGGAGTGATGAAGGGGAAGCAAGGCAGGCAGGAGCCAGTAGCCAGATTCACACATCTCTCTGTGTCCACTCCTAGGTCCACCCTAGCCCCCAGGCTGCTGGAGGGGTGCGTAAGGACTACAGACTCTGCAAGGACAGACCAAGCATGCACCAGCCCGCGGGCCGATGAGGTGAGTGTCTCAGCATCATTTCCTCTGACAGATGCTGCAAATGATATGACTAGTAACAGACTGAATACAAAAAGTGTTTCAGCCCCAAGCAAACTCAGAGCTAAAAGGGCCATACCATTATGCTATTAGTCAGAGCAGATGCTTGTGACGGTGGCAGTGACCTGAAACTGCTAATCTTGTTACTCAGGGAGGGCCTTCAGCCACGGGGCTGGCAAGTGTGGAATAAATAAACCAGGCTCTTCTTTCCTTCCCTGAGCTGCCTGCCACATTCAACTCTCACTTAAGGCAAAGAGAACAGTGAAACTGTAGTGACAGCTGACAAGCAATGCCCTTCACAGCTAACCCACTGGTGGAAACAGCCGCTGAGATGGATTTCAGACAAAGCTGGCTTAGTCCAGGGCTTGGAGCTGAAAAGGTACAACCTCCCAGCAGCTCTGGTTTTAGCTCCTTTACTGAGGCTCTCCTCCTCTGCCTTTTTGCAAGTTTTCATTCATCACCAAGCACCCTGGGGCAGTGATCTCAGGCTGCAACTTTCGTGTCCACCCTCACACGCACTTGTACTACAAGAAAGAGGTGTCGGCTGTTTCGTGGAACATGGGGTGCTCCACAGCTTCTGCACAACTATATAGTGTGGGGAATTTGCACCCAAGTAGCACATTTTGGTACTGAAGGGAATGAGGTTGCTGTTGACATCGGACCTAATCATAGTTTTCTCTGCCCATTTCCTCAGCAAGTGAGCTGTGCTGTCTGCATCAATAGTGCTTGTGATGAGGAAGAAAATAGCCATGCATTTTGTGGTTGATCCCCAGCACACTGACTCATGGACCACACATCCTGAAGGAGTCAGTTGCCCATGTTCTCTGCTTTATAGCCCACCTCTGCTCTAGGACTGACACATCTACTGTAGTAGATGCAAACATCTGAAGCAGCTGCTATGAAAATAGGCTCAACCTCCACATCCAGGGAAAGAGCAGCTATAGAGATTTGTTTTTCGTTTCTTAAGATGGAGGTGCAGAAAGTGCTGTAATCTACAAGCCAGGCAGTATAAGAAGGTCTAGCACAGAAATTCTCCAACCCCTTTCTGAGGTTGTTCATCTTGTCTTAAAATTGTAGTATCATAGAATCATTAAGGTTGGAAAAGACCTCTAAGATCATCAAATCCAACCATCAACCCAACACCACCATGCCTGCTAAACCATGTCCTGAAGTGCAGTAGCTACATGTTTGTCGAACACTGTGGAGTCCTGGCTGGACGAGAGGGGACATAGTTTGGTGCATTGAGCAACCCAGGTTCCGACCCGGAGGTGAGCCTTGGGAGCGGCTGATACGGAACCCTGCTGGGAAGGCAGAGCAACGAGCTCGGGACACTGGAGCAGGGGGAACGTCACCGTTTCCTGCCACACTGTCACTTCCTTCCTGCCACGTTGTTGTTTCCTGCCACAG
>Ga0065711_1029614_pt1 | contig 35489 bp, 21 predicted proteins | sample Hoacrofraction12_FD_59098 | JGI IMG/M metagenome (GOLD analysis project Ga0065711, IMG submission 59098) | Hoatzin crop microbial communities from Cojedes, Venezuela - Epithelial fraction 12 v2 (version 2) | ecosystem: Host-associated > Birds > Digestive system > Esophagus > Crop | place... | reverse complement strand
TTCCTTCCTTCCTTCCTTCCTTCCTTCCTTCCTTCACTGCAGCCATTCTAGATTCTACTGTAATGATACTCAAAGAATTTTGTTAGTTATTGTTCTAAAGCCTGCAGCATCTCATTCCTTTGCTCATTAGGAAGCAAAAGTTTTCAGTCACATGCCACTTAGATCACTTAACTTTATACTCAGTACAAAGGAAAAATCAAGCTTTCCTCATCTCCTTCTTGTTATAACTCTGTACTTTTTGTTCCTGTACAAATATATCTTGAATATTTTTTATCTCTTAGCCTTGCCTCTTGTATGTCTGACCTAAGTTGAGGTGTGCAGAAGCTTAGAGATTTCTTCACAAATGTGAAGAAACAATTCATTGAAATTCAGGCCAAAACTTGATAAACCTTTCTCTACAAAAATGATTTGGTATAATCTGTTAAATCACATTATTTTGTATTTTCTCTCAGTCTAACTATGATTAAAATAAGTGCTAAATTTCTTTAAGGTAGGCATAACTTAAAAGAATATTCAAGGGTCTTTTTTACCAAGTGTCTACAAATAAAAATACTTCTGGAAGTTCAACAGGTCCTAGAGCTCTGGTTTGGGTTTTGTACATTAATGTGTACTAAGGTCTGTAATTGACTCTCCCGATAAACACGGCCCTCCTTTTTGTCTTTTTTTTGACTGACACTCTGCATTGGAGGTAGCTAATCATTCGTTCTTCTCAGTCTTCTCAAGAAAAGATGGGAAGTAGGAGAACGCTATTTCAGTGCTCTGAGCTGCAGTCAGAATATTACTTCCCTGTATTTCAGAGGAAGTGCTTTGGATTTTTGGAAGTCTGTCTAATAAAGTGGTTACTAGTATTTGAATATATCAATCAAAATCTCCTGTCTTTTCACAGAGCTGACAAAATCCTAGTCATACAGGAAGTATGTCTTCTTTCACCTGCAACATGAAGAAAAGAACTCCTAGAAGTTGTTTAAAAGAGGAATGGTCTAAGACATTTTTCATAGGTCATAAAGAAATATTCACAAAGTGGTTGGAATATCTGCAAAGAACACATTCAGCTGGAATGTTTTCAAAGGTGAGGCAAAAGTGAAGCAAAAATAAATGTGCATAGTTTGACATCTGGTAAAAATTCATGCCACAGGCTGCAGTGTCTCAGAAGAACCTTACAAGTGCTGGGGCAAGCTCATCCTTGGACTAAGGCTGGATTATTTATGCCTGGTTGCTGCTAGACCTGTTTTAAAAAACTTACAGTGGCAGGTGTTGAACACAGCTAGATAATTTGTTCAATTGCAAAGTTATTCCCATTTGTAATGGTTTAATCCAGCAGCTGGTAACTAGGACCTGACAGCTGCTTGCTCACCTTGTGGGCTGAGATAAAGACAGTTTAATAAGACAATCAAGGAAATACTGATACTAATACTACTAATAACAACAATGATAGTAATGAAGATACAAAATAAACTATACACAATTTTTCTCCCCACTCAATGACTGATCCACAAATGGTCCCAGAGCAGTGATTGTGGAATTGAGAAATCACATTTCTTTCAAAATTCCTGAAAAAGCTTGAACTCCCAGACAAGAGGGGATTCAAATTCATGGAAACGAGAAGAGCAAATTCCTGTCTTCCATCCAACTCCCCTTCATGAACTCAGCATGACTTCTATGGTATGAAATATTTCCATCAGCTACCTTGGGCTAGCTGTCTGGCTGTGCTACCTCCCAGCTCCTGCACGCCTGCTCATTAGCAGAGTATGAGAAACTGGAAAAAATTCATTGGTTTCGTAGCAGTAAAGAAAAACATCAGTGTTATCAACATTCTCTCCTATTAAATCAAAAACACAGCAGCTACTGAGAGGAAAGTTATTTCTATCCCACCTGAAACCAGGACACCATTAAAAGATAAGCCTAATTTCTAAAGCATATTCCCATTGTTTATTACTTATCTCCTATGTCAATGGACTTGGATGACCAGTCAATCACCGTCTTTAAAACGAAAATTTTACATAACTCAAGATTGTGACACTGCTTATACAATTCTTTTCCACAAGCCAGTTCTCTCACATTTTTCATATACTGTGCTTTTAAAACCACTTATATTTGTCTTTCTTCTCTTGACTGTCTTATACACTCCGTACTAATCTGTGTGATCTATATTGTGTATACTACACCAGGCAAGACATTATGACTATGAAGATAAGGAGACTGATTACCTGTCATATCTTAATTCTTCTATTGGTTCAACCTGATAGTAGCCTGTCTTGTAACGTAATCTAATTGTCAGTCTACATTCAGCCTCTACCACAGTACCAGTGAGCCTGTACCACAATACCTATGTCCTTTTCTGCAGGACTGCTTTCTAAGTGGTCATGATTCAATTTGGAAATATTTTTCTTCCTAAATCTAGAACATTGTTGTTATCTCTTTTGAATTTCATCTTCCTGATTTTGGCTCATTCATCTATTTGTCAGAATCAATTCATGAGGATTTTAGTTCTGTACTCTAAAGGGCCTGCCATCTCTCAGTCCTGAATGTCATCTGTAAACCTTACTGGTTTATTAATATTCCATTCAAAATTAATATAATTACTAATACTAAATGAAAAAAAAAATCCTTGCCAAATCACATTTGTAAACAAGCACCTATCTTTCGAGGTTTTAACCAGCTGTGACCCATCTAATAGTAGTAATATCTAATCCATAACAGCTTTGTTTGCTTGTAAAAGATGTGCATTGAAAAATGTAACAGAGTCAAGCAACAGCACCTTCTGAGTGTTCCTTAACCACAAAGCCTGTAGGAAAAGAAAATTAGATAGGTTTGACACCATTTGTTCTCGACAAATTAATCCTGACCATACCTTAGCACCGATTATCCTCCAAGAACTTACAAACTGATTGCTCAGTAATTTGTTCCAGTAGCTTTCTAGTACTATTTTTAGGCTGAACATTCTATAGCTCCCTAGGTGCTTTTTCATCCATGAAGACAAAATCAAGGCATAACTGAAGCTTTGAGATGTTATTTGTCTAATTATATTAAAAAGTACATACAGAAGATTTAAACATATTCTTAATCCTTGAAAATTACCTAATGAGCTAGATTTTGAATGCAGAAGCCTAATGTGTTCTCTAACATTTTTTTGAAGAGGAGATTCACAATAATGACTTTAGAGGATTTTCCTAGTCTTCTTTATAACACCATTGGATTTTCTGATGGGCAGTGCAGTGTAAATCTTTACAAATGTGAAAGCAGTTTTATTATGGCTAAACAAATTCTTGTAGTGAAATTTCATGTTATGAGATAAAAGGGCTGTTAATATACTTTCTCACAGTATGTGGTCAGATTCTCAGAGACCCTCAGTGCTCTCATGAAGTTTTACGAGAATTTTTAAACACACACAATGATTGCTGACATCAAAAGTGTTTTGTTTCTATTGTAACTTATTTGCAACAAATGTTACATTAAAAACATTTATATCTTAATAGGAATTAAAAACTGTTGTTTATTTTTTTACTGTAATTATGACAGGGTAATGGAATTAAGTTAAATAAATTTATAGAATGTTTTCTTCTGTAGGTAAACGTGATTTTTTTTCCCAGTCAGTTCTTTGCAAGTAATATCGGCCTTGCAGTTGCTGTAATTCTACAAGTATCGCAGAGCTGAAGAGTTTTCAGTTTTGAACAGTATCTGTGGTATGTTTTGGTTTGGTCTGGAGAGAGATCTTCTTTTATAAGGAACATGGGTGTGTTTAGGAAAGTGGCTCTGTTTTCTGAATTTTCTAAGACTCAAACATCTGGATGGAAGCCCTTAATAATAGTCTATCTAAAATATTCTCTTGAAAAGTCTGATTATTTTTATTTGTTTGTTTTGACTAGGAGTCATTCTACTGTTAGTGATTCAAACCGAAACCAAGTTTGATTCAGTTTCTGTGAAAAGTATCACTCCAGTGTTATGGAGCTGTATGTACTGATTTCATTTGAACACAGTTTCCCTTGTCCTCCCTTTTTCTTTCTGCCTTTTAGTCCTCCCTCCTTCCTTCCTTCCTTCCCTCCTTCCTTCCTTCCTTCCTTCCTTCCTTCCTTCCTTCCTTCCTTCCTCGTAATTTTACTTTCGGGCTGCAGTATTTCCCTGCAGTTTACAGGTAGCATAATTTAACATATTGAAACAGAGAGGAGATAAAAATATCTTTAGGGTAAGATAAATGATGAAATAATTTGTGTTTACAAGAGTTTAAGGGTAGTATAAGTATTTGTATAGTATATTCTTCTACACCAGTGAGTTGAATTTTCAAAAAAATAGAAAATATTTATTATTGTAAATAAAGAAATAATCTTAATCCTGATACTTTTGTAAAAGTGCAAGCCATCAGATACCTCACTGTACTGTGTAGCTGATAGAACTATACTGAACAGTGAAACAACTTTACAGAGTTAAATTTGAGAATATGTTATGATCTCAGATGTTATTCTCATGAAAGAGACTGAATAAAAGAGAGGGATTCCATAAACCTCGTTTCACCACCGAAATGCCTAGTTTGTGTCAGCAGATCACATGGGTCTGGGTCTTCCTGGCTGAGGGTTGTCAGCTGACAGACAGAAGAGTGATCTGGGCATATAACAGCAAGGAAGCATAACTGTTGTGTTAGGTGGCATCAACCATAAAATGTGAAAAAGGTGTCGAGCGGACTTCTTCCTGATTGACTGCCAGGCAGATGAAGCTTAATTTCAATACAGTTAAGAGGCAAATGAAGAGCATATGTAGTCTGGGCAGTTAAGAATATCACTCTTAGAAAGCAGGACTCAGGATACATGGCTGTGTATTTTAATTATAGTTTTCAAAACCATAATTATCAAATGCCTTTCTTTCACTTCCTGCAAATTAGAGGTCTGAGTTGCTGAACCTGACACCATGAAAAAGTGAAAAATTTCACTAGGAATATTTTTTGTTTATCAGACAACTGAATTAGTTTGGATTTTTTTTTTTTTTCTGGTTAGCTTTTAATTTTTTCCTGAGATTCAGTGATATTTTATGTACCTATAATCATAAATAGGTTTGCAGTTATCATGCTGCTGCTGAAGGCAATGTGAAGGCTCTTGTATGACTGGAAAATTCTCATCCCCTTTTCAGCAGCATTACGGCCATCTATGGATAGAGTAAGTGGAAAAACCCACATGTACAAGCCCAAAGTTCTCAGTTTTACTGAAGGGTGATTGCAGCAACTAGAGTACCTTCCTGTCTATCTCATTAAGTCATTACCATTGTAAAAGCTATCCACACATTAAAAATTTCTGCTTTTTCATGGATGTCAGGCAGCATCTTAGTTGAGAGTCTCGTGGTCACAGATTCTATCAGTTATTTAGCTTGAGCTAAATAGTTAATATTTGCTGAATCCTTTCCTAATTATGCTACTGGAACAAGTTGTTCCCCCACCACCCATATATCTCCCTCCCACACACTACTTCCATTCATTTCCCCTGACAGAGTCTATCAGATTGCATGCACCCTTGTTCCCGATAATTTTTCTTAAGGCTGCTGTGTGTGAAACATATCCTGCTTTTCAAGGACAGAAAGATGAACTCTGAATCCCCAGAGTGATAGAAACTTCTGGACAACAGTTCCTACGAGGAACAGAAAGTGGTGCTTAGAAACATATAGTGAAGGGGTTAGAGCTTCACTTCCCTCTACATGTAAATATAAAAACATATTTTATTATATATATATATGGTATATGAAATTATATAATAGTTATGTATAAACATACACATATGATGTAGAATATATGAAATGTACGACACAAAATCTCACTTAAATGCCGAGAAACTTCAATCCTTTGTGCTTTTTTCAGGGTGAAGTTTAGGTTTCCCAAGTGTGCGAAAAAGCTAAGCTAAACTCATACTGGCTAGTTCAGAATCAAGGACAATAGCATGTCCTTCAGAACTGCCCAGTCTGTGCAACATTTGTAAGCTAGATAGCCTTTCAGCTATTCAGTCCATGGTGCACAATGTCTTTTTGATATGTGTTTAGCTCATGTTTGTCTCGAGAACAAAATTCTTTTTTTGAATATCATTTTCAGTTTTGCTGGATATCATTTTCAGTCTTGCTTCCACAAAGGCCCAATGAGCAAGATCCACTCAGTGGAATGATAATTGCCTGGCTAAGAGGATTTGAGTGTGATCAGACCCATAGCTGGATGTTTATTTTGTGCAGAAAAACATTGATATAATCTATTGATCTTGTGAAAAGTTGTGGTGAGGGAGACCAAGCTGGGAGGAGATTACTTTATTCATGTGTTCTCAATTTTTGAGTAGGAAACCACATGAGGATACCAAGCTGTAAGGCAATCCAGTATAGCAAGTGAATTTTAGAGCAGTTAAAAAGTCAACCTTATAAAAAGAACTAAATTCTCGACATTACCTGTAATAGAGATAGTATTCTGCTATCACAATGCAGGCCAGACTAGGCCACCTAAGTTGGTGTAAGAATCCAAAGAAGGACTAAAGTACCAGACATAGTGCAGCAGCAGGTGAGAGGCTCTTATAAAGCAATTTTCACGATATTTTTTATAGACCTATAAACTAAAAAATGAGCAAAAGATAGAAAGGATCTTTACAACAGGTTCTATATTGTAGGTTATTGCGTTTTCAGCTGCAATGAACCTGATAATGAAGTCAGCTGAGCAGGAGCATAAAGGTCACACACTGACAAGAAAAAGACATCCCCAAGGATAAACCAACAAAGATGTTTTAACAATCACTACAAGTACAGTAATATAGACTAGATTGTTACTAGTGACACTGAAGAAAATAATCAAGTAACCAAAAATAATGTTTAAGCTCTAAATATACATTCCTGGTGTCTCTGAAAGGGAAAATAAATAGAGAATTTAAGTTTAGGATTCTGAGAGAGTAATAGGGATTATCAGTAAACACATGCTTTACCAAATTACAGCATGCCGACACAAACAACAACAGAGACAAAGACTTTTTTATCTGGTTCTAAAGTGCATTAGTGATGAAGAGGAGGAGGGGGAACAGTCTGGTGGCTACCACAGGGAGAATAGACCGGAATAGTTTTATTGCAGTTTGTGTAGTACCATGGTTAAAGGTATCATTTTCACATAGATAAAATCAACATTTCATAAAGGTAAAATTATACAAGCCTGGGGCATGTGCCTGTGACTTCTTAGGAGTAATCTTTCAAACCAATGTCTTGAGTGAGACTGGAGGACTAGGGCCCCTGTGTCCAGCTGGGAATCTGAACCACCTGGAATTTAAGGCAGGACTTCAGCAGTGATTCTGAAAAGATTTTTACTAAGGGCTTGTGAAGCCATGAAACTTAAATTTTTTTTTTTTTTTTTAATTGGAAGTACTTGTTACTCCTTTGCCTTCTGTCTCTAAAGAACTATGAAGCTGTTTGAAAAAAATATAGTGAACTTCAAACACTCTTAAGACTTGTGGTAACCTTAAAATTAATCTTTATAAGAAACTATTGAGTATATGACATGCTCATCCCATGCTTAAAAGGATCTAATTTAGTTAAAACAAATAATCTTCTTTCTCCTGAACTCCATCAATTATGGATTCAGCACACTGTGTGTTGCATATACACACGTTATTGAATAGAATGGTCCGGTCATTACCTGCTTCCTTATTAGATAGGTAATGCCAGTTTGTCAGGGACATAACACATTCTCAAGGCCCACTGACCCTTAGAAGGTTCTGCTGGGAGTTAATTTACCTGTATAGCAGCCAAGAAATCGTTTGCCGCTTTCATTTACCACCAATCCTCAAGCGCTTCTTTCCTGCATATATCTAACATAGCTGTTTACTATCAGCAGAAGCATCCTTACCTGCCTTTTCCATGTATATGTAGCTATTCTCAGAAGAATGAGATGCATGAACTTCTCGTGGTAGGTACGATATAATCTAGTGCACAGCTGCCACTTGTAATAGTCATGGTTAGAACTCACCTCGTATTAAAAGAAAGGCTTAGGCATCCTATAAAATGCCACTGTAGCAGTTCTAAAACACAGTGGCTAGCAGTGCTAAGGGTTTTATGTAATAATTTCATGGTTAAAGCTCTCACTCAGAACCCATCTGATAGAAGTAACCTCTTCCACCTCCCAGCCATGTATAACATGGTGGCAGGGAGACTATCCCCTCACACCCTCCTTGATGAACCTAGGCCCCTGAGTACAGATAAGCTGTGCTACTATCAGGAAATGGAAAATTCATGATGCTAGAAAAGACAAGCAAGGAGGAAAGAATGTGGTTGCATGCTTTCTGAATGGGCATATTGTATTTCGATTCCTGAAGCCAGGTTTCTTAATTTTTATTGAATGACATAATTAAAATGCAGAAGCTAGGTAATGGCTACTGGTCTTTAAGATTTCCCTTTCTAGGAAAATTCCTGCTGGCTGAGTTACAATATTCTGTACTCTGTTGGCTCTTTCCTTTTCATACAGGTGGACATCTGGTAGTGAGAGTTTGACCCACACCAGAAGAAGATGGTAAATTGAGCAAACCTCCTATGTTTTACATGGGTGCTGCTCTAGTCACTAGCCATTTATATAAACACAGGTTGGGATCACCATTTGATCTGTCCTACTTTAAATGGCAAAGAGATGCACTTTCAGTCTTCTATCCAAGTCCTATTGGTGGGTCAAGAGATGTGTATGAGTGAAAAGCATCCTCCCAACATGTAGAATTAGGTGACTAAACCTTGGAAAGGGTAAGAAGTTCAAAGACAACCTCATGTTGAAAGATTCGTATTTGCTCATTCTTTGGAATTCTCTGGGAAGAGTGTAGATTTTGGCCTCACTCTTCTGAAACATCTATTTTGTAGTTAAAAGCAAAATTAGAGACTAGATGTATATAAATTGAATGCTGCAGTGTGCAAATGTTTTTGCAAAATTTAGTCCTTGTATGTCTCATACAATATTTTTAACAGTTTGATCCCTTAGTTTGTGTCATGTTAAAGATAATTACTTTCCTCAGGTTTATTTTAATTATCCTAACAGTTCTTTGAAACAGGATATAGCAGACGATGTCTGAATTCTACCCTGGGAATAAATGCAGAGCTTAGGCAGGATGGCCACTTTTATTACAATGGAAAGACGCCGAGGCAGGATAATACTTCAAGCCACACATGCAAAACAAAGAGTCTATGTAATTTCAGTTTTCAAGCCACTAAAATTTGTGTTCAAGAATCCTGAGTAAAGAAGAGTAAAAGTAAAGTATGTAATCAGGCAACCAGGTCACTATCTAAACTTGATCATCAGAAACTTCTTTTGATATGATGCAAGTACCTTAATCTGCTTACTTTTATCCCACTCCTATGTTGGACATGGGTCACAGTTTTGTACCTCTTCAAAAGCTCTTTCTTACTCTTAAAAAAATAGATTCCTAAGGAGTGATAGGTAATTAATAAATTCTACTTGTATTGGACTAGTCTACCAAGAAATACAATCACTTCTTTAATTTTTGTTAACTTTTCCTGTTTTAAATTCCCTCCACATCTAAGGGGAAAAAATTTTTATTCTGTTACTATTAGAATTTTCATAGATATTTTTGATTTATAAAAATATGCTCAAGGGATTTGACTTCAGTGCTGGGAAAATGCAGCAAACTACTTCATAACGGGATATCTTTGAGTAGGAGTTTGAAATAGTCATTTACTTTTTTAAATTTTCATTTTGTAAAATTTTTGCTTCTCAGGTTCAACAAAAATCATATGTATGAATTCCATACACTACTTTCACCAACCGAAAGGATGGATTCTGACTGTTTAATAGGCCATGGTGCCACATCCAAAAACATGGGAGCAATTCAAGCATATGTAAGTTGGAAAGCCTGCAAAGAGACAGTATGCAATAATCTTTTAAGTGAACCTTTTTAGCAAGACAGTCCACAGCTTAGTCTTTCTTAGTCATTCATTATTATTCATTAGAGAAGCATCTTGTCCTTAGGCAAAAGCCTGACTCAGTTGAAGTCAGTAGCAAAACTCCCACCTGCTTCAATGAGAAGGAGATAACATCTCTGGAGCTGTGTTCATTAAATTATTTTTTTCCAGAATAATCGTTACTTTTTCTGTGAAATTCACCCCCAGAAGGCAGTTAATTGCTTTACTGAGTAGTGGATTTTTAAGTTTCAAGGCTATGTATTATACAAAAACTTGAAACTTCGATGTGAAATAAGTGATTACATAGTTTGGCATAATTGCAATATGTCACTAAAAGACAAGCTGTTAAAAACTGCATTAGAGCTGGCAAAGTGAACACCTCTGAAGTACAACCAAAGTGGTGTCATGCTTGCAACAGCAACACATATGTTCCAGAACATAGATTGCATCAGAAAAAATCAATGGAGTTTCTTTGTCAAAGAAAGAAATAACCTGATATTCTACCTAAACATAACAAAAACTGTCTTTATTTGTTATTGGTTATGGTATTTGAATTGAGTACTCTGAGGACAGGAGAGTTTGTGGTGACATAGAGCTCACAGTGAAAAAGAAGAAAACAATAGGAAGCAGTAATATTTGTGCAGGGACTGATATCAGACAGCAACTGCTCTTACCACTGCTCAGTGGTTACTGTAGTTGGTAGCTATTCTGCACCTCTCCCATACAAAAACATAGTTTCGTTGGTACATCAGCCTGTGAGCAACATGGTCCTGACTGCCACTGGGCAACTGCTGCTTCCACTGGTGTCTCTCGAACTCCTTTTTCATTATACCTTTAATTATATAAAATTCCTGATCTTCACTAGACAAATTAACCTTGATTGGTCTTTCCTGGAACTATGGCTTCACCAGCAACTCTCTCTGTATGTGTATTCTCTCAAATTCTTTCATGATCAGTTCTTAACCAAGGACAACACTAGAGTCTATGCTCTCTGTATATTGGTGCTTATCGGATGACTCTCTCAGTGGTTGTATTCAACCTCTGCTTTCTCAGGCAGTATGTGTGTGGCAATGTCATGCCCTGTCTAGCTTACAGCCTTCCAAAGGTATTCCAGGGGAAGCAGTAGCCTTTCACATTTGTCTGCAGATAATATCTAGACATGTCTACAGAAAGTTACATGTAGAAGGATGCAAAATAGACCTCTCATTTCCTTGTTAACATTTTCTATCTATAGTCTCCTGAGTGTTCAGAAGCAACCTACAGTGCACACTGAAGAAATCTGGTTATTAGCCAGCACTTTCAGATATGCATGTGCCAATTCTGGTTACTGTAAATAACACATAATTACTATAGCATTTCAGATAGCACACCATATTGGCTGACTTCTAAAACTGACTGGGAAACAGCATGACAAGAAGCAGTTGCAACATGCCTCATACACCACAGCTTGTCCGAAATGGACTTTGACAATTTGCAGGGGCTGGGCAGTCCAAAAGAGCTTAAGGCTTTTCATTCATCTGACCAGACTGCAAGGCAGACCACTGTCTTAGAACTTTTCCCAATACAAGGAGTTCCCTTGAGACTGAGCCTGCAAAATTTAGACTCTCAATATAAAATCACACATTCTTTCAAGCTTATCGCCTTGTTTTTTGTGTCCACAGACACTTGAGGAGGAACAAAAATCAGCTGTAAAGGTGCCACCTAGGCTGTGAAATTTTACTGACAGGATCCTTCTCATTTTCCATAGTGGCTGTCGTCTTAGTCTGTGTTGTACTTTTTGTCTGTGCATTTGTGCTAGTCATATTCTGGTGATTTCTCTTTTGCAAATTTGTGTTTCCTGGCCTTAACAATATCCTTCTTTTTCTCCCCAGAGATATGTGATAGTGGATCTTTGAGCAGTTTGCTCTTAAAGTAAAAGAGGCACCTGTAAATTTTTACACTGCATATTCATCTTTTTCCCTAATGAACTCACATTCAAGTCTTAAACTGAATTAGTGTTAATTTAGTAATTAAGTGTGATGGATTAATTCAACTGAACAGTGTTTTACACAAAAACTATTCATGTCAGAACTCTTTTGAAGCTAAGAAAGGAAACTTTTAGAAACAAGACACCGATCTTCACAAGAGTTTTTCTTGGGATGAGAAAAGAAACTTTGAAGAACAGTTATAGCTTCCAGATTCATTAAGTCATCTGTCATTTCCACTATACATTTGAGAATTGCTTTTCCCCAGCTTTGTCATGCTAAAGAAAGGATGTATGAATAAAATCACATGAAAGTTGTCAGGTTGCAACTGCTCCATATTTCTGACACTACACTTCTGAACAGCTAGCCCCTCTCTATTTTCCTCAGAGCACATTATTTGCACATAAATAAATGGCTGCTTATTTAGAAACTGCTTCATAGAGCAGTTCAGTGACTTTATAGCTGTGTTCCCTCTCTTTGCAGGGTGAACCCAGTACAGATTTTAATAGCAGTTTCCTAGCTGGCAAAGGGCTAGGAAGGTAATACTGAGCATGGTGACCAAATGAGCAGATAAAAATAAATGGAATACTGTCATGCGCGATATGCTGGCTGAAAAGTACATTATTAGACTTTCATATCACAGTATATACCTCAAACAATGAGTTAAGGAAGGTAATCAGAAACCTCATAGTGTCGTAGGCAACAAGGAGGAAACATGCTGGGGGACCACACAGAGGGCAGTGAAGTTAAAGCTCTATGTAGGCAAGTCCAATAAAGTGTTCCAGCACTAAAATTCCTATGATATCAATAAGTTAAGAAAGAGCCTGAAAAGGGTTTAGTTCTTACACATTTTATTAGATCTACAGAATGAAAGAGCAGTAGTTCTTCTGTGGCAGTTAGAAGACCATTTTTGCCTTACAAATAATATATAAAGAGAACAAATATGTTCTTGCCAAAATAAAATGGTTTACAATACATATTGTACTGCATTTGTCTCCTTCGAAAAGGGAGGAGACATTTAAGGCATGTACAGTAAGTTTCTTCTGTTTGGTCTATTGGCTCTTTCCTAACTTTGATTTAAATTATTTTCTTCTTTCAGCAAAAGTTGCTACAGCACAGGGCTACAAAAGTCAAAAAAACCCCCTCAGTCATTCCCTAATTTTCAAACAGACCCTTTTTTACCTATTCATAAATGGAAAACACTTTCCTTGTGCTGTATGCTTTTCTCTGGTTGATTAAAGTGAGGAGAATGCTTTCTACAGGGCTTCATATCAAGAACAGGTCCAGTCCTTCAAACAGATCTTTGCAGTTTACCTACTGAATGATTAAAATTTACCTGAGATGTAACATAATAATGTCTTTTTTAACTTGTCACCAGATAATGAGTAAAAGTTGGTAATTTATCAGTCTAAATATCAATTAAATCATCAGTTATGTTTTCCATAAAATCACATTCTTTTAGCAGGTTTGTACAATATTTTCAGAAGAGTGAGTTTAGCCTGAGATATGGTGCCTTGGGAACGATCTAACATGAATATATTAGGTCTTAATTTTTCTAGATCAAGCTATTCTGTTTGAAAGCATCTTCTGACATGAAGATAGTTCAGACTGTGGACTTCTTAGCACCTGGTGCTTGCTAGCATGAAGTTTGCTGAAGGAATCATTCATTCTTGTCATCACACTGGGAAGAGATAAGAAAGTCTCATGTATTCTAACATCTTGTTTCTGTCCACATCGTTGCTGCAATAAGGAAGCACAATAACAATAGAAGACTGATGGCAGATTATTCGAGAAAACATTTTATGGAGTAGTTCACAGAGAGTGTGACTTCATATACTTTGAATGTGTGCTTATGTGTATATAAGCCGTTCACAAAATCAAGAGATCCTGTAAGGTCAGTGGTAGCTCTTCTCTGCTAGAACCTCACACTTGACCATTACACTTCCCATAAGACCATACAAGACTCTTAGGAGCAGAAGTTGGTGGAAGCGTCAGTGGTTCTCAGCAGTATGCCTCAATGGTTCAAAAGATCTGGTTTATTAAACAGTTTCTACATTGTTCAGTATAGAAAGTGTGGAAGTGACATCACCCTTTGGTACAGGAAAATAAATCTCAGCGATGACCTATGATACTTCAGGGAATATGGGTTTAATACTTTTACAGCTTCCCCAAATAAGATGTATTGGCCTGACTGTTATTATAGAATTTCAATGATATGTGTATTCAAAAGAGAAATTAAATGAAACCTACATGGGATAAAAAAATTTATGGCGATACATATCACAGGCCTAACTGTGCAATATTCAGGAAAGTACACCTGCCAATCCACCTAGATATTTTTTCATCTTTTAAACTTCCAGTTTGATGTATATAACCATTTTGATGAAAAATGTTTGCAGCATAGAATCTATAAATAAAAATACTGTGTGTGCTCAGAGTAGGCATTTGCAACTTCCTTCAAAATTTTAGTCAGATATACAGTTACTAAATATGGATGTCCTATCATATTCAATATTCTAAAAAATTGCAAAGTATTTTGCCACATTCATTTCCATATCAATTAACAACACAGAACCTTGGCCCCATACTCTAGATATTTTAAATTATAAATTGCTAATACAGGTAACAGAGTATAATTGGAACATTCCTTGGTGTGAAATGGTGATGTCTTCTTTTTCAGTCCCTTGTACCTGTAAATCATTCCAGATAACACATTTAAAACTGAAGTGACAGGACTGACGAATGAATTCACACAGACTTAGTGTAACTCTTCACACTATATTCCATTGAGTGTTGCAATGTATGTCAATTAATATTGCTTCTTTACCTTACAATAGTTTGAATACATTTTGTTCCTTCCAAATTATTTTGAGAATTCTGTCATTTAATAGAAATAAAAAACTGACAATATAAATTGTCTTTTATATCTTTAGCATCAGGTAACAACTTATCCAGATGTCAATTCTGAGATTTTCCAAAATGGTATTTCTAAAATAAGTATGATTAGAAGGACAGGTTTGTTCATGTTAATTTTTCAAGGAGATTATTGCAGCACTTAAAAGAACTGGTTTTTCTTTTCTCTTAGTGTATATTTAAGCATTTTATATAATCTTTTTCTTTTCCTTTTTTTTTACTTCAAACTCATACTCACTAACAGCTGTAAAAGCATTGGTAATTCATGCTTTGCTGATCTGAACACTTCGTAAAGATTCTCAGCAAAGACTTCATAGAAGAGACTTGCAATGAGGTTTCTTCTTCCTCAGATTCCCTTTCCTTAAAAGATAGACCACAAGGATAGCTAATATAAAAAGCAGTATTCTAAAAGTGTAATTCATGTTGTTAAATAATAGTTACTCACAAGAATGAAATGACTTTTTATAATGCATAATAATAATTTATTTATTTACTAATTTGCAACATTTGTAAATTTTCTTGTCAAAAGAAATGCAGCCTAAAAGAATGGACTAGCAGAAGACAGGCAGGATATTTAAATTATATTTAAGACCTTGAAATCTTAATACCTGGACAAGTTCGAGAAGCGGGCCTGTGTGAACCTCATGAGGTTCAACAAGGTGAAGTGCAAGGTCCTTCATGTGGGTCAGGGCAACCCCTGCTATCAATACAGACTGGGGATGAGGGGATTGAGAGCAGCCTGGCCAAGAAGGACTTGGGGGTACTGGTGGATGAAAAGCTGGGCATGAGCCACCAATTTGCACTTGCAGCCTCGAAGGCCAACCATGACCTGGGCTGCATCAAGAGAAGAGTGGCCAGCATGTCGAGGGAGGTGATTCTGCCTCTGTACTCTGCTCTGGTGAGAACTCACATGGAGTACGGCACCCATCTCTGGAGCCCCCAGCAAAACAAGGACATGGACCTGCTGGAATGGGTCCAGAGGAGGGCCACAAAGACGATCTGAGGGTTGGAGCACCTCTCCTGTGAGGACAGGCTGAGAGAGTTGGGGCTTATTCAGCCTGGAGAAGAGAAGACTGTGGGGAGACCTTTTAGCAGCCTTTCAGTACCTGAAGGGGGCCTATAGGAAAGATAGGGAAGTATTTTCAGCAAGGGTTGATGCGCTAGGACAAGGAGGAATGGCTTTAAACTAAGAGAGGGTAGATTTAGACTATATATGAGGAAGAAACTTTTTAAGGTAAGGGTGGTGAAACACTGGAACAGATTGCCCGGAGAAGCAGTGGAGGCCCCATCCCTGGAAACATCCAAGGCCAGGTTGTATGGGGCTCTGAACAACCTGGTCTAGTTGAAGATATCCCTGCTCACTGCAGGGGGGGTGGGCTAAATGACCTCTAAAGGTTCCTTCCAACCCAAAGCGTTCTATGATTCTATGATTCTACGATTCTATGAAAATAGCACTAAAGTAGAACAGTGTCTTTGTTCTCTGCAGGAGTTATCAGAACTGGGAACAGTCTACTTCATTAGAAATACATATGAGTTGGTAACATTTCATGCCATAGATTTCCCTGTTCCTAAGGTCATCTCAGGAGTTGTTCTCTGTGAAATCTGGTTTTACAATTCCGCAAATTTTTGCTAGGCAAGAACACATCATGAAATGCTTAATTATTACAAATGATTTCTAAGGACAGATAGCTGAATGATGAAAAATCTGAGACATGGATTGAATCACAAGAACTACAGCAATATTTATTTGAGGAAATATAGATTTTTTTCAGGCTACAGTAACAAAAACAAAGCATCAGGAGCAAAGGTGTGCAGTGAGCACCCTCTTCAAAAGAAACCAGCAGAGCTCTAACTCATACTCTTGGCAGAACCTATAAAGCATAACATGCAGTATCACTCCTTGGGGCATAAACTCTGCAGGTTAAGTCTCACCATCTTCCCTGTCCTTGCAGTGCACTTTGAGATGCCTAGGAGTTGCATGTGGCTTACGGATAAACCATGATGATTTAATACATAGGATAACATACAGGAAATTGAGTGCATTAATAGTATAATTTAATAAATGAATGTCATAACAGGGCACTGACAAGATTTCCACATTAGCTCATTTAAAAATATTTTTAGCTTCTAGTGCATAAGCAAAGTATAAGTTATTTCACTATTTCTATATTTTTGAATATTTAAAACGCTAAAAATTTTAAACTGAGGACAAACACTTCTAACCTTTTTTTTGTAATGACTGATTGGCTTTATAAATTCTCTCACAAAATAGCACTTCTTATTTTTCTGCTTATAAACTCAGTTAACATTGCTTACATATTTACAAAAAAATAACATTTATTTGCACAAAAATACTTCTACTAATTGTATTGACTTACCGTTTTTGCAGCTGTCACTGACACTGACTTGCACTACAGCTTTGATTTTTCAGACTCTCACGGTTCTAATGATAACCAGAGGGATTAATTTAAGTAACACTTTTGAATCAGAGGAAACACAATGCTAAGTAAGCAATTAATAGAGATACTCTCTTCCTATAATACAAAGTCATAATATAGAAATAGCTGTTCTAAAACTCGTCAATATGTATAAATAACAAATGTTATGGTATTTAGATAGTTTTAGCAAGTATTTAAAAATGTATTTTTCTGCAATTGTGGCACAAATAGTACTGGTTTGAATAAACATTAAGAAAGTAAAGTAATTCACATGATAATATTGAATACACATTTAATGTTAAATGTTAAGTTACAATACTTTCAAACATTAATACATGCTGCATAAACCAAAATTTCATAGTCATCTCTATCCTTCCTATATTACAACTTTAACATCACTATATATGTGATTTTTTTAACACATACTCTGAAAAGTCCGGAAATAAAATCTAAATACTTAGTATCATTTTTTTTCCATCCCTAGGAACTCCACACATTGTGTACACAACACTATTTCCGCCCTGCTCAGGAGCAGGTGCCTGTTAATATCTTATAGTAGGTATCAGTACACAGGAGGACTGCTGGAGGGTCAGTGGAAAGCTGGAGTCCCTTGAGCAACAGAATTAACAGAATTAAGGGCGCAGAAAGTTCTATGATACCTTTAGTTTTGATGGCAGATGACTCCTTATCCTATCAAGTACCTACAACACTGACAATATGGGCTAATATCTATTTCCAGTATCCAATTAACCACAGAACTCTTGGTAAGACAGAACATTATATTTACAATGATAGCTCTTTAACTCCTTCTTAGAACAGCTCAGTATTTGGTCTTGAGAGTGCTGCTAATCAAATATAAAAAAGGCTGCCTTCAGGACACCTGGGTACCATTTCTAAAGAGACTAAAAGAAAACACTGTAAATAGTGTTATCAAAATAGATGAGTATGCTTTACACTCTGTGAGAAAAAAATATGAAGCAATAATCTTTACCACAAGTCTTGGTTGAGATTCGAGGAAGAGTGGCTTTGTATTGCTGTGTTTGGGTCCATGAAATTTGTGCTCGGTAGCATGCAGAGATCACCTTTTCTCAAAACTGCAGATCTTTGACCATGGCTCCTCTTGTCTGCGAAGAAGGTCTGGCTGCTCCTCAGCAGCACCTCACAGAGACCCCTCTCTGCGAATAGGCAGTGTTTTCATTCCTTTCTACAGCGAGTCCACTGCGTTTTCCCAAACTTCCCTGTTTGGGGTAGGAGGGCACGAAGGAGGTGAAGACTTCTTCTTGACCGCATTCATTGTGTTAATCAACTTGAATGTATAGTACAAAAATGTCCAGTTTCTCATCAAAAACACAGGATACATGTTGTTATTAATCTGAACATAAGCAACTGTTTCTGAGATGATCGTTATTAGAGACATATATGGTGTAAGGGAGATGATTGTACATGTTTCCTTACGTGCTGGAGCCAGACAAAAAATTCTGTGTGAATACTTAAGAACTCTCACATCTATCTTGTTTGTATAAAATGAAGAGACATCTTGTTAATTGGCATTACCTTCTTTCTAAGTATTTGAAATAGGATCATACCCTTCCTTAATTATTACAAATGAAGTTTCTGTTAATTAAGCATCATATTAATATTTTCCTTTTCTTTTCACTCATTACTTCTTCCCAAATATTTTCCACCTTGAAATTTTGTTCAAGTTACACACTTTAAAATTACAGGCAATTTTTTGTGTACTTAATGTTCCATATTAAACAAGTGGAATTTAAAATCTCGTTTCCTTGATGTTCTGTTTTATGTTAAACAAATTGAGGATTATGCATTGATGGTATAAATATACATATAATCACTTCTTTAATTATGGATATGATTGCTGCCTAACTTCATAATGTGTTACTACAGTTACTGCAGAACTAAAAGATTTTGATTTTCAACCTGTTTTTCACAATATTAGTTCTCTTTCATTTCAGGGCATTCTATTAAGCATAGTTAAGAAAAGATCTATAATGGCCTTGACTTTTATTTATCTGTATATTTATTAATTTTTTTCTGTTTTCTCTAATTTTTTTTAATGACAATTTTTAAGCAGTTTGAAGGATGGAAAAGTAATCTAGAAACAGTACTTAATATGTTTTCTGTTCTGTAAATACTGGAAGACGGGACTTGCAGTGTGATAACAATTATTTCTTTGTACCATAATGAAAAGATTTCATAGTTAATACAAGAAAATACTTGACAAAAAAGCATCATTGGTTTTTCAAACCTGTTAAAGGTGACCACCTAAGGGCGCTTGTTTCCTGTCTCCCTTGTCTGTCAGTTCTGAACTGAAGTAAGTGACTTTCAATCTGGAAAACTCAAGTTAGCCAATAAGCCGTGACAATGCTTGTTTCAAGTTTCTGTGTGTTATGCATAAGGAGACTGTGCCTTGGTGGAGCAGCACCACCGCCCCTTTCCTGAGGCATCAGGCAGTCGCTGCCCGGTGCAGATACGGGTGGAGGACGGGAGTGGGACAGGGCTGTTCAGGAGGTGTTAAAGGGAGGGAAGGCCACCCTGGGAGGGGGGTGGATGGACGCAGTGCTGGTTCCAAGCAGAAAGCTTGGTGATGGAGACGAGCCGTGACATTTCAACAGATACGGTGAATCTCAACTGGCCATATTTCAGTTAAGGTGTGCTGGACAATGAATTCTAGCCTGATACAGCTAGCAGGTGCTAAGATGTGCCACTGGATGCTGTTAGTCCCAAAAGGAAGAGCTGCCAGTTGGGTAGGTGGAAGCACATCCTCCTTGGCTTTTTTTCCCTTGGAAAGCCAGAGGGGGCCAGCTGCCAGCCGGGTGGCTGGCAGTGCAGTGGGATGAGATGGCTGAGCTGATCTTCCTGCTGGCTGTTGCTGAAGGCACAGCGCTGTGTCCTCTTCTTCTCCTGGTTGTGCATTTCCCCTGCTTTTGCTTTGTTGGCTGGTGCTTCTCTGACCTCTCTCTGAGCCAATTCAGTTCATTAAACCACTGGCAAACCACCCCAACCAAAAAAGCAAATAGCTTTCCGCTGGGTTAATGAGATGGTTTATTGAGGGGTCAGATACATGCCAGAGCTGGAATGTGAGGGAGAGGAGAATGGGACTGCTCCTTTTGGCATCAGAAAGCTCAGTTATTCCTGAAGCACACTCCTCCGACCCCAGTGTGACAATGCAGATAAGGCCAATCAAAAGGCTAACCCCTGCTGAAAGGGATGTTCCCACTTCCTTCCTCCTCAGCCTGGCTTTGTGCTTCTCCTGGTACTAATACTTCTTTAATCCTACCACCAGCTAGTTTGGGGGAGATTACGGCATTCTTTTGTTTGTTGGGGTGGCTTTCTAACCTAGTTGCTGAGGGGTCAGATGGTGGTAGGGAAGTAGTGGAAATGCGTGGCTGGACTTCCTCTTAGCGTGTCAGTTAGCCTTTGAATCGCCTTAACTGCTTTGTTAGGCTGCACTTTGTGGTTCTGTCAGTTAATTACAGAGAGCAGCTGAACCCCAGAGAAAGATGAAAGCAAAGGGTGTGGGCCCTGTAGGCACAGAGGAACCGGTAGTGTGTGGGTGCAGACAACTGCTGAAGACTTGGATGGTTCTCCAGCTCCAGGCTGAGGAGTTTCAAGTGAGAAAAACTCTCATTTGGGTGACTGAAAACTAGTAGAAGGAAGTCATGTAGCCGAAATGTCAGCTGGTGTAATGTATAAGACCGGCTTCATTACCAGCCAGCAGTTATGTGGCAGCAATAGGTCACTTGTGAAGTATGATTTGTAAAGCTGAGCTTACTACAAGCATGTGTGTGTATGCACATTCATATGGGCTTACAAGAAACCCAATGACAGAGTCACAAACCTCAGTAAGTTTCACCATCTGAAAGCTGCAAATACCCGTGATCAGTGAAACAATAATACGTCTCACCTGTGTTGAAGTGGATGTGGAAATACAGTGCAACCGCTGGGAGCTATCTTTCTAACTTCAAAGCTGATTCCAGACTGCTCTTTGATCAAGGCATCTATGTTTAAATTATTTGACTATAAATGAAGAAAAGCCTCATGCCTTTTGAATCTCTTATATTCAAGATCCAAATGGAGCCAAGAACTGTGCCGAGCTTGGGTTCACTGAAGTTCTGTTTGGAGGTTATGCGAAAGGCAGTGTGTGTGTTGGTTGTTTTTTCTTTAATTGGGGAAAACCACCTTGTTACAACAGATTCACACCTTGTCTCAAAAAGCTAGGGATGAATTCACAAAGCTTTATGTACTAGTCTTTCCCAGACACACCTTCTTCAAAGAACTCCTAGCTTCTTTCTCCCGAGGACTTTTTTCTCCTCCTATCTTCTACTGCATAACCCTGGAAGCTTTGTGTCTTAGACTGGGCAGACCTACACTCAGGCACTCATCCTAAACATGCGTCATGGGCAACTTAAAGAATCAGGGGTACATAGCATAGGAAGCAAATGTGGTCTTGAGTTTCTTTTTATGTCTGCCAACTGTTTATAAAACACTTGCTATGAGTGATTCTAACGGTGGGTAAGATTTCGGATAATTTGCAGTAAGGCTATAGATTACAATGTGCAGATTCTTCGTTAAATAAGTTACTATGGGACAGAGTAGTTCTCCATACTTAGCTTGAGATAACTGTCTTTTAAAAAGAGAAGCCCAGTCTGGTGAGCAGTAGCTCTGTGAAGAAGCTCCTGACAGTATAGGGTCCCACTTCTGCTCTTGCAGGCTTGCAGTTCACTGTAGTGAGATTGAACTGTTGACTTCAAGGAACTGGCAAGTGTTTTTTTCATACCTGTGAGCATGCCAGCCCTAGAAAGTAGAAATATTGCAGGCTAACTTTGGATTAATTATTTTCTTTGGATCCTGGAAAGGTAAAACTCCTAATAACTGTGCTGTAGGACAGACTTACCACTCTGACTACCAAAGACATGTTTGATAACAAGCACTGAAGTAAGTAAGCACGCCAAGCACACTGCAAGAGGGTGTTAGAAGATTCTAGTGGCAATATTCTTGTTAATTTTTGAGACAGATGTATTGGGGGTGGTTATTCTGGAGATAGGCTGATTTACCTTAGGTTCAGATAAGACCTATAATGAGGACAGACATGCAGGAAGTAAAAGCAGAGTTAAAGTGGTTCACTTGGTTGCCACTCTGGCACGCACAGTCTGTGCAGATTTAGATTATTAACACATTTAAGTTCCCTGTATCCAGTGCACTTACAGAGCCTTACACATTGATTGTTTTTGCAGTGAGTTGATTTGAATTCAATTGGTTCTCTTACAATGCAGTTTGATTTAGATTTAGATTGATGTAATGGTTCTGAGCTGTAAGCGCTTTTAAGGCAGCACTACATGGTGAAAAATGGATGTATTCATGGCATACATGCAATATATGGCAAGTCTTTTTCAGATTTGCTGAGACTGAGCGTGATGATAAAACACAAGTTTTAAAAAACAGAGATCTGTTCTTTGGCTAGCTATTGATATTACACACTTAATTATATACCTGGAAGCAGCTTTAGCCTCTAGAGAGTTAGACTTAGTTTGGAAGCTAATTTTTGCATGCTTCTTGACCCATGTGTGATTTACTATCTTTTATCTTGAAATTTGTTTAATGTGATGTTGGAAGGGTTTGACTATCAACCGAGGACAATAATTACAAAAGGAGTTGCACTACAGCTATCAAAATGGTGTTTCAAAATGCGAGTGACTAGTGAAAAGATTTCAAATCATTCCCCAAACTGGCACATTTGCAACTCTCAAAAGTACCTAAATGACTTGAGTCTTCAGTCCTGCTACTTTCTACTGGGTTTATGCTTCTGGAAATGTTACCAGTCTCTGTAACAGAAGCATGAGAAGTGCTTTTGCTCCAATAGCAGTAAAGGGTATACTTATTTTATGGTATAGATTGCAGTTTCTGAAACCTGCAAAGGTGATGTGTGATTTTCATCAGTGGGGAGAGGAGACAGTGAATGAACCCTTACCAATGCAGCTCACAACAGAACTAGAAGGATTCCAGAAATACAAGACTTAGAAACTGCAAGTCTTCCCCAAACTTCTGTGACATACAGCACAGTGCTTTCCCATGTTTCAGCATAGGCTTGACAATTAAACACGTCTAATGGCTTAAAAAGTGCACCTAGCTAATGTATCTGATGACTGTCAGCACTCTCTTTTATTCAGACCTAAAACATATTAATGTTTCTTGGATAGATATGATGTTTGGTCATTTAGTTCAGCACCCTTTGGTTTACCCTTTACGCTGCCCCTATGAGAGCAGTATACTAGCCACATAACAGCAAAGCTGATTTCATTAAAAAAAAAAAAAGAAGAAAAGATGTGGCATTGCTATTTTCATAGTAGTAAACCGTTTGTGTATGTTATCTGTGAATCACCAGGGAAATCCTAGATAAAATAAATCACGTGCTGGAATTTAGAAAGGAATAAAGCTACCGTGGGGAGGAAAGCAAAAAATAGGACCATAAGAACGTGGCAAATAAAAATGTTGGATGAAAAATGAATGCATCTTGGTAGACTCATGTATTTTTTTTGGAGTTCATATTCAGATCTTGCAAATAAGTTTTTTTCAGGTTCTCATTAAAAAATTCAAATTCAAGTACATTTTATTCAATAGGCCATGTGGTTAGAATTTCCTTTCACAAAAGAGAAAGAAATACAAGTGTTCTGGAAAAGAATTAACTGTTGTATTAAAACTTCCAGAATGTGTGCTTTGATGCACTTGAAATATTACCAGAATGAAAGACTTGATTCTACTACAGGAAGAGATGCTTCGCCTTTTGCTTCATAGCCAAGTAATGATATCACTTCTGAAGTGATAAATGTCTGACAAAATTGCTTTAAGTGGGTACTAGCTGTAGCACTTGAAAGTGATGGAGACTTGGCTTCTTATTTCAAGGCCAGCAAATACCTGTCTGCATGGCTTCCCAAAGAAAAGATCGACAGGTATTCAGGACACCTCTGTGGTCTGATAACTTGGGTAACCTGTCCCATGAGGCCTGTTTTGTTTCCGACTTGCTGCTCTGAATAGAGCGGACTATTTAATTGCGTATTTCTCACTTTAAAAGACAGAACTTGGTTGTGAAGGGGAAAAGGTTTGGAGGGATGGTTATTGTTTTGGTTTGGCCTGGATAAATGCCAGGTGCCCACCAAAACCACTCTATCACCCCACCTCCTCAACTGGACAGGGGAGAGGAAATATGATGAAAGGCTCGAGGGTTGAGATAAGGACAGGGAGAGATCACTCACCAATTGCTGTCACAGACAAAACAGGCTGAACTTGGGGAGAAAAGGGAGTTTAATTCATCACAAATCAAATCAGAGAAGGATAGTGAGAAATAAAACCAGATCTTAAAACACCTTGCCCCCAGCCCTCCCTTCTTCCCAGGCTCAACTTCACTCCCGTTTCTCTCCCTCCTCCCCCCAAGAGGTGCAAAGGGACTGGGAATGGGGGCTGCGGTCAGTTCATTACACATTGTCTGTGCCATTCCTTCCTCCTCAAGGGGAGGACTCCTCACGCTCTTCCCCTGCTCCAGCGTGAGGTCCCTCTCACAGAAGACAGTTCTCCGCAAACTTCTCCAATGTGAGTCCTTCCCATGGGCTGCAGCTCTTCATGAACTGCCTCAGCGTGAGTCCCTTCCACGGGGTACAGTCCTTCAGGAACAGGCCGCTCCAGCATGGGTCCCCCATGAGGCCACAAGTCCTGCCAGCAAGCCTGCTCCGGCGTGGGCTCCTCTCTCCATGGGTCCTGGCAGAAGCCTGCTCTAGCGTGGGCTCCCCATGGGGTCACAGCCTCCTTCAGGCATCCACCTGCTCCAGCGTGGGGTCCCTTCCATGGGCTACAGGTGGATATCTGCTCCGCCGTGGACCTCCATGGACTGCAGGGGCACAGCCTGCCTCACCAAGGTCTTCATCATGACCTGCAAGAGAAGACCCCCTGTTCTGGCGTCTTGACCACCTCCTCCTTCTTCACTGACCTTGGTGTCTACAGAGTGGTTTCTCTCACATCATCTCACTCCTCTCTTTTCACTGTCATTTCACCACAGTTTTTTTTTTCTTCCCCTTCTCAAATATATTATCTCAGGAGCTACCACCATCGCTGACTGGCTTGGCCTTAGCCAGCGGCGGGTCCATCTTGGAGCTGGCTGGCACTGGCTTTATCAGACGGGGGGAAGCTTCTAGCAGCTTCTCACAGAAGCCATCCCTATAGCCCCCCCGCTACCAAAACCTTGCCACAGAAACCCATAACAGGTATAAATATGAGGAATCTCTTCTGTCTTTTCTGATGAAGCTGTACCTTTTTTCTAAAGCACACGTGGAAGTTGGGCCTAGAAGCTAGGTTATCCTTTTTTCAAGTAATTGATTCCTGACCTCTAGCATTCTACAGCCTGTTGCTTAACAATTTATATGGCAGTAGCGGGAAAAGACCCTTTCCATGTCTGCTGATTTTCAGTCTAGGTCCTAATTTCCTTAGCTTAAGTATTTGGGGCAAAAGAGTGAATCAGACCGCCTCAATGTCTTTTCTCACTTTCATTCCAGTTGAAGCTATCAATGAGTCACTTGGAGCTCTGTCTCACTGCAGTGAAACAGCGTACTGCCATGGTGTAACTGATGCTCTGATTTCAGCATAAGTGCAGTGGCACACAGCATTAAAGAAAAAAAAGGTTCTCTCTACCGTCTTTCCAGCTGAATTTTAGTGGCTGCTAGGTCAGGCCTGTGGATGTAATGGGTGCCCTACAGAGACTGAAGTCCAGTGATTTTCAGCTGTTCCCTTGGGGAGAGTGGCCGAAATCTGAAAGCTCAGACGGTAGTCACTGCAGAGAGATTCCTGGTAGTTGAACTGCAAGTTGCTGGGGAGTATCTCAGAGCCGTCTTTTTGAACAGGATCTCATACTAAATGTGGTGTTATTTTTATGCATTTTTTTAAACACATATAAATGAATGCTTTCTTAAGTCTGGCAACTTGAAAATTTAAAAAAGACTTTTGGACTTCTGGTTTGAAACAGAATAAACTTTTACGCTTTGGCTTATCATTTTCAGAACATTTTGCCTGGAGGTGTTCTTAAAGATGGATTATTTTTAAAAATCATATCCAAAGAAACAAATTTTTCAAAAGGCATTTTAATGTTTTGGAGAGGAAAGTCACTGTGGCAAGCAAATATTTTTCAATATCTGTAGCTGAATAATTGATACAAACATTCATGGAAAACATCTACTTCAAAGTTTTTTTCAGAAAATACATTGTTTTTGAAAAAAAAAACCCAGCAGAGCATTTTCTGGCATCATTATATATAAAAAGCCAGATCATGTGTGCTCCTTACTCTCCTATATATATATTTTCTTTATTGTTCTATCTGTATTCTGATGTGTCATACTCAGGAAAAATATTTGGATAATTAAGAGTGTCTTGTAGGCTAATTTTATTTCAGGTGGATACTTTCTGTACTATAGTTTTAGTTTATTGTGTAGGATGCATTTGTTGTTCTAAGCCGGGTAACTGCCAGTGTACATATTACTTACATATGTTTCTTTTTTAAAGAGGACATGATTGTAATTTGGTGTAGGTATCATAAATGCTTTATACGCAGTAACAGTTGTAAATACTTCCACTCTTTTAGAATGTTTCCTCTTGACCTTGAAGTTGCAGCAACTTGTCAATTACTTGCAAAAATCATGCTGAAGTTCACTTGTAATTGAATCTTTTACTATAAGTCTGTAAAATAGTGAGGCGTCAACTTATATTTGCATTCTCAACTCATTTTTTATTTGCTTGTTTGCAGGAGAAATGCCCCTTGTCTATGAAAATATTTACTTCAAGTAGCCACTTATATGTGTAAACTTAACTGATTTGTACATAGAAAACAGTGAAGAATGCCAGCCTTCATACATGAATGGCAGTACTAAAATTGTTTGACATGGAAGTGGTCACTGAAACAAAGCATGAAAAGCTGGCATGGAGGTGTCAATTCAGTCAAACAACCAACCACTTGCTGAACTTCCAGCAACTGTTAGTAATTTTTTCTGTTCAGCAAATATGAGCTTACAGGATGAATTTAATAGGATTAACATTAGTTGTGCTCTAAGCAGTCTACAAGGAGAAACAGGTCAGAAATTCAGTTACTTGCATGATGAGCTCGTCTATGTGAAGGTTCTCTTACAAGTGGATGATAGTTTTGTAAATATTATGGAAACACAGGTTTCAGAACTCCATCCAACCTGGCCTTGAACACTTCCAGGGAGGGGGCATCCACAGCTTCTCTGGGCAACCTCTTCCAGTGTTTCACCACCCTTATGGTGAAGAATTTGTTCCTAATATCTAATCTGAATCTGCCCTCTTTTAGTTCAGAGCCGTTCCCCCTTGTCCCATCACTACACATCCTTGTGAAAAGTCCCTCACCATCCTTCCTGTAGGCCCCCTTCAGGTACTGGAAGACTGCTCTAAGGTCACCCCGGAGCCTTCTCTTCTCTAGGCTGAAGAGCCTCAACTCTCTTAGCCTAGGAGGAGAGGTACTCCAGCCCTCTGATCATCTTCGTGGCCCTCCTCTGGACCCACTCCAACAGCTCCATGTCCTTCTTATGTTAGGTGCTTCAGAGCTGGATGCAGTACTCAGTAATGTTTCAACTAAATGTTTTTTGGCCTCTCGGTTAAGAAAGTTTTCATAGCAAGGCTCTGAGACACCTGAAGGCTAAAGATACTTGAGGTTCAAAAGCCTGAGAAATGCTATTCCATTTAAAGTAGTAGAAATGTGTGTCAAATGGAGTTTCTGCTCTTAGTAAAGAATGCAACACTGAGTATATCTAAAAACTAACATTTGACTAAGTACCATTCTATTTATACCATTTTTACTATTTCATTGCTTTAATTGAGAAAAAAAATATTTATATTACTGCTGGAGCTTTAGTTGCATTTTAAGTGAAAATTCTAAATTTTAAATAAACAATCAATTGCTTGAGTTTCTGTTTAAAAAAATAATTACTAATGGTCTGTTATAATGTCTCCCCCCTCCAAACTGGTCTTTCTTGACATATAAAAATCTGAGTCGCTAGATTATTACTAAAGCAAATCCCCTCAAGTCATGGTTCACTCTAGAGGAGGTTTTAACTGATGAATCTAGCAGTGCAATGGTTTGCATAAGACTTTGTTGTTGTTGCAGCACAGTAGGCTTGATTAGGAGTTACAGGTGTAAGCTCTCTGTGCCAAGAAATGGCACAAGCAAATCTGTCAGTTCTGTCTGTTGCTTCAGAACTATTTAGAAGATTCAATTGGATACACCTTTGACTGCCATTTCTGTAAATAGGAAAATGCTTAATGTCAGTAGATGGCGCTCTAGAGCACATAGCTCATTTCCTAGTTTTCTTCTGTAAAGCTGGTTTAGCTTCTGCTGTGCCCAGAAAATGGCTTCTTTTGTGCAGTACTCTCAGAAATGTCCACAGGTTTGATTTATTTATTTGAGAATTTCTTTCTATACTTTTGAGGGGGTTTGCTAAATGCTTCTGTTATGATTGGATTGTAAGTCTATTTTGTTTATTATATGATGTGCCTGAAATGGAACCCCATGTTTATAGGTGTGGCCATAATACTAAGCCAAGCTTGACTGAATCTGATCAGATGCTTTGTGTTGATTGAAATGAAATTTTCCTTCAAAAAATCAGTACTTAGATGTCTTAAATGCAGATGGTTTATTTTCTTACGTTGTCATGAGGCTTTATTATCATTTGTGGCTGGAGGTACCTAATTTAACAATTTACTACACTTTGGAAATGTATTTCCACAGTGATAGAAATTAATACAATATGAGAAAATCCATAGAATAATATTTCTAAGAAGTTTATTAATGGGTTAAAAATGAGGATTAGGGGCTTGAAGAACTCATTGGGAAATAAGAGGTATTAATATTTGATAGATACTCTTTTCTGCTGTACATTTAAAGAAATTTGCATTAAACATTTAAAAAACATTAATAGAGAGTATTTTTTTGAAAATAGCATTTTTAAAAATGAAAACTGATTTAACTAGAGTGGTTTAAATGTTAGCTAATATTAACTAAGTCTTTCTATATGTTCTTCTTAATAGATTTAATACACAAACACATTAATTCACATTCCAGTCAGACTGTAGAAACAGGAGTGTACAAACTCACTGTAGCCATGTAACTCTCACTAACTTCAGTGGCGGTATTTGTTATCTAGCATTATTAAGGGACGAGATATTTAACTAGGCATATTGGCTGAGGGTGATCTCTGCTATAAATGAGATGAAAATTAAACTGAACCAAGTTTAACAGCCGTAATGTAAGGCTTTATTGTATGCTTATGTATGTCTGACTGCCATGCTGCAACATAGTGAAGGCCCTAATCTGTCCATAATTGCATGTGAAGTACTGTGATAGCTGTTATCCTAGAACAGGTACTGTTCCCATAGTTCACTGAGGGTTTTAAGAATGGATATTCTAAAAGAATTCATGTTTTGCAAAGGCATTGATTACTCTCCTGCATATGCAAACCCAAAATTCTAAAAGCCAGCCAAGTGTTCTACATTCTCAGATTTCTACTAGGGGGAGAGGGGGAGCAATTACTTTCTAAGTTCTATGTTGCTCTCCATAATTAGTGTTCAGCTTTTAGAACCTTTTGAGAGTATCACAAGACTTTTTTTTCTTTCCAATTTTTTTTTATGATAATTGAGAAAATGTATATAGATGTGAAATCTCATGGAATAATATTGCTGTTTGGTGGAAACAATGAGTGCTTGCAAATAGTTTTCCTCTGAGGCTTGTGAAGAAAGGTAAAAAAATGAAATTTGGCTTCAGTATTTTCCGGAATACTGTAACCGAGATTTTAACTAGAGACTGCCACAGTAAAATGCAAACAATTCAGACAAGCACTAATGACATTGGTCACGGAAGTTTTCTCATGCTCTTTGTCCAGCTCATGAAGTGAAGACATGACAGGGTAGATGATTAAATATTGATGTTTGTTAACAAAACGGATATTCTGGATCACATATTAAGTTTGTGAACGTGACTAAAATATTTGACTGCAGTGAAGCTATCTCAGAGGCATCAGGTGAAGATCCAGTCCTCTAAGTTTATATTACGTTGCTCACTGCTTAGCTTAAAATACTGAAGAATGTTTTGGGAAACTGTAGTGGTGTTTCTCAGTCTGGGTTCGTATTACTGTGTCATAGGTATTCATTTAGAACAATAACACAAAACTGGGAACACTTAATGCTGCAACATGGAAGTTAGTGTATACAATTGGTTTTTTGTTGTTTATAAAGAATATTTAAAATTCCACATTTCTTAATATTTAACACCTTGTAATTTTAAATGGTTTCCTTTTCCTAAATTTTGCCAATGATAATTTTCATTGAGGCATGAAGGTTAGGGTTTTTTGGTTTGAAAAGTTGTTAACAGTTTACACCCTTCTGCCACAGTAGAGAGAGAAAAAAGGATCTGTGTTTCAGTCTGTTCATGGTATAGTTAAAAAAAAAAAACAACCCACAAAAAGTATAAACACTGAATTCCTGAGCTTGCTGTGAGATGGAAGGTCATTAACAGGGCACTTGAGCAGATTGGTATTACAGTCAATTGAGACGCTGAAACATCCTAAATGGCCTAATGCAGCAACTAAGTGGTTCTTAAATTCCAGAACTTTTACTTGAGCAGAGCATTGACGACCAAAGTGAATTTCAATTTCCTTTAGTAAATGCTGTTTTTATATAGTCATAGTTGAAGAGGCAACATAGTGTAAACACAACAGTTTGGTTCTATCTTCACAGCAGCACTAAACTAATTTGTGAAGTTATAAACGTGAAATCTGAGTCTCAGCTAAATATATATTGTTACACATTGAATTAATAGAAAAGGCAGGAGTTTGTGTGTTAAAATATACATAGACTCTTAATGCAGCCCCGTCAGACTAATCAGCATGCAAATTAGAATGGTTTCATCCTTTGGGAAGCTAAAGTTTTACCAGTGTTCAATCAATTCAGCATTATAGAAAGGATAAATTAGATTTCACTTAACTTCTTTATATTATAGAAGTACATTTGTCAGAAAAGAAGGAAAGAGAGGAAAATAAATGGTATTTGATTTTGTTTATGGCTGTTCTAGTAATAAATTGCCTTTAGATCTAGCAGTACTTTGTAGGAGACTGCTAGGCTGTTTAGGTAAACACTAAGATTTTGTTTGTGGTTCTGTCCGTCTCATTCAAAAGTTGTGAGAACTTTATTTGAGGGACAATACAGAAAATATCTCCCTATGTGTAAATTCCTAGATGAAAGGTGATATCTGCATGTTTCTTCATATTAAATATAAAGACCTCCTGTAGTTTTAATTGTGGAGACTACACATAGAAGAAAAGGGCATCTAAACTGGAAAAAATCAACAGAAGCCATTTTAGCAAGGTTTTGTGGACAGATCAGACCAAATGCGGCAGGTGACTGATAACAACAGTGAAGTCTGAAAGTTTCGGAATCCTAGCACTCCATTTGGCAATACTGTATGTAGTTGCACTCTTGCATAGGAGTCATATTTCCATCAATTAAAAATATGTTCTTCTAAAAGTTTAAAGAGTTTGTGAACCACTTTGAAAAAATATCCTAAAGTAGGTCTAAAGTGTCTAGCAGATGATATTTGCTGAGTCTTCCTGTAGTTTTTTGCTTTTGCTATCTCATCCCTCCATCCAAGGTTAACACCTTTGTAATAGAAGACAAAAGAGAATACATGGCTATGCCCCAGCTGTTCCAGTTTACTATGCAACACCTTAATTTAAACACCTTTTGAGACTGGGCTTGCGTTGAGATGCCAGGTTGTGATTTGGAGTTGCTGAGTGAGCAGCATATGTTTGCTTTTGCTGACTGTGTGATCGATGGCCATCTCAGCAGAGAGGTAGCTATCAAACATTTGGGAAAGAGGAGGAAGGCAGGTGTAACTTGGTGTCAGTTGCTTGCCTACTTGCATGAGTCAGAAATGTTATTCGATGTTTCATGAATTACCTCTTACATGTCTAACAAATTCCCATGTCGTATTTTGTGGGATAATGTGCAACTTAGTGAATGAGTGCAACTACGATCTGCTCCTTCCTTCCAAGTGAATCTTTGACAAGTTTTTCCTAATTTCAACAAGCAGGTTCTAAATTATGTGGGCTTCCCTTTTGTGTGCCTTCCCTTTTGTGCCTCCCAAAGTCTGTTGCTGTTACAGTCTTGACAAGCACAGCTTAAAGAATTTGAAAGATGAAAGGCTCTCATGCTTTAAGAACCAGAGCACAAACCCAGTGATGCACTCAGGTGTGTCAAGGCCACTCACCGGTATACCTAGATGTACTGTTTTAGCGTGCCCTCCTCAGCAAGACCCTGCTCAAATGTATTGCTCTTACCCGAGGCCATATGTTGCACTAATCTATGTAAATATCAAGACTAGGGCAAAGTCAGCTGCTGTTAATAGCTTTCCCTTTTGGTCTTTCTTTCCAATAGCCCTTCCTCACTTGGGGAATGCCGAGAAAGGGAGCCAGGGGGAATATCTGCCTATACAGTTAAGCAAAGCAATAGAAAGAAAATAAACAATAGGATGTTAAAACAATGAGATTTTGCAAAGGGTTTAGAAGAAGAATAAACGTAAATCCAGGTACACACACAACATTCTTACAGCTTTTGAATACTTAAAGCACCTTCACATTCTGAAATGGAAAAATAAGTTCAATTGCATTGCTGCACATTTTAAAGATGAAATCAAATTTTTACTTTTATTTCTAAATTGTTCTGTCACTGTATGGGAAGCTTTGGCTCGTTAGCTGAATAATCTGCCTTGAGCATGTTTTCAAATTAGTGAAACCAAAACCTACTTTCAACTAACTTTGTCTTTACTGTAATAACTTGATATTCTTAGGTATTGACTCCTAAAGATCCTTTTCTAGCTTTTAGTTTTGCACCCTTATCTGTGTGTTTATGTACTACAAATTATGATCTCAGTTTCTCAGGCTGATATACTAGCCATCATTTGACCTTTCAAAAGTGGTTTCTCTTTTCTGGGAAGTCAGAGACAGAATGTGTTTGTATGCATTATGAGTTTGATGTGCATTGGGAAGACTGGATTTTTGGCACAAGAATGGATCAGCCATGTGTGCAATGAATCTACATCAGAGGTGCATCAGATCTACCTTGTCTTTAAAACAGAGTAAAGTGGTGCATGCCCAGTGATCCCTTGTTCTGCTTTATGGACACCTGAAAATTTGACCAGCGCAGCTTGGACACTTGTCTGAAAGTGGAATGTTGGAAGTACTAAAGAAATGTGCAGAAAGTGTGTGGTAGATGACATCTCAAAAGTATAAGTTCAGACTCTGTTTTTTTTGTGTGTGTGATTCAGCCTCTTTTATGGGATTGATTTCGCAGATAAAATTAGAATCCTGAATAAAGTGTGATTTTACCTGTGTGAAACTGGTGGACACTTCTCAAGAAAAAGTATGATTTCTGAAATTTATTTATTTTTGGCTGTTCACTAAAAGCTGAGGGAGGAAAGACAAATATCCAGAGTAGGCAACTTCCTATGCCACAACAGGAAATACTCCGTATTATATTCCTTTTGTATACCTCTAACAGTGGGAGGAAATCTGTGGAGGAAGAGGAGTTGCTTTGCGAGACATCTCTCAAATCAACAGCCAAATCTGAGGATAGTACCTTTACTTGCCATTTACCAGCATTTTGCAGATTGTGTATCTGGAGTCTAATCCTATATTAAAGTTGGTCTCAAATCACATAGGTTTACTTGCTTATTATGGAACCAGATTAATTTCTCAGATCTCATTTCAACTATCATGTAACATGGTGCTTATCTATCAATCTTTTGAAGTTTTAGATGTCTACATTTGCTCCTCTACTGTGTCTTTGTAGCCACCTATTAAAGCTGTAATAACTTAGTTTACTGCTGATAATAGTTTGGTATCTTCAGTAATAGATGATATGCCTTAAAGAAACATTATATTCACGTAGTAGTTTCTCTTATGTATTTTACTTCACGTATTTTTTTAAACCAGTAGATACTTCACATGGCTTTGCTTAAAATTCTGTTTGAATAAGCACTTCAGGAGTTGAAAATATACTTAATAAATAAATAAAAAATGTAAACACTTAATAAAAATCTTAAGTATAACTGCATGTCAATGGAAGTATTCCCACTAGTCTTAAAATATGGTTCCTGAAGCACTAATAAGCTGCCATATGACAAGAAAACAGATGAAAAAAAAGAAAGCTGGTGGAAAAACTGGTGAATAAACTTTTGAGATAGATTATATGAAAACATTTAAAAAGATTATCAAATGTCTTGACCATAGCCTCTTACAGTTATTCTTAGAAGAGAAGTAATTTCTGGATTGCTAGTTCTAAGCAAGGTGGGTGAAGGCAGACTTTAGTTTATCTGACAACAGCAATGTTTTCAAACCCTAGCAGTAAAATAAAAAAATCTTCACAAATTACTGGAAATCCTAAAGCAAATTTCCCTTGGACGTCCTTTTTACTAAACATGGTCAAAAAAGTACAATATCTAGTACTCTATATGCAGACTAGCCTGCTCTTTGGACAGTTGTATAAACAATTGAAAATGTTAATTTTGAAAGTGCATTTATTACACTTATCAGCAATTTTGAAAAATAAAAGTGACAAAAGTTCCCAGTAGTTTTTAAAAGCATACATTTTCTTCAAACCCAACTAGTTCATTTTCAGTCACTTGCTCATTATTGCCTGTATGTAGCACAGGTGACTCAAAAGGGTGCTTAACCTGTATCTGACTAACATTTTACTACAATGTGTTTCTATACGGGGAGATTAGAAACAGCTGTGGAAGGGTAGAAAGGCCTGTTCCTTCTGATAGATCTGGAAAGAGTATTATCAGGAAGCAAGTTGTCAAGTTTTTTTAGGGGAACTCTGTGGTTTACTCTTTCGAAGAAAACTTTGCTTTTGTTTTGTAGTGGGAAAGAGGCAAAGCATTTGAGGAGGCTTCTTTGACTACATCACTACTACAGTGTTAAGTGGGCTTTTTTTCTGTTGGGTGATAAACTCATGTGGAGAGTAGTCATAGCCAGTTCCAGCAAGACAACTAATGAAATCATTGCTATAAATTGACTCTTCTCTCATGTATTTTGAGGAAGAACTTCTTCCCTCTGAGGGTGATGGAGCACTGGAACAGGCTGCCCAGGGAGGTGGTGGAGTCTCCTTCTCTGGAGATATTCAAGACCCGCCTGGACAAGGTCCTCTGCAGCCTGCTGTAGGT
>Ga0065711_1029613_pt1 | contig 35491 bp, 15 predicted proteins | sample Hoacrofraction12_FD_59098 | JGI IMG/M metagenome (GOLD analysis project Ga0065711, IMG submission 59098) | Hoatzin crop microbial communities from Cojedes, Venezuela - Epithelial fraction 12 v2 (version 2) | ecosystem: Host-associated > Birds > Digestive system > Esophagus > Crop | place... | reverse complement strand
CTTTTTTTTTTTTTTTTTTTTTTTTTTTTTTTTTAATGAGGAGAGGAGTTGTGCAAAGTTGAAGTCCTGTTGACCTACGTGTTCCCTAACAGGATTTGAGACCATGTAACATCTTGCAAGGCTGGGCCCTGTGCTGACAGGATTGAAGTAGAAAGGAAGAGTTGTTTTAAGCACTAGCTAGGAATTCATTGAAGAGACACGTACTAATCTGTGAACACTTGTTTACACCCTAAATCTGTGTCAACAAAACAGCTTTGTACTGATGATATGACATCAGTCAAATGACTTGGCTTTGGTCTAAGACTAATCTAGGACAAATTGCAGCATCGTCCAAACTCCAGCATCCAGTTTTCCACATGCAGAAGCTCTGTCCGCCTGTACTGTCTTCAAAGCTGTTCCCCTGGAGTTCAGGGCAGCCGTTCCTACCAGGTTTGCACTACAAACTTGCTGAACTGACTCAAGTTTCCTGCCAAAAATATAAATACAGTATCATGAGGGGCTTGCAAGGCTGTTGCTACAGCTGATGATCAGAGTCAGAGGTCTGATCATCCTTCCCCTGGGTATCAATTCATGCAGATGCTGCCGCCGTTAGAGGAACAGCTCTGCCTGTGCTCGCGGCTGTGCCCCTGGGCAGGGGGAGCTGCGCTTCGCCCGGCTGCCGGCAGATGCCGGTGTTCACCGCACGCAGGTACCCGCGCACCCGGCCGGCGGCCTGGCGGGGAACGCCCGGGCTCTCGCAGGAGCGTCGCGGTGTAGAACAGCCGGTTCCTCTTCTTTCGGGTGAGGATTTGGACCTACTGTGGTGATCAAGCTGAGATCTTCTGATAACACGCGGAATAAGAATAGCCTTCCTCTGATGTGTTAAAGGCAGGTAGCATCCCTCTGCCCTGCTGCGGCATGGAAAAACTGGAGAGCTACATCCTTGTCAGATGAAGTCGATGAGAGCCACTGGTAACATCAGGACCCTGGCTGCTTCCCCAGTGAAGGAAAAGGTCTGGGGAGAATGGAGGAAGGTGTCTAGTACGCTGATCCTTGGCAGATAGGGCAAGGTGAGGTAATCCAGGCCCAATGAGAGACGTGTGATGCGAGAGCTCTGAGAGAGCTTTGCAGTCCTAGAGGTGCCAAGATTCAAACAAACCTACTGGCCTGTATGATGCAGTCCTATCTGAAGGACTAAAAAAGAAAAAAAAATATTGTGAAATGAAGACTGTTGGGGGAAATTAAGGGTCAGTTCCCCATAAGACAGAGGTGTTTTCTTTCTTTGAGTGAAGTATAATTGTAGATTAAGTGTCCAGATAAGTATTTATGGGGAAAAAAGGCGTGAATGTAGGAAATGTCAATTATCTTCAGCCTGTGTGCTTGAAAGGTGTTATGTTTCATCCATGATGAGTGTATGCATCTGGCTCTGCATGGCTCTGCTCCCTCAAGCCAGTCTGAAAACACATACATTGAATTTCAACGTATGATGTAGAGCCAATAGGTGAAGTTTGGACTTTCACGTTTCCTTTATAGTTGAAAAATTATTTACACTGTGCAAAAATTCATAGCATTGTTTCAGCAAAATCCTTGCTCTAGGAGTCTTTCTGTTAATAAAAAGTAATTTATGAGGACTTGTAGTTCTAGTCAAGAAAGAATACACACCAGAACTTAACCATGGAGGTGGTTAATTCACTGTTTTAGAAACATATGTTAATACTATAAAACACAAAAATGTGTTAATAGCAAAAAATATAAAATATGTTTTTCATTGCAACCTAGCAAAAATCTAGTTCTATTGAAAAGACAGACCTTTCATGTTTTAGCTGTAGTAATCGGTGGGCATTTTTCTCAAAGGATTTCATCCATCTTTTTAACCTTTGATCCATTCCTGTATTTTTATACAGGCATATTCCACGCAAAGTCAGATGCAAAATTGTACAGCTCCTTTGCATATGAGCCTTGGGCCTCTTAAAAAAAAAGAAAATCACTGTATTTTGGGGGAATATTGTTACTTTAAACAATATGGATTTAAAAAATCAGAATATGCTTGCATTGTTGCAGCACAAAACAGACAAAGAAGGGATTTTCTGCTTTTTTTATTCTCCCTGAAGGCTAATAATATGAAATGTGCAAAGTCCCAGCTGAGGCTAGCTGCCTCTGCAACAAGTTAGTGTCGTCAGCAGGAAAAAAAAACTGACGGACAGCTATGGTTATGAAACATTCCTAGAAAGCCCGTGGGCTATGTGCAGAAGAGCCATTTTTATTCGGTTCCTTTCCCATAAGTAATCCGGGGTGGTATAAAATGTTACATGATATTTCATGATGTGATACTTCGAAATAGTTCATGTAGGAATGGTATAGGATGGAAATCATAGCTTGGCGCAGTAGCTGCAGCGTGATGGGAGCTTTATCAAGCAGGAATTTTACACAGGCAATCTCCCAACACCCGCTACCCTTCAGAACAACAGGGCCAATCTTTCAAAAACAGCTCATCATTATTATTCTTTGATTTCTAGATCTGGCTTAAGGGCATACTGAATATTTTTCTTTTTCCGAAAGCAAAATAGGCCTAATTTCAAAACCCAAAGATACTTTCCAGGTATCATATCGAATCAATTGTAATTAGCCATAAAATCTTATGCAGAGAACATCCTTAGATATGCTTTCAGTTTGCTAATGTGAACGAGCACAACATTTGGTTTAAGCTGCTTAATCCACTTAATGAAAAGTAATGAGTAAAGGGAGAGAGCTGACTGTTCCGATACATTTCTTGTCATTGATTGTAGTGGACTAAACCAGGGAACTGCTGGCTATCCCTGAGTATTGCCCTCTTGGGAGCCATGTATTTGCCCTGGTCTTTGAGCTGTCGGCAAACAAGATGATATGTTCCTTTCTAACGTGAACTTGAAATTAGTTACATGTCACACTTGGAAGAGGAATGTTTGCAAATGAACTTTTTTGTTTTCTCATTTCTTCTACTGATTTGTGAGGCTTTGATTCAAGACTTCCATCTTTTGTTTTTTGCTCTAGCAATGGTAATTAACATTTGTATGTGATTATTGCAGTGGTCAATCTAAAGGAGGGTAATAAGCAGAATAATTAGATTAATGTCTTTTTACAGGGATCAGGGAATGTACAAGAAAAAGCACTATTAGAACGATAAGTAGAACCCGTTTTCATCCTGGTGGAGATTTCTAAAGGATATATTCTGCCGTTGGTCAGGCCATTGGGAAGGGACTTTTCATGCAAGGGTGAAGGCAGTTACTAGGGTCAGTCCCTGTTGATGCACGTTGCTAGCAACTGCCTTTGTCATCCTGAGCTGAAGCTACTGATCCAAGTTACTGTTTTCATGCTTTCCTGTTGCTACTGCACAGAGCTTTGAAGTATCACAACTTGAAATACCACGAAGCTTTTCTATGCCAGCCCAGATTACTTATGGGAATGGGATCAAATAAAAAGAATATAGATATAGCAGTTAGCAACACTGACATCATCACTGGTCCTCTTTCAATTCCTTTGTCAGCTTTGATTCTCCTCCTTTGCTTTATTATTTGGAAATGGTATTAAATACTGATGAGGCAGCATGTATTTTAAGTCATCAAAGCCCTATCAGTCACTCTTAGTAATCAAACCTTTCTTTGAGGTACCTGGCATTAACTGCTCATGATAAGGTGCATGGTGACGGCCTGGAAGCTATTTCAATACTGCTGCGTTCCTGCTCTGAAGAGTTGGGCAAGTTGCAATATCTTTTATTCCCCTTGTATAATTTGGTAGTGAACTGGGTTTTTACAGCCCTAGGACTCTGTTTGCCTGAACAGACTATTAATATTGATGTGTTGTTCTGCAAAGTGAAGGGTGTCATGGCTTTAAGTTTCCAAATTTAAATCTGTAGAAGCTGAGGTAGAAGAATTTCAGCAATTTGGATACTCCTCCAAGTTCTCACCTGCAGTTCATTCTTAATAGAAGTTGTACTTCTTGCACAGTAGAGGGATAGCTGAAGATTGCAGCAAGTTTAAGAAAAAACATTACGGAAGGAGATAAATATCCTTCATATTCCTTTATCCTTAATAAGGGTGCAGATGTCTGTTAGTGCAAACTGTTTGCTAAATCCATTTCTATTCACAGAAGTTTGCAATAGGATTCGTAGGTAGCAACTCCGATAATATTCGCTGGAAACGTTTATTACACTACCTCTCATGGATGCCTCTGCCTTCACTTCAAACATACTTTGAGCCGGACAAGATTATTTTTTAAGACCTGAGATGAAAATTGTTGAATAAATGGTAGTATGAAACAGAGAATCTCTAGCCCTTTAATAAAATTCGGATCTAATAGCAGATACCAAGTTAAGAATTGATAGGGGTTTAAACGTAAAGCTATGTCTTTGGATTATTGTTGCCTGATTTTCTGAACCAGTAGCAGTATTTCTTGGAAATAAACAGTAGGAAAAATGGTTATAATGTTTCTTAAACCATACCACACTGATTTGCTGGTCTATATGCAGCACTGGAAGAATACAGGAGAAAAAGTCAGTCCAGGTACATTCACATTATATCTTCTGCTAAGTTTAAGACTTCAAGAGTTTGTTTAGCTTTTCCCTACTCAACTAGACGTGTTTTTGACTGTGAAGCACATTCTTCCTTGTCTATAAAACTGACTTTGATTAGTGATTTCTTTAATGACTGTTACACTACCTCCTATGCCAGTCTCTGTGCAGAAAGCAAGAAAACCTCAACAAATAAGCTATACAACCCCCTTTATCAAGAAACAAGACACTTCTATTCAGAAGTATCTGTCCCAAGGGAGATTTTAATCAAGATGACAAAAAGCATGAGGAGAAATTGGTTTGGGGAACTAAGTGCAAATTTCGTCTGCAACTAGTTTTGAATACTTTGGGAATACGTTGCCTCAGAAACCACCTAATTCCTTCAGTGGGGTGACCGTGTTTGTTACGTGTGTCTGATAAGACCAAAAGCCATCTCAGATGTGGAGCGCAGGAGTGCAGAGATCATCAACCCGTCAGCACCAGGTTTTTGTTGTTTTATGTTACAGCTATTTAATGTTTAAATAAAAATAAATTAAGTGTTAAGTAGAAAGTCTTCCTGCCTTAGTGCAAATAGCAACATACTCCTGGCATGACAATATAGCAGTTGTTTGCTCTCTTCTGGAGATGATCTCATAGTTGGTTTAATCAAAAAAGGGACATAGTACATTAGAGAGCCATAGCTATGGAAACTGAATCTTCCATCGTTTTGCCAAGAACTTTTTGTTGTCCTTTGGGTCACATTGCAAGGCTCATTTTGTTGCGCTAGGGTTTTCTGAGTGAGAAATCACACTAAGTTTTGATTGTGGAGCCTCAGAAGGCTTTTGTCATGCAGGCTAGGATGCATTAAAGAAATGAGTGGACTAGTGTCATATCATGCCTACTTTCTCCATTGGCTGTCTGTGCCTTTTTCGCCCCTTTCCCCATTATCTTCTTAACATTTGCTCAAAATTCATAAAATGAACAAGCAGCTGTGCTGTTCCGTACAATGTATATTCAACTATATACTAGAGTTTATTTTGACGTGGAGTATATTTGGAATATGTTTTAATAGATGAGATGAATATTGTCTTTAAAGAGTCAACAAGTGCTCAGCAGATTTTATCATTATTTCTTTTAATATATAAGGAATCGACAAAGTGAAAATCTTGCTTGTAAAGATCTCTCATTCTTTTACTCGTGTGCTTGTAACTCACAAATATTGCGTGTTTTTAGAACAAGTGCTGTTAATGAGCAGGCTTTTCCAATCAGTTATGAATGGAATATTGAAGCATGAAAGATATGCTGTAGTTACATCAGTTTTATTAATTTTTATAATTTTTTTATACTGCACTTCTCAAGTAATTTTCTGTTTTCTAAGAAACAGATTACGTTCTATTAATAAAATGCTGTTATTGCAGTCTAGAAGAAACCTCTTTTAGAAGAAAATGGACAGATGCCTGAGGTGTCAGATGTGTGGGAACCTCTATCACACTGTGTTCTGTGGAAATATGAATGGAAGGTCCAACAGTTACTACCAAAGAAACTAGAGAGGCAGGAGAGGAAGAATACTGCTGACCACTACCAGATGTAGTCTTGAGACCGAACATATATTGCAGGAATTAAAAACATCCACAGGTTGTGTACAAAATCCCCTCACTGGAGTTCAAATTCTATTGGTATTGTGTTCACTAGTAAAACTCCAATAGATTTGAAGATACCGTATCAGAGCCTTTACTTCATAGCCTGTGAGGATAAATCTTCTTCCTCAAACCAGTTATTACGCGTTTCTGTGTACGACCTCAAACCTTCTTACACGACTTTATGGAACAACAAAACATGGTATTTATTGTGCAAATGGCAATGGTGTAAGGCAACACACTGTAAAAGGAATCTACATGAAATGTTTTCTTTTGCTAGGATGTGCAGTTCACTTCAGTTTGATGTTAGAAGAGTCACACAGCAATTCAGCAGATTTACAGCTTCACTGAAAACTGTGATGACGTACCCTTGCACCACTTAGCTCTCAGTGCAACATCTGGGCCTGTGTACAATATTTGATAACCAAGGTATCCACAAAGCAATACAAAACCCATTTTGATTTACTGCAAGAGGACATTCTTCTGTCAATTACTATAAATTAAAGGTCCATGGGTGCTTGATCTAGCCAGACCCTCAGGTGTGCTTTTATCTCTGAGCGTGCAGTCTGAGTGAGCCCCATACTCGCTTGCAGTCCGCTGAGGTCCATGGGATTCGGCACTGCTGCATGTCTCCAAAGCTTATTGTTGCTTTCAGCAGGTGTAAATTAAAAACAGCCATTCAAACAAACCATGCTCAATTCCAGTTTCATGAGCCACACCTTGTCTTTATTCGCTCTGAATATGTTTCTTCCTTTGTGTTGCCTGTATCTCCTGATAGCAATGGACCGTATTTCACTTTGAGAGAGTTAGGAGTATAATTACATCTATTGGGCATACCTTTTTCCCCTGAATGCCATACTAGGAATGTATTAATACATCTTTGATAGGCCAGAGGAACGTGGAATGTGCATACTGACAGGGCGTTTGGAGCCCAGTGGGGCGGGCAAGTGAGGAAAGAGGCTGAGCGGATGGTAAGCCTCCTCCCTGTGGGAGGTAGGAGTGGTGGAATTGGTGACATGCTTTCATACTGAGCCTATTCTCCGTTTTGCTAGTGGCATCCCTACACAATGTTATATCATCTGTTCCCAACCCTTCGCCAACACCTCTCTCTTTCGTGTGACCTTGGGGCAATCCTGGGTGAAACGTAACTGGAACTTGCAAGATATGAAAACAATCTTAAAAACAAGGTTGTGAGAAAGGGAACGCACATCGTTTTAATGCTTGTTTTATTTATCTAAATTTAACTGTGATTTATGCTTTCACATTCACGTTTCTCTAGTCCTACTCGAAGCCCCATGTGTTTCTACAAGTTCTCACGAATTAACAATATCATATATTTTTCTGGCAATTCTTTTTAGGCTCCTTTCATTGTGTACTCTAACTGTGGGTAGACTTTATCAGCTGCATGTTCTTTCATGTGTCTTCTATTTCTGCTATATGAAAAAAAGGCATATTAATATGTGTTTTGTACTATTTCGTCACAACCCTGCGTGGCTGTTGGTTTTTTTTCCAAACATGGATTATTTCTCATTGTTATTACCATTGTTATGAAAAATAATTGTCTTAATTGTCGTTGTAGCCCTTTTCCACACAGAGCATTTATTTAATTTCCTAAAGTAAGAATTAAAGCCATGATTAAAAATACTGGAAGCATCTAACTCAGGACAGACTCCTTGGGAATGTCTATATGTACACATATATATACATATTTCCAGTTAATGAGCCATTAATAAGAATGGCTCAATCCTTGAATACAGTGTTTCAGCTAGTCTGTGTCTCTCTTAGTGGCTTATGAAAACATCAAGGAGGACAGTATTAAAAGACTTGTTCTGCTTGAACTGCATGACATTCATTGCATCTTTACTATCCATTAGGCACGTATCCTGTTACAGGCGAGCAGATTTGTTTGATGTGACTTGTACTTATCTTTTAGTCTAATTTATTTTTGTAAAACACTAACCTTTCCATTTAGTAGCGTTGCACCCCTCCTTTCTCCAGTTCATGTTAAGCTTTATGCTTCAAACTTCCCACTTCCATTATCTGTTTTAGCTCTCAGTGCTTGCTTTTCATTTCTGTTTGTTCAAATACTGTGATGAGGTAATGTTCTTACTATCATGTTTTGGAGTTGTGGGGTTTGTTTGTTTGTTTGTTTGTTTTGGTAGGGATTGACTTTGCCTCATGTTAGTATGTTGAAAGCATTTATTACTTGCAGAGTTATACTAGAATATGTGTTTCAGCTCTTTGTGAGGGCACGTGAATGCAATACGTCTTCATCTTTGTTCTAGACCCTAAAAAAAGACAAAATTCAAACTTTAAAGCTATACATGTAGTACTTGATCTCGCTGGAGAGTACCCCTGTTATGTTTTTAATGTCTTTATCTGTAATAATTAGTAATAATTCAAGACCCAAAGTCCTTTCTAACATGGACGGAATCCCACTAGTGTCATTGGGAATTTTACCTTCAAAGATGAAAAAGCAATTAACGTCAGGACTTCTATGTTAAGATAGTAGCAGAATGACTACTCAGGCAGAGTGCCATTCAGGTTGTCAGCCCCACATTTCTCTCCCTGCCTAAGTCAGAGAGCTGTCTGCAGTTACTGATATATAAAGGGTTTGGCCAACTGTGGGATGCTGAACACTCAAAAATCCCATTAGTATGAGAGGGATTTGTCGCTCACGGCCTTTCTTTGGACTAGACTGTATATGTTTCTAGCTGGATTGTTCCAGAGACCTGGCAAGGAGTCTAGAGGGCATTTTCCTAGGCTGTTACACAATGTTTTGCTTAGAAATACGCAGAATACTCCCAAAGGACTAAATGTTGTTGGTAACGTGACACACCCTCCCACCCACTCCCAAAGAATAATATCTATTAAACTCTTATTAATTTGTTATGGTATTATAGGTCGTGAATAGTGCATATTCACAAAACTGTTGTGAAGCCACTGTCCTATCCCATTTCTCCCTAAGAGGCCTTTGATGCTCTTAGTCCTATTCCATGGCTCACCAGTGTTATTCAAGTCATTATTTAGGCCTTGCAAAACCTGCCCTCAGGCTCTCAACTTCTTTGAACATGCCTCAGCTTTTCCAGTCTCCAAGTCCTTTCTTTATACTCTGTACCGTGGAAGACTGTTGTGAAACACATTTTCTGCATTCTTGCCGCTTCGAGGGCTTCCATATTGAAATGTTCTCCAAACTGCTTTACTTGAGTATAAAGCTCAAAATTTCTGAAAGCTCTGATTTTACAGACTCGAGGGGAAAACCAAGTAGGACCTCAGAGGGGATCATCCTTTGCAGAGTTTTTGAAACAGCAGGCTTTGAGGGTGGTTTAGTAAAAACATAGATTTTCAGTTAAATGGTTATTTTAAATGAAGAGTATGCCTCTTGTGACATTTGCAATAATTCAATTAAAAAATAGTATGTTTCCAGTGTCATCTTATTTTGGGCTTTTAGAAAAATACATTAAAGATATTTTTGTGAAAAAATGATATCCTGCACAGCTTCTACTAATTTGATTAGCCCCAGTATTGGGGTCTTGGCAAGAGTGATAAAAGGAGAGTGGTGTTTTAATGAGGGGGGAAAAAAAAAATCGAGTAGCTGGAACTTTTTTTTTTAGTGTGAAAGGAGGTGAGGCAGTGGATGGTTAGGGAGAAGAGCTTGCAATTTGACTTCTTTCAGCCACAGAAGTCTGAAACCTGAGGAACCTGTCTTCAGCTTGAACACTTGTTAAAAACACTAGAGTTCAGCTTAATTGGAAGAAAGACTTGAGGACTGCATTAGCTTTTCAGTGGTAAAAATAAAGCACATTTGGTGTTTATCCTTTGCGTTTTCTCCTCTGCTTTCCTCCCTTCACAAAACAAAACTAAATACCATGGGGTAAAGCAGAATTTACCTTTAAAATCTGATTTGATGAAAGGATCTTCTGAATGAAAAACATGGAGGCTGTAGGTCCCTTTCTCTCTACATATTTAGTGGTACAGGATGCAAGAGTATAAATGCTGGGCAGCTGGGAGCTGTTAGTTTCTGGAGAACTGGAAGGACTTTGAAAACTCCAAGAGCAGATATGTTTCTGAAGTTTTATTTCATTGTTTAGCTTTCTGTCATCCAGAAGTGCGGTGTTTACTTAAACGTTATACAAGCTCAGTGTTGTAAATTAACAAGTACTGTTGTAAATTAGGAGTCTTGGCTTTAGACTGTTGGTCTTAATGTTATAATTTAAAACAGCTCTACAAATGCTCAGCTGTCTAGTTCTAATTTTATAGAAATACCTTGGTTTCTGAATGTGACATTGCCAGGTAGTTCTGAAAGTGTGTTGAGCTATACCCAAGGTGTATATTTGCATTTTTGTGATCAAATGAAATCTGTCACATAAATGTGAGAAATCCATGCAATCTAGGGTTTGATGCTAGCAATGCATGCCCTCTTTTTGGGGCATAGCTCCTGTGTAGCTCCTATGTAAGATCTTGTTATTAACTGTGTGCACAGTCCCAAGAACTAGATTTTAATCTTTGTGGCATAATTAAGACTGCTTGTTCTTCCTGAAGGAAAACTTGTCACACTGGAATTCATTTCAGGTCATATTTCTCCATCTTGCTGCATGAAAACACAGTCACAATAAGAGGAAGAAAGCTCAGAGCAAGATACAAGATAGCAATATGAATACCCTAAATGAGAGTTAAGTTATCCCAAAGAGATGTGTTATGAAGATGAGATGTGATGGAGTAGAAGAAATGCAAACCAGTCAGGACACTAACACTGTTTCAAAAAGCACAACTGCAGGCAGAATCAAATAGGTAAGAAGAGGCAAAGCAAAGCATAAAATAAAAAAAAAAAAACCCAGACCTGGGAAGATCTTAATGGGTAGGAAAGACTTCAACATGCACTCATCATACAGCGATCTCTGCTCTCAATTCCTTTTAAAAAAGAGTGTGTATATTTTATCCATATCTGATGGATGTATTTATTTAAGAGGATAGCAGAGCCCGAACAATGGGAGTGGAAATGACTGAGCCATAGTAGGACAGGCACTTGTCGTATGGAGATCCTTACAAGTTAGGTGTTTTCTATAAAGATATTAGATTTCAGGTAAGAGATGTAAGTTAGATATTGCTTTAAATAATGTTGCCTCAGTGGTGGTTTTCCATGCTGAACTCTTTGCCAAAGAAGTGTGAAAGAAATGAGTCAGTTAAAAAAGGAAAAAATCCTCTCCTGAAAGGTCACTGAGGTAGGCAGAAAGTGTTCGTTGGTGGATCCTGTCAGGAACAGGGAGTTCCTGTAGACATCAGATTTGGTGAGGGTGAATAGTCTACGATTAATAAGATTTTTACTTTATCACTTTAGTGAATGGAGTTCAAATTTTCTCTTGCCAGTTCTCCAGTCTACAGCTGAGAGTAATCGTCTTGTCTTAGGCATTAATCATGAGGCATCATTACATACCCAAGATATTTCAAAAAGTAAATAATCGTGTTCGTTGTTTTTCTCCCCATTATGCTAGAGTGTTAGATTTTGAGGTTACCAAGCTTGGGGAGGGATAGTAGGATGGGAACATGCCATGTGTTGCTTTGTTTGATTCAAGAGGTGGTTCATGCATTTTACCTCCAGTTCCTGAAGAGATGAGTTCCCACAGCTGCATACATCCTGTCATAAGCTGAGGCTAAGCTCTAGGCAAAATTGCTGGTAGTGCTAGTGTTGCAATTTCACAAATCATGAGACAAATGTAATTAATTTTTTTCTTTCATTTCTGATATTTGAAATTACAGGGGCAGTTGCTCTGCTGTTTTTGCTTGTACATTAAAAAATAACCAGTTTACAACATGATAGAACATGCCATGTCATGTCACTTCTGATTTTCCTCCTCCCTGTTGGGCAGGACAGTACGTTCCCCATCTGTCTTCTCCTTTCCTACAAGAGCACTCAGCTCCCATCCTATACCTTGGAGCAGGATGTGGCTGAGGCCAAAACCACCAAGGGTGATTTTGAAGCTTGGAATTTCCCCATGGGTATTGTGTCCATCTCCGAAGTATAGCAGAAGAAAAGTGTTTGTCTCAGCAATTGCTTTTGTTAAGGGCTGATTTTAAATGGTGAACACTGCTGCTGTAGACTCAGCTTCATGACATTGAAATGGTGCACCACGATTTGATCGCTGAGCAACTTCTCACTGCTTTGGCTTTTCCAGAGAGTTTTTTGTCACATGTATCTTCGGGAGACTAAGACACTGCGTGAGCTGCTGTACACTACCCTTCAATTTTTCATGGCAAATAAAGCACTTGTTAAAACACAAGTGCTTCTATTAGAATGAATTTACATGTGGAGTCATGAGGCAGTATTTACATGACTTAATCTGTATGAATCTGTTGGGGAATTTATTCTGATATCAAATATAGTCAAGACCTCTCAAGTGCTAGTCTTCACATAGAAACAGACCTTTTTACATTAGATCGTAGAGGCTTCAGTGTTAAATTCTTGCAAATAAGAAGGCAAAAGCATTTTAAAGAAGATTAGAAGAAACCTGCACCTTTTTTCCAGCCTCTGTTGAAATAGGCTTCTTACTAAGAGAAATGATATAATTCTTGGCAGTATAAGAAGGAAGTCTAGTCAAGTCATTGTATTTTAGTAGCCAAGTAAAAAAATAAAAAAGTTAATGCTCAGTATTTAAATAATGGGCTTAGTGTTCGTGAAATTGTTCTGACTCTACAGCAGGCTTCTAAATTATTCATAGTGCCAGCCTGGCAAATGATAACACTAAGGTTTGGTCAGTTCTGGTGCAAGTGTAACACACCTTAAGAAATGCATTCAAACCTTTTCCTGCCTCGATTGTTTGGGTTTTTTTCTGTAACAGATTAAATGTTATATTAGTCTACACATGCAGCTGTGACTGGGATCTGATATAGCAAAGCATGTAATCAGGTGTAATCAGGGTTGCTACCGGGATGAGGAACTATCACTGACCATCAGCTCTTAAAGTTAGAACTGTGAAGTTTTGTCTTTCAGGTGATTCCTAAGCAGTGCTAAACACCAGACCTTTGCAGCACTCCCAGCTCTGCTTTCAGTGGTATGCATGGGACTTGATTTATCAATGGCAAACAAGTATTAATCTTGCTGAAAGCCTGTGATTGCAGACAGCCTTCCCTGTGCCATCCATTGCTTGTCCTTCTGACTCTAGGTCTTTGTTCCAGTCCAATGCTGGCCCACAGAACTGCCAGTGCTGCTGTTGAGTGGCACTGGCCCACTCTGGGTTAAAATAACCCTTTTTGCTTTCATTTGTGTAAGATTATTTTTGTAAACATTAGTGAAAGTCTATGTATGAGTAAGATTAATTCCTTCCTCTGGTTTGCTGTGTGGTCGTACGGATAGCTGAATCAGCTCAGCTGAAAGGTGGCATAGGAAGAAGGAAACAAGAGGAAGGAGTTGCCTAAACTGGCCCTGATGTTAACAAATGAAAGGCTGGAACTGGAGCTTAGACGTATAGGCCTATAGCATGTTGGCTTTGGTGGCAAAGTCCATTTCCTTGTTCCTGCTTTGTCCCAACAACATTCAGTGACTTCCCCTATCTCATGTGCAGTCTGAACTTATTTCCTAGTGTTGGTAATGACATTGCTACTGTGCTTGTAGACTTTAAAGTAAAGCGTATAAAACATATAGAATTGGCCTACATTCTTATGACCTCATACATGAATTCCTGATCTTAAATGAAACTCTTAGAAGTATTGAAATTCAAGGGGAACAATGCTAGAGCTTCCTGGATATTATGTGTCTAGTGGTCATCTTTCTAGCTTTATATATTTTATATATCAATGATTTCACATAAGAAACTAGAAAACAGTTGTATGCTTTGTCTGCACTAAGAAGAGCAGCAGAACATGCCTGAGCTATAATAAGCAATCTAGCAGTTGCTACATGGAGCCTCCAGGAATGGATTTGCCCTGCACTGCCCCAAGAGATTTGCACTCTCCTGCCTATGCCCTATGCTTAGCTTGCACTACAGGACTAAACACTGACCTTCTCCGCTTCCACTCTTTGTCAGGCTTGGTTTATGCCTCAGAAGCAGCACACGGAGGGTGGAGGAGCTTACATTTCTTCATGCTTGTATTAGCCATTGGCTCTAGACCAAGAAATATGTGAGCAACGTTTATTACATATGATCAGTTGCAGACTTGTAAGTTCACGTCACTTCCACTAGCATTTTTCCATTTAAACTCTTCATTCTCCCTCTTGTGACCTCAAAATAGTGATTTATTGCAATCTGCTAGCGTTTGAATGCTTCTGATGTTACAGACAGAGATTTGTAAATTTGCAGGGCCTAGATGATCTCAAGCCAGGTCAGCAGATCCCAGTCTTCCAATTCCTTGAATGTGAACTTTAGGGACTGTTTTTACAAAAGCGCCCATTCAGTTCAATGAAACCCGACTCTACTTTCAGGGTTACAGGCTGGGATTTGTGCCTGTATTGAGCTGTGTAGCAAGTAGAGCATGAGGAAACTCCCACTGAATAAGCCAGGGCGAGGGAGGCCTCATCCGCTCCAGCACACAGGATGCCAATGCGGCACAGTCACTTCTGTCTCCTGTGCTTATTTTGTAATAACCTGAACCATACTATGCCTGATGATTCGTGAAATTTGCATTCAAATTTGAGTCCAAAGAGGAAACTGTAGCCAGACTGAAGTAGTCCGAAGTTTTGCTTTTGACCTCAAAGGGTCATGCTTTTTATCCAGGTCTACAATTGCATGAGTGATTTGAAGGAGCGCTTTTTCAGCTCCTCTGCAGTGACAGGTCTATTTGATGTACAGCTCTCTGCCATGGCAGCAGAATCTTTTCTCTCTGAGATTTCTATGCTCCTCTTGCTTCTTCCTTCTCCTAAAGTCATAAATCTCTTTTTAGGGCACCAGAATCCTCCTCTGCAACAGCTGGTATTGATTTTAAAGATGCTTCAGGTAAAGAAAAAAAGTCAGTGGAAGTAATATAATTCCTGTTGGCAGGCATTTTTCCCTAGATATTAAAAAAAAAAAAAAGAGTAATGGATCTTTCCTCTTTGTCATGCTTGTTTGTTAGCAAGCAATCTCACCCCCATCCCCAAAGCAGTGACCAGAGACACTTGCTACCACTGCTCTATCCTGCAGTGCAAGAGCCCCTCTAGGAAGGTAGGAGAAGTAGGAGAAATGCATAAAAAGATAGTGAGAGAGGGATGCAGGACTACCCTGAGGAGTGATAGGCTAGATCCCTTTTCATGTAAGATTTAAAAGTCCCTTGAAGGAACTTTTAGAACAATGTGGTCCCCCTGCGACCTCTGTGGCCGAAACACCTAACTGTGCAAACATGCAGGAGACTTAACAACTTCCCTTCTTCCTTCCTCCACTCCCCAAATTGTTTTGGAGGCCCTGGCTGTTCTCTTAGCTCAAATAATGTTTGACAGTTCAGTAATAAGACAAAACACAACCTTCTTTTTTTGTCTTTTTTAATCCAGATAATTTAATACAATAAAGAATCACAGACATCAAAGCAAAGAAACTATATACATTGTACAAAGCCTTGGGAATCTGTTCTCTTTTCAGAATTTTGACATGTGCTATGTAGTGTGGTTACAGCTATTAAGAAAGTACAGACATCTTTCCATGCAGTCCTTTTGCTATTTAAAACAATCATGTGAAATCTGTTTTGATGCTGCACAGAGACACATACAGCTTTATTACTGGCTTTCAGTGAAGGTGGGTAGAATATGTTGGCCTTGTACTTCATTAGAGCAAGAGCAGGGCAGCTAATTCTGAATGAGAGACATAGATTAGATTTATGACACAGTACAAGTTTTGTGTATGTAGACTGCTTTCTTGTTCTGTCTTCAGAGCTCTGCTTAACTTCTTTTGAAGCATATTTGATAATCATTTATTGCCTGGGAGGGTGTTGCAGAGACTTTCCTGTCCTACACCATAAGGCTTTGGTAGGTTTGCTATTGAGACCTAATACGGAGATGCACAGGGTCTGCCCTTATGGTCTCTCTTATCTAGAGGGCAGGATGTGAGCCTGTGGCAGCATAGCCTCTGGTCAGCACAACAGATTCTGAAAGAGTTGGTGGAGGGGACAAAGATTGTAATATTGCTCTTCATTTTTAAAAAAATATCTCTTTTGTGGATCAGGTGGTGGTCCATGAGACCCCCAAACCCCTATCTTCCTTCAAGCAGTTAAAATACATACAGATTTGAATGCAGGGGGTGAGGTAATTTGGTTATCTCGGGAGAGGATGAGCTGTAAATTAGGTCTTCTGCTGGGACTCCAAATGTAGTCTTCACTTAGATTTGCTATTATTATTGCTGTCCTCCAGTGTGTTTGTGTTAGGGCTATGGAAGGACCTTCTTGAAGACAGGTTGAGCTACATGGGCTCAGTAGCTCTGAAACCTACATGCATAAGTCTCTTTAGGTTGGGGCATGGACAAAAATACCACAGTCGGTCAGAGAAAAGTGTCTAGCTTGGTTTTTTTGAAAGTCAAGTCCAAGTTATCTTAGTTTCTGTGATTATACTTACTGGGTATTCTGATAATTATTATCCCTACAAGTGTTCTGCAATAGTGGGGAGATGGAGCTAGCAGATTGCAGAACATTAAATTAATGAGAAGAACTGGGGTACAAAGTTTTAGATGTCAGAGAGATGAACAGTAGCTGCTGTGCTTTTTTATTTAGTAGCTTATAAATGAAATATTTTGCCGTATTATGTTGCCTGATTGCAGGTTTACTTGTCCTGAGTAAAGCCTTAGTAGCATGGGAAGAATATTTTCACACAGAGTTAATAAGGACACAGCAATAAATTCCAAAGCTGCTCTTGTCACTTAGGTGGGAAGGTGAGACAGCAAGACTGATTATAAAATAAATAAGTATTTGTAAAAATGATGTGTGTGTACACCAGGTCAAGGCTCTCTTGGAAAGATTTCCAAATGCTCTGAGTTATCTTAGGATCATGAACCTTCTAGTTTGATAGGGATACCTGGTAGGTAGTGAAATTCAGCAGACCGTTGTCAATGCAGAAGAGATGGTCTTCATTCCTCCCAAGTATAAATGTAGTTGTACCTCACCCAACACGTTCTAATTCTGGGTGAAAGCTTTGGAAATAAACGTTTGTTCTTTAGGAAGGCTCTAATGTGAACCGTATAACTTTGTGGGGTTTATTCCTTTGGTTGTAACCCATTGTTCTGGTTTCGGCTGCCGCCGGCAACAAAAGCGCCACGCGGCCGCCCCTCCCCGTGCCGCGGTGCGGAGGAGAATGGGAAGAAACAGGCAGAAACCGGTGGGTCGGGATAAGGGCAGTTTAACAGAACAGCAAACAGAGGGAACAGGAACAACAACGATACAGAAAAGGGGAATACACAGAACAAACCAGCAGAGCAGAGCCCGCAGAACAGACCCGCTCTCTCTCCCGGACCGCACCGCCGCTGAGCACTCCAGAGCCGCGAGTGAGTTCCCGCCCCCCAGCTCCCCCCTACCGGAACCCAGCATGACGGCACATGGTATGGAATGCCCTGCTCTGTTTGGCCAGGTGGGGTTGCCCCGCCCGGCTGTGCCCCTTCTTGGAGTCCGGTGAAAATTAACCCTGGCCTGGCCGAACCCAGGACACCCATTATGGGCTACTCCAAGAAAGGAAACCATATTTGGCAAGAATCAGGCTTTGTTGGTAACAAATAGATTTTATTCATATACAGAATGTATTTTATTGGTATAAACTACTGGCTAAAAAGCCATGCTAAACACTGGCTAAAGAGATGGGCATCCATCAACAACAAGGCTGTGAACAAGACCAAGGGGATATAAGCAAAGGAATGGCATTGTTTTCATCATGAATATTTAGATGGGTGCCTGAGATTATTTAGTGCTCTTTTAGCCACTAAAGTTCCCACTGGAGTCTGATTTTTCTCGATCTGGTCCAGTCTAGGCATTGTTACTTAATCTTTTACATATTCCAAGATGTCACTTGGATTATTATCCGGACTCCGTTATGTTGTCAGCCATAATTTGGCCTGGAATAACTACCTTGCTGCATCTAGATAACCATCTTCATATGAGGACCATTTGTTGTTGCCCAACATGGACAAATTCCAACTACTATTCCAGTTGGTCTGATGAGGTTTTCAGACAGCAGTAGTAACTCCTACCTAAACTCCTATGAAGAGGAGATAGACTTACATTAAAAACATATTTATAATCTGCAGCTATTCCTTGAGGAAAGGGGATTTTAGGACTGATGCGTCTCTTTAGGTAGGTGAGCCCATAAAATCAGGCTGAAATACGTTTAAGCCACCAGCTAAGTGCACAGCTGAACCTAGCATAGCTGCAGAAGGACTTCATGGAAGTGTACGGGTCAAGAGTTATTGGCTGGAAAATATTCCGAAGCTTGATAACTGGAAAATACATTTGCTATGCTGCTTTTTGGTTTTAAAGCTGATAGTATGGGAAAGCTGTGAGTGACAGTCACTTGTACTGCGTAACTTGGATAAAACAGTTCCTCATTTGTCACAAAAAATTCAGTTAACATGTAAAAAAGGCATTTTATACTTTTCAGATGAGACTGACATTTCGGACGTAAGATTTCATTTGTATGTCAGCAACTAATTTTCTTGACGTGTTATGTTATTTACTGAACATATTTAGAGAAATGGGATTAATACTGAACTCCTTTTTTTGTTGATGCTGTTACTTCCAGACTAATTATGGTGCAATTTTTATTAATTATTGAGAATGGTGATAATTATAATAAAACAGGAATCACATGTTCAGTGCATTTGTAACTTGTATGAAGTGAATAGGACGCTTCATTATTACCATTGGCAATAGTAACAACAATTATTATTCTTTTCATATGAATCAGGCTTTATTAATATCAGGCCAAATACTATGTATTATGACAGAGCAAATCTCTTTAAGGATGTGGATAATGACGCACTGGGGTGGCACAAATGAGCAAAAGGAGCTGTCGCAAGCTTTGAATAATCTTCTGTTTGAATCCAATCTTGTAAAGCTTTAAGCATATGTTAAAATTTACTCATGTGAATGGTGAAGCTGTTGATTGAGACCTGAATTATCTAGCCAGAATGAGAGCCTTGCTTTAAAGTGGGAGCTGCCAGCCAGTGGCATGGGAGGCACATGTGACCCATGAAACATCTTGATGTATTTAATGAGAGCTTGCTGAAGAGGAAGGCTAAATATCCACCAGCCAAGTGGTTAGCATGGTATAAACTTGCTGGAAGCACTGTTTCCTCAGCACCAACAGGGCTTCATCTCCAAATGGCTGCTGCCTAAAAGTGGACAAATGATCCAGTCCCAAAGGACATGATACACAAAAACTTTGCCCAGGGCCTCATGATAGGAGACATTCAGAGATGTGCCTCAGTCCCCGTCGCTTAGTGTGTAGGTAGTGAGAGTTTATTTCTAAAATACAGAAAAGCGCACCCAAGCCGTAACAGTACTCTGTGTATTAGCACAATTATTACAGCTTCTGAATCAGTAGCATCCTGTGCATTGATCTGTTTCTCAGGTTAGGAATTTTTTTTCCCCTAAATAATACGAAAACTCTTACGAAAATGTTCTGGATACACTGAGCTTTTGATAATTAGTTGGAGCAACAGGACTTCTGTAGTTCCAAAGCCTAGCTTTTCTTTAAATGTTGCTCGCTGGGGTAAGTATTTGTGTTCCCGAGTTCAGGATATTTTCTTTCCTGTCCTCAAAACAGGGACTCACAGAGAACTACATGATTCAGAAGGCTTGAGCTCAAAACACGTTGAATACCTGTGAGAGAAAAATAGCACATGGTGTAATGTAAAGCACCATCTCTTGAATGAGATGACAGTTCTCCACCTAGCAAGATGCAGTTACTGTGTAGCTCACTAGAGGGCATGTGACAGTACTTTATAATCCCAAAGATAAAGAAATTCTGATTTAAGAGGAAAAAAAAAAAAGAGGAAAAAAGGTATAAATTGGATATAGCTGCATTGCAAATAGAAAATGTTAGACTTCAAGCCCACTTATTTCAATTGCTCTTTCGAGTAAATTGTTTGGAGAGGAAGTATAGATTAGCCTTGTAGTATGCATACAGTGCCTTTTCTTTACCAGGGAAGTGAAGCAGAGGGCAAAGGTATGCTTTGTAATTTAGTCTGAATTAATTTTATCCACTTCTTTGTTCTTACTGTTTTTTCTTAATGTTTATCTGGGAAAAAATGTAGATACTGTACTGATCCCTTCTTATGGAAGCTGCCAGAACAAGCAACTCGGATATTCACTATAAACATTTCAGAATATCTAGCATTTCTGTTTGTAACCACTTAATCTTGTACACATGTTCAAGGAAATAAATTTTTTAAAACAATTATTTTAGATCTAAGTTTTCTGTAGGCAATAGAATCTAGAGGGCCTGGTTATTTTTAATATATAAACTATTCCCCTACCTTGGAGCTTTAAAATACAGAGGCATTCCAGTCAGTTGTTTTCATCTGCTGTATAAACAACCTCTAAATCTCCTGAATTTCCTAAGTATTTCCAGTTGCTTTCAATTTTGGGGCTAAAAAATGGCATAATCCAAAGAAGTCTAGCAAAACTGGTTTCCCCCTCATTTTTCTGTCGTGTCTTGTATTATGCCTGAGTGCGAAGTCATTTATGTCATTTACAACTGTAACAACTTTGTATTTTCTGAAGTGAGAGGACACAGGTATAGTACTGATTTGTTAAGAATAGATGATGAATGAAATATGGCAGAAGACGTTGCTTTGGGAGTACTGGGCCAAATCTCTAGCACACCGTTCAGTTGAAACACATCTGTGAAATTTTTATCCTTGACCTGTGTCACTGATAGTGGCATTGCTCTCTCTGTTTTTCATTTGTTTGCTTCGGGTACTAGTGTCTGGTTAGCATCCAGCCCCACCTGCGCTTCCAAAGCTCTTCACTTTGCCTCCCACCCTTGGTGTGTGCGCTCTTATTTCTCTGAGCTTGCTCCTCTGCTCAGCCACTGGGTCACCCTAGATCTGCTTTCACACAGCTCACATGGCTTTTCTCTCTTGCACTGTTAGCATTCCCTTTGTGAACTGGTAACTGTATGTTTTATGGGGGAAAACCCATAGTGCATCTGTGCAGATAATTTTAAAAACCGGGGAAGATTAAAAGCTGCACTTTGGGCATGTAATAGCTAAAAATTAGAAGAAGTTATCCTCCTTAATCATTCCTCGAGGTTCTATTTTGCAACAGTGCCCATAAAAAGCCCCTGAAAGATGACATGGCTGAGGCACAGGAGGGACTAGATAACACTATGGCTTTAATTAAGTGCAAAAGATGCAAAACATAAGTGTGTGAAAACTAAACATAAATGCCTATATATTTCTCCCTTACCCTTCATACATAGTTTTAAATGATCTCCCTTTTGGGCCAGAAGCTACGGCGATGTCTGTGCTGCAGGCTGCAGTCTAGTGTGCAGAGGTGGCTTTGAAATGGTGAGCGCTGGCGTCAGTCTGGTGCTGGTAGCGATCTAGCTGGGGTGGGTATCAGCCCAGGGCAAGCCACAAAACCACTTGGGTAGCAGGGCAGGTTAACCTGCTGTCTTCTGCAGGCAGCACCTAGCCAACTTGCTTAAAAATAGCTCTTGTAGCTTGATACGACACTACCGTGCTTGGTCACATCCACTGCCCAGAGAAGGGATGTGAACCTGGCCAGTGCTGCCAGGTGACATAGCAACAGCAACATTAAATAAAAATCTGCTCTGGGAGATGGAGACAGTTGTTGCAGAGCCTCTGCAAAGCTCGTTTGTCATGTAACCGAAGTCCCTGGGTGCATTCTGTCTCATCTGCATTAAGACGGAAAACAGCTGGGGTTAAGCTGACACACTTCAAAATTGTATTTTAAGTCAAATAGTTACGTTAATGAGGGACTGATACCAACCATCCCCTAAATTACCTTACATTCTGGCTTGGTAAACACAACAAACTTAACTGTTCAGCCATAATTAGGGGAAATAAAAAAAATGGGGGGGGAGGCTTAAAAATAAAGCAGCTGGTACTTTACTGACGAAAAACAAACCCCATGTATCAAACTAGCAAGAAACATTTTCTTTCAATATTGTTTCCCTTATTAAAGAAGATCCCCATTCTGCATCTGCTGTGAAGATTTGGATGGTGGGTTGAGATCACACTGAAAGTCAGGGTGGCCTACATCAGAAAAGTTGCATTTCACAGAACATTTGCTATTGATATGTTGGGAAAGTGTCAGACTTGCGGGAGGACTGGAGAGTATTTGCATGATACATTAATAAGAAACAGTTTAGTATACTAGATTACTAAAGCATGGTTAATTTTGAAGCCAAAGCCCACACATTCTTAACTTTTTTCCCCAGCTCAAGAGCCAATATACTCATGTATTGTACAGGAACCGGAGCGTTATTCTTTGAAAGCAAACCCAGTGTTTAGAAAATCCAAACCTGAGCTAACAGCACAGCATATAGGCATCACACAGGATGTTATTTTAAGCTGTAATGCAGAAATGTCAGTACACTTGATATCTTTATTTGCAGCACGTGTTTGTTGAGAAAGCAGGTTACATACATTCTTGCTTTGCAAGTCCTGTGAAACTGAGACAGTTTCATTTGTCTTGGGAAGCTCAGTGTCGGACAGACTGACAGAAGGTCTGTTCAACAATTCTGAGAGGTTTTAAAAGATGTGGGGACATACGCCCCTCTCCTTCAGTTTTGAGGGGGAGCTGCTTTTCGAGACTCCTCATCCAGGAGCATTTTAAAAAACAAGTTAATTTCTGAAATGCAGGGTTTAACTCAGTTTGCTGTACAACATCCCTAGCTACCGCGCTTATCTTCTGGAGGCATTAATCATCTTCCCCACCTGGATAAGAACAGTGGACCTGTAGGAACATATGTCCTCTGGAGCTAATTTTAAACGTAGTATTGACAAAGTCTTCTTTCCTAAGTTCATATAAAGAATTAGAGCTAGACTAGATTAAGTATGTTCTCAGTATAAGCAACACAATCAAAAAAGTAATTCAGCCTCCAGGTCAAAAACAGGCACGGCATCCATGTTGCTGCAGAATGAGAAAGCTATCAAATGCTCCTGTAACTGGCTGATCACCTGTAAATTCAGTATTTAGGAACTGAGCAGTAATTTTTGTAATATTAAAGTCAGAATGAGACAGTGTATGTGTGTGTGTGTGTGCGCAAGTGAGCTGCTAATAGTCTTGATCTTTTTCAGAAGGGAAGTTTCTCTCTTTGATAATAAATGCATGGTAACAGGCAGTGGCTTTCACTGAAGCAGCAGAGCTCCACCTCCCAGCCACTTTGGGTTGGGCACTTGCCTTACAGTTAATTTCACCGTTGCTCCAATGAGAAACTCTGGAGTTGTAAATGGTGTCCTCTGAAAACTTCTGAGACAAGGTTACAGCATTGGTGGATTAGGGGAGAGAAACTGATGTCATCTACCTGGATTTGAGCAAAGCATTTGACAGTGTCCCGTGTGAAACCCTTGTCTCTGAATTGGAGAGACGTGGATTTGGCAGATGGACCACTTGGTGGATAAGGAATTGGCTGGATGGCTGCACTCAAGGAGTTGTGGTCAATGGCTCAATGTCCAAGTGGAGACCAGTGACAAATGGTGTTCCTCTGAGGTTGGTATTCGGACCCGCGCTGTTTAACATCTTTGTCTGCAACATGGATGGTGGGATTGAGTGCACACTCAGCAAGTCTGCCAACGACACCAAGCTGTGTGGTGTGGTCAACACGCTGGAGGGAAGGGATGCCATCCAGAGGGACCTTGACAGCCTTGAGTGGCCTTGAGAACCTACATGGTTCCCCATGGGAACTTCATGAAGTTCAGCAAGGCCAACTGTGCAAGGTCTTGCACATGGGTTGGGGCAATTCCCAGCACAAATACAGGCTGGGCGGAAAATGGGTTGAGAGCAGCCCTGCCAAGAAGGACTCGGGGCGTTTGGTTGGTGAGAAGCTCAACATGACATGGCAATGTTCACTCGCAGCCCAGAAAAGCAACCCTGGGCTGCATCAAAAGAAGTATGCACAGTGGGTCAAAGAAAGGGATTCTGCTCCTCTGCCCTGGCGAGACCCCACCTGGAGTCCTGCATCCAGCTCTGGAGCCCTCAGCACAGGAAAGATATGGACCTGTTGGAGCAGGTCTAGAGGAGGGTCACAGAAATGATCAGAGGGCTGGAGCTCCTCTCCTATGAGGAAAGGCTGAGAGAGTTGGGCTTGTTTAGCCTGGAGAAGAAAAGGCTTTGATTAGACCTTATTGCAGCCTTCTAGTACCTGAAAGGGGCATGTAAGAAAGCTGGAGAGGGACTTTTGACAAGGGCATGCAGTGATAGGACAAGGGGTAATGACTTCAAGCTGAAAGAGGGTAGATTTAGATTACATCCAAGAAAGAAATTCTTTACTGTGAGGGTAGTGAGGCAGTGGCACAGGTTGCCCAGATGAGCTGTAGATGCCCCTCCCTGGAAGTGTTCAAGACCAGACTGGACGGGGCTTTGAGCGACCTGGTCTAGTGGAAGGTGTCCCTGCCCATGGCAGGGGGGTTGGAACAGGATGACCTTTAAAGGTCCCTCCCAAACCAAACCATTCTATGATTCTATGAAAAGCACCCTTCATTTTTGCTACTGCCTTTTTTTCTTCTTCTTTCTTGCTGGAAAATACCTAGCTCTGATAGTAACCAGCTGGATTGCTTTGATGGTTTGTTACGTGACAATGTGGGTTGTGTGTTGCAGCAAATAAAAAGAATGGTCTCTTAGACTTTAACTGGGTCAGGAAATAGTACCATGCAATTTGGGAGAGGGTTATTTCCACAAAGATACTCCCCACCTGCCCCAGTAACACTTAGTTGGTGATCGTCTGTAAACTAGTCTAGACAGGGATAACAAAAAAGATGTGTAGTTAGAAAAAAATGTATGTTAAAAAAAAAATAAAACAGATATTGTAACAGTAAACCCATTTTTATTTCCCTTTGATTACTTATAAAATCCCTGTGAAGAATCTCCTCTCACTCAGTTTTAGACAATATATTGTTTTTTTTTCACAATATCACGATTGTGATGCATTGAGACATGGATATAAAAGATTTTTTTCAGTAAATCTATACATTTTAAACATTAATATAAGAATTGATGCTTTGATTTAATAAGAAGCCATACATAGAAGTTAGCACTCTATTTTCCTTTCTTCTTCATTTACCCACATTTCAATACTGCAGAATATTTACTCTTGTGTAAAATTACTGACCAAGAAAGATTAAGATTTAGCATGTATCAGTAACAAATTTTTTTCATTTGGTATGTAAAACTGAGGAGACTGCATGGCCCAGACATAAAGTATGAGGTAGAAGTGAGGTATTCTTTGCATATTGGCAATCAGGGCCAAGTCGAGGCAGATACATAGAAGTAAAAAATCTGATATTTTAAAACACAAATGAAATGCCCAAAATTAATCATACTGGCAAATGAAAAAAGAGTAAACAGAGTAAGTTGCATGTTTGAAACCTTGGGTTAAAACCCATTAAAAAAACATCCATAAAACATTCCTAGATTATTGTCTGATTTACTTATTCCTGTTGACTCTCTTAGTACTTGTTCCCTTTCCTTATTAGTTTTTGCTCTCTTCTTCATAATTTGAGTTCCACTGTTTTAATAACTTATTTATTCTCTCACTGCTGGTACTTTACACAATTTTGAGGTGGCTAGTAGCACCTTTTGTTGCAGTCAAGTACTTCTATGGGGATTCAAAATCTATCATCATTGACCTGGGCAATCTAAGTGATTTCAGTACCTACTATGTCAGGATACAATTAAATATTTTGGACTATGAACTAATGCTTCAAGCCTCTAGGGAAGCCTGAAAGATCTAGCCTGGGCTGAAAGAATCAGAAACATGAAATGAGAATCATTCTAAAACCTAACATTTCCATGTTTCCATTAATTCATTATGTCTTGCTTTGAAAAAAAATGGAAAATCAAATTCAAAGATCAAAGTCCACATAGCTTTCTAAACACAAACTAGCATTTCATCTAGATTATACATGTAAATAAAGTTGCAGCTTGCTCCTAAGACATAAAAAGCAAAGGTCAGATGATGGAAATAAAGGGAAAAACATGTAAATCTGTTTGTTCTGCATTTCTTGGCAGCCGATACGTTCCGTATTCTGGTACTTGTTACGCAGAAAAATAGAACTGCCTATTGTGGATAACAGCAAAAAAGGCAAAGGACCAGTTCTGCTCCTCTTGAAACTCCGTCAGTGTCAATGGACTTAAACCAGGAATTCATTTTTCAGGGGGCTTCAAGTCACCGCTTGAGGTTCGAGTGCGAACTTCTTCCTAGAAACGTTATGCAGAGTCAGGCTGGCAGAAAGGCCAGATTAACTCTTTCAGCTGGAAAAATCCGGGACAGAGCAGGCCCTGGATTACAGTGCTAGGCAGAGCCAAGCTTTGGGAAGGAAGCTTAGGCTGAGGTTGACATGGTTATTGTCTTTGAATTACCAAAGGCCAGAGTGGTGCTCAGTTACCGAGTGCCAGAATGGGAGTAAATTTAGATGGTCCCTGGGGTATTTGTGTTTTGAGCAGTGAAGCAGGCTCCCTTCCCTCTATTGTACTGGTTGCACACCGAAGAGATGAGGCTTCCCTTCCTTCCCCTTCTGATAATTTCTGTCATCTTCTTACACTAAGAGAAAAATGGGGAGAAGACTGCAACCAGGGAACGGAGTGTAAACATACACGCACAAGTGGAAAACCGCAACACGTTGTTCTTGCCTGTAACTATTCAGCTTCACGGTTGCTCTCCATCACCTGTGCAGCTAGCCAGGGATGCAGCCTGCATAGTTTGTTGAATGGCTATCCTAATTTTACCCTCTTCAAAGATTTTAAAGGGAAAAAACAGTCCCATAATTCTGGATTTTGATGCTACTTATTGGTAGAATCATAGAATCATTAAGGTTGGAAAAGACCTCTAAGATCATCAAGTCCAACTGTCAACCCAACACCGTCATGCCTGCTAAACCATGTCTTGAAGTGCCATAGCTACATGTTTTTTGAACACCTTCTAAGTCTTATGTCCCTTATAGGCAGTGTCTTTAAAACAATATGAATTGAACCTCTTTTTTTCTGTCCACTTTCAAAAACAGATAAAGCAAAGAGATGAGCTATCTTTGGTGCTAGCTTAATGTTCTTTTTCTCTGCTATGCAAGAGTGGGATACTAATTTGTTGTTTACCCACTTTTGTGAAAACTACATATGGAATGTTATTTTTCTTCTTTCACAACAAACATCATGTCCCCTGCAAAGTTCACCTTTGTGGGCTGTCAGAAAGCAGTCATTAAGCTGACTTTTCAACAGAAAAACTGTTTCAATTAAAACAAATCAAAATTTTTTAAAAATCCCAGAAATGAAATCCATTTACAAAACAAAATGGTACATGTTTTTAATTTTTTTTTATTTAGACATTCAGTTTATTTATATATTGCCAGTTATTGCAGGCGTATTGGAATGAAAGGATGAAGTTGATCAGGAATGATATTTAAAACGTTGTTTCATTAAGAAGAGAGATGTCCCTTATTTTGGGCAATTATTTATGAAGTCTACATTTTTTTTAGAACACAACCCAATTGGAGAGGCAGCTCATAAGTGATCAGTACTGGATTCTTATTTTATCAAATGCAGTCATATTAGCCTGTTAATAGGACAGATTTTGACTCTAATGAACTAATCATTCAGCATAATTTCTTCTATAGCAGATAAGGATTTTTTGCGATTATCACTTGATTCTACAGCAACAGACTTGTGCTAAAAAAACCTCTGTGGGGGTTTATGTTCTAGAAGACTTATCTCTTTATCTTTTAGTAGTTTTCTGAAATAAGGACAGGGAGTAAAATTGAGCAATCACAGTGAAGGAAGCAACCTCCCTAACTCCCTTTCTTGCAAAACAGAGACTCTGCTCTTTCTACAGGCTGTAATAAATAATCTGCTCTCAGAGAGACACCATCCTAGCTCCAAAAACATTTGTTTAAGGTAGGTTTGCAAGCCAAAGCAAGTGATTGAAAATATTTTTACATTTGCTGTTTTATACAGTCTTCAGATGTGACTGCATTTATCAGAAAACACAAGATAAATGTCATAAACAGCAACCAGCTTTTCTCAGTACTTATTATAGCTAAGGTTGCACAATGGTTTCCATTCTAACTCTCTTCTCAGCCTCATATTTTTCTGCCGCTTTCATTCCTGAGAAGAGAATTTTCCTTACAGTTGTTTTTCTTTGGAAAATTTTAGTAACTAGGCTTCAATATTGCCAAGAATATTGCAAAGAAAATGGGTGTATGTAGACTTGCTAATTATAAAGTTTTTATTGTTTTAACAGCTCTTCAACATATGCAGCTGGGGGACAGAGGCTGAAATTTCAGCTATTTTCATATCAAATCAGCCATCTTTCTGGGTTTACCGCAAATTCATGTTTTGGTTTGTGCATTGTAAACCTCTGGAAAACCACGTGCTGTGCACACACAGTGTAGCTCGCATACATCTTCCTTGCGGCGCTTCGTGCTGGGGAGCGCTCCGGTGGGGCCAGCAGCAGTCCTGCACTGGAGGAGCAGGAGGAGGAGAACATACCGCCTGACCATTGCTGCTCCTCTCGCTCCCGTCGGGGAGACCGGAGGGTTTAGCTTGTGGCCTCTCGGACGTGAGACGCGCACCTTTGCTGTGTTTTGCTGAAACCTTCCCTTTTGGAAAGTACTTCTTTTTCTGATTGATGCTGAAATGTATACTGCTTTGGGAGCGCAGTCAGGCTGAGTTCGGTTCAGTGGCATAGTGGACATGTTTTGGAGAAAATAATGAAGGGGCTTAAAATAATTCACATTGACTGGTAGTTACGCTTGGCTTTTGAAGCAATGTTTATCGACAGTTATTAATTTTGGTGGGCTGGGAGTGTTTCCCTTTGCTTTTGTCGTCCTCCCAAGAAACTGGTGATTCCCACTCCAAAGGGTTAATGGCTGTCAGAGGGGCCAATTCAAACCCTGAACCATGAGCATCAAAGCCAGTCACAGCATGCTCTGTCGTTAATTAACTGTGACACCATCCTGGACTGTTTTAATCAGGAAAAGGAGTTATTTATGAGGAATAACAGTAATGTTCGGTACTCATCTTTTTGAAAAATAAATTAGCAGGAAAAAAATCATAAATACAGCTTTCAAAACAGTTTTATTGCATCATTTGCCTTCCTGCTCATGAGGAGTATGGCGTTAGGAATTGGACCCAAAAATACAGAAATCAAAGGATGTGATATTTCTTCTGTTTCCGTGGCCGGGGCTGCACGCTGCGAGCCTGCCTCTCTCCGGGCTGCGGTCGTGCCTCCCGCTCCGGCTGCAGCCGGGGCCGCCCGTCACGGCTCAGCTGGGCCAGACAGCAATTACAGCGGCAGCCGCGCTTGCTGACAGTTGCGAGGAGAGGGTAACCTTTAGAGGGAGAGGTGAACTGGGACCTCTTGACACGGCCAAGCGAGGCGGGCATGACGTCAGTGCAGGGATGCTTTGCTGCTGGCGTCAAGCTCCTGCCAGGGGACGTCTGTGGCAACAGCTCAGCGAGTGCTGCGCTGGCTTGCTCTAGTTGTTGGGTATGCCAGCAGCCCTGAGGAGCGATGCCAAGCCACTGCTGCCATCCCCATGCTGCGCTGGCAGCATGTCCCGCAGCACAGAGCGGTCAGGGATGAAGGCTGAGGAGGAGGACGGGCTTTACCCACCCGACAGCCTGCCGGAAGTGGCTTTCTGGCACTTTTGGGTTGCAGGGATAGCGCTACAGCTTTCACATGTCCGCTGTCAAGAGAGAAAGAAGAGGAGCAGCAGGCCAGCTCTTAGGGCGGTGGTCACATCTATGGATTTCAGTGCTGGTAGGAATATGGCATAAGCTCTAAGGAGTGTTTTGCCTGATGCTAATATAGAAATATTACCAGTGGAGAAGGGTTTTGTGGTGACCTTAGCTGCATTAGCGTGGATTGCTGGAGCTCATACCCACCTGTCGTGCTCTCAGGTATCTCACATCCCAGCCTGTCCTTTGGGTGCTTTGCTGGGGCCACAGTCCCAGGACATGAAGCATTTGGTGGAAATTCTGGGGTGAGGGGATTCCCTTCTCCCCATCCTACAACCAGTGCCTGCACGCTCTTGCCCTTGTGTTGCCATGCAAAGCCTTCTTTGTGGTGGGGGGGGGAAATTGATTGAAGGGATTTTGTTGTAAACTGAGTACAAAAATGGTGAAAAAGGAAAGAAATGAACCCAAAATGATCCCCATAGAGAGGTGCAGGATAGAAGGGGGGAAGGAACTCTTTAAATGTGCTTTTTTTTAAAAGTAAATTTTGTATTATTGAGCTGGAGCCTTAGCAAAACTTGGTACTGCTTGATGGTCCTCATTGAATTTTTTAGTCAGAAATTCAATAAAGGACAGAGTAGGCCCCAGGGGCAGTGCTTAGGGAGATTTGGTCATATCCAAGTTGTGAGAGTTGCTGTAAGGGGCAATGGAAATTCAGTGCAGCTGGTGAACTTGAAAAATAATAACAAAAAACAATACACCTCTGTCATAGAATGCCTTTCATACAAGAAGTATCCCAAAATTCTTTATATAGAATCAAAAACAGATTTAATTTGAAGAACAGGTAATTATGTTTATTTAAGGGAAAGAAAAACATAGGACACTAGGTTAGACTAAAGCTGGTATAAATCAAAAACCGTTCAACTGAAGTCAAATGGCTTAAAATATAGATGCTGTAAAACACACAGCATTATAATCTGGCCCATAATATTTTGCATTTACAGTATGTAATTTTGGCCCTTTGGAGGAGTTCAGGTAAAGGATCTTCCCATTTTCATTGTATTTCCTTTTTGTCCTTAAATTGAATGAATTAATTTCTTGTGTTCCTTTATTTCTTACTTTTGTCTTGATTTCTATTATACTCTGGCTTTTCCAAATATTTCCTCCTTTAAAAAGTTTCAGAGACAAAAGGGGGGGGAAAAAGGCAAAAGGAAAAAGAGGAAAAAAGGTTACTCTTCCTTGCCTTTCCTGCCTCATAAAATCCCCTCTCCTCCAAGAAAAAACGAAAAAAGGGCTACAATGAATCTAATGAAACTCCCTAGCAAAGAATATCAGAGGGGAGTTCTTATAGAAAAATATAGTAGAAAAGCAGTTTAAGTGGTGATATTTTTGAATCAAAATACTAACAAATTGAAAATTTTTTGCCATTTTTTATTTTGGCAAGGGTAAGTAGTGAAACTGGAAAAATTCAACAGAAACCTTTGTTTGTTTAAGGCCACTTATTTTTTTTTCATTAAATTTATAAACAAATATAATTAAAAGAAACACCAAAGTGTTTGTAACACAGAAATATGTGTTCGGAACATTTAAACCCCCAACATCTATTCAAGGTATGAATGCCTGATATAGAAATAAATACAAGCTTTACTCTGTTGTGTGTCTCCTCTTCATGGGTGCAAACAAGAAAAAACCAACCCCTACTTTCCTTACAGAAAGCATGCTAATTTAGACCCAAATAGATATAAATGCATATTTCTGTATTGAAATACATATTTTTAAAACATTAAATGAGAACCGACTGCTTGTGGCTCACTGATGTAGTTCTCGGTGCTTGCAGCTGGAGGTCTCACTGGTGTTTAGTGAACGTTTGCCCTCTTGACTGTTGAGCTTTGTGCGTGTGACTTGTAACCAGCACAGCCTCTCCTGCCTGCTGGCAATCTGTGGGAAGGACTGGCAGTTAAAGCTGAGCATGAGGGTCTTCAGACAACCTGCCTCCAGAGTTAGGGCGGAAGTGCCACCTCTGGAGGATCCCAGGAAGATTTGGGGTTGTGAACGCAATGGTCAGGAGAAGGTTCGGTCTCTGCAATGTGGTACTTGATGAGAGATTTCTAGTGACCATGCTGTGTGTTACGTAGCATTTGTCACTGACTGTGGTTTTCAGGGTAATGTGCCTTCCATTATTCCGTATGATTAGCTGCAAAATGTTTCTTTGGGCAAAAGACTGTATTGCTCTGAAATGTTTGAGTAACCACACACACGCGCAAAGCACGTGGGCCTTAGCTTCTCCAAACTGGGTACCCAAACTTAGCGGTGAGCTAAGTGGTAAACTCTTTCTGCCTGATCTTCAGTAGTGTGACAGCCTCTTCTTAGTGTACTTCATGCACTTGACTGCCACTGGTTTTGTAGCTGGTTCTGTGCTAGATCCTCCATGGTACTTCAGTGTTTTAGAAGTTCTTGGTGTCTCTCATAATCTAGGCTGTAGTGGTACAATCATAAATCAGAGATACTTCTTGGTATTTTTGCCTCCATAGCATCCTATTTGAGTAGATATTGTGAGGCAAATCTGCGTCTTGAAAGAATGTAAGAGTTGCTGCAGTGAGGAGCATAGGAAATCTGCACCTGGTTTTGGAAGTCTGTATTTGATCAGTTTGAAGTACTCAAGCCGTGGGCTGAATGCTAGTTAAAAGTGGGGGAAAAAAACCCAGCCAAAATACCAAATAACTTGTTTCTCTGCAAATATATCTATGTATCACGCTTTTATTAAGGGAAAAAAAAACTCCTCCCCAACACAAGTTTAGTGTTGTGTCCATCTACTTCTGGTTTTTTTGGTCTTGAGCAGCGCGTTGACGTGGCAGCAGTTGCGCTGCAGTGAAGTGGGTCATTGCCTTGTCTGGAGGGAACTATCTGTCAGGGCAGCAAAGGAAAACCTGTTTCTGTTTCCTCAGAGATGCTGCAACTGTCGTCTCTTCCAGAGCAGTGAGTTACCAGGTAGGTCTTGCCCTGCTGGAAAGATACCCACTTCCATTCCCATTAAATTTAAATTAATGTCTAGAACCTTAGTTGAATCCAGCAGACTGAAGAACTTCATACTTAGCTGAACCCGGACTGATGTGAAAAAATTAATTTGGGCACCTGTTCTTAAGTATCTGAAAAGCTTTGCACATTCCCCCCTGGTTTTCTTCAAATTTCTAGAGGTTATGAACATATGGGGACTTTGTTATTTGCATCAAAGGATTTGGAGTGCGGCTTGCTTTTTACATTTATAAATTTAAGTTATAATTTTAAGAACATATTCATAGATATATATTTAATTCCTTTAGACAGAGTTTACTTACAGCCTGGTCCTTTATGTGCTGCGTGCCTCTCTAATACCACACATGTCCATTTACTTCAAGAAGAGCTGAATGATACTTGCATGAGGTCATCATATTGTGTTTTTTATTGTCATGGATTCTCTTTGCGTGTCTCATCAGTTTATTTTGTTCCCTTTGTAATCCTCCCTTATTCAAAGCAACTCTAGTGGAGAATACTCCACCAATGACTTATAAATTTCTGTTCCTTCCTGCGTAAGAGAAACACAGATGGATATTTTCTGAATTTTTTTTTAAAGACTCTCTGTCGCAGCCAAATGCTAACACAATACACCATCTTGTAGCCCTCAGTGAAGCAAAAGACACGTGGGTGGAGGTATTTCTTGAGTGCACACAAGAGATAACATCCAAAAAATTCATAATTTGAGGGGGGTTGCTATTGCTGTCATGAAAGTTAACAAATAAGTCAGTTAATAGATTCAGAGCCCAGTGAAATATACCATAAATTCTGAGCTGTGTAAAGCATTTTGAAGAAAGGGGCTGTTTGAATTAACACAGCCTCCCATCTATTTTGATTAATAGCCGAGACCCACCCATAATTTTATCAAATGTCTTAGGGGTGAGAAAATGACATTTTGCTTGTCCAGTTTTTGTGGTAATCCTGCAAAACCTGCTAACTCGATACTTTTGCCAGTTTGGTACCATCCACGACGCAGGATGGATCAGGGCTAAGGCTCTGTGGTGGCACATATGGAGAATACAACGAAGATGTGAATTGTAACTTCAGTGTTCTCTGCAGTCTATTTATCTGCAGCTAGAAAACAAAATGTCACTAGGGCAGTCCCGGGTAATAGGAAGAGGAAACGCAGGGCTGACTTGTTATGAGAAATCAGGGGCCTGTTACCAGTTTCTGTTTCTCCATCTCAGCTGGATGCTGTGTGAAAGGGTGGGTGGACCTCAGCCCTGCTGTATTTGTGCGTGAGGCTGCCTATGCAGGTGTGTGTAGACACTGCGTACGTACATCTTGAGTGGATTGCGTGTTCCTCTGTGGCTGGGATTTTACCCATTGTGTGTGCATGTGGTGTTGATACAGCTTGCTGCCAGCTTTCTATGAAGTTATCTGTCAGAGGTTCTCCTGTGGCCCTGATAGCTGTTTGCTTTTGGGTTCGGGAGGGGTGAAACACCGGGAGGGCTGGATGTCGAAAAACAATCAAGAAGGACTGGCTTTTATCAGTTTCTTGTGAAATTGAAGATTGCTTTCTGGTCTTTTAGAAACATTTGCTTTCTGGTCTTTTAGAAACATTTTCTTACAAATGTCTTCAGGAATTGCCAGGCATGAATACAGAAGTATTATTTTCATTTATTTAAGGCTGCATAAAGACGGAAAAAGGAAATGTTGTGAAGGCGGCAAGCATTGGGATTTTTTGGTTTGGGTGTTTTTTTCCCCCCCAAACCAATTTTCTGAAGTCAAATGCTAATAAAACTGCTTCCATCTTCAAAACCAGTAAACACAAGCTCATCTGAAGCCCGAGTCAGAGCCAATGCCATGCTCTTTCGAACAGTTTAAAATACAATCTTGGGGGCTGATATGTCATTTCAGTGGGGAGAACGTGAAAATGCCCTGTGCGGTTCCCAGACGTGGCAGTGTCTGTAGATGTATGTGTGAGGCAGCAAGAGGGCTGCTCCTCTGCCACCTTTTGTCCCTTCCAACCCACTTTCACGTGTCCATGGGAAAGCCGAAGGCTTGTAGCTACTGCAGCACGCAAGTGCCCCATGGAGATGTTCTCCACACCAAGCCTTTTGCAGGTAACCGGGAAAAGTTCAGAGCCGGAGTTACCCCAGTTCTGCTAATTTCGCTCTCCGTGTCCCGGTTCACCCGCCTTTTCCCCGAAAAGCACGTTTAGGTGCTGGCGCAGGGACATGCGAGGGCCTTGGAGCGGGTGGGTGTCGGCAGCAGCACCTGGACGTCGCACAGCAGTCGGGTGCGTGCTCGTGCCCAGGGAATGGGGAAGGTGGACACGGAGCCAGGACCTTGGGTTGCCAGCGGCACTGCGGAGTGACACGCGTGGGAGCCGTGCAGGCTCCTTCACCCGGGCGGTGGCTTCACGGCTCGGGCGGGAGAGCCCGCCGGATTTGCGCGCCGTCGCGGCCCTGCCACAGCACCGCACCGCGGGGCGGACGCGCTGCGCGCTGCCGGGGGTTTCGGGGGGCCGGAGCCCCTCGGCGCACGCTGCAGCTGGGCCGCG
>Ga0065711_1029612_pt1 | contig 35494 bp, 19 predicted proteins | sample Hoacrofraction12_FD_59098 | JGI IMG/M metagenome (GOLD analysis project Ga0065711, IMG submission 59098) | Hoatzin crop microbial communities from Cojedes, Venezuela - Epithelial fraction 12 v2 (version 2) | ecosystem: Host-associated > Birds > Digestive system > Esophagus > Crop | place... | reverse complement strand
GGAGGAAGCGGGTTTCTTCTCCTTTAAAGGGCGCTGCGCAGCGCTCCCGACTGGAGGCGGATCTCCCTCCCTCCTTCCTTCCCTCCCTCCATCCCTCCCTTCTCCCTCCTCCCTCCCTCCCTCCCTCGCTCGGCCGCCGCTTGCCGCCGCTGTCAGTGGTGCCCGGACGCTGGCTGCACCGCAGTCCGGGCAGTCCCCGGCGTCCTGCCACCGCCCTTCCTCCCCCCGCCTCCGCCTTCCTCTCCCTCCCCGCTTCCCCGCCCGCAGCTCAAGGTAGGAGGGTGTCCCGGGTCTCCGGCTGGCCGCCACGGCCGGAGGGCTTGCATGCAAGCGAGGGGGCTGCGGGGGAGGGGGGTGGTGGCGGGGGCTGCACTGTGGCCGTGCTGTGCCGAGAGCTGCGCACAGCGATGTCTCTCGGCCAGCCGTCTCTGGGCAAAGGCGGGCGCCGAGCGGGCCCCTGCCGCCCCGGGTCCGTCCCTCCTGCGGGGCAGGCAGACCCGTCGCCTTCCCCTCTTCCTCGCCTCGTCGCTCCGCTTCGCCGGAGCCGCCGCTGTCCCCGCGCTGGGGCCAGAGGGGTGGGCAGCGAGGAGGGAGAGACCAGGGGAGCGCAGCCCCCCGGTGCCCCCCCGCCCGGCTCCCGCGGTACCCCAGAACTGCCCCTCGCAGCCGGGCACAGGGCGGCCGAGCCGGCAGCCTTGGGGACGTGCCCCCAGCTCTGCTCGGGGAGCGGAGGTGAGAAACGGGCGCTAACTTCGCTAGAGTTGGTGGACAACGGTCCCTACCTCCGTGAGGTCTCCTCCTGCCCCTACACGGCCCCCACCGTGCGGCGCAGCCAGCCCCCCTTTCGGCATGTCGGCAGTCCTGTCGTTGATTTCTGAACAAATTCAGCGTTCTTTGGATGAGCATCTATCGCTGATCCAGCCAGGGCTCTGACACTCTCTGTGTAAAGCAAGAGACATTCCTGCCTACGGAGTGGAGGCAGGATTGCAAGAGCCGTGTGCGTACAGAAAAGGAATGAATACATTATAATGAAAACCTCCCTTCACGTTTTCCTTAGAAACTTTCGGGGGAGTAGAGTATGGAAAACATTAAACATCCTCCCTCGCCTCCCAAAATCTTTCACAGCTTCCCCAACCCCAAAGCAAAATGAAGGGACGAAAGGCTGATCTTTAGATAATGTCACAAATGTTTGTTCTTGCTGCTTAAAACCTGCTAGGAAAGTGCATTGCTGGGATACCCAAAAGTGCCTGAACAAGTAAGTCTATTGCATACTCAGTCCATTAATTAGAACGAACGTCTTTCCCCTAGCTAAAAATTAATTACCATCTTAAAAAGTCATTAATCATCGGCGCAGCAGAAACTTGGTTGTAAATTTGGACTGAGCTAATAACAGACAGAGTAAAACCTATGGTTTTTATAGCTGGTGGGAGTGAAGTGCAAGTGGGCTGCAATGGGTTTTTAAACATCAACATTCATTTAAATACTTTGGCGAACCTTTAAAAAGGGGGGGACTGTGTTACTGCTTTGTCAGCAAAGCTGTGATACTTGTTTCTAGAGATCTGGAGAGGTTGGTCAGGTGTTGCGGCAAGATATGGCTCTCCCCACACTAGATTGCAAGAGCAGGAGGGCTGTGGTGGCATGTGAATCTGAAGCGCTTGCAAGGATTTACTGAAAAATGTCCGAGAAACAAAGCTTTGTGGACCATATGTTATACGCATACAAGATTTATATCAGTTGTTGTTGAGAGAGGACAAAACAGTAGATTAAGTGGTATAAAAATCTTCTCATCAGTTCTTAGAGACACAGGTACGACCTGAAAATGAAAGCCATTTCCTTTTTAAAGTAATATGGTAAAACTATATATCCCAGTAGGTGGCAGCTAGCTGTAACTGGGTTAACTTTTATTATGATAACAGCACATGAAAATGCAATCTGAAGGAACAAGTGTCTGATGTGAGGTAAAGGGAACCACATATCTCCCCTTTCCAAATGAAATATTATGTGCGTAAGACCACCATTTATACTTGACACTTACCTGAAGAGTTTGTTAGTCTTTTATCACCCAGGGAAGATTTAAAGGCCTCAGATCGTCTGTTCTCCTTTCCTCACCTATAGCTGGAATACTATTTTTCATATCAGCTTCACCTGAACATTGTTCTTGTGTATCAAAGATGTGTTGACCAAAATGTTAACCAAATTGAAACATATACCCAAAGAACTGTAGTTTTCCCAGCTGCTGATCACCGAGGTGTGAAGAGCAGTTTCATGAAGACTTTAATCTGAAAAGAACAGTGTAATGGTGGTGACAAGCCTCTAAAACACAAGACCAGCTTCTCCAGTACAACATTTTATTAGGGATTTCCAGCCTTTGAACTGTATGACTCACAGAAGAGGAAATATGAAAGGTGTTAAGAACATTTACCTTCTTTCATAGTGAAATCATTCCGGAGGGTGGACAAAAGTATATTTTCAAAGGTTACCCTTCCTTTTCCCTCCCTCCCCTGAAGGAGAAGTGAAGCTAGAGACCAATTAACAGAAAAAGAGGCTAGGGTGGTGAAAGGAGGCTTTAGTTAGTTGTGTAGTCTATAAGTGGTCTTCACTGACTGAATAGTGAGTTCAAAATATCTGATGTTGTGCAAGATTTAGTTTTTAGTAAGGAACTAATATACTTGAGAAAATAATTCTGGGTTAACTCTGATTTACCTTCAAGGTGCGAGCTAGGGCTCGAAAGAAGGGAGGAGAGGGATGTTAGTACAGCGCGTTCGGTGATGTGTGATGGCAGATACGGCGGAGAGCGGTACTCCTCCTGAACCCATAAAATGCCACAAAATAGCTGGCCAGCTAGCATAATCGAGGGTATGGTACGTGCCTTTAAAGCAGCCGATAACAGGCTTTAATTTCCTCTCCGCGCTGTGAGGTGACCGGAGCGGAGGAGGCAGGGGAGCGGCCGGGCGCGTGGGCGCAGCGGCGGGCCCCGAGCGCTGTCCGCGGTGCTGAAAGCCCCCCTCCCACCGCCGGGCGCTGTCCGCGGTTCTGAAGGGGCCTCGGCCGCCGGCGGCGGGGCGTTGGCACGGGGGACACGAACTTGGCTTGAGTCTTCGGCGTGGGACCAGGGGCTGCCCTGTGGGCTGCTGCCTGTTGAAAGTAGAAGGAATCAATTGCAAGTTCTTTTATGATTCCAGTTATTGTTAGGAGCTCTCTCGGGCTTAGATTACAGGTAGCTGTATTTTTTTTTTCAAGAGACTTTAGAAAATCAGACTGGTAGCAGGAGCCACTTTGCCGGAAGTTTATGTCTTGTCTAATGTGCTAAAGCAGACAATTAATATTATATTTGCAAAACTGTTTACCAAAACTGAATTAAATTAGGGAAAAAAAAAGAGAGGAATTTAGACAGGAAGCTGTATCTGAGCATTCATAATTAAAAAAGTATCTAAAGATGCCTAGTGTCCTTTATTTCAGCAACACCAGGGGAAAGAGGAGGGAGGAAGAGAACGCTCACAGAGTTGACGTGGGTTGGTTATATTTCTACTTGGGCTAAGATAAAATATGAACGAGTAGAACAGAATAAATGAAATAGCAAATACAAGAAAGACCATCTCTGTGCATTTTTCCTGGGAGATATTCTAAGCATGAACTGAAGGAGTCGCTAGATATCCTTGCTTTCAACACTAGGTGTTCTTTTTAAAGTGCTCCAGTAGTCAAAGCGTCTGATTGAATTCCCTGCTAGACTGCAGAACTAGCCATTCATGATACTTATTTTTGACACTGCAGTTATGCCTCCATCTTAAAGAAAAAAAAATCAATGATGTTTAATAATCCCCTCTCAGAATGTACATTTCCTTTCATCAGCATTTTACAATGTTTTAAGTAAATGCGTGCAGAGGAAATCAGTAAGCCAGAATGATAAAAAGTTACTGTGAATTGCTAATACTTTTAGGGATACAGAGCACCAACATTATCGGTTATAATCTAAATGCTGCTGTTACTTATTTACATGTCCAGAATACACAGATGTTATTTAGGAATAAGCTGTAACTTACCTCTGCCATGCTCTACTTCTGATAGATTCCATAGAGTGCTCTCGTTAGCTCAGCATCGGAGGTATTTATTTGTGTAAAGTCAGGTTTATTCTGCATTCATCTGCCTATATCTGTGGGGGAAGTCTCTCAGTGATATTTTCTCTAGTAATAAAGGCAGGGAGGGAGACAAAGGAGACAAAAGATGACTGTAGGCAGAATGTAGAATAAAATGAATTCATTTTCCTGGTGGGAAATCTGGGAATTATCTTTTAATATTTGTAATAAAGCTTAAGTAGGTTCAGCAAAATCTTCACTTAGATTGAAAATTCTGACAGTCCTGGTTCAACGTATGTTAATGGATACAGGCACACAGCTAATTGTATTTCCAAAGAAAATCTGAAGTAGTCCACAGAGTGAGTTTATCTTCTTTGTAACACCTGGCCAAAAGACAAAATTCTGTGGCTGCGTTTGCAGATACAAACTGAGTATCCCAGTATCAAACTGGGAAGTGTTATTGTTCTCACTGAGGACTGCACAATGACAAACTACACAGATCTCTGAACACAGGGAGGAACAGCAATATTTCCATAACACTGAAGTGAAAGGAAAGCAGAGTGCAAAATAAGACAGCGGCAGAATAAAGTGCAAAACATAAACTAGTAAATCCTCAAGTTACTGTCTTTTAAGCAACACTGCAATTGCAAGCAAGTTGAGCGAAACAGGTCTATGCATTCAACAAGGCTGTTCCAGCACTGCCGGTTCCTGTTTGCCTTGCAAAAGCAGGCTGGTGCTCCGTAATCACCGGGTCCGGAGCAAGTTCCTAAGGACAGGAAGCCCATCGCATTTACCCTATTTCGTGCATTAACATGAGCAACAGTTAGTGAATGTAAATATCATGATCCTTTTTTTTGTTTGTTTTTAGTCTAAACGTTACTCTGATAACCTGCATGACTTTATTGTCAGCCTTCTCTTTCACAACTCTAAAGCTAAGTGATTTCGCCCCAGGCAGTCAGCTATTAAAATGCACGAATTGATTTTTACACAAGCGATTCTCTTCTCCCTTATAGCTCCCTCCCCTCCCCCGCTACAGACCCTTATAGCTATTGTTCAGAATAACTGAAATACTAATAACAATTAGAAGCATGTAAATAAAACCGAGCTTTTCCCCCCGCCCCCCCTCCAACAGCGCCAGGCGATCAGATCGGTTGCATAATAGAAATTGGGAAGGCTGCCTGGCAGGCAGCCTTAAGAAGAGAAGAGCTGTCTCAATTTCTCTCACTTAATCTTGGCTTCGCGTCAGAAGCTGTGCAGCAGTGCAGTAGAATGGGAGCACGGTAAAAGCTTCCCCAGTGAAGCGGCTGGTGCTCAGGGACTCTCGCTGTGTGGCGATACCTCAGCGGTTCCTCGAGCTGGATTACCTATTGATTTTCGTCCTTTCTTGCCTCCCAGGTTTACCCGGCTGGACATTGTGTGTTTGGATTTCTCAAGGATTCTCCCCCGACTGACATGGATGTCCCACCATTCCTTGCAGTTGAAGGTTGCTCCTTGGCGCAGTGAATGAAGAACATGCAGGGATTGCTAATGGGTTTGGGAAGCGTAGACTCTCTCGTCTCTCTGTGACCATGCCGTGATCGTGTCTGAGGGCCATCAGTTGACGTATCCTCATTCTCACCCTACCGGGAAACCTGACGGCTTAGGAGGGGGAAGTAAGGCAGCGCGTGTGTGCGTAGAAACATCATGAAGATTATTTCCCCTATTCTAACTAATCCAGTCTTCAGATGCACCGTTAGACTCCTTCTTTGCTTACTGTGGATTGGATATTCTCAAGGAACCACACATGTATTAAGATTTGGTAAGATTTTCCGACACTTTTTTTTCGTTGCGTGTTGAAGCCTGAAATGCGATGCGCGTAGGATTGACTCAGAAGGGGGTGCTGGGGGAGGGCTGGGACGTGCTGCCGGCATCAAGCACCCAAGTCCCTCTGTGTTCTGCATCCGGAGGGATGAATTGCTGTGTGTTTTTTCTGTCCCTGCAGCTCATTGTATCCCTAGTAACGGCATGATGATGATCATAATTATAATAACAATAGAGAGAAAAACGACTGGCAAATGCGTTTGCCTAAGGCTCTGCGCCGCTTGTGTGGCTTCCTCGCAATGTACCTTTTTTGTTTCCGCAGTAGTGCAAAGCATGGCTAATACGGTGCTCGATCCGTTAAAAATCTGCCAACTAGTTGTTAAGTTTCGGCCGCCCGCCTCTGGTCCGCCCGAGCCGATCCCGTGTGGGCGCGACGCTGGGGTTTGAGACCTTTGGGCTGATTTCCCCTGAAGCGGCTGCCTAGTTGCTTCCCACTTCAGTGGCGCTTAGGGTTAGAGAAGAAATGATTTAGGTCTTGAGCAGTGCTCCTGAAAGAGCCTTTGCAATACCTTGCAAAACCACAGGTTTCCTGTGAGAGGAAAGTTGTATGACTTCCCACATCCACCCCTCCCCCCCGGAAAGAAAAAAAAAAAGAAAATAAAAAAAGAGGGAAAAGTCATAGACCAGAATGAAATTTCAAGGAGAGTAGAGAGGTTTTGCAGCTTAAATGCTACCCCAGCTGGACCGTGAAACTACCCTTCACAGCTCTGCCGCTCTGCCTGTCTACGCACGCCTGCGTGCGTGTGCCTCAGCAAGCAGAGCGGCTCTCGGCCGCTGCACCCCCTGTGGAAGTTTCGCAGTAAGGAAGGGCAGGACGGAGCGGAAAGTTAAGCGCAGGTCCGAGGGGGGCTGCGCGGCCCGGGGAGGTCCCTCCCGCCCTCCCGGGCACGGCGGGGGCCCCGCGGGAGAGCCGCGGCCGGCAGCGGCGGAGGGGGCAGCCCGAGAGCTGCTGCCCCAGGCAGGCGGCATCCCCTGTGCCTTCCGACGGCACGGCTGGAGGGAGGGAGGGAGCGCGGGTCTCCCGCATTCGCCGTAGCAGCCGCTGCATCCATTTGTGTGGGGCGCTGAAACCTCTCCTCCTCGCCTGGGAGAGGTGCCTTGGTTTGCACCTAATTCTGTTTAAATTCCACTCCCCGCCGGCACGCACTTTTATGTGGAGGGGAAAGTGAGTAATGATTAAAAAGGTCACCGGGCTGTTGCTGATCTCGTGTGCTGAATTCTTAGCAGCGCTTCTTTTCTGCTTCCATCTGGTCTAAAGGTGGTGCTTAAGGCACGTTGCTCTTGGCAACCGTCTTCAGGAATGCGTGTTTCTTTGGACAAGACTAAACGGGTCCGTGTATCATTGCGGGGTTTATTTTGCATTCAGTCTGATCCATAATCATGGCCATGAAATTAGAGCTAGGTCTGCCTGTAATCTGGCACCGTCCGTCTGTCTGTGCTCCCAAGAACCGGGACTGACAACCGGTGCCGAGGGTCGGTCTCTAGGAGTCTAAATTACTTTCAAGGGGAGCTGTGTAAACAAACATCTTCCCAGCCGCACCGTTAGCGAAAGGTGAGCTCTCCTTCTTTAGATCAGATTCTCGCTGAATTGTTAGTCTGGTGTACCTACAGAGATAGCCCTGGAGAGCAGCGTTTTGATAATGATTGGAATAATAACTAATCCAAAGGCTGCAGGGTGGTGCAGCGGGACGCCGGCGCCCGGTGACAGGGTCGCGCAGGCATGCGTTTTCCCAGGCTGACTTCCCTTCCCAGCTGCCTCCTGGTCGGTTAGCGAGTTGTGCTCACTCCGTCCTTTGTAGCAGCGAGGTGTGAATCCGCTGTTGAACCGAGGCAAGCTTCTCTTGTTACTCAGAAGCATTGCCGCCTACCCGCCTCTGAGCCTTGGAAGTAGGTAGGGAGCGGTGGATTAGTTTAGTTTAGTATGGAAAATGTTAGACGTAAGAGAGAGCGAGGAAGACTTGCCCTGCTCAGCCGGGCCCGTTGCACATCTCTGTTTTAAGGAGTCTGGGTTTAGCCTAGTCCAGGTGTGGAGTGGCCCTGTCTCTGACCGGGAGAGAACTCCCGCTCCTTCCCCAGGGGCTGACATCTCTTCCTCTTCGTAGGGCATGGCGGACAGGAGGGAAAGAGCAGGGAAAAGAAAGAACGAGTTGTGAAAAAGCTTTGGTTGTTTCTGAGAGGGGGATTCCCCGCCGCCCCCTCCGGGTTCCTGTGCTATCTGTCCCTGCGGGATGTCCTTGCGACCAGGAGGACGGGATGCTGGTGCCTTCCCGTGGAGTCCTTCCCGAGGAGAAGCGAGAGCTGAGGAGATTCCCTCCAGAAGGCAGCCTGCCAGCCCCCGCTCTTCTTCCTCAGCCAGCAGCGCTATGGCAACAGGGGAGAGCTTAAAGCCTGCCAGAGCTCCAGCCCCCTCATTCCTCCTGTGCAAATTAACCACCCTAGATTCGCATTGTCCTTCCCACGGCTTCTCTCACTGTTGGGACTAGCCAGCATATCCTTTCTCGCTTTCTCGCTCTCAAGCTACCTTTTAGCAACCTCAGGGGGAAGTCGAGCCGCCTGGGTTATCTGTCAAGCGCGGGGGGTAATTTTTGCCCGCGCCTAATGCAGCAAACACGCGGAGAGGCTGCTGCGAAGGCATAACTCCCTCCCCAGCAGCACTCGCTCAGGCATCTGAACGCCCGCCTGCGGGAGCAAGGCAGCGTGGTGACTGGGCATCACACCAGGCGCCCTTCCTAAGCGACCCTTTGCTTCATGGGGTACGCGGCCAAGCTCCCCCCCTCGTCCTTTCTGCATAGCTTGCCATAAGCCAGCCCAGGGAACGCCGAGGGCGAGCCTTGTGCCCGCGGTACCCCAAGGTGTCCGACGGGAACGGTCCTAAACCATTGCTGCGGATGGAAGGGCAGGTCCCAGCTTGAAGAGGCAGAAAAGCAGCAGCGTAGTATTTGTCTCTCCGCTGGGCTAAGTGTGATGGAAACCTTTTCCTTATCGCTTGGCACCGCGCAACAGCCAAAATACGTGACCGCTGGCAGGTCCGTTCCGTTACCGGGAATCACCTTTCGTAGCTTTCCGATTCACTGCTCCTGAGTAAGGGCAGCCCCAGGGCAGCAGCTGCCCAGAAACATCAGGTAGCCCAGCAGACGCCCAGCCCAGCCGAGCCGCCCCAGCCTCCCCCCCATCACCTTTTCGCAGGCTCCCTCGCTTCTGCCTTTACCTCCCTGGGGGCATCCCAGCACTTTGCCCTGTAAGGCTGAATTAACAAAATATTAAGAGCCGTTCATCATCAGTAACTGCTCACCCGTGCTTCCAGAAACCCGCCCCTTCCCTTGCCCAAGGCAGTAAGAGCCTGAGCTGTTTAAACCCCCTTACCTCACCTATTCCTACACGAGGCATGAACGTCTGCTCTTTGAAATCTGGAGCACTCTAAAATACCCTCCTTTATTTAAATTGCCCGTTTCGGGCCTTGCCTCTGCTGCCGTGGGCAATTCGTCTTTCCTACAGGGAAGGTGTGAAGAGGGGCCTGTGACTGGAAGGCGAAAACGGTTTGGCCATTGAGTTCCCTCTCAGGTAACTCATTAACCACGAAAGTGTGGTGAAAGACTAAAGACCTCCACCTCAGGGGCCCGCTGGGCTGATAAGTTTCCTCGTGTTGTGAGGTTTGTTTTCTTCAGCACACTCAAAAAGAAGGGTAAAGAAAAGTAGAGGCCCGGGTTTGTTGTAGTCTCGACTTTGGAGTACGTTGCTTTGAATTGCCTGACTTCAAGCAGATGAGGAAGAGAGCTGAATGTTGTGTGTTACAGTGAACTACAAGGGAAGGGGTGTGTGTGTGTCGTCTTCCAGCTTAAAAGGGAAAGAAAGCCAAGAGAGGGATGGGAATGCATTTCAGGGAATGAAGGGAGTGTTTTGGACTCTTACTGGAAACATTTCTTACTACCGACTTTTTTTTTTAACCCTATCCCCACCCCCCAAACTATTATGAAGCCTAGCACTTTCCCTTTGCCCTCCATAATAATAATGGCAATTCAAAAAAAGAAAGCTGTGTATCACCTTGTAATCTTTGAGACTGACGAAAAAACAACCTCGCTTCTCAACTCCACCGTGGGAACATGCAGAGGTGAATTACTATACACTTAGAGTCTTCCTCTGTGAAGTTTTAGCATGGATTTCATCTGACATACTTCTTAGCTGAGCTCCTTTGGCTCAAACAGATTAAGTTTATCTTCATAGAATCGTTTTTACGAGATCGAGTGTGGCAGAACCAGAGAAGAGGCCAGCTCATCGCATCCACTGCTTGTGCAGTTGTCAGTGGGTGCCGAACCACACGTTTCTGGGGTTCAAGTGACCATTTTGACACTGTAGCATTTTAAACCAGACAAGTCATCAAACAGCAGTGAGAGTTAGCTCTGCGCGAAAAGGTATGAGACATGAGTCCAAGTGAAAAATACCTGCTGGGTAATCACGTAGAGTTTTCCTAGACTGGACCTGCAGTAGCTCTCCTAGATGTGCACTTCTCTTATTTGGATGTTGCACTGACACCTTTTAGTGGAGGGATGTAACCTTTGCGACTGTATTTAGGAAAGAAATGAGAAAATGTACCTATCTGGTTTTAGTGGGGAAGGCAGTCTGCCTTCAGATCAAGCACGCTATGAAAATCAGCAAAATAAACACCTATGGGGGCAGCCCTCAGAGGTCTGTGGCTTGGTAATTCCAGTATTTAGAGCCAATGAAAATTTTACTGTCAAGGACAAGAAACTTTCAATATGTGTTAACATCCTCACAGAGAAGAGTTCAAAATCGGTCTTATAAACAACAACAGAAATCTTTGAAAGAAGAGTAAGGTTAAGAGCCTCGGGAAGGCAACAAAGAGGTGAGAAGCATTGTTATTGACTGGTCTAGATTAAACAGCACGGAGGAAGATTTCAATTTGATAACGTCACAACCCTTCCTGTTTTTCTTTGCTGCTTCTGCTGACAATTTTGTAAGGTAATTAAATTGGCTGATTGAAGTCACAGTGGTCATGGGGCGATAAAGACCATTTGGATTTAATGGAATTTAGAAACAACGGTGCACTGCACACAACTCTTACAGAACGAGAATTTTAATGACTCATTCAGGGTGCTGACTGCATAGAATGTCCTGGATGAGTTTAATTGAAAGGGCAAAGCAGATTAGCTGTACACAGTCTTTATTGCACTAGATAGGGGAATTAGAATTATCCTTTTAAAAGACTCATTATTGCATTATCAAGATTTAATGTAGGTTAAGAAAGCTTTCCTCTGTGTGGGCTTTCTGGAATATCCCCAGATCCTTTCACCCAGTGTTTGGAACACCAACAGCTTGGTAAAAGGATTTTCACAAAATTGTCCAACAGATTGGATGCTGAGAAGTAGAGCTTGCTTCTTATGGACTGCTGCTTGTCTTTTGAAGTGATGCAAAGTTCAAGTAATACCTCACATTTAAATGTAGTGGCTGAATTAAATGGTTTCTGTCTCTGGAGATAAGAAACCAGAGAAAAAGAGATTTTTTCCTAAACTCAAATATTAGAGATTTTAAAAAAAATTTATATTACACAAGAGAAAATCTCCTCGATTTAGAAAAAAATAAACCGAATATTTTGTAGTCAATGCAAATAACAGCAGGTCTTTGTCCCCTACTTAATTTATCTACCTTGTCTGTTTCTAAGTTTTAACCTTCATCCTCTCTAATCTCTTCCAGAGGAACAATTACTAGAAGTTCTGTCAATAATGCAGAAGAGAAACTAGAAGGTGCCTTATTTCCATACTCCTTAATCTGCAAGGCAAATTAATGTTTCCCGAATAAGCCTTTTAGAATGTTATGCTGTAATGTATTGAGGAAGATTAGATTAAACAATATGATAACGTAATCTCATTATGCTGTCATATCTGAATTGGAATATGGAGAATCAAAGACCACTATCATATTAATACTTATAATTTTGTGCTTTTCCTTCCCGAGTCTTTTGACTCCTTTATTATACAGTAATAATAGACTTAGATTTATATAGTGCCTTCAGTTTAAACAGCCAAAGCTTTCAGTAATGCAAAGAGTACAGAACAAACATGAAATGATCATTATTCCAATTATTGGGGCTCAGCCAGCTCTGGATAAACTAGATTGTATTGTAATACTATGAAAAACAGTAAACAAGTTAAAAAAAATGTATTCTTTATTTCCTTGAAAGGTAATTCTTAGCAAATTAAAATCACAAAGCTTTTTTTTGGGGGGGCAAAAATTACTAATGACCCATGGGTGCAATGCTGAAGACTGCTCTTTTTACATTTCCTGCAAAGAAACGCTTGGCTCAAAATTTGTAAGTGATTTGCATCAGCATGGATTCAGATTTCCTTGAACATAATTCTTGTGTAGTCTTTCCAAAATGCTATTGAAATACAGTAACTCATCTAGCAATGTGTTTGCTAGCTTTCTTTGGTATATTATTTAACTGAAATACACATTCTTAGATTATATATTTTTTAAAGTGTTTCAATTTTTAGGTGTTTCTGCCTGAGGTACAGAAAAACAAGTTCTTTGCTAGTAGTGTGACTAGTGTAGAAAGTAGGGGTAGTTTAAAACACAGCTACACTGTAGTTCTTAAATAACAATGTTTGTCCTTACATAATAGTGTTTTGTTATGAATGCATCAGAAGGTTAATTCATTTATGGCTCTTACAGAATTTCATCTTTATATTTGGGGAAATACATTCATCCACATTTGCTGTATGTCTATTTTCTTTTATTTGTATTTCCACTACCAAACTCTTTAAAAACTCATTTTTTAATAAAACGGTTATCTGGATTCAAAAGCCAGGTGAACTAGAACTGTTGAAAATGTCTGTCAATGTTCCAGCATGAAAACCCCCCTGATTGTTAGAGTCACTAATTCGTATGAGACTCAGCAACATTGATAGAAGAGCAGTCCAGTGAGAGCTTACTTACTATCCTGTCAGCAACTGTTGTTCAGGAGACTTGATTGTTTTAATTTAATGTATGATGGCTTTTTTTTTCTTCTTTTCTTCTGTCTTAATATTTTACTGGGAGTCTCTGACGTTTCTTAAGTATATAAACACTCTATCACTCTATCTGATTTTAATGTGGGTAGCTACATCTGAAGTACTAAACAATACGTGCTGTATTTTTACAGATGAATGGAAAAAGTAATGTTGTTTTATGGGAGGACAAAATAATTTCGAAAGAACAATGCTTTTTTATTTTTTAAACTTTTGCACCTTGAATCATTTGATCCCTTCCCTCACTTCCTCTTTTTCCTTGTTTTTTTCAGTAGTGGAAATGGAAAAGGATTGCTTACCTCTCCGAAAGAGGGATGTATGTTTGAATGTTACTTTTCTGGTGCTTTTTGGAAAGTCTTTGCTCTTCTAACTTTCTGGGAAACTGCATTAAAAAATTAAAAAAGTCTGAAAGGTCTCATCTGTGTCTAAAAACTAAATTTATAGTCCAAGCCAAGTTGTGGACCTCCTCTGCAGCATCTGGAGAGTGAAAGAGGCAGAAGAATTAGACAAGGTTGGCTTAGACATGGTAAAAGTTTGGCTAGATGAACAGTACCTTTCACTGCACAAGCAATGTGGAGGAAGTGAAAGTGGATTGAGCAGGCATTTTTGTTTTCTCCCCAGGTTTTGAGGTTTATTACCACATACTGAACTCAATTTCTCAGGTAGGAATTTAAAAAGGAAAGATAAATATGTTAATGGCTCAACAGCTTGTTCCTGATATCATAATACAACAAATGCTGAAACAGAAACTGAAACAGTGGTGCTTGTTGTCACAATAGGTAATCATAATCAGTCCTGTAAATAAGGACTTGTTTGTGAACATATGTATTTAACTGACTACTCAGTAAACTTCAGTAGAGTAAGTAAAGTTTATCAAGCTTGCTTCAAAAGTGGCAGAACTACTTCAGCTTTGGAAGAGAGTACTATCTTCACATTTAGCTATTTCTGTATCTCCAGTAAAATATTTCAAATTAAGTGTTGCATTTCTCTGAATATAAAAATAGCTATTACTATGAAGTGTTTTTTGTCATAAGGTAACTGATACTGAATTTAAAACACTTTTATTAAAATGCTTATTCTTAGTAGGTAATAATCTGGGTAAATTTATTAAGGATTACTTTATAAATGAATTTGCCATCCATTTGGACTTCTGTCCTTCTCCAGGAGCTAAACATATACCAGCTATTTCAATCAGCTCAGCTGTACCAATCAGCTCATATTTATGCTGTTATTTGGAAGTTGTACAATTACTACATGACTTACCGAACAGTCCATGACAAAAATAATTAGACTAGTAAGCATGAAACATTTTCAAGAAAACCTGAGTCTCCTAGCTCACAATGGTCAAATTTGACTTTCATCTTATTTTTTCAGCATGTAAACAAATTTTTCAAGTCCTGCCTCAACAGTTCGCAATATAAAACGTTGAAGCAGTTATTTTACTTGGAGACCAATAAAATCTTATATTCCTACCTATATATTCAGTCAGTGCTTGGTCATCAGTCAATACCAACTACCTAGATTTTCAGAGAATTAAAGCCCTTGATAGTTTAGTGCGAAGTTGGTTTTATGTTAGTAAGTTTTTGTTTTTACACCACAGATTATATGAAATCTGTGTGTGTTTAGTGAAGTATCTTATGTGTAATTATTCACAACTACAATTTAGGGATCAAATACTGGAGTAAGATAGCTTGTAGTACACTTTTTGGTCTGCTCCTCCTCGAACTTTCTATTCGGGTAAGTGGTTTATGTTAGCACAAAACGAAAGAAGAATCAGAGCTGTAAATTGTAGAACACCATTTAGAAGAAGAATGTCTTAGATATTTATAATGCTAAAACTAAGTAATTATGTTAACATCCACAGAAATTTGTCTGTTTATCCTAGGTATAGTCGTTGCCTGGATGAGCTGGTGATAAAGCATTCTTCCTAAGATGCATGATTAGGTCCATAGCATCATTGAATGACACAGTGCTATTCCAGTCAAGCCATCTGTGCTGGTTTACATTAGCTAAGGATCTCATCCCAGAATGCCTTGAAATTCTTTTCTCGATTATATTTTAAAATTGCACTACATTTTTTTTACACTTATATTTGTCATTTACTTATTGAGGTTAAAATATTTAACAATGCGCTTTAAAACAAATTAAACATCATGGAGAATAATTTTGACTGGAGTTTTTTATTTAAGTTGGAAATGGTATACTCATTGGTTAAAGATACTGCAGTTCAGTAGTAATAATACAACTAGTTTCACTGGTGAAACACTGCAACACAATCAGAAACATTGTGCTATGTAGAATTATGTGTAAACAACAGTAAAGAACATGGAGATTATATATTCTGTAAGAAGAAAGTATTTTCTAAAGGAATAACTTCATTGTTATTCTGCAACATTTATCCTAGAAGGCAGGAAATCTTTAAAAGAAATTAAATATTACTTATTCATTAAGGAATTAGGTAAAAAGGTACATTAGGGAAATTAAAATCATACAGAGTACTCTAAATCAGGGAAATTAATTTTCTTTTAAAATGCTTCATTGTTGTAATTTTGGGTTTTGTATTTGTTAATGGGAACATGTATGTTTGTATTTTATGCATTTCAATAACTGAAATTTGTTCAAAAAAATTGTACAGAATCTTAAGAAATTATCAACATGCATTTGAGTATAACATTAAAATTCATTATTCTTGTTTCATATTGTGGCACTTCACAAGGACCAATATCAAGAATGAACCTTAGGGAATCTAATTTGTAACGTTATTGCTTATCTGATTTTTACTGTTCGATAATGTTTACTATACTTACAAAATTTTTTTTAATTCAAATTGAAAGAAGACTCTTAGCCAGCTACTTTTCCCGGTGATATAATTATGCATTTGAAAAAATATGTATATATTCTTGCTTAGAAAAATCTAGTTTTTCTTGTGCTGTATGGCACCCATATATGCTGCTGTCTAGTCCATATAGCAATAAGCTTTTCATATTTCATTCCCTGAAGCTGGTATTTGAAAAGATTACTGAGAAAAATGGAAATGTAAGACAAGTGACTGGTCATAGCTCATTAGATGGCAAATTTTCCTTTTAAAAAAAAGATATATGAAGTACTGAGGGAGTGTGTGTTGCCAATTTTTAACAACTGTGTTTTTGAACCAGTCCATTTTCAGAGAAGCGTAGGGTTTTTTTTTGCTAGCAGTTTTTTCATGCTAGCCTTCACACCTTGAGATCTTCGACACTGAGCTACTTGGATATGCTCCCAGATATCATCAACTACACTATTTTCTTCAGTTTTTTGAAAAAAAACCACAACCAAAAAACAAAACCCATAAAACTCCAAAAAAACCCAAAACCAAAGAGTTGATAGACATAATGGAGGTGGTTTGAGAGTAATAATGCAGATGAATTAAAGGCCATCAGTGATGAACAAAAAACACAGGAAGGAATTGAGAGGTTAATGAAAAAAAAAAAGAAAAAAAAGAAAGCACTGTGTACCTACAAAGGCCATATGCAACTGTGCAAATAGTAAAATTTTTGTTTCTGTCCAGTCAAAACCAAACATAAAGATGATACTTGGCAAAATGCTCCAATAATACCAAAAAGAAAGCATAGTTTTATTTTTGTAAACTGAGAATCTGCTCAGTTAAATCCCTTGCTTGTTATTGGATATCAAGTATAATGTTTACAAAAAGGATAGAAACATAGTTAAATAATCTATTTATGCCCAGATTTGATATTTTCTTAGCCTTGAAGGAAACATACACGGGGTCAGCTCAAGGGAAGGGGTAAGCCCTGTGCATGCCTCATCTGTAAGCAGCGAAGGGAAGAGAATGAAAATTTGTGAAAGATACATGTGACTTCCTTTCAGTACTGCTATATGTATTTGTTTGGATGTCCTTGAGAAGGAAAGACTATAAAATATGACTGTTATTAAGGCTTATCTCTTCAGATCTCGGCTGACTCTATCATTCATGACATTCAATATGCCTGCAGAAACTTACTGTGTGACTGCGATATGGCTAAGAAAAATGTGTCCAAAAATGCATTAAATCAGATTCCCTAATGTCTTTTCAAATCTACCTAAACAATGAAAAATCACATTTAAAGATCAAATCAACATTAGCTAGTCACAACATCTTCAGTGTTACTCATTTGTGACCTTTTGTGTCTAGACACTGGAGATTTCAAATTTAGCTATGCATATGTATCATTCTGTGGTCATTAACATTCATTAAACATTGCATTTTTTGGAACTTAAGGTAAGAATATACCATATTCTCATATAAACAGTGCGGGTTGTTTTTCAGAGTACACGCTTTTCTTTCATGGGAAGATACTTGAGTTGGATAAAAACATGTCTAACTGTCTTGTGGGCACAGAAGCTCTGTTTACATTGATTTCTTTTACTCTTCTGACTGTCATCTTCGAGTTTGTAAGAAAGTTGCAACATATGTTTTTGGAAGCTTTTTTCCCCTCTGTTACCACAGACCATTTAAAAAAAAAAATCCTTTTTACTTCGGGGTTGCACTGTGTACTGGTTTCTTATTAGAATGCTTATAAGGACAGAAAATTGTAAGCTCTTTGTTGTATACTCCACTCTGGTTATATCTGTACGAAAGTAAACAGCAATATTTCCACCAATCCATATTAACAATAGATTACAGGACTTTGGTCACTTTATTATTTATTTTTTTGGCAGCCATTTCAGACTGACACAGTATCCTTGTGACTTGAACAAAGGAACTAGGAAGCAATAGTCTTAGAAGTACAGCTCTGTGTGAATGTGTGCACATACATAAACTTTCCTGCTGTGGTGGCCCCAAAAAAAAAAAAGTGGGAGTATGTCTCCTTTGCTAGAGATGTCTTTAACATAAACCAGAAGAATTGCCTGAGGGCGCATCAGGGGTCTTTGATGGAAGGACTCATAAGGACTATCCATCTGCTTCCTGACAAGTAGTGTGAGCATGGGATAGCAAAGAGCTGCGAAGGTGACAGAATCTGTTCTCACATGGTGTGATCTTCATGAATATTTTCAAAGTGGTCTTGAAAACAAAAAAATTTCAAGAAAGAAGCTATGAAATTCGGCAAAAACCCACACAAAGTCAAGCATATTCATGAAGAAAAAAAAAGATATTTTGTTACCCTAAGAAAGAAAAACTAAATTCTGTGAATGAAGCTGTGGATATACACATGCTTTTATGCATTCAACACCCACCCCTCTCCCCCAGCTGCTAAGAATGTGGAAATGGTACTTGTTAACACATCAACTCAATTTACCATGGAGCAACATCCTTAGTGTAAGGGAAATCTCCATTTAGAGAGTGGATCCAGTTTTGCGCAAAACCCATAGCAACTTGCTGTCACTGCTGTTTTAAGAGGAGGTAATTATGCCAAAATTACAAAGTGTGACTAGCAGTACAGTAAATTAGTTGATCATATTGAAGTTGATTTGTGCTACAGTTTAATTTCTTCATTGCTGGAGAGCCTAGAACTACTGCACCGCAACAAAGCTTTAGGTAGATTTTCCGGGCCTCCATTGCAAGGAGACGTGATATTCTGAGGGTAAGCATGCAGTTCTTTACTGAGCAATTAGGGGAACTCCTGACGAGACAGAAGAGTCTTCATTACTTCTATATCTCATTAGGCACAATTTCCACAAAAGCTTACCCACATGGATAACTTTGCACATATGTTTAATAGCTGGAAAGCCAGAAGAGATTTTACTTCCATGAACAGTCCTGTTGAGCCATATTTTTTAAAAACAAAAAGCTGAAGGAAGTGACTAAATATTAGCTAAAGTTTTAGAATTCACTTAGCTCTGAAGATGAAGTAATCCATGGAAGCTCATTTTGTCTACTTTGGCAGAAAATAAAACCACTGAAAACTAGAAAATATTGGCTTTGGTGTCATCCTAAAGAGAGTTTAGCTCTTTGTGTGAAACAAATTGAGAAGAAAAATGGAAGGGGCTATCTGGATGTTAATGAGATATTCTGCAGTTGGTGAAGATTATTGTACTGTTATACAAAAGCATTTTCTACCAAGGCTGGCAAAGGATATGAGTACACTGAGGTTTTCGGATGTGCCTTATGAAATCTGAAATGTTGTACCTGGAGTACAATGTTTTGTATTTGCAGTGATAGTGAGCTGGAATTGCAGAGAGTTACAGTGCTTTTGCTTCTTAAAATATCTTTAGATTATGTTTTATAATTAGTTCTCAATTAATTTTTTTATATTCTTTACAAATTTATTGCCTTTCAACAGAGTTTCAAATTTTTAAGAAACTCATTTAGGTTGATTTACATCGGAGGAAAGAGTTTTTGAACACAAAGGTTATTTCAGAACTAGGAATTGTATTTCAGCTTCTGTAAAAAGTGATAGCTTTTTTTTTAATGGCATTACCTTGCTTGCAGTATATATTCTTTTTTTATATAGTCTTTCAGTAGCAACCAAATATTTTATTTCTTTTTTTTCATCTTATGCAAACACTGTGGTCGGTCATACAAACAGTAAGTAAGTGAGACAAAACTTTTCGAATGGACTGAAGTTCCCTTTTAAAAAAACATGTTTAATGTGCTGAAAATGTCTGAAGTAATGGGCTTCAGGCGTAAATATAACTTCACTTAACAGTATCAGTGTCTTTTTCCCTGAACTGGGCTTTTGAAATTCAAGATATGCATTTTGCCTTTTTCTTTATCAGAATTAGTGTAGGTGTAATCCTATCTCTCATAAGAAGAAATTTTATTAAGAATTTCAAAATGTAAATCACAGTTGGTAGGACTCTTCTAGAGCTAGTTTAAACATTGCCTTCTTTGAATAAAACACATTATTAGTAAAGGAACTGATAAAACTAAAAATATATCGTTGTTTAAAGATACTCTTTCTAGAAAACTAGAAAATAATGAAAAACAGATAAAACAGACTAATGAATGGTTATTAACTTTTTAAATATAAGAATGTTGTAATTGGTATGTTTTCAGATAGGTTGTTTAAAAAAATGAAAGGAAGTACAAATAATAAAGAAGAAAACTATGTAATTCATTGCCAGGGATGTTCTGGTTCCCAGCCCCTCAGCAATTATGTAAATTTAAGGAAGAAAGGTCTCCACTGGTTACTATTGCTACTTCTGGCTTTGTGAGTCCCTAAGTAAGTAAATGTGGAAAGGGGAAGAAATCAGAGTAAGAATTCTTCAATGTTTCCCTTGTTTTCTTTTCTTTCCCTTAAATTTTGACTATTTGATTGTGTTGGGTACAGGCAGCGTGTGTTGGAAAAATGGTTCTTTCTCATATTACTTTTTGGAATTCTTATGTTCTCTATAACATGCACAGTCAGAGAGTACAGAAAGTGATGTCAGTGAACTACTGTGCTGTTACTGGAGATTAAGATAATGAAGGTTAATAAGCAATGCAGTCTTCATACATGGATGAAATAGTGGGAAACCTGTAGATTCTGTAGAAGAAAAGAGAATTTTAAAATAGAAGTTAAATATGATGTAGATACCAAATGGTATAGAGCAAGGAAGAATATGGAATAGAAATGGAGCAAGGAAAAATAAACACTCAGTAAAGCACTGCTCAGCAAAGGATGGGCACTCAACCCTGCAGTGGAAAATGTTGTTGTAATGTAGTTCTGGAGTAGGGTCATGGAAACATAGATCATTCGTCTTTTTGCAGAAAGATGCCAATGAGAATAATGGTGAGAGTAGTGGCCAATATATCTTCTTTGAAATACAGCATCTCTAGGAAGACACCACAATATTTATATAATGTTATTTCAGCATTTATGTAGAATAAACAGCTGCTTTAAAAACTTAAAGTTATCATTGGAGATCTCCAGGTACAATACTAAACAGAGTCTGGACAATTTAGCTTATCTGAGGTTTGTGCCAGCAGTGCAGTTTATGGCCTATTGAAATGATGTGGATGATGATGTTTCTAATTACACAAGCTTGTATCCAACTTGTCAGCTTCTTGTATTACTGCTCTCAAAAGAATAATATGTTCATCCACGGTGAAAATGTGACAAAAAAAATTTATAGGATATTTGGAGGTAAGAGTAATTTTACCTTATTTATTAAAAAAAAAAAGATGATTTCCTTCTTTCTGGACACTGTTAGTAGTGTTTTAGAGACTCAGAAAGTACTATTTTAAGAGCACGTAAACTAGAGAGCATAGTTCCATGCTGTACTCTGCTGCTGAGAAACATTACTGTGTCACAAGAAAAGAACTATTGGCCATTGTTAGATCAATAGATCACTTTCGTCGTTACGTCTATGGGACAAAGTTTATTATTCAAAATGATCCTACAGCTGCCCAGTGGCTGTTGATAGTCCAAAGCCCAGAAGGACAATTGGCTCACTGGTTGCCCAAAACAAAGTGGTATGATTTTATCTTTCAATATGTTCAAGGAAATAGTAATGAAGACGTTGATGCCTTATTAAGGACACCATGTTTGTGTACTTTAAGCATTACATGTGCAAAGAAGTTAGAATATTCACCCGTATGCCAAGATTCTTCAAGTGCCAATTCTCTAGAAATATTTCCTTTAAACAAAATAAAAAGAAGAACTATAAGCACAGCTGTACATGAAGCTAATGACACAATTATGAAATGATTCATTACAAATAAATCTCAGGAAGCCCTGCTCAAGAATCTTGTGTTATATCTCTGATTTAGCTACTTTTGAAATATATTTCCTGCGAGGTTTTTCTTGCTTGACTGTATATGACTATGAAAAACAGACAAATGTTTGCAAAGCCCAGACAATACATGAGAGAGATTGCAGTAGTGTTAAAACAAAACATTAATTTAAAAAGACCACAGATTTAAGTGAGTACCATACCTGAATGACAGCCAGTTGTTCTCAGGAATCTACAGATGATCATGAGCAGTTATCCTTTTAGGAAGCTGATGACTGCTGAAAAATGATTTTTTTAAAATGTTTTAGAAAGAATGCTGGAAAATCATGCGCTACAACTGGGAAGCCTATGTTTCAGAATTAGGTGTCTCACTTTTGTGTTACTTTCCTAAACATTCTTTAATGCGCCCTAATCCTGCTTGATGTAAAAAATAATGTTACATTTCCAGCAGTACTGATATAAAATTCCTGCATGTACTTTGCAAAACATTATACTCACATTTTAATAGTAGTCATGCTAGACCATAGGATTCCATATGAAATGACAGATAAGAAAAAAAACCCCATGCAGAAAATTAAAAACATTCCAAGTTCTGTTTTTACTTATGGAAAGAGTAGATACAAGTTGTCTGTTCCCCACCCCCCAATTAGTGTGCACAATACATCCTTCTATACCTGTTGAAAAGAACAAACACATTTTTTTTGCCTTTATATGAAATCTATTTTTCTTAAATAAAGTCTGTGCTATAACTGTGTAGTTTTTGTTTAATGACCTTACATTTGGATTTTAAAACTTTTGGCTTTCAAATTTGGGTAAGCTTGGAATCTGTGAGGGGTTTTTTGTTATTTATTTGTTTTTGGATTTTTTTTGATTCATAGCAAAGTAATAATACTTCCTGTATTAAGTGAAGTTCTGTAAGCTTGGTTTTGAGTCAGCATTCTGAAGGATCTGTCAATATGAATGAGGTGTCTGTTTTCTGATCAAACCAAATATTGCTGCTTTCTTTTTGCGGTCTGGTTATAATAACTTTTTCTTCCGTATCTGCACAAATAATCTTTAATTCTGACACATCTAGAATAGGAATGGTAATTTGTCATTATCAGGAAACCATAAATTACACTGTCTCTTAAGATGATAGAAGTCAAAACTGTAATCCTCATTTTTGAGAGTTCTAAGTATTCAGAAATATCTTTGCAGAGTTTTCTTAGTCTCCAAGGGAATATTTGAAAGGTAGTTCAGGTCAAGTAGGAAGGTAAATTATTAAACTGTTAGCTGTTGCTAAAGAACTCCTTGTGGGGATACTGTTGCTGTGGAAGAAGGATGTCCTGAGAGGGACAGTCAGGTAGAATTAGGCATTCTTTTGTACACGTATGAAGCTATTCATGAACAGCAGTTCCAGAGTTGTTGTGTAGGAACACCACATGAGGACTAAAGGTCTTTAGTGCTGGTTTCAGTAAATCCTACAGGCTAATCCATATTAACAGTGTTTCAGCAAATTAAAAATTATGAGACACAGATTTCCAGACCTAGGTTACAAAGTTCTAGCAAAATCAAAGTTGTGTAGTTTGGTGATGAAATTTGTGACAGATGAGCTGTCTAAAATGCAGAAATCACAGGCTAAAGAGTTATCCATCAACATTTCAGACAGGGTGAATACATAAAATCATTGATCCTGCCATGAAACAGATATGGAAAAGTAGTATCACATAATCTAATGATTTCTTATTAGGAGTTTCTTATTTTATTTAAAAATAATTTAAATACATAAAAATAGTTTTGATTCTTAGGAAAACTTCTATTTTGAATTGAATTATTTTTAATAGGGTTCTTTATACTTACTAGGAAGATGACTGATAAGAAAAATGTAGCTACAGATAAACTGGAATGCTGCTTCTAGATTCAACTACTCTTTTTTTTTTCTGAAGTGGTCATGAACTATCTTGTCTCTGTTCACACCCTCTTTTCCCTTTTGCTTCTTCTTTCCAATTAATGTTCTATAAGACAATGAAAGGTTATTCTTAGCACGCTTTGAAAAGTAACTCCATGAATTTATAAATATATTTCAGTGAAACTGGATATTGTTGTGTGTTTTTCACTGACATATATCCATTACCTTATCACTTCATTAGACTTTGTTCTTATAAAAACCTGTAGGATTCTTTCTTAAATTTGTCATCCTTAATGTCAAATTCCTCACAATGAAAACTTTAAATAGTAATTTGCCATCTTAGAATGCAATTTAAGTGTATTCTGTATTTAGACAAGGTGGTTTATTTTGTCATATGGAATCATAATAGAAATGGTTTTCCTGTAAATCAAGTGAATGTTTGTTGCATGAGCATTTTATATATAAAATATTAAGACCTTGAATCAATAAAGAAATGCATATTACAACTAGGCATCACCTGATTTTAGGGGAACACTGCCATGCTTCAAGCTAGGTAACTTGCTAATGTGTCACTCATGAATACTTTCTCCCTATCTGAATTCCATGTAAGAACATCTCAGAGATGAAAGCATTGGGAATTGAACTTACATAGTATTATTTGTTTTTGAAATAAGAGAAGATAGTGTTTTTACGTCTCTGTTCTTGTAATGAATCTGAAGTAAAAGAAGTATCTTCTATCTTTGTGTAGAGGTAAGCAGAATGGGACCACATTCTGAGCTCACGTAGAGATTTGGTACAAGGACCACTTCACCCAGCTGTCCACTAATTTTGTTGTGTTTTTTTTGTTTTTGTTTTGTTTTGCTGCTGTTGTTTTTTGTTTTCCTTTTTTATAATTGGTTTAGGCAGAGATGACGTTATCTCACTGTAACTGAGGCCATTATCCTAAGGTGTTTTAACATGACAGATCCTGATGGAGTAATCCAAGAACAATGAATGTGTTTTCTACACCTGAACTTTGTTCTTGAGCATGCACTTGGCGGTATAGCTGTGCTGAGGAGAATAGACTATCTTGTTATTCTGAGAGAACAGAACTCATAGAAGTTAATATTTGACTTTAATTCTTCCTTGTTTTATCAATGATGTGCTATTTGGATGAGGAAAACAGTACATATGACAGTAGCTGGTTTTAATACTGCTTTGTTATTAAAGCTTTTCTTCTCTCAGACTTGGCATGTTGAATCCCTGACTGTGAGGAGATCAGTTTTCCCTCACATTTTTGCAGGTTCTGTTGCTGAAATAACCTCAAATGCAGACAGTCTTCTCACAGGGGTTTTATAAATGGATAAACAGCAGTAAACAGAAAAGTTTACATCTGTTAAGGAATGTAAGTGTTGAAGGATTAATTTCTCACTTTGTGATAAAGAGTCAGAAAATGCTAATGATAGGCTGGAATATGGATTTGCAGAATTTGGCCCAGAACACTCTCCTCTTGTACAGTATAATTCTCTCCTGGAATCATAAATTTGGACTAGATTTTCGTTACTTCAATCAAGGCTCACTAAACACCACAGGTTAGTTAATCTTTTGTGCAGTTCCAAGAATGTCAGCAAGAGCGTTTTGAGTGTGATCAAGCAGCAGGAAAGATTGCACAATGTGACCTGATTTTTAAGGGGGGTTGAGCACTTGTTCCTATTCATGGGAAGTGGCAACACTTTGCCGTGACTCTTAAGTAGGTATAGGGGACTTTGTGACATAAAATTTAAAGATGAAGATTTATGTTTCTTAAATATGATGTAATTCATATTTCTGCTGGCTGTTGAAGTGACCAGATCCGCTCACTTACAAGCTTCTCTGGTCTCAGTTCTGGCTGATTAATTTCATAGGATTTTGAAAACTGCCTTTGCTGTTAAATCTCTTTCACAGGTGGTCTAGCCTATGGAAAAAAAGTAGCATATCCAATTTAAAATTATTTATCCAGTTTATTAGGGGAAAGGTGTTTGGGATAGTAACTTTGAATTATCTATTCCTTGTTCTGAACCTTTAATACAAAATGGCCTTTGGTATGTTTCCATAATCTAGTCCTGCAGTCATGTTTATACATAAACCTTCGCTGGAAGTGTATGTACTGAATAAACACACACTATTCCTGAAACAATTATGGCTTTATAACACAATGGCATAATTCTTCTGAAAGCAAATAAAATCTGAAGATCATGTATTTGATTTTTACCCAAGTTTAGGGCTTTAGTGAATCTAGCGTGATCCTAAAAGTTTACAGGCTTGTCTTAGAGAAGTGTACACTACATGGCTAGATGAACTCTGAAACAAAACATTTCTGCAAGGAGGCTTAAATCTGGTTACTTGAGAATGGTTTAGGTATCTATCTACTTAGCATTATGGCATTCAATGACTTAAAGACTGTAATGAATATCTTCAATAATATCAAAGTTAAATATTCACAGCAATATTATTAAAAATTTTGCTTTACATCTTAACTTCACAATTATTAATTAGAAGCTTAATGCAGTCTCCAACTTCAGAAAAGATGCTGCAGTTTCCATGCCAAATTTACAAAAGTACACTCAACTAACAATATAGGTTCAAAAAATCCCTCTGTGTTGTTTAAAGCAAGTACTGTGGACTCTTTTTTGCTTTGTGTATGTGTTTCATAAAATAAATGTTATTATGAAGCATATATATAAAATCAAAACAGATGGATCTAGAAACAAAGCATATGGGTATACATATGCTAAAATGTTCTTTAGAATGAACCTCTTATGAATGCTGATACATAATTGTTGGGAAATGCAAAATGCTCTGCTGGTACAGTTACTTTTGTTGACTTTTAAAATATGAATGGAAATATTATTGATATTTTAAAACCAAATTTTACTTTTAAAACATAAGATCAGTGAGTTCTGGGAACTTACTAGTAAATTTTTCAACAGTACATTTTAATGAATTTTTCCAGTGTATGTGCAGAGAACATTACATGAAAAAAACTGTTTTCTGCTCTTAAGATGGCTGAGATGTAGGCAGCAAAATATGAAATATCTTGAAACAGTAACCAAATAATGTAAGCATTTGTTTGCAAAATGTGCTACTATTCTGTGACTATTTTTGGCTGTTTACCTCTTATCTTGATCTTGAAACACCTAAGTGCCAACATCTCAATATGCACATAGAGCAGCCTGCAGAACTCATTTAGCAATGAATTGAATTAGTCTTTATGTATGAGGGAAATTTCAGGAAGAGATAATTTGGCAGGGTTTTTACAATAAACACATTATTTTCCATAAATAGCTACTTATTTTTTTTCAGACAAAGTAAATGCGTTCTGATTAGCATATTGCTTCTTTTATAACATGCTGGTGAATGTCTAAAAGATTCCAGTGGTGGAGTTTCCCTTCTGCATGGTGGCTACTTTAAATAAATGAATATTGTTATACAACTGCAACCACTTATTAAGAGTTGAGTAATGAATAACAGCTCCTAGACTTCTCTGTTCTCTTTTTTTGTTTTATATTCCATTTCCATTAATTTCTTTCTCCATTAATCCCACAGCTTTATCCATCCTTTGCAATTTCAAGCTAGAGAAAACAAATTAAGAAAAAAATAAAAGGTTAATTGACTTTATTTGCTTTAATGCTGCTAGTCCATACTATCTGCTCTCTTAAATTGAGTTTGGGATTGCCAGCTTTAAGGGTATTACACTGCATTTTGGGATGCTGCCAGCATATCCTGAGCAAATATATTTAAATCAAAGCTAAGCTTCTTAAAATATTCATGTTATGCTCTTAGTATGGTTTAGAGAAATGTAAAACCGTTTAAGACTTGCAAACCTGTCTTATGGCCAAAAATGTATTTGAACTGTCAGGCATATAGCCTAAATTAATAGTCACTGTTAACTTTATTTAATAGGGAATGATTTCATTGTTTTATTAGCAGTGATAATTTCAGGGGCTAATTAATTTGAAATTTGTAGCATAATGCAACTATATTATTTATAGAATTAAAAAAAATATTTTAAACTGAAAACAGTTTTGGTAAAAGGAATATTGTGAAGAGATAAAATCATGCTTACAGGGAAAATGCATTTTTGGTTTGAACAATTAATCTAATTTGTTTTATGCAATGCACTTTTATGCACTGCAGGGAACTTGGAATATCAAATTCAAGAATATACTAATTCAAAAGTCAATATTTTTAAATAGTAAATCAAAAGAGAAATATGTTTGAATATATGTTGTATTCTGGGGAGAAAGACATCCTGTAAGAGAAGTAAAACCCGGAATATTTAAAGGCTTTAATGAAAAAACTTTGTAATAAAATATTTAAGCCGGGTACTAATTTGCGCATTTTATTTTTTTCTTTTTTTTCAGTAAAATAATGTGTCTGCTCACAAACTGGCCTATGATAATCTTGCAGAAATCTAGTTTTTCTTCAGTTCTGTCTGACAGTGACATGAATAACAGTTGCTGTTAAGGTCAGTTGAGTTTGGTGGAAGATTAGCAATGAATATTCAACCATCTATTAAGGCAGAAATTAACGGAAAGCTAGATGTTGAATAGAGTGCTGTATATTTTTTTTTAATGTGGATATTCACTTTAGAGAAACAAGTTTTAAAAAGATGTGGTATCATCTCAAAAATTTAAATACTATGAAAGCTATCAGTGTTTGATCTACTACTAACCAATCAATACAACAAAAGTATTGGCTAGAAACTACAGGGCCTATCAGGATGCTTAAAACCAGATCCATGCTTTCAGTTTCATCTTAAATCTTTTATAATCTAAACTGGATCCTACATATTTCTGTAGTTTAATAGAGCATATCTAACTAAATTTTATTACTGCAGAGTATTAATTCTTAAATTGAGCCTTAATTTCCGTATGATGAGACTAAATGTGAGCAACCGACTAGGTGGAAGACTCATTCTGGGAACAGTCAGGGACTGTTGGATTGTTGGGCTGTGAAATTATGAGACAAAATACGTTCTTTGTCTTCCAACTACTCATCAAAAGAAATTACAGGCCATATTTTTTTACTGTCTAAGGGAGTATATTGCTACAGAATCCAACAAAAACAAATATGTTTTGAGTTATAAAACTTTGGATTTGTTCTACAGTGCGTGCCTATGTAGATGTCTGTCTACCTATCTTTCTGTCCATCTCATACAGTTGAAAAACTAAAGCAAATAATAGGGGTCAGGGGTGTCTAGGGGGAGAAGGCTAAATCTCAAGCCCTGTCCAGTTTCAGCGTTATCCTGTGGATGTATCTTCTAAGTGACAGCCTCAGGGTACATTGTCCAGTCTGGGGCAAGGGAGAAGGTGTGACATTAACACCTTGAGTCTACAGTTGAAGGGTGTGCATTTGCAAACAGGGACATGTGTGCACATATAGGCAAAACACTTTATTTTTATTTTTCCAGCAACTTGGTGTTCTCTTACTTTAGATTTTTGGTGAAGTTTTATTCTGTGCTTTCAGCTCTGCCTCTGTATAGATATGCACAGACATGCATATGTACATACCCATTACATACACATATATGCAAACCTCAGTTTCTAATCAGCACCTTGTGCTAGCTTTCACCACGCAGCTGTAGAGTGTTTTAATTTCACTCTTTCCTGCCACTCATTTTCAGCAAATTCCTTCATGGCTTTGCTTTGAGACTTCCTTAAAACTCTCCTGAGACACAGCTCTTTACAGTGGTTAACTGTTCAGAACTATCATTTAACTCACGTTCGTTCTTTTTTTTTTTTTTTTGTATGCATCATCTGTCCGTGCCCATATACTGGCTTTCATTTTCACTAGATTCTAAAGGCATTTGTTATGCTTGTACAGAGTCTAAGTACTGCACTGCATTGTTACTTGTTTCTATATTAGCCTGATGGTTATATGCTCCCAAGGCAGCTAGAAAGCGGAGCTTTGAACTCCCTTAATATAATGAAGGTATTGAACCCTTGTGTCTGCCTTCTCAGATAAATTATGTCTCTGCAAGATTATTATATGAAAGATAGCCATGATTATGAGGGAAAAATATGCAAATAAATTCAGGAGATGGATCAGGCTTATGGATTCCAGTTTCTCCTATGTTTTGTAACTGAGGGTTGAAGGAAATTGTCTGTGCTTCAAGAAGGGGCAGAATTTCACGTATATCCCAGTCTATTACTTATCTTAGATGTGGCCTTCCTTATCCCGCGTTATCCCATCAGCTACTTGTTAGGAATCATTACATTGCTAATCCTGATCACCTAGTGAGGTCCTTAAGTTACTTGGGGATTTTAGGCATGGATTTTACCCTGAGGCTAGGCTCTGAAATCCCTGTGTGGATCTAACGCTTGCTCATATTTTACTTCCAAAACGAAAGCACTGTTTCACTGGGTCATATTTCTCTCCTCATTATACCAGGCATGGCAGTAACACTGCTGTAAATCAGAGTAAAATTTGCCCAGCATCTTTAATGGATGTTTAATTTTATTCACATTACGTTCATCTTTTAGAATATTTTGCAGTTACAATCTTTAATTTCTTCACTGGGTAACCGCATAGAAATTCTAAACAGGATGTAAGACTGGAGCAGTACACAGTGTTGCCATCTGAAAACTAGGAAAGTGACTACTTCCAATGGATGATGCGTGTGTGTAGATATGTATATATATTATTTAATGCACAAGCCTAGCATATCTCTTGTTCAGCTAATTTCTAGTAAACACCGTATCACTGACAATGTGAAAAGGAATCCATTTGTTCACTCTTGCTTTCTGGAACAGATACACTGTGCAGGCATGCACAGCCACTACTTTTATTTGTGAAGAAGAAGAGTTCTTGGAGGATAGGATACATACGACTTGTGTAAGTCCTTTTGCTGCCATTGTGCTGTCAATATTCTTTGTCCTGGATATGAGTTCAGAGCACCATCCTCAAAAATAAACCACTGGAACACAGGGAATCAGAAAGTCCTCCTGGTGAATATTTCTGCATTCTGTTTCATCTCCTTGGTATAAAACCATGACATTTCCACATTCCACTATATTTCTTATTTTTCTGCCAGGAAAAGGAAGTATTCTTCCAAACAGAAAAGAAGAGTTTTGCAGCAAATGTCAGATAATGAGAGGAAGTTAATCTCATAAAATTTCTGCTGACTGTAATGGATTTGAAATAAAACATAGCAAAACCACCTGATGGCCACTACTCAGTTCTTGCTAATTCTGCTTTCACGTAAGGAAGTAGGACTGCTACTGACTTCAGTGAAAGTTCAGTGGCTGAAAGACTGCTTGCAAAACACTGAGCAACAACTTCTTCCTAAATAAATGCAAAATTGAGATGTGAGCTTCCTGAATCTGATAGGGAGGACAAAGAAGTGTGTGAAAATCTTTTAGCCCAATTTAATTCATAGTTTTACACCCATATATTTACAAGGTGTGAATGAAGATATTTCATATGTTGTCTCTGTTGGTAGTTCATTTTTATTCTTCTCCTCTCCCAGTAGAATGCTCATATATAACATGTAATTTCAGTCACATCTTTGCACCCAGGTCTGGGTCTCTTAAGTTTGATAATCGGTTTGAGCAGCCAGATAAATGTATGAAACTTCCAGAAAAAAATCATATTTCACATGGTTGTAAGATGCCTGCAGAGGAAGTTTGCAAGATTTCCAATATTGGCTCTCGGAACCAACTTGCTTGGAGATGCTTTGAAACCCAAACCTGCTACAAAGACAATGCTGCCTCTCAGTTAAACACCTTCCTCAAGCTCTGTTTGTATTTGAACAGCACTGTGAAGATTTCTAAAAACATTTGAAAGGTGATCTTCTTATTTCCTTATAATTTCCTTCCATTATGCTATATAAGTTTATATCTTGTTCTATGTTATTGTCTTCTGGCATAAAAGATGGCAGGAAATTGAGCCATGTTCTGTGTTGGGAGAATCTGCTGTCATTTAGTAATTTAAACACTGCAGCAAACGTTTTTTTTGACCAATGTAGTAAACATGAGCTGCAAACTAAACTGATAAATATTTTCAGTTATGCAGAAAATATAAGGTCATGAATATACATGAAAGAAATTCAAACAGCGTAAAAATACTTTTATTTCAAAAGTTTATGAGAAAAAAGGGAAATACTGACCAGTTCTTTCCAGCATGTTCAGATTTTGTAACAGGTTATCCTTATCAGAGTCATGTTAATATTTGACTCTTTATTCCAATACCTAAATTTGAGGAACTGTACCCTGAAAAGGAGAGCTCACAGCCCGATTTATGTACTCAGGGTCTGTATTGGGTACCTGGGGAGCAAGGGGAAGCCACAAAAACCAGAATGTAGTAGAGTGAGTTGGCAAAAATAAGCAGAAAAGTGGGAAGTGGCTCATGTCCTGGGGTCAGGTGTTGTTCATAGCTAGGAGGAAGTGGTTTCATGTCTGAAGAATGTTTTTTACAGTAGTCTACCAAACTTTATTTAAAAAGAAAAGAAAAAGCCCATAACATTTTAATCACATTTTATTTGAAAGACTAGCAGAGATGATGTCCAGTTTCTATATAATTATTTAGTGGTTAATGCATTCACACAGGATGTTGTAGTTCTGAGGTCAAGTTTTGCTTACTTATGAGGAGCATTTAAACTCACATCTGCTGCAAATCTACTTCTGATGTTGTCTTAAGTTTTTGTACTATAATTAATGATTTGTTGAGGCAGACACTGCAAGAGGGAAAATGACTTTCTAGCTTAGATGTTCACTGACTTGCTTGGAAAAGTCCTGGACATAAAATAACTTTTTTATCCCTTGACTGTTAAAAGGATAATAATCCTTAAGGGAAAAGACTGAGCCCCATGACTCCTTCTAATCTGTCGAGTTTTATACTGCTCTTTCTTCCTCTGCTGGTCATTTTAATCTTGAATGCTCTCATGTGTACAGAAATGCTTCAACAGAAGAGATCAAAGACATTCCCCAATTCTATTACCTTTGAATTTTCAATAGTTTGATGTTAAGACAATCAGCTTTAGGTTTAAAGCATCGATTTAAATTCTTGTAAGGTTGAGGCAGGTGAGGGTATTAAGCATTGGGAAAAGTTGGAGAAGCCATCTTTTCCTCTGGCTGTTGTGGTATTTTATGTGAAGCCAAATCCAATAGGCATGCTCTAACACCACCCTAATGATTAAGCACTGCAGGCAAAACAGACGAAGGAATTGCTCGTCTATTTATGCACCCCAGTAGGTCTAAGCCTGAATTGAGTACTGAGGTCTCTTGCTGCTGTTGAGCCTGAAGTGCTTCCAGGCATGCACAAAAGCAGAAGCTTTGGCAGCTTGGAAAAGTTAAAATAAGAAACAGGCATTACTGGCTTTAGACGTTAAAGAATTAGATGGCAACTGAGTGGGGTGAAGGCTGGAATTTAGGCATTTGGACTTGGGATGTGGTCATTACTAGGTCAGTATACTATAAAGAAAATGCAAAGTGAGGGCGTGGCGTTTAATGAACTAAAGAAAGCAACATAAAGATCATGTTAACTTAATGTCAGGTGCTTTTACAGTAAGATATTTTATAATTTCTTTGTTTTAATAACAATGGCTTGGCAGGTTTTTTCAAGCTGCTTTATGAAATTGATACATGCATTGATGCTGCTGTAGTCAGGGGTCAATGAGAACCATGTAGGCTTACACATGTAATGTTCCTACAAGATGTTTAATATGTTAATATTAATAAGAACCATACCCACCAATATTTATTGAAATACATGGAAATATTGTCTACCAAACCCACTTGGTTGATGTGTATGTAATATACAGCATAAAAAGACCTCGACACATCCCAACATGTTAAGTTTTGTTGTCACAGTCATTAAGCTTCATTTTGTGCAAATACCCACAGACGCATTTACGATAGGAGGACAATGTGCACATGTGTGAAGACAAGATGAATCTTGCTGAGACCGGTCAGAAGCACCAGAGGCTGCACACTCTTCCCATACTAGAATAGCTAACTGTACATCCTCTATTCCATGCAGAAGTTTATCAATAGCAAAGCATAGGTGAAAGGTACTTAGAAAAGGATGATTGGTTGTAAGATGGACATAAATAATTTGCAACAAGATAGTAAAGATGTTATAGATATAGAACTTACACATATACGTCAAAATCATATTGTACAAATGGAAATTGTTCTTGATCAATAAATACACTACTCCAGAGCAGACTGATAATTTTAGAGGGCGTGTGGAATAGTCTTCAGGCAGATTCAGAATATCAAACAGCTTTCATCATCCAAAGCAAAGACAAACTCTGAGGTTATTGGCTATTTTGGGATTCATACATTTCTTTTTTCTGTGGAAAACACTGAAAAGACTAAATTTTATTGATTTGCCATATTTCTTTCATTCTCTTTTTCCTTCTGTCTCAAAACCTTGTGGCTTTCAGTCAATGTCTTTGCCCAATCTTTTGAGTGACTGGGAGTTCTGGTTACTTGCTAGCAGGTTCTCAGCTGCTGGAATGAACATGGTTTACAAAGAAGTGCTATAGAAATAAACCAGGTAAGATTTAGATGCTAAAAAATCAGAAGAGAAAAAGCCACCAAACCAAAGTTACAGGTGACAAGTATAATTACCTTTGATAAGGAAATCACTCTTACAGGCATAAAGCAATCAAGGCATAATTATTTTTTCTTGTGTTAAGGTCTAAAACAAATTTCCAAGTAACATAGAAGATCCTGTATTATTATTTAGGGGATTTGTTGCACTGAAGATTGTCAAAATAATAGATCAGTTTCACACAGCCTCAACAGATGTTTGAATTGAGATTATAGGGATGAGTGCAATACATGTCAGCTTCTCTGAAATTCTATATTGTATGTATAGACAGAACTCAACTTATCATATTGCCTATGTATTTGATATTCTGAAGATTGTTTTGGGAAAGCATGTATTTCATTCCAGGAATGTAGTAAAATATGAATACAAAACAATACCAATAGTAAGTTAAAAAACTCCATTCTCTGGAAAAACAAACAAACAAAACCCCAGGGTTATCTCTTCTGGGAAAGGATCTCAGAACTAGTTAAATAACAAATGTGTGCGACACTGAGTGATTTCATTAAGGTGACAAGCACAGTAGCAGCAAAAGTAGTTTATAGCATGCTGTATACAACACTCAACAAATAACAGAACATGAATTTCTTTACTTACATTCACAAGTCAGGAATAAATCTGCTATCAGACAAATTAACTTTCTGTGTGAGGCAAATCAATCCTCTGTTGAGATTTTCTTAAAAATCATAGATATAACAATAAAATGGCATTTGATATTTATGAATGACATAGTAAATGGTATTTACTTTTACAGAATATAAACTGTTACAAAGAAAAGATTTAAGCATAAACTTTGCTCTAATGAGAAGGCTGGCTCTGATGAGAAGGCTGGCTCTAATGACTAGGACTTTGTCACTGGCTTGTTAGGATGTTTTCTTAGACAGTAATGAAATACAGGTAAACTAAAAAAATTAATCACACTTTCTTAGATTATGAGAAAAGATTGATGCTGAAATCTTTCATGTATTAGAAGGCAGCTGTTGCTAAAATCAACAAAAAGTCATCATTCAATGTGAATATTAACTTTGAGAGAAGTAGCTGCAGGAAGCGGGTAGCACTGCAAACTTCTGCTTGGTTTTGGGTAGCAAATCCTCTGGTATTGCCAAATTGTCAAAAAGTTTAAGTCCTCTTAAAAGTGTTAATTCCACGTTAACTGTTTATCAAAAAAGGACTCGAATTGTTTTCACTCTTGTAGCTTTCTATCACTGTATTATTTTACTAACGCTCATTTTCATGTGTATGTGTAACCCTGGGGCCCGGGTTAGGGATGTTGCTAAGGAACTCCCTGGTCTGGTGCGGCCTTCTGATTACTACTCCCTCTTGGTAATGCAGGTTGGCGGGGATGAGATAGCAGAAAGAAGTCCCAAGGCCATCAAAAGGGACTTCAGGGCACTGGGGCGACTGGTTGAGGGATCAGGGGCGCAGGTGGTGTTTTCCTCCATCCC
>Ga0065711_1003708_pt1 | contig 35499 bp, 24 predicted proteins | sample Hoacrofraction12_FD_59098 | JGI IMG/M metagenome (GOLD analysis project Ga0065711, IMG submission 59098) | Hoatzin crop microbial communities from Cojedes, Venezuela - Epithelial fraction 12 v2 (version 2) | ecosystem: Host-associated > Birds > Digestive system > Esophagus > Crop | place... | reverse complement strand
GCTGTGACCTCCCTTTTCCCGCGTCCCGGGATGGTGCGGGGACAGCTGTAAGCACTTACCGCCCCACATCAGCGTGTTTATATCTAGCAGGACTTCTGCTCTGCCGTCCCGGTGGCTTTGCCGGGCAGAGTCTTGCGAGAGGCCCACCTAAACCTGCCCCGGCTTCCTTTGCTGAACCTTCCTCCTCTCCTCAGGAGAGAGGTTTGCGAGAGGGTTTGTTTGCGGGTTGAACTCCTGTGTCTGAGAGGAGCCGGGCGCCCGGGGTGTCCCTCAGGCAGCACCCCAGGAGCTTGCTCACTTTTCACTCCAGTTTGGAAAAGAGGAAAAAAAAAAATCCCAGTGCCAAACCAGGCCGGAGAAGGGACGTCGGAGTGAATCGGTGCCATTGCGCTGCCAGGCCCGGTGCCATCGGCCAGTGCCGGCGTGCCCATGGAGCGTGCACTGGGGCAGCTGGTAGTCATCTCCGTTCTGCCGCTTCCACAGAACGATCTACAGCTTCGTTCTGGCATGGTGGGGTCTGCCTGGCCCGTTCGGCTGCTGTGTGAGGGAAGGTTTTATAGGCTCAACATTTACAGTAAGTAAATATCAGCGTTTTCGCCAGCCTCCTTCCTCCTCTCCCCAAAGCTCAGGCTTGATTTCCGCTCCCCCCCCTGCCCTCTTTTGCCACCAACTTGATCTCATTAGTCTGCAGAATGATAGCCTTGTCGTAAACCTGGCGTTCTGAACGAAGGAGAGCCCCCAGCAGCAGTGCTCGTATTTTCATTTTCTATTTTTCATCAGTGACGTTGGTCCTGTGTTTTTTGATTATTATTGCTTTTTTTTGTTTGTTTTTAACACTGCTCTGGAAGGATAAAGCTGGAAAGCCCTATCCATTTCCCAGAAAAGCCAGCTTCTGCCTGTCAGCATCCGTCATGCCGCGTACATTATTATTTAAAAACCACTACAGCAATGGACAGACTGACGCATACAAGGGATTTCTCTCCCTCCAATTCCCATATTCAGTGTCCCACCGTGTTTCTTGTTTAGCCTCCCTATGCTGCTGAGCAGTGCATGGGAGAGCCAAACAAGAAATAACTGCTAGCGAAGTGCCGGTACCCTCTTTTTGCATACAGACGGGGAGATACGACGGCATCCACGCCGAGCGGCTCAGGGCTGGAGACTGCCTCTGGCCACGGTTCCCTGCCCTGAGCATGCCGCTGGAAACCGGCATGGAGATGCCGACTCTGGTTTCCAGCCAGCTTTTCTCCCAGGGAAGCTCACGTACAAGGTGGGCCCCGCTCGCCCGCTGCTTCTGCCAGCACTTCGTGCAGTAAACGCTGCTCTGCAAATTCAAAGCCACAAATGAGTGAGGATGATACGGGTGTAGCTTGGGGGCTTCAGGCTTCCTTGCAAATTAACATCATTTCTCAGAGGCAGGTGTGATTGCGTCTTTGTGGGCAGCTAGGAGAGGAACTGAGTCACAGATGCATTATGCAGTCTTCTCCTTCCACATTAAGGGGGGAAAAAAAGAGAACTGACGAATCAAATATGAGAAATCAAAACTTAGCTGTTAGGTTAGGGAGCCTGTAAAGGGACCATCGCCTGGGTCTGCAGGGGGAAAAGGATTTTCTGGGAAACAAAAGCACTCTCAGCTTTCGTGTCTGTTCTAGGCAGTCCTAGCGTTAGGCAGCATTGCTGCTCTGCCTTTTAGTAATTTTATGGACCTGGTATTTTAAGGCACCAAAGGGAACGATGATGTTCATTCGACATGTGAGATTATAAAATGGTGAAGTGTTTGTTTGCATGGCTTGGATTGGTAATGTCTACTTTAGAGAGCTTGCTGGTTTATTACCCACTTTCTGGTGGAGAATACTGGAAAGAGAGAAACAGCAGAATTATTATTACTTATTTTGTTGCAGTTAGGTTTTTATGAAGATGGGTGTACAGATGGATATATAGATATGCCCAAGCAATGGCAAATACAAGACAAAAATATGGGATTTGCTTGCCAAAACTGAATTCCTGCCAGTTTTTGAGTCCTTTCCTGGGACACTTGTTCACTGAAGAACACCAGTGATTTGCTTTAACAGAGTATTAAAAGCACGCACTGGTACGGGGAAGACCTCTGGGCGGAGATTAATAGATGATACAGGCAAGATGTGTTCTCTTTCAGCAGATCATCATTGCAGCCATTGTGCAGGCTGGATTTTTTGTACCTGTGAGGAGGTGGGTAGGTATTCACTGGGGTGTTTGGGACTGGAAGTCTCCCAGGCTGGGTTACATCATGGTGGCAACACATGTACATGTATACAGATTTTTGCACCGGATTGTTCGTATGCTTGTGAGTAGAAGTACCCAGGCACTTTCAGGGGGTGGAAAAAAGACTGCTACTTTACATCTGTATTGTATGCTTCCAATAAAGCAACGTGACTGGGCAACGGGACATTTGGCAAGAATTGGTGTCCGTTTCTGTTAGTTGTGTGTTGTTTGAGGGAGTGGGCTAAAGTCTGCCTCTAGGTGCATGTGTGCGTCTGATATGGAAATGGAGAAATTTTCGCTGGTGAGGTGCTGCAGGTGTGCACCTGAGGGCAGAACTGAGATCCATGGTCAGCACGGCCATACAGGTCTTCCTCCCTCCCTCCCTTCCCTCCCAGATGCTGTTTCTGCACTGTGAAATACTCCCTGTGTCTTCCTTTTCTCTCTTCTGGAAAGACCTCCTGTAGCATTTACTGTGTTTATAGCTTTTTATGGGACTTGCAACTCCGGAGTTTCATTGCCACTCCATAATCAATGCTAATTCTTCTCGTTTTGTGGTTTTAAAAATGTACATGCTCTACTCTTGCGAACTCTGTAAAATGCCATTACTGAGTCTTGGGATGATCATATTTTGTTTACGGATGTCTTGCTATTGTAAGCCTCTGTCTTTCTATGGTACAGTTACTGGAAAAAGGATTAAAAATTAAATGAACATATTGCTTTGTTTGTTTTTGATGAAAGCTGTTTTCCAGTTAGCTCCCTATTTGATCAAAGATTGCACCTGAGTTAACTGTATGGTTTTGCCCAGTCTATGATTCTTTCCCTGAGATAACTGGGTCAAGTTGTGTTTGCATTGTGACCCACGTAAACTCCATGGTAAACCACACTCGCAGCTCTTTCCCAGGACCAGAGCAGCGCAGGGAGGTGTGCCTGTGAGCTAAATTAAATGCGCAACTGTAGGCGTACAGTTATTTGATGTCAGCATGTCTTACTTCAAGAGAATTTTCATCCCCTGCTCCAACTAACATTCCGTCTCTGGGTTACGTACTGGATGAATTTTATAGCCTTTGGTAGAGGCAAGAGATTGCCCACGAATTGTGTGTGTTACTTGCTTAGATCCCTAATGATGTGTGTGTGACGGAGGAGCTCTGCTTTGGACTATCTCAGTTTGAAAAGTCTCGTGGCCGTCTTTTAAATGCTGTTGCACTTTGCTTTGCAGTGCTGTGCCAGGCTTCGGCCAGGTCCTCTTCCAGCCTTCTCCGATGTTCATTTCTTCCATCATGGGCTCCTTTCTCACCACACAGCTTTGAAAAGGTGAGAACAGTTTGTGAGGCATGGCTGATACCAGCTTTGCCCAAAACAATCATCACTGCCAAAAGGAGTTACGAGCCCTGCATTTGATCTCCTCCCACTTGGTGCTAGCGAGGCCATTCTCACCAGGGTCACCGTCCAGCTGCCGTGTCCCTTCGAGACCATCATTTTGTGTCCATGTGGTGGCTGTCTTGCACAGAAGTCGTTCAAGACCTTTTTCTTTTTATACTGTCCCATCATACGGATTGACTTTGGAATCAGTCTTTCCATCAACAATAACTCTGTAGATATTATTCACGGCCTGGTGATCTTTGCTAGAAGAGTTCAGCTATCTGTTGGGATAGATGTAACCACAGAGAAATTGGTACAGAGGTTTGATGACCGATGTTAAGCAGCAGTTGTATTAGTGGCACATTGTCAGTAACCAGCTTCCTAATCACTTGTGTGAAAATATCACAATGAAGTTTCCAGAAATCAGTCCTTTTTGGCTGTTTATCAGAGGATGATGGGAACTGCAATATCTGTAGAAGACCTGAAATATATAAGCCCTTTATCACATATATTGCATTTAATCTTGCTTTTTTCCTTATAAGTAAAATGTTCCAAGCAACTGGCTGATTTTTCACTGCTGTAAGTTACTCTTTTGGCTCTCTGGTGGAAAAATACACAAATATTATGATCATGGTGTTCCTGGTGACTGTGACAGTGTTGAGTGACCCATCAGAGTCAGATATTCTACTGGGTTTGTGTGGATATTGTGAAAATGGCATTCAGTTAATTTGGTTAGCAATACTAACATTGATTATTGTCCATGAAATTGATAATTGGGAGATCAGTTAATGATTAACATAAGACCAAGAGTCTAACTGTCTCGACATAGTGGCAACTTGTGTGGAAAAAAAAAATCACTTTTCATGACTCCTGCTGCTGTTTTAGCTGAGAGGGATGTTCCCTTTGTTTAGTGTGTTGTTCCAGAGTGGATCCTCATCCATCTTCTCTCATGGGCTGGGAAACTGGTCTGGATAGTAAATAAGAAATCTGTGCTGACTTCCTTACTGTCAACACCTTGTCTTAATTTCTTCTTTGAGGTGTTGTGACCTAGGCATCATATCTGACGCCCTAGGGCTTCCTTCCTGGCTTAATGGTAGGTACCAACAGAACAATTAATCCAAGAACACTGTTCTCTACCTGCTTGGATGGGAAGGTAGGGAAGTGTTTCTGATGCTGGGTATCTTGAATGGAAAGAAGCACCGCTTTACTGCCACTGTCTCAGCAGTCAAATGACTGACAAAATACAGCTGTTTTCTTATGTTTATGATTAAAAGTAAATGTAAAACATACTTTTCTAATTGGTATTAGCATTATTATTGTGCTTACACCAAGAAGTCCAGCTGTAGACTTAGTGCTACCTGTGTAGAGGCTGTACAAAACACATAGTTAAAAGGAAGACTTGGCTGTGATAAACAGAATCTGTTACTTGAATATGAGTGAAGGTTCTGTAATTCTGATTGCAGATGATCCCAAGTAATTCATCGACAGGAGTGATACTGCTCCAAATTGACACCACAATAGCAGAGAAGTGTCTGGCCCAAAGTGTGTCTCTGTCATGTTCTGTTAGCAAATTAATAGTACGTTTCATCCCCGTTCGTTCCGTGGAGTGCCTTTGCTGTGTCTCGCAGCACTCCGCAGGGACGCGGCGAGGGTATTTGTGGAGACAATGTATAGCTTTGCATTCACGTCTCTTAGGAGAGAGTACCTATGATGCCTTTTTGGCCTATATTTCATATTGTTTTCTGCGAATAACAGGATCTGATGATTGAAATCTTCTACCTGGGATCTGAAATGAATTGTTTGCTTTCTCATGAAATGTTACGCTTCTCCATTTCCTTCCCCTTTGCACACACATACGTCTGTGTGCATTCACGCAGACACACCGGGGCTTCAGCGTACAGCAAATTGCTTATACACATGTAAGCAAATATCTTCTCAAATCATCTCTTATCACCAAGTAGGGTGTGGTGCTTGTTGTTCAAGGGGTTGAGGTTGCCTTTCAATCTGCCAGGGCCAGCCTGACACCAAAAATAAACAGCATAAGCCTGGAACGGTTGTCACAAGGGGCAGAGAGAACTTGTCAGGCAGGAGTGTGTGAGCCGGCAAGATGATAATGTGGCATGACACTTCTGAAATGAGACACCGGTTGCCATGGTGAGGAGTCAGGAGGGACTATCTCTCCAGAGGCTGAAATAAAACATGCTTTAAATGATGTTTGATTAGAATTTAGATCATGTAACTGAGTGGCTGGACCTTTTTTCTTTTTTCCCCCCTTTTCTTCCCCTGCCTTTACTTGTTGTCGTTGTCGTCTTTGGCTGCTGGCAGAGTTCACTTCGGGAAGAAAGGGCTCTGGGTCCAGAGCAGCCCTGGCTGTAACCCTCCTTGCTCCACCACTTCCAGCATGCTGAGAGGTTACTCAGTTCCATGCCCAGTCAATTATGCTTCTTGCTAACTCTGCTTGCATTTTCCACTTGAGTCTATCATAGTTTAAACCAGTTAAAAATGATTCCCTCTGTTCTGAAAAACAGTTAATCAATAACAGCCTGAGAATATTTCTTGTCTTCGTTTGCTTTCCCTGACCAGTCTACTCAGGGTATCCATCATCTTGTTAATATATATTAAAAATACAGCCCATGAAGGCTTATGCACAATACCCTTCTTGGACTCTTCATATTAAAGGAGGGTCTGAATGTGTGTGTGTGTGTGTGTATGTGACAGTCTAAGTGGTAAAAGGAACCTGAAACAGAACAAATTTGGGAGAATAATGCAAAACAATTGTCCTTGTGGCCTTGTAAACGGAACGGGATGTTTAAAAGTAATTTTAGCTTTCTTTGCAGTTTTAATGCAGCACACAACAAAATGTATTTCTCACGCCTTTCCCAAGAGAAATGGACAATAAAAGAGATGGCTCTGGGGTACAGAACTTTCTAACTCTGTGGTGCTTTTTGGTGTATCCAGACGTTTAAAAATCTTGAAGCAGGTATCCAACCTCCAGATAATAATAGTCAGCCAATTCCAGCGCTGCTTGGATGCAGACAAAAGCACTCAGCAAAGAAGGGCAAATGCACCAAGTTCTGCTAATGTCAAGATCACCTGAGGGCCAGCTATCTATCGATGTAAATCAGCTAGTTTAGTTGGTGCTAATGCACACAGAGTACCAGGGCCTAAGATTTGCCAAGTGTTGTCTCTAACCAGTTGTGAGTGGAAGGTGTTAAAATACAAGGGATTTTTTTTTTTCGTTTTTTTGGTTGCTGAAGTGAACAGAGTTTGATGACTCACTGCTGGGAGTCGTTGTTAAGTCCGTGTTGGATAAGTCAATGCAGAAGCAGATGTTATTGGCATTTTTTTGACTGAAAGGCAGAAAGTCAAATGATCATGGAGACTTTACTATAGCCTGCACTGGGTGAAGATACTTTGTACAATGGTAAAATTCCCGTGGACCTGTGAACAGTGTGTGTGTGTGTAGCTAATAATGATATTTTTACACATGCGCTGCAAATGAGCTTCCCTTTTATCAGCACATTTAAATTGTGGTCATTTGCTTTGGTAATTGAAATAGTTACACCAGGCCAGTCAACGTGTGACTACAAGTATGTTTTTCTTGGCTATTAAAATCTTTATGCAAGACCATGCTGATTAGAGTTTCTATTGTGTGTATTTAGAGAAAAAAAAGACTATATAGTGGCTATGCATGAGACAGAGTGTATTCTAGGAGTCAGAGAATGCCCTGTAATTTATGAGAGACAAAGAGGTACATTAGATATTGTTAGAATACATAATAATCCTCTGGCAATAATTTATTCGGCTTGCAAGGTTAGGATCTCCATAATTCTTGGTTGCACTCTAATGAAGACTGCTGATGCTTATTATATATTTTTGTGTACATTAGAGGTACCTGTGAATATATGGATACTGTACTTGCCTCCTGCTACCCCACTACTCATGGAGCTGCCAGTGGGACTATATTGTGCGGACCATTTGTCTAAATAGTCCAGGAAAGTGCATCAGCTGTATTGGCTTCTTGTCAGTGGTTCTCTGTAGCTTTGTGCCCATAAAATCATCTTCTGCAGATGTAGCCTGCTTTTCTCACACTGTTAGGTCACCCCTAGCTCCGGGGTGACATGAGTGTCATCACGAAGTCGTGGTCTTCAGCAGTACATGCTGTCCATCTGCAACTACAGACAAACCAGATGGATGTTCCCCTAGAAATGTTAAACTGGGCACTCAAACCTGGTGAATTTGTTGTTGAGATGGGGTGGTGTGGCCTGGACTGAGATGAAAAAAGAAAGAAGGGGAGAAATCGAAACTTTCCTTCCGCCAGAATTCAGTGGCCTTCCATAAAACTTTTGCTCCAAAATCCATTTATGATTCCACCCATAAAGTCATTTCCAAGTGATTTATTACCATCTGACAGTCCAATCCAGGATTTTTGGTGACAATACATGGGTCTTTTGAGCTTTATCTTCAAATTTAATGGTGATCACTGAAGCCAAATTGATGAAAAATATCCGTTTCTTCACCACTGTTTCTTGTATTGGCCTCAGGGATTAGAAAAGTAGGTCTTCTATTTCCTTACAGTGTCAGCAGCAATTTTGATGTGAGCTCAATTGCTCAGTTTGAAGTTCAAATGTTCCAGTCTGAATACGGCTGTGTGGGGTCGTAAAGCATCTTGAAAACTGCTCTGCCATTTGCCCCATGTCTGCACGGAAACTGCCCAGGCACTGCGATGGTCATTGCTGGGTCTAAATACCAAGTGGGAGATAGAAGTAAAGCCAGAGAAGAAAGGGAGAGTCCTTTTCAAAAGAACAATGGAAGGAAAGAGCTGAGAGTGCACGGGTGAGAACCTTGCTGAAGGCAACATGGACCTTGGATGGGCAGGTGGGCCATATATCCAGCACGTACCTTTATGTTGTGGAACAACAATGTGAAGGCAGATTACGGTAGGGCGGTGGGCAGAAGTAGGGTGCACGTATCAGGTGAAGCAATGGGCCGTATCACGTTCAGGGGCTCGCCCTACACTAACAATTCTTGGTTCCTATAGTACAGAAGGAAGAAAAATGTTTCTATTCACAAGGCAATGGAAATAAACAGGGAGACAGAACTTGAGGTGAGGACCTCAGTGCTAAGAGAGCTGGATGAATTTGTAGTGTGATGCCAATATTGGAGTAATAAGAGGAAAAACATAATTTTGAATGGGGAAGCCTCAGTTTCTCACTCTGTTTATGGATGGTTTTCTTCTGTTAGAAGCCTGCGCTCCTGACAGCCTCATAACCAAGATGTTTTTCCACTTAGCTGGTTGCAATACGTGTTCTGTTCACATCACCTTGAGAATCAGTGGTAAGGAAGGGGTTAAAATTATTTAACTATAGGGCTTTTGTGGTGCATATTAATTGGGTTTTGCTCTATTTTATCACTATAGTGCACTTTGTACATCAGTTTTAAAAACGCTTTAAGTAATGTTTGTTATGCTTTCTGCAGTCTAATCTGCAAAATAATTTAGGTTATCCATGCCATGGAATTTACTTAATGCTGACGTAGAAATTAGCCCTGAAGTGCTGGAAGATCCCAGAGCTGTTGATTATGGTTGTCTGATAAAAGCATAGGCCTATAACGATTTTATACAATGTTTTCATCTAATGGTTCATCTGGTTTTGAAGGCAGTCAGCATTTTGATTGTAAAGACGGACGTTATGATCCTCACCACCAGTAAAGAGTCGTGAGAAAACCACCCTTGCAGGCTACTTGGTTTGCAAGGCTGTAATGTTAAATGGCAGATTCTCGTAGCAATGCTGTGTTTCTGGCCTTGATTCAAGCAAGATCACTAACTATGGTAGTGGTGCTACTTAAATAGCTAAAATTTGTTTCTTTCCCATTCCTGATCTAGGACTGTAATAGCTGTGGAGTTCAGTGGAATGGCTGCTGTCAATGCAGGGGCTGATTTGTCTCTAGCCTGTTACCTGGCGGATGCTTAGACAAGGCTCTTCTTCACCATGGTGGTGCAGGTACCCAGGAGACAAGAGCTGCAGTCATTTATGGTCCTTTTGCAGCTCCAGAAGAGGCAGGTGCTTATTGTGGAGGTGTTTACAGATCCAGGGATCATGGAGACTTCTCTGTGGATTCCAGCAAGGCCAGGATTTCACCCTTGGATCTGCTGAGCCTTTTCTGCCCTGCCCTTGGGGTGAGTACAAGAGCCTGGTCTCAGGTGGTGTAAGTCACTGTGGCTTCTCTGAAGTTAAGTGAGTTGAGTCAGTTCGATCCACCTGTAGATGTCAGCGTCCCATTTCAGGGCAATATTTCTTTCCATTAATTCTAGCCTTATCTATTTTTTTATTGAATCCACAGTGAGGTCACCACAGAACTATAAACCTTGATAACATGTCTTTTTGAGAGTGCTTGATTTCTGCATGTGACTGTCTAGAATTTACTCTGCCTGTTGAACCTAAATGCATCGAAACAACTTCTAGGTACAGGGTTCTACAGAATAATTAATAAAAAGCAAAGAAGAAATGATCTGGAAATTATATAGCTTCTTGAAACACCTGCTGTGGAAACAGGTTTGGTTTTTTTTATTCGACCCAAGCATTAAAGCCCTCAAGATTCTTCCATGGGGCATTTTCCAAGTTTTCTTTTTCCCATCATATCTCCAGACTCTCTTGTTTTCCTTTCCTTTGGCCAAAGCACATACCGCTTCGCCACAACACTTGCATGTGCTATTGTAGCACACAGCTCATCTGATCCCACATCAGGTGTCAAATCTTTCATATGATTTCCTACATGTTTGACTAATCAATGCAGAACATCATCATGAAAGATAATTTTACCCTCTGGCACTTCAGGGACAGGATAATGAGGCCTGGTGTTTTCCATGTTTTATTCTTCCACAAGAATCTACATTTTTTAGTCCCAGTTAATTGATTAAAGTTCATGGAGGAAGGTTTTTTTCCCTTTCCCTTCTAGTATCTTGGATATTAATGGATTCTAGTGAGCTAGCAGAGCTGTGTGATGAGTATGTTTAGAGATTCAATATACTGCTGTTCTGACCTTTCAGAAGCCAGGGGAAAAACATTCGGCCCAGCATGCTGATCCCACAGGAACACTGAAATCTCAGGCAGGGTGGAGCTGCCTGAGCTGCCTGGAGATGGGGGCTTTCTGCAAGAAGGGAGGTTTGTTCTCAAATCGTTTGCCAAACAGGAGGGAACCTGCTCTCTCAACCCAGTGAGAAGTGGGGAGATTTATGGCCTCGTTTAGGCAACAGTGGAAGGCAGAGGGATGGAAGCTGAGGCTTTCAGAGGAGATTAGGCACCCATGCATTGCTCTGAAAACCCTGGTCAGAGAGCATGGCGTAGCAGGGCGTGAGTGATAAACCATGGATGCAGGCCAGATCTCTCAGCTCCTGCTCTCCTGATTTCCTCGGAGAATCATTATCCCCTTCCTTTTCAGCAGGCTGCTTTTTTTGGAGGAAAGCTGGGCAGGCTCCTCACCGATCATCTGTGGGGCTGAAGGAATGGGACAAAGCCCTTTCCAGCAGTAGCTAAACTCTATCCATCTCAGAAAAAATATATTACTCTGAATATCCTTCCCTCACTGCTCCCTGAGACAGTGTGAACTAGTGAGTAAAAAGCTGTTTTACTTACTGAGGCACCACAGACAGCATGATAGCACTCATCCAACATTTCCCAGTCAGTGACATTGTCCCTGTTGGCCACGGATCCACTCCGTTCGCTGGATGAGACCTAAAAGGGAGTGTATTCCTGCTGCAGTGTGTACCTGAGGCACTAAAAAGTGTGAGCTGGACATGTTTTTATGGAGAATTCATATATTTCTTCTGTATTTTACCACCGTTAACTAGAGTTATTCTTGTATTATTATTTTTTTTAGGGATGGCAGCAGCTTATGACAGATTTGTTTAGGGTTAGCCCTATTCATAAATTAAGAGGCAGATAAAATTTAATTTTTCTTATAAGAAAAGCCTATAGCTCCTTAAATTGCTCATTTAACATCACTGAAAAGTAATACTCCACTTTAGAATGGACATCGTATTAACTTTAAAAGGCCTATTTAAAGTGACGGTTGTCAGTGAGTGAAAGCCAGATATGGTAATTTCAAGTTACAAATCAGAGTGAGGAAACTGTAGAATGGACAACCTTGTTAACACAAGCGCGACGGAGGAAGCACCAGGGTCAGAGTGCCAGCACGGAAAGGAATAAAGACACAGCACCAAAAATATGTCCTATAATTAGGGCAGCTGTAAGAGTCAAGGTTGAAGATTCTTCACCATGACACGTCTGATATAGAAAAAGTGATAGCCAAGAGTAATCACTTACAGGCACCGAGCCTTAAAGGAGCAGCACTGCGCTTCCCCGGCCGGGGCCGGGAAGCCTGTGAGACAAAGACCGGGGGGCACGGGGTGACTCCGAAGCAGTGTGCGTGGGTAGAGGGCAGGGAGGAGTTGGAAATTTCAAGGGTCACCACTCAAAGGGACCGAAAACTAGAAAAAAATTGCTCCCTCAGCAGGGAGATTTTCTGATCATGGTGTGGAACAGAGCGGTAACTCAGGGAGCGGGATGGGTTACGCTGTGTGCTGGTGGGGGTATCCCGGGTTAGGAGCCGAGTGAGCGGGCACAGAATCACCCCTGAGGGGACAGCGAGGGAGGAGGTGACAGGAGGAGGCTGGAACCGCGCGTGTTTGTGTGTAAACAGACGTAGGTGTGCACAGGTACACTGGGCTGCAGGAGAACAGGAGCTGGGCAAGGGAGAATTGGTGGGCACACAACCACACGGTCATTCAAACAGCACGGGAAGGATCCCACCTCCAAGCAATGAGCAATCAGCAGGGCACACATCCCGTGGGTTGAGCAGGAGAACGTGGGATGCACGATTGCTGCCTCCACGGTGGCCTTGCCCAGGGCTGCATGTTCACGGAGGGGAGGGATAGAAAACATCTGGGGTCTGGCTCAGACCCCCAGGGTCAGCCTGCAGGGATGTGCCGCTTCATTTGGGTTTGGTAAGTAGTAAACCGGGAGCTGGAGACAGTGTGGAGCACGCTCCACGCTTGCTGTGGGAGTCTTCGTGGGTGCAGGGTGCACAAACGAGGAAGGAGCAGGGAGCCTGCCTCGGTGTTGGGCGCTGTGGACCTGGAGAAGCTGGAGCGACCCAACTTGTGGCTGGTTTTTGGCAAATGCTCTCCCCTCCTGTCCACAATGCTCAGAGGAGGACCCCTTGCCAGTGAGGTCAGAGTGGAGCAAGGGGTAAGGAGACATTTCTATTAGTGGAGAATATCTCTGTATAATGATTCCAGCTTCCTGGGAATCCTTTGGGATCTGTGGAAATTTTCCAGGCTTTCCGCCTCCGCTGTGACCCTCTTTGGCAGTGGCTGCATGGTAGAAGACCCAGGAGGCTGCCACAGGAGAAATCTTCTCCTCTTCTGCTGCATTCCTTGGGGAATGATCCAGTCCAGGCAATTAACGTGGAGTGACATGGGCACACGCTTTTCTCCCGCAGTCCCCACCTCCTCTGTGGGATCCACTTGAAAGGATAAAGGAAATTCAGGCTGAACAAGTGCCTTACCCCCCAGACACACTTTTTTTCTCTAAGTTTAAGTGTATTCCACAAGAACTGGTGCGATGTAATGCATCCCACCCACAGCTGAGCTGCCCTGTCGTGCCTGGAGCAGGCACCCGTGGTCTCTGGGAGCTGGGCGCTGCTCGCTCTCCAGCTCCGCGTTTCCAAACAACCCACCACAGCCCTCTGCACAAGCCCATCCTCACCTAGCTGAACCATTTCTTACAATATTTAAAGGTTTAGAAGTAACAACGATGAGCCCTTCAGAGAAGGACTGTTTGACCTTTCTTTGGGCTACTGTGTCCCCTCCCATCGCTATCACCGATTTGGTTACCTGATATCAATTTTTGCCTACCTGCTTGCAGAGCCAAACCTTTCTCCAAGGGCAGGAGGATCAGCGTGCCTCCCTGGGCATCTTCGGCATCCCTCGTTCGCTTTGCGGCGTGCTCGTGATGGGTTCCAAAGGCTGAAGTGAAGCAGCAACCGCTCCTTTGCACAAAAACCCCGAGGAGAGAGTTGCTGTGGCACCGGACGAGGAGTTTTCTGGCAGACCAAAGGCTACGAGTCGAGCGGCTTCCCGTGCAGCCGCTCTGTCAGCCGGTTTATTTTGCCTTTGTCTTTGTCGACCTGTACTTGGGGACGCTAATTCGATTTTCCATTGAGAGGTGCGGATATCTATATTATTTTCCTAAAACTCCAGAGAATATTATAAATTTCTTTTTATTGCTTCCAGCCATGTTATTTAAAGTAATTAACCTTAATTTATAAATTTTTATATCAAACTGCCTTTTAACTTTTAGAACTGGCAGGAGAAGTCCATTTCCCAGGGCTCCTAATAGTTCTCCATTTAATCAAAATTCATCCATCAGATTCCAGTGTTAAATCATCTTTTAATTGGGAGTTACATTCTGGTTAATAGTTTTATAATTCGCCGCCTCTAATAGTTTTTACCACAGGGATCTACTCCATTTTTTCTCACTCTATTATTCCTGGTGTTCAGCAGGGACATTTTAAAAACGTTCACTTCCCCTGCCTGTTCTTTGTGATCTCATTAATTCTTGATAGCAAGTTCCCCTTCTCCTCATTACTGGAGCGTAACTACCTTTATCACTAGGTGAAACCTTACTCATTTCTACAAGTGCTCGCCAACGTTTTTTTTTTCTTTTACCTCTTAATAAAAATAACAATCTGCAATTTATTTCAGGTTCTGTGTACTGTGTATGGTCTTGGCACTCGACACTGTTGAGATTTCAGACTGGAGATTTCCGGGGCAAGAACTTTCTCTAACTTTGTGTTTGCACAGTGCTTCTCACAGTGGGGCCCTGACGTTGGTCAGGTTTTCTAGGAGATATTTCAATAAAAATATAAACTACTGATGCCAGTGGCATAAGGAAACAATCCAGGAGTCGTAAAAAGCAATTGATGGACGGGAACGGCAGATCTCCTTGGAGGGGATCGCTCAACGTGAACCCGCACGCCTTTTGCACAGCGTGTGCTGTAACTGCTGCTGACGTCCACCAGCACGGGGAGGAGCAGAATCAGGCCTCGGCACTTCTTAACACCGCTCGCTGGCTTACTTGCAGATGAACTCCGCAGTGTAGCACTTAATTGTCAGACGCGCCGCATGCAAATGGCCTCGCTCGATGCAGCGAAGCAGTTAGGGCAGTGTTCCATTAGCTTGGTACCCTCCCAAAACAATAAAAAGAGCCCAAGGAGAAGTAAATAATGTTGTATATGAGGTAGTAAAGCCAAGCTTGTCGTTTTTCAAAAAATGCCTAGAATTAGCGTAAAATTAAATTTGAAACCTTAATCCTCCAAGGGCTGATTCTCAATTTGCAGATCCACAAAACCTCTGCAAATTACCCTACCAATCCTACTGACAGTCTTATAGGAATATGTTATATTGACTACCCAAAGTCAGCCTCGGCGAAGAAGAGTACATTGTAAAGCGCCGTTGGTAAGAGGAAGGAAAAACAATCTCCCAGGGTTTATATCTTAGTCCCTTGAACAGTCCTGTAGAATTATTTCATATATAACTTCCTATAAGAAAAATAGGATGGACAAGTGTAAACAGAATTATTATACAATTATAGTGGTCCTCGGAATAACAATAACACCGTCCACAGTAATTTTTATGTCTCCATAAACTACTAGCGCTGCAGTATTCTTTTAGCCCTTCTTTCGCCCCATGCGGTAACGTAATAACTTTTCCTCCTTACCGTATACATCAGTGTGGTAATTTGATATGACAATGATTACGAAATACTCCAGCAGTTTTAATTGACTAGTGTTGAGATCATATCACCAGCAGCAGACAAGATCTTATCTCGTGTATGACTTCCATCCCGCCTGACTGCTACAATATTTATGTTAATAAGGATCGCGGGTATTCGCCAAGTATTAAGTCCTCAGCTGTGGTAACTACATTTAGAAGCAAACAATAATTTCACAGGCTGCTGGCCACCCTTTCCTTTGAGTGCAGTAGCAATAAATAAATAAATATTTCACTTTTCGCTAGGTACAAAATATATCTAAGGAGTTTTTATGTCTGGAACCTAGATTTCAGGATTTCTTATGAGAAATGGTACAGTAATTCAGCAGTTAAAAAGTCGCCAAAGCTTGATACTGTATCTGAAGAAATTACCATAGAAATCTAACCCAGTATTATGGCTCCTGTATGCAGAGCAGGCATACTATTACCTCCTCTTTTGTTGCTGCTGCAAACATTTACTTGGAGAGACCTTATTGTCAATGAGTTTTTGACAGAGGTCAAAGTATTTCTGAGCGAAACTGAAAGAGGTCTGGGACTCATATCAAACAGCTGACAGCATCAACAATAGTGTGTTTACTCATCCCGCGTGCTGGAAAAATTAATTAAAAGCGTTTGTGAGATGTTTTGAGCCTGCAGAAGCCTTACATGCTTTTGGTAGGGAGCATGCGGGTCTTGTCCGTGGGTGGAGGAAGTGTTGCGGCTGATGGTGGATCTTTCGGCTGGGGATTGCTGGGGTTTCTTTGGCGGGGATATTTAGCAAAAACACGCCTGAGTGTTGCGATGCGTCAGTGTGCGACTCGGGTGGGAGATCCCCCATGGATTTTGGTTGACGCTGTCAGCAGCGGCACGAGTGCCAGGTACAGACAGGGGCCCGTGGCTGCTCTGAAGCTTTGTGCAGGCACGTGGGGTGCACGCAGTCTGCAGCGCAGCCCACCTCCCTCTGCAGTCCTGCTCAACCACAGCCAGAAAATTAACCTTCCGTTTACCAAGCGGTCTGAGAAGCACCTGTACAGCTTTCACTGCCGTCTTCGGCAGTCCGAAGGGAGCAAATGCAGCAGCCTACAAAACACCCGTGAATCAACTTGGGGTTTTCTGCATCTTTTTGTAAAGGTCCAAGAGTGCAAATTCCCCAAAACATTTCTTGATTTGATAAAGTTACAAATTCTTCCCAGCTTTAAAATGCTCATCCTGACTGGAGGAAGTTGGTCATCCAAAAAACCACACAGAAGAGCAGTCGCGCTAGCGCAGCGCTCTGTTATGTGCCCATTCTGTTAGGGCTTTACGGGATCTTCGCCCGCACTTCAGTGCTGTCCTGCAGAGAAATGGAGACCTCAGGACACAGAAATCAAAGCACATATATTTTTTTTTATTTTTTTTATTTTTAACTGATGTGCACTCAGGGCTGGGTCCTTGCAGTGCTGAACCTCCTCCTACTTTTGGGTCATTTTAATATCAGGGGAGAGTACTCTGTCCTTTTAGGTAGTAATGCTGAAACTTCCCAAAGGCTTTACAAACTCTTATGCAAAAATGCTTCAAGATTTAATGAGATGCAACTTTTTAACAGATTTTTTGAACATTCCTGTAAAATTGTTGTCATAAAGAGCTTTATCCACTTCCATGTATATTCACGTGCATAGGTGTACAAAAACCCCTTGTTCTTAATTTGGTTTCAGGATGATTTCAATGAGTGTGACTTTTTTTGAAGGAGTTTTATTAGTTTCTAGTTTATCTATGCAGTTTTTCATTAGAGAACTTCCCCCCCAGTAATATTGCATGTATCTTATAGAGATGGGAACTTAAGAGGATTTATCTAATTGTTCTGGGATTCTGTGATCCACTGTGAGGACCTTGGACTCCTACTGCAAGCTTCTGGTTGTTGGTCACTTGCAATGATGAGCCTCCCAGGAGCCTCTGAAAGCGTTGCCTTCTCTCTTACATCTACAGATGGAGAGACCATGGGTAAAATTTCAATGTTTTGTTTATTTTTTCCCTGTAAAGCACTGACTGCTACAGTACTACAGTTTTTGTCTTCACCTGACGTGTTCAGCGCTGGGAGACGCGGGTCGTGGCAGATTGTCCCCACAGAACAGCTCAGTGTGTCCTGTGCTTTATCCCGTACGTCCCGCTCTGAAATCAGGGCTTCGAAGATTTGCTAGACCTGGACCAGTAGGCTAAGCACCTTGCAGACTCAGGCACCAAATTCAAATAAATCCCATCAGTGATGCAAATTAAAGATTGGTTGGGCATTAAACCAGTGCCTTTCATTTTGAGAAAATATATATATATATACACACACACTTCTAATATTTGGCCACTTAAAATATTCATCAAGTATTTCCATTCTGTTACTCTTCACTAATGCATTTTTAAACACATTTCTCTTGAATCAGCCCAGTGTCCTCTTTCATGAATCCTTATCTCTGTCCTGTGGGCATCTATGTCCCTGCCCTAATGTTCCACTGTACAAGTTCTGAGCTGCTCATAACCCTAATCATACAAAAACAGATGATTCATTACTGAAGTGGATGAAAGACGGCATTAAATATTGGCATAAAGGAGAAAAGATAAACTGGTACTAGAAAGTTCATCTCTATTAGCCACAGTGTTTGGGGACACCACAGAAATAAACCTAGGGTTATAAATATTGCCCTTGATTAGGAACCCGCAGTGAAAGCCAGGAGAATGAACTTCTGTGCCCTATTTAAGACCATGGTCTGCGTGTGTGGCTCTCATGGGGGGGATCAGGGCCGATGAGAGGTGGAACATGCGGCGGCTGTCCTGGGTGCGATAGGTGAGGATTTGGGTTCAGTGTTACGCTGTTGTTAGCTGTGGGCATTCACAGTCATGAAATAACTCAGGAAATGCTGAAAGCTAAAAAAAAATCTTGTGGGCTGTGATGACCTGCAGCCTGGACCTTAGGGATCTTCATCTGTTGGCTTTTCGTGCCAGGTAGGAGGATTAAGGACTTCTTTCTATTTTTTAAGGCAAAAGGCAGCTGAATTCACTGGGCCTCAGGAGTTGAGGGGATAAGGAGAGGATCAGATCTTGTAAAACTTCAGATTAGACAAAAAAGAGGGCAGCAACCTGCACTGAAGAATTCCACTCCTGTAGAAGGACATCAGTGATTTGGAAGGTGATCAATACCAGCGCTGGTGGTCCCAGATATGAGCTAGGAGACAACGTCTGGGTGGCCAGCAGCAAGTTACCCTTTGATGCATCTGCCCAAAGCCTGAAGATCGGTCTTTAACGAGGGGCTGGCAGCTGGGCAGGGTGCAGAGGGGGTGAGCAGGGTGGCCAGGCTGCTCCCCCAGCAGACCTGCCTGCCCTTGCCGGCCCAGGGCCCGCAGCTGCGGGCGGTTAGCAATACCCCAGGTAATAAGTGAGGGGCGGGGTGACAGGCCTCTCCCCTCGAGCAGGGTGAGTGGTGCTGGGCTGGTGGGGCATTGCCTGCTCCGTGCACACCTTGGAAAGCACACAGACAGCTGCTGCTTCGGTGCTGGGGCTCTGGTGTGAAGACCATGCGTGCGGTTCGTCTGGAGAGGAAGGTAAGGTGTTGCTGTTCTCTTCTTTGGGGTGTGGAGCTGGGGGGTGAGGGTGTTGCTGGAGTGGTGTGGTGTCCCCGGCGTGTGTAGCAGGCTTGCTGTATGGCTGTGTTTGGCTTCTTGGATTTCTGCTTGGTGGAAGGCAGCTACTGAGCAGATTGTAGGGCTCAGAAGTTTTGTTTCTCCTTCTGTGGTCTCAGGAGGCGTGGGGGCTGGCAGCTCTCTGTAGCAGAGTTGTTTCTGTCTGGGCCACCTCTGGTGTAGGGGCCAGGGTCTTCTCCAGAGAAGAGGAACAAGGTCAACTTCCCAGGTGGAAGCTTCTGAGAGTTCAAAATACATATGCGGAATGCAATTTTATTCCCCTTTTTCACTCGGATGGTTTGTGAGCAGTGCTGCTCTGGAGCACAGGTATTGGAGTCCATGAAATAACTGTCCCTCGGACACAAATGAGGTGTCCCTGGGAAGCCAGGGAATTGGGCAGCCAGGAGGAGTCCTGAGCATTGGCTCTCCCTGCCAACGTCGTGTTCAGCTGTGTGCTGTGATGTAAGGCAGCTCTAATTTAGAAGCAAGCAAACACAAACCCCCGTTGTTCTTCATCTCTCTGCTGTGTGGGCAGAAATTCCTCTGGTAGCCTGGATCCGAATGCCTGGGCGGATGGCAACCGGGGAGGCGGTTTGGACCACTCCTCCCGTGGAGATGCTGTGGTTTAGTGAATCGTTGGGAAATAATCCAGGGCGCATCACTCTCTCTTGTTCTCTCCACACTCAGCCAAACAGAAAACATGCAATGCAATCTGGTGCGTTTATCTGGGGTGAGGGATAATGGCCTTCAGAATAAACACCAGCTAGCTGTAAAGGAAGCAAAACGCTCTGTCTCCCTCCTCTGTCCCTCAGCTGGCTGCTGTATCTGGTCCCAAAAAGCAGCAGTGAAGGGGGGAACCCTTACAGAACTGATCTAGTTAAAATTTACACTCCTTGATTTTGTGCTGCCTCTTTTTTCCCCTTTCTAGTTTTGTAGCTATGATGCAGTATTGATCCAAAGATCTATAGGATCATACCATGGCTCCAGGTGGGTGGCAGAATTGAGGCTAGGCTTCATTTCCATCTGAATGGTGCAGAAAATAATTCCACTTTCCAGCTTTTATTGCTCAGAACATTGCATTTCTCTCATTGCAGTGTATGGGAATTAGCTCTGGAGGAAAGAAATGATTTTTTTTTTTTTTCCTTAATGTGGAGTGGAGCAGAAGGATTCAGGAAGAAGTAATGTAAGAAAGCAGACAGCAAGCTCATTGCTGTTTGAATTAGGTGCAGCTGGATTGCTCTAACGAAATGGGACTCCTCATCTAGGGTTCAAGTGGTGTTTCTGTGGATGGATGGTCCCCAGACTGCAAATTCCTTGTCTGGCTGGGCCAGCTTCCCGCGGTACTGCGGCGTGTTAAATAGAGTAATAGCAGAGGAGCGTGCCGTCCTTCAGCTTTGTTCTGGGAGTCAGTGTGAGGGGATGCATGATGGAAGTCAGCAGGACTGCTGGAGGTAGGAATGCCTGCAGCTGGGAAGTGCCTCTAACCATCAGGGGTGGCCAGGCCAGCTCGAGTGGTCCACGGGAGCTGCATCGCAGACCTCCTCGTGCGTCTCGAGCTGCTGGGGACAGACGCTCCTCCTGTGCTAGAGTGCGTAGCACAGATGGAGCTTGTAGCACAGCTGGAGCTTGGTCCCCACTGGGGCTCCACTACCAGCTGTCCTGAGGCTGTGTGTGTTTCCTAGAATGGCTTCAGGCTGTATTAAAAACTGGCTTTAGGGACCAAAGGAACCGGATGGCGCTTGAGCCAGACAGGTTGCCATGCAAGTAACGAAATTACGCAGGTGTGAATGTGTAGGTGGGAGGGAAGCCAAGTGACAGTGGAGCAAGAAAGTACAGATGTGAAGATGCAGACGCCTAGTGCTGCATGCTCCATGTCCCTTGCATGGTACCTCACTAATGTGTGCAGAAAGGCCACCACCACCACCAGGCTGGAGAACAACAGAAGATTAAGCTGCTTCTTGTTAAGTCTTGTGCTTGTTCTCCTTTCAGGTCATCATCTTGGTGGCAGGGTGGTGAGTTTCTTGGTTCACTTTTCCCCACCCTAAAGCAAAGACATGTGCGTGGCTCGGCGATGGAGGAGAGCAATGTGAAATGGTGACCCGTACTGGACTTGTAAGATGGACATAGTTCCTTGAGTTTGCTGTGTGAATTTAGTAAATCGGAGAAGTAATTTCCCTGCAAGAGAAGCAGGCTGCCACCTGTCCATGAACTTGGCAACCTTAAGTCACACCTCTGGTGTTATATCCTGCTAGAAGAGTTTTCAGCAGTTATTGCCTGCTAAAGGGGGATGAGGGAAGAAATTCAGGAGCATGCCGAGGAAATAGGACTGTCTGTGCCTGGTATCCAACCAGGAAAGAAAGCTGGGAAAAGACTTTCAAATTCCAGTGGCATACTCTGATAATAGCTTGTGGATAGTATCATTAGCATGTTAAGACTGGTTTTAGAAGCCTGGATCCTGGGAACTCCTTGTCAGTGCCAGTATCTCAGGTGGGGAGGGAAAATAAAAGATAATCTACAAGGGTTTAGGTTAAATTATGAAGCTTCATGTAACTCTGTAACTGGCAAGATGCTAAATGTTTCTCATATCAGAGAGGTGCTCCCCTGAGAATACCTGTCCTGATGAAGCATTTACTTCTAACATAGAATAGATGCTTCTACTACCTAGTGTCACTTTAGTCATGATGCTTTACATGATAGCAGTGGGATTTTCTTCCCCATCCCTCCCACCCATCAGGGTTACTGCCTGGGCAGGTCTCGTGGGTGCTGATCACGTTGGCACCCGGAGCAGAGCCTGCTGCAGCGCTTCTGGGTGAGCGTGTTTGAAATGCACCAAAACTCAGGCTGCAGGATTTGTGCTTTCTGTCAGTGACAAGTGGAGCAAATATTGACAGTGCCTCTCAAAGACTCCAGTTACTATTGCTCTTCGTTAATTCAAGGCAAAATTTATCCTCGTGCCAAAGACCCATGTTAGTCTGTGCTGTTGAAACAGCTGGACTTCCCTGTGCCAGTTCTTGCTGTGTGGAGAATTTGGAGAATAAGGGACAGACCTGAGAAAACCAAGTATGTATTGTGGTCATTTGTGTGGCTTTTTTTACTCCTTTTTTTTTGGTGTTTTTATCCCCATGCTCTGCTTTCCTGTTTCTGACCTTGTGCTGGACCACTCGTGTGTGCACAAGTGTAACATGTTTTGTTAATGGGGCTCTGCTCTCAGGTAAATTATTTATCAAACAGTTCCATGGCCCAATGGTAGAGATCTCGTTGCAGCGAGGGGCTGAGTGGGGGCAGTCCCTGGGGCTTCTGCTGAGTTACTGACACTTGGAGTTCACCTTCGAGTTTGAGTCTGGACTTGGCACTGTCAGAGTGGTACGGACAGTGGCTTGCAGTGAAGACAGAGGGGCTGTTCCTGCCTGGTCTGCTGTCAGGCTGCTTGTGATGCTCCTGTGTCCCAGCCAGCAGGAGCTGCTTTGTGCTTGTATGTTTGGCTACTACTTGTGCTGAGGAAATAGTGCAGGGATGGCGAGTTTTACGCTGTTGACTACTCCAGACAATTTAAAGTGGATTAGGGGAAAGAGAAAAAGGTTCTCAGTGAGACTTTCACAAAATGCTCAACTAAGGGGGCAAAGACAGAGGAAAAGACACTCCAGTTCTTGTGACTGTCAAAAGTGGAAACGAGCTGCAAGTCCTTATCCTGGAGGCTGGAGCACAGGTTTTCCTGCTCCTGGGGATTTTGGCCACATGTGCTGAAATACGAACAAATCTGGGCTGGGGACAGGTGAAGCCATTTGGTTCAGGTGAAATGGTTTCCACTGGTCAAGATGAGCCATGCTTGAAACCAGCTGGTTGGTGTATGGATTAGTTGCTTTGCCCCTTTACTTTGGTGGTTTTGCTCATAATTTGTGCCACTGTAAAAGACCGAGTGCCTTGCTCAGGTCCTAAAGCCTTGCTGTATCGTGTAATCTGTGTTTCTGAGAACTTGGACTCGTGCTAGAGGTCTACAGCACCAGAGACAATGAATGGCAAACTAAGTCTCAGCTTTGCTTTAGTTACCAGGATTTTTCAGACCTTGAGGGCTCCAAGAAGTGCAAGGGGCGGAGTGGAGGCTTTTTTCCCCCTTCAAATTTCTAGTCTGGATTATGTGCAAACTAAATTGTAGGGTTGTCTGCATCAATCTTCATTGGATGCAAAATCCTGTGAAACTTTCAAAGAAATTTTTACTCCTATTACTTCAAATCAGGAATGGAGGGAGATGGAACCATAAAGAATCAAATAGTAGTTTTCCTCCTGAAGCTAGCAAACTTCTGGGTAATGCTCTAAATATCTAGCTCTTTAAGACTCCTAGATTTAAAGAAGAAAAAACCCTAAAAGAGAGACATGGAAAAAACCTGGATTAAACTGTCACTCATTCACAATCTATCCAGGAAACTCATCCATGCCCCTACAGGTAGCTACTTATCCCATCAGGAATTTCATATTCTTGTCTGAATCCTGGAACACAAATTGGTCCAGCGCTATGGGTCTGCCTTGATTAGGGTCTGCTGACACAGATGTCCACAGCATGTGTTCCGAAAAAGCCTGCTCAAATAACTGCTTCTTTCCCCAAAGGGATCAAAGGTTGAGATGATCTTTCCAGAGCTTTAGCCAGGCTGTGCAAAGCATCTGCAAAGTTTAATCCCCTAACCTTTCCTTTTCTTCCCTCCCTTTTCTTTTTTTTAAGGACGCTATAAATGGAGTTTAAGGGTTTATCTTTTTTCTTTATAGGAAACAGCTATTTTTTGTAAAGAACCCCTGGAAAAGAAAGTACAGCCTTGCCTTTATCTGAGAGACGGTTGGGTTTTGGCTACTCTGTCAAGGATAAAGCCCAGAATACCTCTATACGCTTGTGCAAATATCTAATGTTGACATCTTTTGCCAGCTGCTGTTGTGGCTTCCTTTTCCTTGATGAACAAAATCCTCTTGTGATGTGGCCTCTGAGCGCCATTATAATTAAAAGAATTAAAATTCAATTTGAGCTATTGTCGTTACACAATGCAAAGTTCAACACCACTGAAGGTTGATTTTATTGATTCTGTATTGGGTACTCCATGGAAATAAGTTACCTTGACACAAACATGGTATTGGCAGTGGAAGGCACAAATGGTCCAGCTCCAGCCCTTCCTCACTTTGATTTTATTGTTCGCAGCAACTTTCACAAAGAGGAGCTGTGACAGCATTTCTATCTGAAAGCATGTATTTTTTTTTTCTCAAGATCACTTCAGTCCTGGAATTATCTCCAGCTTAAACAGCAATACAAGATTTACAGCCTTGGCAGAAAAATGTATATGTGAGAGGTAAATGCTACATAGCTTGTTAAAATTGCAGCTGTCAGTGGCAGCAAGGAACCTTGCTCGCTCTTGTAGTACGAGTTGCTGTCTTTGGCTGCTCTTCCCTTGCACCCTTACTATTCAGGCTTGCACATATCTATTTTGTTTCTTTACTTTAAAGAGCAGGCTTAAGTAAAGTTTATTTGAATTTTCTACATCTGTTTCATTAAGAAATGACTGTCACCATCAAATGTCTCTTTATTCAACGCGATTATTTCCAAGAGACTGAATATTGACTTGAAATCAGCTCAATGAGTGTAAGATGCTTTTAAGCACTGACGAGAATTGTTCCTGTTCTCTGAAACTGCTCCTCTAAGCAGAGCAGCTGTAGTTCATGCTCAGTGTATTAATGGTTCACTCACACACGACAGTGGGCTGGAGAGTAGGAGGGTTAAAATTATTGTGATGGGGAGGTTGGATGTGAGAAGTGAAGAAATCTTTCTGGAAGGTGGAGAGGCACTTGGACAAGAGAATGGAAAAGCTTAATCTTTGGAGCTTTCTTTTCTAGTGTTTATATTGGCATTCTCAGTTTGGGGGAGAGACATGTGCGTGTTTCTTTTTCCCTGGAGTGCCTCTTTGCATCGAAGCTTCTGTGTTGCACTATAATTAACTGGTAATGATCACCAGGAATTGAATGGAGGTGGGAGAGGATTTCTGGGCAGCTTGCTTGTCTCTGTGGGAGGCTCCATGTCGATGCACTGGGGAGGTGAATCGGGAACAAGGAAGCAGCTTCTAAGGCTGAACCCCAGCATGGAAGCTACCAGAAGATGTGGTCTGTGGGTGCTTGAACTTTCTCTACTTGAAGTGTATTCCCTGTCCTATTACTCTGGCTTGCCAGTCCTGTAGTCATCCTGTGCATTGTCCAGCAGGTACGCAATGACACTTCAACATCTGGCCTAAATCTTCCCCTTGGTAGGAAATCTGGCTGGGAGAAGCCCTTGCAGGAAGAGCGAAGGGCTTCTTTACAAAGGTGCTTGCATCTGATTTTTGTTATAAAACTGGTCCCTGCGCCTGCAGACAGACTCGCCGGTGAGGCTGGGGATGTGCATGAGCTCTGTGTTGGCCTCCAAGGCGTATCTGGAGTTGGGAGCTACGCGGGGGCTGAGAGGTCTCGCTGCCCGGCGTTCCTGGGATGCCACAGAGCAAGGCGCAGGGCAGGGATCACAACAGCCTTTCTCTGTTAATGTCGTCTTCAGCACTTCCCGAGCGGTGCCTTCTTCAGGGGGGAAAAAGCGGGCTGGGAAGGAGAAGTGTCACTAGCTGCTTTGACAGAAGTAGCAAATTGCCTGGGAAGACCTTGTCTTCGTATTGCATGTCTGCTGCTCAGCTTATTGCTACCTCATTAGCAAGGAATTACCTAATTAGCAAGGCGAGCTGTTAATTGAGTGAGTATTGCATTACTCAGCTTTAAAAATTCTTTCAGATGGTAAATATTTTAGTGATAAGGAGTTGCCACTAAACTGTTTTCTTTCTCTATAAATTTCTCTTTCTCCTGCCAGAACAGAACAAATCATGAACTGCTGTAACAGGCACAGATTCAGGAAAACCGTCTGAATTTCTTGTGATGGAGTTGGCACTAATAAACAGTAATAATTTTTTAAAAAATGTAATGGAAAAGACTTGGTAAGGTTAATAAGATAGTAGAACCCCTGTGTATTGAATCAGTCTTGATAAGAGAACAAAAACTACGTGTTTGCTAAAATAACTTTAAAAACAAATAGCATTGACTTTCCACACCTAGTGGAGACCAAATTTTCACTTGCTTGCATGCCTGCTCTCCCGGCATGCTAGGACCTGTCACCGTTCCGGCTCTCACCAGGACAGTGTGACTTTGATTTTTGACTGCTGGGCAATCTTTTTCATCAGATGGAGTTGGATCGCAAGGTGGAAATTAGGTGTCCCTGCATCTTCCCACTTCTTCAGCTCACATGAAAATTTTGTGTTGAGGACATGTATCCACTTCCTACTGGCCCCACCGTGTGAAGCTTTGATTAGCAATTATTTCTGAGATATTAAAAAAACACAATAGATGTTGCAGGGCTCTGGATTTTCCATTACGATTATTAAGGGAAAAGAAAGACTATGGTTACAACTCTATAGTTATTTCTCCATGTCAGAATGTAAATTATTGGCATAGCCTTATGATCGTATGTGCGTGTATGCTCATGTACCAAATACTCACNGGTGTGAACTGTGTCTTCATTTGCATGGAGTAGTTGGATTCTGATTTCTACTTCTTTTTTTTTGTGGGGGATAGAATAAACTGAAGCAGACAGTACCAAGTGCTTCGTTCTTGCTGTCTTAGCAATGTGTCTTCACCCTCACCCTACTCTTTTCTATACGTGAACTGGACAAGTAAAACTTTAGGCTTAGCTTTATGGGAGAACAAAACCATTTCAGTCATTACTGAGTAAAATACAGAAGGGCCCTTTGTGTCCAGGGGCTGGCTCTGCGCGGTGCGTGTACCGTACTGTTCTTTAGCTGTTGTTAAGCTGCATGAGGACATGGCTCTGATCTCTGTTTCTTAGTCTCATAATCTCTGAAATATGGTGCTCTTCAATTAGCTCCTATTCACTTACTCGCTGACAGTCTCATGAGCAGCTGATTTGCTGTTGATTCTCAGGTGTGAGAATCACCCTAATAGCAGGTGAGGTCGTGTTTCAAGCAATCTCTCTTTGGGACCCTGAGCTGTGGGACTACCACCTTTCAGCTGGCTGCCTGCCTCGCAGATGCATTGCAAAGATCCCACGATGGTAGCAGTCTAGTGAGAGGAGTTTAAACTGTGTATTTTCCCAAAGATGCTGGCGTTGGGTTCTTGCGGAAATGAGCAGAAACACAGTTGTGCAGCCAGACGAATCCTGAATATTGGAACATTGCACGATCAAAAATGTGCATTACCTTTAGCTGTGAAATGACTGAGAATTAAAAACAGCCTTTGAAATAAAAATCAACACCTGAAAGTACAGCGGTTGGAAATCACAGAATCACAGAATGGTAGGGGTTGGAAGGGACCTCTGCGGGTCACCCAGTCCAACCCTCCTGCCGAAGCAGGGTCACCCAGAGCAGGCGAGTAGTGAGATGGTAGTGCAGAGGAATCGGAGATGGGACACACAGCTGCTGGGGGGACTGGGCAGGTAACCCAGTCTGTGCAGCACCCAGCGCTGGGAGGCCTGGGGGTCCCGAAGCATTCCCAAAACGGAGGTGAGCGTGTGACCTGTTCTTTCAGATGCTGGTACAGCACGTCAGGCTGGTGTCTTTGAAGTAGCAAGTGGCCATTCTGGCTATTTCATAAGGACTTTTTGGGTAAGGAAAAACAACTTTCCCAGCACACAGTTTCTCTTGGGGTGAAATTAGAGGCGAAGAAGGAATGTTTTGGGCTTGTATTACTGACTGCAGTGTGGGTTAAAATTCTTCTTTGATAGTCAATAAAGACAAATTGCGCACAAAAGTAGCTACCGTTGCCGGAGTGAGCTGGCAGTTTGCAGAAGGGGGTATGTGGTATCTTAACGTGCAGTCAGTTGTAAAGGCTTGGGAAAAAAATTTTCAACTGCACATTATCTGAGTGAGCTTCCATATTTTACCATGACACCGACTCCGAGACTCATTTCCCTGGGTTAAGTAGTGTGGGGTGAAGTATCTGCCGCTCTCCTTCTCCCTATCCATCTGCTGCGGTATTCTGGGCATTTAACCTGGAGCGCTTGCTGATGTATGACCAAATCAGAGAAAAGAGGCCGCGCTGTTTAACCCTCTCCCTTTGTAGCTGCACTTAATGAATGTCACGCAGGCCCACTATAGAAATGATGGAACATCCATTCTGGCAGCAGGAACAGTGCCCACCGTGCAATGATATGGTGAAATATGCTGAAAATATTCACAGGAGCCTGTGAACATAAACCCATGATTATTTTTTTCCCTGAAATCTCAATATTTTAGCTGGTTCCCCCCCCCCATATAATAAAAGTGCAGTTCCAAGCAGTGTCTACTTTTTTGAGGGGAAGAAAACTCCATTTTCTTTTTAATGTGGCTGTACTGAAACTGCTAACTTATGCCAACCGCAGTGTAATTATGTTGTCCATGCAGGTCTTTTTGTCTTTCTAAAAAATGTCTTGTAAATAAGATTGCAAGTCTTAATGACTTTATACAGTAATTCCTGGGCTAAATTCAAAGGTGATAAAAGTAGGGCTAAACTTCTTTAGCAGAAGTTATTTATGTGCAGGTGCGTGCTCTCTGCTGGCCCAGTTCTACTTTCATGGGGAGGTGCAATCGGTTGTTAAGAACCTGTGCCTTTTGTGGGGCTCCTCGCTGAGCAAGCTGGTGCTCAGCATCTCGGAGGCAGGCGTGAGCAAACCGTGACGGGACCAGGAGGAGAATGTGGCTGTACGGCAGCTCTCATCATCAAATGCAAGAGTCAAATCCTCATAGCTTTCACCATTTTGTGCATCTTTCTCCACTGAACTAGCTTTTTTCCCCCTCTTCTGAATACAGGCTACATCTTGCTACTTCTTCCCTCTAAACTTTGTGCCAGATCTTCTCTTCCCCTTGGACTTCATTTGTGTAATCAGAAATCAGCTGGAGGGAAAACATAGTGAAACATAGTACAAAACCTCTGCTGTCACTTCAGGTTCCCTAAAGCACCATGATTCATCAGCCTAATTTGAAAATAAATAAATCGGTTGTCTCGCTTCGCAAAGAGAATATAAATTTTGAAAGCTGGTGGCTAATTACTTCTGTTAGACTTGGCTTCATGCTGGTAGCAAATGTCTGTCAACTGTTCTGTCAAAGACTAAGGAAAGTACTAAAAATGTACAAAGATTTCTTGCATGTTCCTGCTAAAGAGGATGCTTTTGATAGAATTCCTCCCCAAATAAGAACACCACCCTTGGGTGTCTCAGCGCTTTGCTAGCAGGCATACTCTTAATCTACCATGTTCATACCGGAGGAGGGAGACCAAGAGAAGCCTGGATCTCAACCTTTGCTTCTCTGAGATAATCAGCAAACAATGTGAATGTGTATGTGTGTGAACACGACATGTGTAAATAAATGGATGAAATAGTATCACTGGGACCTTCATTTCACCCAAGCTATTGAATCATCTCATCATAACTGCTTGTTATTAACCAAGTGGCATAATTCCAACTTAAACTTCCCTTTTGTTTACTAGAGACTTGCTGAAGAGCTAGTGCTGAATACTTAATTTTCAACCTTCTAACTACATGTATTTATAGAAAGACCAAGCAATGTTTAACTCGAAGATCTAGAGCCGGGCGATGAGCGAGCTAGGTGTGAATCTCAGCTGTGTTTTTAAAAGAAAATTTCAGCTCTGTATTTTAACAGAGAAAAATGTTACAAACATGATCTGTTTAAATAGAGGATGATGAAAAACCAACAGGCACAATTTCTAATATTCACATGCTCACTTTAAAACATCAATTTGTTCATTCTTCTAACTCTCAACAGATTTTTGCGGGAAGCACGAGGTCGAGTGTGTGGCTGACGTCTGTTTCCCCCCAGTCTGTCAAATTAATACCGTAGCTCCAACTGAACCTCGGCTTCTGTCCTGATGCACCGGGCAGCACTTTGGCCTGTTCTAACTGTACAGGGTGTCTGAAATACCAGTTTTACCATTGATACAGGCAAATCCATGCTGACATTAATACAGTGCTGTGAAGTCCTCCTCCTTTTGCTGAGTTAAAAAGGGAAAATGTGCCAGTCATGGAGCGTATACTGACAGTCTGTAGTGAGTGTCTTAGGTGTTACTTAGCCGAAATGTTTTAGCATTCCTGGTAAATGTCAGGGAGATGAAACAGCATTTGTATCAAGAAGTTAATGGTAAGCAGCCAAGGTCTGGGGACTGTTTGTACCTGGATACTCTGCTTTCCCACCGCAAGGAACAGAGGATGAACAGCCCAGGAGCATGGGCAGGGAGTGAGCCTGGCACTCCAGCGAGGTTGCTCCCAAGCTTCTCCCGCTGCCTGCAGGCAATTCTGTGTGCGGAACTGGGGGGGAAACAACCACCCTTTTTCTCCAAGTGTGACTGCTGTAAAGCAGTGGAGCAGGAGCGATAGCTGCTGGTGTCTCTGTGTGGCTGTCTTGCTCTGCGCAGAATTTTTTTGCGGTAGTTTCCAGGCAATATTCCAGCTGGTCAGATGGAGGGAAGGCAGGCGATGGTTTGCATGTGCTGTACTCATAGGTTACATGTGCTCCTTCCCCCCAGCCAGCCCCCAGAGTTGAGCATTTCTTCTGTGATCACTAGAGGCTTAAAGGTAGGAGTGAGTGCATGGTCTGCTCCTCAGGACAAGAGCAAGTGTGCTCTGGATGTGAACCTGCTTATTTCTGGTAGGCAGCTCACCTAAGAGGGAGATTATTTTAATATTTCTCCCTCTTTTCTTCCCCCTCTTACCTAATGTACTTTTTAAAGCAGGCTATTTCTGCTGTAGGAAAAACCCGACTAATTATCAGCTGGCATAATGGAGCAGGCTGTGCTGTAAGCTGCTGGTGCTCCGTGTTGGTTCCTGGTGACTCCAAACACATCTTCCTTCTCACAGCTTCTGCTGGAGCGCAGAAGAGGTGAAAGCAAGTTGTTAATCATACATGCTGCTGTACATCTTAATAAAGGTGGTAAAATTCGGATGGAAAGGTGGCTGTGGCTCTGAGGCTGAAGGACTCTGCTTAGAGGAGCAACAACAGCTCCCTCTCCTCCTGGAGCAGCGTGAGGGGAGTCGAGCTGCTGACGGAGCAGGGCTGCTGACAAGTCTCCATTGACATGAGAAAGGAGTAGTAAAGGCATCTCAATAAATTCATTTAGGTGTTTAAATGATGCTGTTAATCCTCTCTGTAAACAGGACTTTAACAACAAGGTCTACCTGCTCTTTCTGTTTTCCAATACACTGCTTTGGCCTTCCCTTTCCCCGGTGGAGACCCACCAACCTGATTAACACATTAAATGAAGCAGAACCCAGTGCTATCTCTGCACATTACTGCTTCCTTGTCCTATATGAGCAACTTCCAAATTACCAGTTATAACTATCCTCCACCCTCCTAACCCAGAATATCCCTACTTTAAGGAAATTGTGCCACATGATAGAAGGTAGCTGCAGATTTTGGGTTCTTAGTGTTCAGAAAAGGGTTTTTCCTTAAAAGTCTTTAACTTTTCTTTTAGAATACCTCACTGCCGCCTGTCCTTATTTCTCCGCACGGTTTTCATTTTACCTTCTTCTGGCCCGTGCCTGCATACTCAGCGAGGCACGGGCTCTCTCCGGCAGCTGCTCGCACGCCACCCTCGCTACCCCGGGCAGGCTTGACAGAATGGGTGCCCCAAGATAAATAGGCACCTTCTGCACGTCGCTGAAAATCGAACCGTCCCCGTGCTCATCTGGAGCCGGAGCTGAATAGATTGTCACGAGAGCCTGGGGACACAGGGAGCGGGGGGTGTGACTGGGGCAGTGCCGCGGCGTTCTGTCCTTCTGCAGCATCGGCTCAGGGGACAGCATCGGCTCCGGTGAGCCGTGGGCCCACGGATGGGCTTGTGCTGGGGTCTGTGTTGCAGCACCCAGCTGCAGCCAGGCACGGGAGAGCCCACGCCGCTGCGGCACGGCATATGGGGCCGGTGGTGGTGCGCGGGAGGGGGGCAAGAAGAGCTGGAGGAGGGGAGAGGCACGCATATAAATCATTATTGGCGAACATCTCAGCTCTTGAGCCAGGCTGTCGCTTGCCGCTGCTCGTGGTGCAGCCCAGACATAAATCATAATTCCCCTACAATAGATCCTTTTGCAGCCGCCATCAGGAAAAGTGTGTTGGTTTTATCGATTTTTTGACACCGGGGCCCTGGCAACGGCCGCTCTGAATCATTATGAAATGAAACTGATTAGGAATTCATGGAATACTAAATAAACTTTACGAGCCCGTTGTAAGTTTTTTGATGCATGGGGAGCGGAAAATGAAAACTAATGATATAAAAATTACACAGCGTGCTGAGTATTATTATACTGCTATTGATTTGTTTCAAACTGTACATCAAAATCGAAGTGTGCTGGGTGTGCTTGGCTGCAAGGCTGATGCTCAAAAAGCTTTTGAGGGTGGTTTGTTTTTTTTTTAATGCTGGCTCCAGCATTTTTTGCCAGCCAGAGGAGGTTCGTGCCGCCGCAGAATTGCTGAAGTGCTGCCTGCACCTGCCTGTTCTGCTGCAGCCACCCTTTGCATGGTGATCGCTGACTTTATTCTCCTCTTTGCATGCGGACCCTCACGAGACAAAAATATATTGATGAGGACTTTAGCCTAAGTGGATAACTCCTCGCACGCGCTTCTGCTCTAGGGAATTTTACTCCTGTTCCTTCATAGCCGACGCTGTGAGAGAAGCCCGAGACGTTTGACAAACATTTATGCAAAAACGGCACAAAGGGCTCATTTGTTCTGCCACGAACCGCGGGCACCTCGGGAGGACGGGTAACAGCTGGTTACAGCGCTGCCCGGCACTCTGGGGCAAGAACAGATAACTCACCATTTTTTAAACTTTTCTTTCTAGAAATAGACAATTTGTGATGTGATCATATTAGCGCTGTTCAGACTTAAAATCAATGGAAATAATGAGTAGAATTGGTGTGATCTATTTGCTTCCTATTTACTATTTTTGACAGCAGAGTTTAGCAAAATTAAGTAAGGAAAACTGATAAAAAGGCTAGGATTGTGTCAGTGCAGCCTCGAGGCAAAGTGCTGAATAAGAGCAGGAGTGTGTGCAGTTAGATATATCGCTGGTATTGTCATTGCATGGTTTTGTTGAAATAAAAAGGATCCTCGTGCTGCAGCTTGCCGTGCTGGACTGGGAAGGTTTCTGTCCTGGCTAAAGCAGTTCTGCTCTGCACCTTCCAGTGCTGCTGCAGCTTTCCCCAAAGTACCAAAGTGGCCCTTGGGCAGCTGAAGGATGCTGCTGCGACTCATTCTGTGATGATTTTCTTTAGAAGAAACCTTGCCGTTAAGCAGCAAGCTTGCTTCTTCATGGTGTTTATTCTGCTGGAGTTTCATGTGTGGCAGAACCATGATGGGACGTGCTGTTGTGTTTAAAGTATTGTTTGGAAAGAGCTTTTTTTTTTTTGTTTGGATGCAGAAACAAGCGCAGATTTAGAAATCTGGTGTGATGTGAATGGATTTGGCAGGTGACAGGAGCAGCACTAAACAGGCTGTAAGAGAACTAACCAGGTGCAGAGCCAAACCTCCTTGCTCCTGCAAAATTGACACCTTACCACCGCTGGCATGGGTGCAAGCCTGTTGGGTGGAAAGAGCTTCAGGTGTCCTCAGCTGTGGGCCAAACACTAGAGCTCTGCAGGATTTTGCAGATTCGATGGTTTGGGGGTTCTAGGGGCCTTGGTGAAAGCTGTGCTACAGCTGCGGGAGGTGATCCTGCCTCTTGTGATGGCAGCTGGAGCAGGGCTGCAGTGAGGAGATGGAGTTTCTTGGGGAGATGGCTGGTCCCAGGGCTTTTTTAGTACCTCTGAGAGTGAAGGCGCATGCAAGGGCAGGCACTGGTTCTGTGAGCAAGTGAGTGCACCGTGATAGCTGGTGAGGATGCCCAACGGCCTCGGCTCCCAGAGGGGAGGCAGATGGGGTCTCGCTGGGTTACGACTGCTGCTGTGGGATCATCTGGCAGCTTAGCTGTGCTCTGATGCAGGGGACGCTTTAGAGGTAGGCCCCTGTGTCAGCTCTATTGCTGGCTACCAGTGCTGGTGATCATCTCCAGCCTCAGCACGTTGCCTGTAAATGAAAACGTGATACTAGTGAGTAGGAAGAAAATCCGACGGAATCAAGAACAAGAGAGGGAGAGAAAATTTAAGCAACTGGAAATAAGCTGCTGATCCACAGAAGGCTAAGCTGCCATGTCCCTCAGTGGTCTCCCAAGACTCCACTTTTCTGTCAGCAAACCTCACGCGGCTCCTCCTGTGTCACCGACACGGACGCTTCTGGCTGCGTGTTGAACATCGGTTTGTAAACTACGATCTCCGTTTTGGGGTGTTTGAATCCATGCGGGCTGAAGGCAGAAGATCCTTCATCTTGCAAACTGGTCCTCTGGGGCTCCTTTGTGTTCCCAAGCTCGCAGAGAACCGAGTGTGCTGGGTGCTAACAGCCACTGTCGTTCTGATTTGGGCCAGGAGGCCCTTGCTCGGGGAAGCAGTGTCCATGGTCGTCGTGGTATTATCCAGCATGGCACTCTCATCTCTGCCTCGCAGCTTGAATGTGGACTGGATAGAAAGAAGCTGTTACCTTCAAATTCCCCTGAAACCTTTGCTCATTGAGTTTGAAAAGAAACCTGGGGGGTTACACTGAGCACCCCCATTTATTTGGAAAATAAAAACCTTGCTTCTGCCAAGTAATGCTGCTTGAAGTGCGAGGTCCTCCTTCAGGTCCGTGGCTGAGCAGTCTATCTAGGCATAAAAAAATATATTGCATACTTTTTAGCCATCATATATGGATATACCAGGTGCTGAAGTGCAAACAGCTTCAGTGTTTTCCACTAGATTGGAAGATCTGCTTAACTGCGACATAGACCTTGGGCAGCTCGCAGCTAAGGGTGGTCTCAGGGTAGCTCAAGGAATTGCAGCTGGTGTATGTGGGGAGAAGGGTCCCAGTTTCCTTCCAAGCCCTGGCTTGTCCCAGCTTGCCACAGACTCCCCTAAATTCCTCGGCAGCTGTGGACTTGTTACAATAATCTGTGTGTATTTAGATATTTTGTCTGCTGTAAACAGGGAATCCTCTTAAACGAAGCCAGTTTTCTTTCTGCTTCCACACCACATGCAATAGCAACGCCTGCTTTATATGGCTTGTCAGCGTGCGAGCGCGTGCGCTGGGGATTTTTCTAAGATATGTATATTGAATTTAGATTTGTGCTCTTAGTACCTTCACTCATTCATTCAGAGCCATATTGACTACATAAATTGAGTGTTACAAGTAAGAGAGAGTTTAGCCATTATTTTCTCAGTGATTTGATTTAATGGCCTGGGTGTTTTGGCCATTACTTCTGGCTTTTCATTTGCATGGATTCTTGGCTCTGCTGATTAGCATGTTTTTTATATTTGCCATTTAATTCCGCCCCCCCCCC
>Ga0065711_1029611_pt1 | contig 35500 bp, 16 predicted proteins | sample Hoacrofraction12_FD_59098 | JGI IMG/M metagenome (GOLD analysis project Ga0065711, IMG submission 59098) | Hoatzin crop microbial communities from Cojedes, Venezuela - Epithelial fraction 12 v2 (version 2) | ecosystem: Host-associated > Birds > Digestive system > Esophagus > Crop | place... | reverse complement strand
GGGAGGTTCTCCTTCCCCTCTACACTGCCCTGGTGAGGCCCCATCTGGAGTACTGTGTCCAGTTCTGGGCTCCCCAGTTCAAGAAAGATGAAGAGCTACTGGAGAGAGTCCAGCGGAGGGCTACAACGATGATGAGGGGACTGGAACATCTCCTCTACGAGGAGACGCTGAGGGAGCTGGGCTTGTTAAGCCTGAAGAAGAGAAGGCTGCGAGGGGACCTAATAAATGCTTACAAATATCTGAAGGGTGGGTGTCAGGAGGATGGGGCCAAGCTCTTTTCAGTGGTGCCCAGCAACAGGACAAGGGGCAATGGGCACAAACTGAAGCACAGGAAGTTTTGTCTGAACATGAGGAAGAACTTCTTCCCTGTGAGGGTGACGGAGCACTGGAACAGGCTGCCCAGGGAGGTTATGGAGTCTCCTTCTCTGGAGGTATTGAAGACCCGCCTGGACAAGGTCCTGTGCAGCCTGCTCTAGGTGACCCTGCTTTAGCACGGGGGTTGGACTAGGTGACCCACAGAGGTCCCTTCCAACCCTGAACATTCTGTGATTCTGTGACTTTTCAGCAAAAAGCAGTATTGCTTGTGCATTAATACCATGGGAAAGTTATACTGGGGAAAAAATTATCAGAAAACGCAACATAGAAAAGGAAATAGGACAGTGGAATGAAAGGAATAGAGATGCATGAAATCATGTGAGTAGGGCTGACCGTCGGCGTGCTGGGAGGGTGAAACTGCAGCATGCCTGCCGCGGGATGTGAGGGAGGTCTGTGGGACACGGAGGACGTGCAATAGAGGGGTGTCTGCCTGCATGTGATTAGCTTTGGTGTGTCTGAGCTTGTGAGCCACGGCTGATGCCAGCTCCGCAGAAACCCGCTCACCTGAATTCCTGAATAAACTTAACAGCATTCCTGGCTTTAGGAGGTCATCTTAGCTTGGGCACAACTTTGTAGCCAGAGTGGGCTCTGCAAATTCTCCTGTTGCTGCATCCTGGCTAATTAGGAGTGACATGAGACGCAGTACAGGGGAGAATTAATTCGTCTAACAGTTCCCAGTCTGTTAACTTGAATACGAAGACTACTCATGCTCTGGCTGTAATCATCACTGCCAACAAACACGCTCATTCTTGCATTTGTAGCTTACTTTAATTTGTAGATAAAACACCATTCACCTATCTTTTTGAGGGGAAATAAAAAAGTAAATTTCTTTGAACAACAACCAGATAACTTGCTGTTCTGCAGTTGTTATAAACTACAATATTTGGCAAAGAGATTACATTCCTCCAGCATAATTTTGCTTTCACAGCGGTTACTGTGTTTATTCTTATGTTATATATGTGTTTTCTGTGGTATGAAAATTACTGGTAACTTTATATTTTATACTAGTGTAGCCTGTAACTTCTGTTAACTTGAGCAGTGCATGCATATGTGTATGTGTGTATCCATACCCTGTGTGTATAGTTATGTATAAATACATACATGTGTTTAGCATATATGACAGAGCTGTTCAGAGATGTCTTTTCCTTGAAAACACATTTGTTCTGTATATTTAATGCTAAATGTAAATACTTACTGTGGCAAAGCCATCATCATATAGTTTTTCTAGGGCTTAAAACCCATTTTACTTTCAATTTTGATTTACCATATGTGATTGGCATTGTATGAGCAAGAGGAAATATTTAACTGCAGCCAAATGGTGTTCATTCAAACAAGACGTAACACAGTTTATCCATAGATGAGTGTCTTGTGAATTGAAGATTGTGTTCTGCCAACAAAAGAATTTAAACAGGCTAAAAGAATGAATGCTTTGTACTGCTTGTATTTGAAGACCAAACATTTAGGATAAATGTATAGTAGGACTCTTTTGCTTGTTACAATTGCTGCACAAGCTTAACTATGCCTTTCTTCTCAGTATTTTTCTGTGTTCATATTTGAAACTTGATTGCCCACCTGCAGGTAGTTATGAGTAAAAACAAAAAATAAACCAGACCTATAGAATTAAATTAGCACATTAGCATCTTTGTTCAGAAGTCTCCTGTCCTCACAAATACTAACTTCCTGCTACCACAGAGAAATTAAGGAAACCTGAAGCTGGATGACATTTGAGTCAAGGTCACATGAGACAGAAGTGGAAATGGATCCCATAAACTCTTGCTCTGTCCCTCACTGCAAGTCTATCCTTCTTCATATTTCCAAATTATCTTGGTAGAGCTACTGTTTTCTGATGATGTTGTGAGAGGGCTAAATTAGATCACCTTAAATTTTCTATAGCATGAACGTAGATGTAACATTCAATCTACAAAACTCTATAGCATAGAAAGCTGCAAAACAGTATAAATGTTGATTGCTATGGGGGGCTGTTCATCATACAAGAATCAGGAGCATTTAATATCACTGTAATGCAGATCGTTGTACGTCACAATTTCTTGCTTACTGGAGTGAAATAGGATTTAAGGGATAATGTAACTTGATTGTGATAAGAAACTAGAACAGAGCTGCTGGATCTGATTTTAGACTGAGAAACATTTAAGTAAGATTCTTTGACGGAAATATTGTTGAAAGTCAGCAAAAGTTAAAAATTTTAATCTGGTGCTGAACTGTTCCAAAGAGTTTGAAGAAGTTCTTGGAGTGGCACTGGTTTTGAGTTTCATAAGTGATGTAATTTAGGTGAAGCCCCCCCATACCAAATCTAAATATATTTCATTAAAATACATACAAAAAACTACAGTGTATGTAATACTGTTTAGCATTGTTATAGTATAGCATATTGGCTACATTGAAATCTTTCTAAAATGAATAAAACTGCCTACTTCCTAAGTTTCCATTGCGCTTGTGTTTCCTATTTCTTTTTTTCACTTTATGTCTTGGTTCTGCTTCCTTGTTGTTGCATGAGTCTGTTCCACGACTGTTTTCTTTGTAACTTCCTCTCCCTTCTTACCACACTACATTTGATTGATATTCTTTTCTTTGTGTTTTACATGCTCCATTTTGCCTTATGGGTTTGGGTTTTTTTCACTTTGTCACTGCTTTTATTTTCCTGCTTCCCATCAGATTTCCTCCTCTTTAGTCTCTGTCCTCTTTATATCTCTTATTTTTTTCTGCCAGATAAACACCTCTATTTCTATTTCATTTCTCACTCTGGTTCAATTTAGTGAAACTCAGAGAGCCTGAGAAGATCTACCCCAATTTTTTGTGTCCCTAAACTTTGAAACTTTAGGCATGTATCTGCACAGATCGGCCACGTGCATGCAACTGCTTCAGACACACAGAGCCATATTAGTTAGTGGTGAATCATAATATGAAGCCTTCTGACAAATAATCTGTGCCTTTACTAGGGACAGGGAACAGACCTGGTAAAATTCAAATTTGGAGCTACATGTTGATGATGGTTTCATAGCTGCAGTAAGCTATGAAAGACCCACTGATTTCCCACGTCTTTTCATTATGTTCAACCTTAGTAGTAGCCTGAGAAAGCCAAGAGCATTATTAAGAAGGAAGATTTTTAACAGTACACAAAAAGTTCAGAACTCCTTCACTTTATCTCAGCGTTAAACCTCAGCTTGTAGACATTTTGGCGTGTGCTCTCTGGCATCAGCTGGCTCACTTGGGAATCCTAATGTCTTTGATTTACAGCATGAATGGATAAGACCATTCCCTTTCCTAGCAGGGGTAGCCCAGAAGCCTGTGTTTGCTTCAGCTGTTCTCAGCCCTGCTGCTGCTGTAGCTGCACCATCTCTGCAGTGGTGAGGGTTGAGTGAGTGTATACTGGTGTGTACCTACAGACCTCTTTTTCTCCTGTCCAGTCTTTCATGTTCATAAATGAGGACTTGTCGGTTTCCAATGATAAAATACCAAACAGAATAATTTAAAATGCACGGTCACTAGTTAAGTCAAATAACTGTTTAATTTAGGAGACTTTTTAGATATGTTCATGTGAACTGGCTTTGAGCATTAGTGAATTTTTTTCAGGAGATACATTTGCAGCCTATTGATAGTCAGGGAAATGGAAATATAGTAAAACTTGTCATACATATCAGGAAGTGTAAGAGGTCTCTCAGCATGCAGAATGAGAAAGAAATAATACCTGGAAGCCAGCCTGCCATTCTGGGTCTAGCTTTACGACGTTTGTCACTTCAAGAATTGGGAGCTTCTAAGGTCAGGAGAGGAAAAAGGTCCCAACGCTTTAACTCTCAACTCACAAAACTGTCGGCACTCTTTTAAGGCACCAGATGCGGTCAACCAAGCAATGCTCACCTTAGAGGACTTTCCAGCCTACTAAAACCATATGGTCACCTTGAGCGTAGAAATAAACTTTGAAAAGGATTCAAAGAAGTCTTCCAAGTTAATATTTTAAAAACATAAGTCCTCAAGAAAAAGGGTACAAAGAAATGATTCTGCAAAACAGCATTCTTCACTGGCAGAAAAGAGTCTTGTATCCATTTCATGACATGAAATGGGAAAAGCTCTTCTGTGTAATCAGTTAGGTAGGAGAGTTTTGACCTCACCTTTGGTTGGTACATCAGTTACGCATGAATGATTGTAAAATATCTCTTGAATAATTTCTTCATATTCTGAGGAAAGACATGCTTTGTGGAAACTCTTTGAGATATTTATATTTCAGGCATATTTATTCAGATTCCAAAGGAAATTTGAATGAGATGTAGATTGTAAAATCTCTATATAAACCTAGAGCTTAGTATATAACATCTTTGTGAACAAAAATTCATTATATATATCTTGCTTTTCTGTAAAAGCCTAAAGATGATTGTAAAAATTTATGTTTTCCACTGTCAAGGAGGCAGAAATTTATTGACTTACTATAGGTAAGCAGAAAGTCTTAAGTAGATCTGTTATATTAGGATAGTGTCAGGGAAAAAATTACAAGAGTATATAAATTTTTTCAGCATTTTTTCAGCTACAACTATATAGACATTCAAAAAGTACAAAAACCTCTTCAAAACTCAGCTCCAAGGGCAATAGCAGTTGTTACTGTAAGTGCAGAAAAATACTGAGATCGTGTTCACGGTAGCAATTCTTAGAAAATCTGGGTTCAGATTGATTAAATGGAATCAAACTTTGCATTTAATACCAAAGGGATCTTTCATGACAACTTGGTAAGGTCATTGCTAACAAATAAATAGTGGAAGAATCTCATATAGGAAATTTGAAGTGCATGTAATATTTCAGTATCTTTTTAGGTTCTTTTCTAACTGAGTGTAGTTAAACATGTAAGTTAAACTCAGTGCTGGTATGTTGGTGTATGCCTCAATATAATAGGTGCTATCGAGAGGATTTTAGACTAGCTTACATAGCTAAATTTTTTCCTATTTATGAAGTATTAAACAATAATACTTTGTTTTTCTGGCTGTTCTAAGATGAGGAAGCGGTTGAGTGTGGTAGGTGCATTTTTCTTCTTCGTTTTAACTTTTCTTTCTTAAGTTATGTTTTTACTCCATTTAATGATTTCCTTTCCTATTTTTCCTTTGTGCTTCTCAGAGGAAATTGAAGGTACATGTACAAAAGTTTCCCTGCATAGCCCAATAATTTTATTTAGAGAACATGTGTTTAGAATGAAATTGAATATGGTCCAATGTTTCTGAGAGATGTTGTGCATGCAATGTTTTTATATTGCCACCAAATACATTGAATCATCATTTAAACTAGATAAAAATACCAGAATATTCCTAGTTGCTTTATGTAAAGATCAGTAATTTGAACTGTTGTTTTAAGCTGCTTTCTCTCTCTTGCACTTCTGGAAGATATGTGTAGAAAAGTAGTATCATAAAATAATATTAGCAAAACTTGGGTGGGCTGGGATGGAAAGAGATGGTTCCAACTTAATTACATGGCCATGAGAGGTCTTGCATTTCTAATTAATACTGACGAAGTATTTCTCTGAGGTGGTAGAAAGGTCATCCATGTAGTATCTTCTTTACTGTTTTCCCTCTGAGTTTAGCCGGTTACTGTTATGCTTGCACCATATGTTAAAGTAATAGCAGCTGATCTCTTGTATTTTTCTTTTTTAACTTGAGGCCTTTGTTTATAAAGGCATTAGAAATTGTAGCTCATATTTTTGATCAAAGGGCCTCTGGCATGTAAAAATATACATTATAACTATTTTATATCAAATGAGAGGATGTGTTTTTGATCAAAAACCTTTCTGTCTAATCCAGTGAGCCAAAACTAAAAGCTAAAGTCTGATAATGTATAATTTACAAAAAATAAAGCCTGATTTATATCAAATACGTTTTGCTTTCTTTAAAGTGGCATCATATTTTCTATTAACTGATAAAGCGTGAATAACACAGTGTTAGAATTCTTTTTCGAATGTTTGCTGTCATCACAATTTTTGCTTGAAAAGGTGGAAAGATCAGTGTGCATGCTGCAAAATTACAGAATATCTCCAGCTAAAATATAAAACAATAAATGTTGTTTTATGTTTTTAAGAAAATGGCTTATTGAAGGCTGTTTAATGCTATGCTTTGTACAGTTGTCATTTTTTAAGTAATTTCTTCTGTATTTTTTGCTGGGCTTCTAACTATTCTGCTTTATTTCTTGGCTCTTATTCTGTATGCTTTTACCCTTCGTCCAGAAGATGCTGAATGTGCTGGTCACAACAGTGGATCCTATCTAGGTGAGCAATTGGTTACAAAAGACAATTTCTTCATTTCTTTCAGCTTCTTTTCCCTGGAACTACTGTGTCCACTTTGCTTTTGGGGGTAATCTGCATACAAATGTCCTTACTCTGCATGAGAAAAGCATGAATATTAAGGTTTTAAAAATGGCTCATTGGATTTGACATAAAGGGTTTATGTAGTGTATGCTTTTATCTGGTTAAACATAAGCTACTAAAATACTGGTTTTATTTTTAAGTCAAAATACATATATAAATTGGGGAAAAATACTGACTTTTAAAGTACATTAAGCAACGTGTTTAATGAAACAAAAAAGGTTACTGTATGTCCTGAAAAGTTTAAGTCTCTAAGGGCACACTTTCAAGGTTTTACCCAAGTTTTGCTTACACTTTCTTTCTTTCTTTGTATGTTTATAACAATTTTGGGAGGATTCAGTGAAGAGTACAGAGCAAATTTGCAGGCACTAGTTCTTCTGGTTCTTTTTCCACATTACAAAACAGAATGTCATAATAACTCAATAGCTTAAATTTAGCTTTAAAGCTAGTCTAAGCTCAGTGTATCATTGTGGGGAGGGGGAAAGAGGAGGGGAAGGAGTCCTTTGGCTTCAGTGTCAAGATTCCAAATTTCAAACAAAAGTAACATTTAAAAAAGGTGAATGTTCCATGTTATGTTTCAACTTTCTAATTTGTGCCATTTTAAAAGCTATGTAAAAATATTTTAATTGAAACTGCCCAGAATTCCTGTCAGCTAGAGGCTGGCTGGAGCAGATTCTGTGGCAACCAGCCCTTTTCCTAAAGCTTTCATCCTCCTACTACAAGAGGAATGGGAAGAAACTTGTCAAAGTGCTTTAGTACATCCAAGCCACTGGGCTCACTGAAACACCTTAGACCAGTATGGTAAATTAGAGATGGTTTTCATATTGCACTATACTGTTTTTAAATGTGGTATATAAACTACATCAGGAACACACAACCTGTATAATTGAAAGAACTTTGACCTCTTTCGAAAACCCTAATGTGGTATAATTTCATCACATATTTGTGGAACTAGTGGTCATCTGACCATGCAGAAAATAAACTTCTTACCTTTGTTAGTTAAATAACTACATTAATGTTGAATTGTAATCATACTGAGAGATTGAAATATGCTTGGAAAATGATACTTTGGATGTGATTCCAGATGAACTACATTTTCCTTATCAAATCATCTCTTTGAAACACAAAAGAGACATTCCCTCCCCTCCCTATCTTTTTCTTTTTGTCTGCAAATACAGATTGCATGAATTCTCAAGATTGACTATGATGGTTTTGCAATCAGATCTTAGTGGGCTGCTGTTTTATTTGAGAATGAAGGTGGCAAAGCAGAATCGACCTTTTCTTGGTGCTGTAGCTCTTTCAGTGAAACGTTTTGCTCTACAGTTGCAAAAAAGGCTCAGTCATCTAGGAAGGAGATGTCTTGAGGAAGAAGTTACTGTTGTCCCAGATGCAAAGTACAAAAAATCAAGGTGGGGTGTAGTTAACTTAGGCAAAACTTTACAAAAATGATTGGAGAACTACTGTACAGTTCAGGCAACAGCTTATCTCTCGAGTTCTTTCACACAGTGGAGTGCTGCTGTCGGTCCAGAGATAGCACCTTCAGCCTTCGCCCGCTGGGTCTGTGCTGTTTGAAGTGAGGTGTTGGAGAGAAGAGCCAGAAGACAGAACAACAGGAAGATAAAGACTTGTCTAAGGCTAGGACCAGTTTTGGGGCAAGAACACAAGCGTATTCTCTGGTTGTGAATAATTAGCTGTTTGGTTTGCTCTTCACTAAGAATTGTTCATTAAAAATTATCCTACCTTAAGATCAAGCAGGTAGGCTATTGAAAGTTGATGTTACCATTCTTTTGCCTATGGTAACAGGACACAGCGATCTGTAATTCAGACTGTCTCCCGCGCTCCAGTGTCGTCTTTGTTTCACAAACAGTTGGGAGCCCAGTCCTATTCAGAGACATTTAGGCCTGCATTTCTCCTAAATTAGTTTTCACTTGTATTGTCTCTAGGAACAAACTGCTGTGGAATGACTTCCTGGGCTGGACAAATGTCACTGCCTAAAGTGTAATAATTTGAAGAAAACTTGCTGACCAGTTGCAGGGAGGACACAAAACTCTTACTGTGTGCTGTGCAAGGTGTAAAACTGAGTCTGTAAGTCAAAGGAGTCCTAGGCAAAGACACTTCATGAATCCTCTGTTAGGTATATGGGGGCCAGTACCATATGTAACTGCTGCAGTCCACCTTCCTGCTTAGGAGGGCCTCTTTCTTTTCCACTCATCTGAGTATATATTCCTTCAATTGCAAGGGTAGTGAAGGCCTTCAAATATTCCCCCCTCCACCGCTTGCTGTTTTTTGGGAGACTGGGAAAACAGATTTGTCTAATTCTTGAAAACAGCTTATTCTGAATGTCCACCTGTGTTTTACACTACTGTTTTTTGAAGTGGATCCTGAACATCTCAATTCTTCTGAATGTGTGTGTTCTTGAACGATGATCGACGTTTATGGCACTCCTTCATTACTAAGTAACTAAGAATTTCTAGGCAAGTTTCTTCATTATTGTAGCATAAAGTCTTGATTAAACATACTACACTGAAAACAAAACCTAAAACATTGTCACTGAAGGGCTTGGATCACACCAACAAGTGCAGAGTGTTTTAGTGAAACCTGAGTAACTGTGTGTTGCAACCTGTTACAAGAGCAAGGGAGTCTGAATTAGCTTAACCGCTGATGCAGGAGTTGACCTGTATTACCTTGTATGTATTCACTCTTGTGGACAGTTAGTATAAGGTAAGTTGAAGTATGGTAAATCGTTCATATGTCTAAATTCTAGAAACGATTTTCAAAGTATTGATACACCAATTACTTCCTAAAACCAAAATTACTGTCACGTTTCTTACTGCTTTTGATAGTATGTAATCAAATCAAGTGAACAACATCAATTCTCATATCAGTTAATGAATTTTCGGTTGATTTTATGGCATGTTATTGGTTTAGGGCTCTGTATTTGTTGGCATTTCAATCTGTGAACCAGGATATTCTGCGAACATCTGACCCTCTCCGAAAGGATATGTACTTCAGACACACATGAGGTGGTCATGAAGAGCAACAGGAGAGGCAGCTTTCAGAAAGCAGAATGTCTGTACCATTTGGGGTCAGATCTTTTATGTCCAGGGTTATGGTGCTATTAATTTGAACTCTCTCCTCTAAAGTGACTCAGATAAATTTCATGATTTTTTACCAAATGCTAATATTTAAGTCACAGTATAGTATTGTACGTTTCTGCAGTAATTTCCTGAGGAATTGCTGGGGAGAACATTAGGCGTTTGCCTTTGCCAAGCTTAAATTCTAGTTACATTACTTGAACCTTTATGAACATACAGTAAATATAGATGAATATCATCTGTTTACTATTCTCAATTTTGTCTTAAAAATCCAGACATAATCTAAATTTTTATTAACCTTGTCTAAATGTGCAAGCTGGGAATCAGTCCAGAAGCAGACAGAGTAAGAAGTCTGCTCTGTGTTTGTGCAGTTCCTGTGTAACAATAGAAATACTCAGTATATGAGCCAGTATAAAAAAATCCCAATATTTGGGGAGAAAAAATTCCAGAAATACCTAGTAAAAATATTGTATTTATACAAGCCTAGATAAAGACCATGGTACCAAACTTACTTTTGTCAGTAATATGAATACAAATACAAAGAGTGCTTGCAAATGCATTTACAAAAACTTAAATGCATACGTAAGCGCTTGTTTTAATGAATGAAAATGAACAAAAGCATGTGTAAGTGCTTAATAGCATTCTGGAGCCTTACTGGTGAATTTACAAAGCATAGGTGAATTTAAATTATAATATTTTTTGTTACTGTTATTTCTCTGAATTTGACAAATTAACTTCTGTTAATATATTGGGATTTAAATTCACACAACAGTTGCAATCTTTTGTTCACGTCTTCTTTAGAATGATACAGTTGAATCTACATAAGCACAGCTTTTTACATCAGCACGCTTTTAAAATATTTTATGGCAGACGGGTTCATGCATTGCCTGTTTTCAGTTTGGATTTCTCTGTGAGGTCCAAGTGGATTTCTCTATGTAAATGTAAGGATGTGGGTCTGAGATGACCAAATGTATATTGCTAGTGGTTAAAAGAATAATCACACTTTTCTGCTAGGCTTTTTTTCATTCTTAGAGATGTAAGTACTTTCTCTTGGATTGTTGTTGGGCTTTAATTAAGTTTATTAGTAGTGGCTTTTGATTTTTATTTCATGTCAAGAAGCGTTACAAGCTTTGGAGACATTTGTAGTCTGAAAACATTTGTTCTTCATACTTTCTTCCCAGTGCTGTTCTTATTTCACAAACTTCTTACATTCCAGCAGTAGTTTATGGGTTTGCATGTTCAGTAATCTTCTGGTCATACAGCTGAAACCAATGAGCTGATGCAAGCTTCTGAATGTTCAGAACTTTATGTTGCTTTAGTGACAGAATTTTCCCCTTTTATTTTATAGTCTACATACTTGGCAACTAAGGTTAATCTCTGCTGATATCCATATTCTACAGACAGTATAGCCTCCAGCTCATTTCATAGTCATTGAGGTTTATATTATGAAATAGTCTGGGCAAGCAATTCTTTTTCCCTTTGTTCTTTATAGGAATTTACTTTTAAGCTTAATTATTTTATATGAACTTTATTTTTCTATTGCATATCAGTATTGGTTTTGGTTTTCTGTAGTGATTTTCACTATATTTTTAATAATGGTCTGTTGTTAATTTAAATATATGAAATTTTTTTCATTTTTCCTAAACGTTTAAATATGCAAACATTAGCAGAGTATTCTTTGCATGTTCATAAATGGTTTTATTCCCTGTAAGTATGGTGTTGCTGCCGTTCAGCTTAATCTTTTTGCACCGTCATAGCTTCCCAATATATAATGTAATTATAAATGCAGAGTTCAATAAAAATATTTATCAATGCGTCTGTATAAAATAGCTTCTGAAGGTCGTAGTAAAGTTAAGCCACATATATGGGGATGTGTAATGGCAAATGTGAGAGACAAAGAATCACGTTTCCAGGAGTGAAGTAGCAGTAGCACAAAAATTTTGGATATATTTGAAACAGTCTCATCCTTTCTCTCTGTACTGTACATTTTTCTTCATTCTGAAAGCTGGTTTTAAAGCAAGCTTTCTTGGGTTTCTCTATAGGGCTTTTCAGATGGGCTTTGAGGAACACTTAAAACAATTTTCAAATTGACAGTAGTCTTCAAGTGACAAAGCAAGCAGCATATCACACATTTTTAATACTCATTGGTTTTACAGAGCATCTTCACCAGTACCCTGCAGAAAAGCTGGCCATACTGGAAATCTGCTTTGTTATCTCTGGCTCCCATGTTTGTTTGTTCTTTTTAGTTAGTATAGTCGCTTTTCTGTAAAGTCTAAGTCCTAGGTGAACTTGTTGCTGAACCTTCTTAATATACAGGACAATATTCCTACTTCCATTTTACCAGTGAGTTTCAGTCAATCAAATGTTTTAATCAAGGAAACCCATGTTAGCAGTGGAGCTGTATCACCAGAGTCTTTGTGACGCTTTATATGCAGCCTGTAGAAGTGACAAGGCATGAATCAGCCTGAAGACAACACTGAAAGATTTTCTTACTTTTGTCCCTTTTGACACACACACAAAAAATCTGTTTTGTTTTGGTTTTGGGTTTTTTGGGGTTTTTTTTACTCTTTCAAGAGAAGAAAGAATGAAAATTCTTAAATAACCTACCACCTGGTAGTTTGGTAGTGAAATCTGAATAAAGTGCATGCAGAAAAGACAAGCAAGTTACAAATGGTCTTCTAACACCTAACAGCACTGAATATTGAATTGGTATGAAGATTTTGCAAAAAGGGTGTTTTTCCTAAAGATTCCGCAGTTCGGCATGTAAGCCAAGGTTAGGAAGCTGTTGGTAACGGCACTGTGAGACGGCTGCTCAGAGGCACAGAGCTCTTGGTATTTGCAAGGTCAACACCAAACAGAAAACAGAAATAGAGACTATTGGTTTAGTTTCATTTCATCTCTACCCTTGTTTTTTACCTTCTCCAGATACGTGGACTCTGATTTTTGTGACAAAGCTCTTTATTTTGTCAACCATTTAATAGCAAATGGTAAAGAACTATTCTTTCTTTTTACTTTTCTCTCTTTTCTTTCTTCCATAAAATGGAAACAGAACAATTTTTAGCTTGCTTTTAGGGCAACTGATATTTTTTATTCTGGAGCCTTTTACATTAGGCCTTGGAACACACTTTGTGTCTGTATTGCTGATGTTACTTTTAACCTTTCTTTGTATAATTGTCTGTAGAGTTAGGTGTAGTTATGTACCAAGAAAATGTCTTCGTGTCATGACGGGCTTTACCCTAGAGCAGACAGTATCTCCAGGGTCCTCCCTTGGCTGTATATGCCCGCAGCTGTCAGCACACCAGCTGGGCTTTTCTGACTGCAGTCACTTTGGTGTTCGTGTTATTCTTTAAATCATAACATAATTCAGTTTATTTCACTATGTTTTCATATCTCATATTTTGGTCCCTTTTCTATCCCTGCCCATGTCCTTTTCAGTCTAGACAATGCTGTAGCTCTTAAAGCCGTCATCAGCCTTTTCTGTGGCTGCTAGCTCTTTTCTTTTTTCATTGATTCTCATATTACTTATTCATATTTTTAAATATGAATAGGTCAGCATCACTGTATTTTCAAAGAAATTTTTCTTCCCTTTTTGTGTGTAAAACGTCTTGTAAATTCCCATAGGTGTTGGGGCTTACATCAATAAAATAACTTGGTTAACATTGTCTGTGATCCAGGTTCTGCAAAGATTTATGCTAAGTGGAACTGTATGTGTGCAAAATGCTAAGCCTGTAACTAAGCCTTGCAGGATTTCACTTCAGATCTGGTTCTAAATATTTGCAGAAGTGAGTATTGAATTTGCCAGATACTACCTTTGAAGAAAAAATTGTAATATGATTTCTTCTCAAACACCTGAGCATAAGTGCTTTTACAAGTTTATGAAAACATATTGCTGAAAAATCAGAGGTCACCAGAAGTTTACACATGTTTAGTGTCCTATGAAATGTTCTGGGAAAGAAAGAAAAAAAGAAAAGTGTTTGGATTTTTCTGGTATTTAAAGTGTAGTTTGTGTTTTGCTTTATTACCCCCAAATAATATAATCAGCTTTGCAGTCCTCCTTAGCAGTCCTTCCTGTAGTTCCTTCTAGAGCAAAAGTAGTGCCATAGAGATACCAGGAAAATGTAATGTAATGTGATGTAAAGGATTTATTTGAAAAACTGTAAGGTAATCATTAACAGAGGAGTAAATTAGTTTTTAATCTATAGTGTAGAAGGATTTTTTGTGCTTTTCTGCTTGAAAATGCGTATGATTGTCTCCTTTGAGAGTACTTAAAAGCTGTGTGAAATTTCCATTCTTCTAGATGGGCACTGTAGATGTCACACTGTTGATGCAAATATAAATGCAAATTTAATAGGAATATTAACTTTTAATTTCATGCTAATGTATCCATCCTGTGGGTACTGTATTGTCTGAGGTGTTTCATAGTGTTTCAGAATTTAACTAACAGTGTTTGGTTTTATTTTAAATATCTTCAGAAAAAGGTGTTGTGCACTTTTGTTACACTATCAGCAAAATTGTTTAAGGAGTTAATTCTAATTAACCCTTTCAGCCACCAGATGTGTCTCTGCCATATGTTGTATTTGATGTCTGTGTGCCATGGTGATTTAATAGAAATGCAGTAAGTGTGGTATGAGAGTCCAGATTGCACGAATTTCCTTGTGTATATATGCTAATGTGCAAGATACTCAAATTATCTAAATATGTTAACTTATTGTAATATATTTTACAGCTTGTTGTTGCAACTTTTATGATTTAATTGGTAATCTTAATTTTGCAGTTTAAATAGGCACCTGATATAGTTTAAAACTGTGGGAAAATATTGTTCTAATGACCTGGCTTATTAAACATATAATCAGTTTTTTATTCCGTGCACCAATCCTTGAATGTTTGGAAGAGACTGTTTTCAAATATTTTGAGAAGACTTATTTTCTTACTTTGAAAAAAATCCTGTTCTTATTACAGCTGGTTTTAGAAGAAGCTTTCGTCTTAGCAGAAAAGATAAAAAAACAAACAAATCTATGTATGAGTGCAAGAAGAGTGATCAGTATGATACAGCAGATATCCCCACATACGAAGAAGTTGCAAAATATAGACGACAACCTAATGAGAAATACAGGCTTGTCGTTTTGGTTGGTAAGTTGTTTTCTTTATTTTTGATCTGGTAGAACAGAGGACTGCTGTTTAGCGCAATGCTTACCACAAAATCATTCTGAGGTTAAGGGATCACAAGAGGTCACCTGGTGCAGCCTCACACTCAACAGGATTAACACTGAATTCAGAGCAGGTTGCTGATGACAACAACTTTGGGAACCTGTCATCCAACCATGTCTTCTGTTGTCTTCCCACCACACATCTCAGTAAAGAGGTGGCCTCCATCTTCTCGATGAGTATCAGAAGGGTGCTGGTGGGTCGCCCTAAGCTGTCTGCTCTCCGAGCTAGACAAGACCAGTTCCCTCAGCCTCCCCTTGCAGGTCATGTGCTTCAGCTCCCGACCATCTTGGAGGCCCTCCACTGACTTTGCTCCAGTTTATCAACATCTGTCTTGTAGTGCAGGGCCCATCACGGACAGAGTATTCCTCACAGGGTCTAATGAGTGCTGAGTAAAGGGGAAGAATGATTTCACTCTGTGTACAGGCTAGGCTCTTGCTGATACAGCCCAGTCTTCTGTTAGCCTTCATTGCTGCCAGCGTGCACTGTGCTTGTGTCCGCCTGGACCCCCAGGTCATTTTCATCCAGGCTGCTCCACAGCCAGTCAGTCCCCAGCCTGTACTGCTGTGGGGCTTAGTCTGTCCCAGATGTAGAACTTTGTATTTGTCCTCATCAAATTTCACAAAGTTCTGCCAGCCCATGCCTGTAACATATCAAGGTCCCTCTGAATGGAAGCCCTTCCCTTGAGCAAGTCACTTGCGTCACGCAGTTTGGCATCTGCAAACTTGATGAGGGCCCATTCTGCGTCCTCCTCCAGGTTACTGGTGCAGATAGGAAACAGAGTGTGTCCCAGGGTCTACCCTGGACCCCCGAGGAACTCCACCTGTAATGAGTCACCCAGTAGAGTACAGACCGATAACCCCTACCCTTTGAACATGATCATCCATCCAGTTTTTCACCTACCTAGTAGTCCACCCATCTAGACAGGATGTCCCAAATTGCATATAAGGATGCTTTAGGAGATCGTGTTTAAAGCCTTGCTAAAACAAAGGGAGATGACATTAACATACAGCTGCCGTGGTTACTAGTCTGAACCTGGCAGTCAAGCTGTACTAAAACTCGTAAGAATTAGGTCAGTGTTCTGCTCTTAGAGATCAGTCGATGTATCTATGTGGAAAAAAAGAAGAGAAAAAGAACAGAATAAATACCTGTGGTCAGCCAAGACAGAATATATATGTGGAAAGCAATAAAACCATCTACTGTGTTAGAATAAGTAAATGGACAAGTAGAGAAAGGTGGATGAGAGGTGAACTTCTGTAGGTTGTGGACAGATGTAAACATAGCTGCAGAAGACTCAAAATGCCATTGTTAGTCAGCTTTCTGTTCCTCTGTAATCTGTCACTGCCATGGGTTCCGCAGAGCATTTATTGTCTAACCAAGAAGCATTGCTTCAGTCTCCTAAAAAAAAGAGAAAGTAGATGATCTTAAATTTTTCAAAGGTGACCACTAGAGTACCAATGACTAATGAGTAACCATTGCTACCAATGAGTAATGTCTCATTGCTTATTGTTTCTTTTGCAGTAGCACATAGGTTGATGCTTCATTAGTAAAGTTTCCTCTATTCTGAAGGCAGCAGAGCAGAGAAATATGACCCTCTATCAGGGACTGTTACGAACTGTGGAGTAGCTGTGTTTTTATATCACTCATATCCAAGGGAACATTAAATTTAGTTTTTAATAAACAGTTTTGTCACTCTCCAGCACTAAAATTCAGCCACCTACTAGTGTGATCACCGTGAGATTGTGGGCTATATACAACAAGTAATAACATGGTTGAGTTGATTTTACACTTACATCAACAGAGTGCAGTGCAAAAGTGTGATAAGTAGACTTTTTATAACAAATTGCATATGTCTGATCTAAGGAATACCCAGAGATTTCATTTGATTTTTTTGTTGTAATAAATCAAATGAAGAAAGTGTGCTTTTTTAGTAACAAAAGCAGTTCAGAAATTTATTGCAGACTTCAGTAATTCTAATGTTTTTCTCTGGATATTAAGAGCAGCTTAAGTCTGGCCAATACCATAAAAATGTCTTGGGCAAAAAGTGGAAAAGCTAGCAGAGCTAAGCAACACAGGTATAGTAGAAGCGAACTCTTTGAAAAAGCTTTTTGTGTGCAGGTAGCAGCGTTCAATATAATCCATCAAATATAATTTGGATATTGGTACCAGGAAACAAAGGGACAGATAATTAATTTATAGCTGTAATTGGTGGGGGCATTAAATGTCTGTTGTGTTTTGCTAGGCCTAAATATGTAATTTACTGGTGGAAGGTTTTTTAGGTTTGTCTTTTTTTTAGGGGGAGGGAGTTTGGCAACTTTGAAGTGGAAATTTCTTTTGACTTCATTTTAAATTAGTCTTGTCTAATTTACAGAACACAAATTGCAGACACAGTAATTTTTAGTGCCCTGTAGTGTGATATATGCTAGTCTTAGGTTCAGATAGATGCATTAGTTTGTCAAGACTTTACCTTCTCTGCAAAGGTAGATTCATGAATAAAGTCCTGCATATCCTTGGGGCTAAAATAACAGACTATCTGAAGCAGTAATGATACAGATGCTTCTGCTGTGCTTTTAGTTGTTATGAATCTTATGAGTCTGCTAAAAACAAAATTAGCCAATATCATGTCACCAGTCGTCTTCTTGTAGCTTACTGTTCCCAGGCTGCCAACAAATCCTGGAAATCTTCCTTCAAAAATATTGTCTGCATCCTAAGCATGATACCTTGCAGCCCTATTAGGCAAAGGCAGAGTATTTTAATATGAAACATGTTATTTAGACACTTGAATTTTAATTTATCTTAATGAAGAAAAAGTCCTGCTCACAAAGGCTTCTGCTTCAGTAACCGTGAGGGCCAGACTAGCACAGATTTTACTTCCTAAGCATGAGAATTAATATGCTGCGTACTATAACTTTACAGGGTGTAGTATCAGCAAAGTCAGAGCTTTCTGAAGGGGCAGTGCTAGGGTGAAGCAAGGTGAGTAGTACCAGACCATGAGCATGTCCCACACAGCTACATATGTGCAGCGTTATCACCACAGGCATGCAAAGCCTTTCAGATGCTGTGGTTGCTATGGCGATGCATCTGTCCTAAGTGGGGAAGGACCGGAGGTGTGTAACCAGGAAGGAGCAGTTGTTATTGGTGTGTGACACAACCAGAAAAGTCTCTCTGTCTCTGAATTGGGCTGTTGGTACCCCCCCACTGCGAAGAAAGGGAACCTGGGACTGGAAAAGTTCTCTCTTGTTAAAAATCCATCACTTTTGGTTTTATCGTGAAGAGCTCTGTGGAGGCCAGGTCTGCCTCAGAGCAGGGGAGGATGAAATGGAAGTGGCTCCTAGCTTCCCACATCTCCTGACATACCTTCAATGTGTGTTCTGTAGTGGCTTGTAGACAGTTGATAGATCTGCAGCAGCAGTGCAGGAAAATGGCCTCCCATGGCCATAGTACTTTAAGTAAACTATCTGGACAATGAAGAAAGAGACCTAGAACTGCTATCTTCATTAAATCTTCCTGGGTGAAGGCACGGGTAGGCCAGAATGGCTCGGTAACACATAGGATGTAACATATTGGCTAGCCTTGCCTGAGAGAATACCAGTATGAACTCGCTGATCCTGCTTCACTGAAGAGCAGATTTCAAAGCATATTCCCACTGTCAGTTATAATTTATTGTAACAAAAAAATGAGGTTCTGCTTTCGTACTGCATCTTGTTGTGCTACAGTTGGACATGCGTGTGCAGTCATTGCATTATAGTGATCAGTTGTACTTGAGAAGCAACAACTGAGCCACAGAACTTCTGTCAAGGGTCTTTGTGGTCCCAGCAGGGATGTTGTCATCCAACTCCCAAAATCTTTTCTGAAAGGCCACTTTTTTGTTGGTTTTTGCCTTTCAAATAAACTTTTAGGAGATCAGTATGTATCTGTGGGTGACGAATGTCTGGTTGGGTTAACCCTTCTGGGACCTGAACTTACATGAAACATTTTTTTCAGTTTTCTTCAGACATGTCTGAATGGTACAAAATTTAATGCAGGTTTTATTGATTGGTGGTTTAATTCTGCAAGTGACCCTCAGTAAAGTGAGGTAGGCACTACAGTCCATTTGTGTAGCATTCGACCATTACTTAACTTAACGTGACTCAACATGCAACAGTAAGCAAGGTAAATGTTCCTTTAAAAAAAATAAAATATCTCTAAATATGTCACAATAACTCTAAATATTGCTGCCTGGGGTGATTTTTAGTAAACCAAAACTATGTTACAGTCACAGATCCTACATGCCTGGCATTTTACTGTAAGAATCTGGATTCGCCTTTTCAGTCCTGATGCTCTGTTCTCTTCTTGAGTCAAAATCATGTTCAGATTCATAATTATTAGAAACCAGCATCTTTCTCTGTGGCATCAACATGAAAAGAATATTCAGAATAGAAGTGTACATTACACTCGGGAGATGTAGTGTAAAAATCAGCATAATGGCTGGCATTGCTAATTAGGAATCAGTCTTCAGCGTCCATATGCTGCAGTTATGAGAACTCTGTGAAGACTGAAAAAGAAGAATCTACACCTTTCAGCAGTTAAATTTAAAGATGATTTTTAAATGGTAATCTGGAAGGGAAGACAGAGTAGTAGGGAGGTTGTGGTCTGGAAACAGATTTGATCTAAGTTTCCAAAGCATCTGTCGCGGGAAGCAAAGCCTGGATTCTTTATATATAAATAGAGCTAACAGCATATTGTTGATTTGACAGCATGTAGACAGAGGAAATAATATTTGTGTAGATTTGATGGGAAAGATTTTTTTGCTTGAACATAATGTTTTAAATTTGAATACCACTTGTTTAATTCTACTTTGCTAGGATATATTGAGAATCTTGATGGCTTTTCCTATAAAAATCCGTATTTGCCTTAAATACCTCTACTTTTAAAAAAGGAAAAATGTTTTTTAAAAAAAATAAGAACAAAAGTAATGCCATTATTTACATGACACATTGCTCTCCTCTGCAGACATGCACCAGTAGAGGCTGCTGTACACCGTATTAAATAAACATTTATACATACTGATAGATTAATTTACAGGCAGGTCAGAGATGGAAGTTGAAATGTAGTTGTGTGTTTAACTTATATAAACATATAAAAATTATAAATTCAGAAATTCCAAGATTTTACAGAGACACCATAGTCTGGGGATAGTAGCAAAGCAGCAAGCCTTTGCTTTTTGTCATTCTGTGTTTCTAACTTCACACAGGGCGGGTAGTCATTTTTACGAATAGGCAGGTGAAGGTGCTGAAGCATCAATCTTTGCTTTTTGATACCACATTCTCACCAGTAGTTAGCCAATATGTCACTATTTCATTAAAATGTTTGTTAGGTTTTGTATTTCTGATGTCTAAAATGTCTCTGTTTAAAGAGCACTCCATGCATAAATGTACTGCTTTTACTAGAAGAGTCGGAATTTGCCTTAAAACCACGTGTGTTGTCCTTGCATTATTTGGGATATGGTTCCAGTGACTCAGTCTGCTCTGTGTGCTGCTGTTGACCTGGCTCTGCAGAACTGCAGCCCCTGCGCTGTCAGATATGCCTGAGCTGGCAGAGCTGCGCTCCCCCTGCACATCCCCGGTCACGGCCCCACCACCGAAGGGGCCGGGGGGCTGGAGCCCTGCCCAAAGGCTCCTGGGGCCAGCAGCGATGGCCCATGGAGCCTCTGAGATCTCGCAGACCTAAAGCACCATGGGCAAATGGCTCAGAGTTAAGGACAACCCAAAACCGAAGAGGAGTGGCTGCTCGGTAGCTTCTAGGACAGCAGGACTCAAATGGAGGTGGAGGAGATGGGTCAAAAAAATTCCATGCAGTCATTGTTTCTTCCTGCCATCCTCTTTCCAAGAGTGGTCTGGCTTTGGCAGCCACATGAAGAAGGAAACATTTGCTTTGGACCAGTTCAGGCAGCAGGCAGGAGACAAGCACAGTTTAAAAGAAAATAATAAACAAAGAAAGAAACCCAAACATCCCAAACGAGTTACGACCTGGGGCATGCCGCCCTTCGTGCGATGTCACCCTGGCTCAGTCAAAGGTGGACGGTGGTGGCTGCAGCCAGCCAGAGGCCAGGTGGCGTTCCCACCCGCAGCCAGGGCTGGATGGAGCACAGAGCTTCTGGGGCATGGGGACAACACGGAGCAGTGCTCCTCGGGGGTCTGCTGCTGGCGAGAGAGGGAGGAATGGGCCATGCTGAAACATGGGAGCAGAGGCTTTGCGGGGGCTTGGTGCATGCCAGCTGGGGTCCGGTCAGTGAGCTGGGGATCTTCTGGCAAAACGAGTAGCCAAACCAGTTTTTGTGCTGGAAAGCTGCAGGTCAGGGCATGGGGGTCTGTTGTAGCACCCAGGATGAAGATGGGTGCATACTGAGGGTAGCTGCTGCAGAAAAGGAAGTTAGCTTTGCTGTCAGCTTCTTCACTGATGTTTTCCTTGGTAATAGAGCACTACCAGCTACATCCCCTGAATTTTGTCAGCGCTGTATATTCTAGGAGAGGCTAGAAGCATGAGTGTTTCCAAATGACTGATTAAAGGCCAGTATATATTATAGCTATATGCTACATATTTTTATCTCGGAGGGTATGTACGCCTGAAGACAAGAGAGAACTGGCTGCTGGGAAACAGCACGTTTGTTTTCTTTCAGGTCCTGTAGGGGTTGGACTGAATGAACTTAAACGGAAATTGCTGATCAGTGACACCCAGCATTACGGGGTAACAGTGCCACGTAAGTAAAAATACACTTCTGTTCTGCTAATGCAATACTTGCATTGGTATTACCTTAAGGCACTTTCAAATTTGGGTCACTAAATGCATGCTTGGCATCCAAATTACGTTTCTAATTTTTAAAAGTGCTGCTGCAGTTGTATTTTAAATAGCATTGATAAAATTGATAGGATATTTTGGCTCAGAGGCACTGCAGTAGACTTTTAGTACAAGTTTTACATGATTGATGTCAGCAAGGTTTAGTAAATGAAACTCAGCTGAAGAACACCCTGGATTTGGCTGTAAAGCAGTAAAACGTACTCTGTTACCAATGCTTGCTTGCAGCTAAATGGCCTTTATGTATTAGAGAGGCTGGAAAATGAAGACTCACAATAAACGGTTTAATCCTGTTAATAAACGAATTAAATCTCTTTGATTAGCTTTAGAAAAGTTGATTGGGGGATTTTGTTCCCCTTTCTTGCTATCTGACCAGGTAGTGTGATTTTTATAACATTGTGCTATATTAACTTCTACAATACTTTATTGGGTTTTCTTTAATATGGAGAACTTCACAGTTTTAGACTTTCATTCCTTGGTTTGCTTTCTATTTGTACGTGTGCCTCCTATAGGGATCCTTCAAAACTACGGATCCGACACTCTGAATTTGGGAGACACTGTCACAGGTTTTTTGCAAGTACAGGTATTCCGGAATGTACACGTGAATGAATTATGCTAGGTAGAAAAATGAATACATTTGGGTTTGGCAAGTCATTTCATTTGCACATACTTGCTTCAGCTGGGTATTGAAAACAACAACAAAAAAAGCCAGATGTTCCCAAATATTTAACACACTGAAGCATGTGCAGTCATTTGCCCAAAAATATTTCTCTAAAAATTGCCAGTATTCATCAAGCTGCCTTCTTTCTTTTCTCTTCCAAATTTGTGGTTATAATTTAAAACAAACGTGTAAAGAAATCCCTCTTGCTGAAATTCAGTAAGTCAGGACTTGGAGCGAGAACTGGGGTTCTTGTTTTGGAAATGTTCCTCTTCATGTCAGCCTGAGACGACGGTGATATCAAATGGCATTTAAGGCTGCGTTGCTGCGGGCAGGTTGTGCATGTGCGTATGGGATGGAGACTACGTGGTGCTGCAACATGCAACTTGTATTAAATAAGACTTTTGAATCGGTTCAGTAACCATAAGTGGCAACTCCGCAAATAAGTTTCATTTATAAGCAAAACCTTTATACCTAGTACTTAAGGGAAAGTAAGAGTACAAATACTACAAGCCTACCGAAAGAAAAAGGAATTTGATTTTGATCACCAGAAGAAGAAAAGCACTAAAACATAAAATTCACACCCCATTTTTTATTATCGTGCTTCGCATACCATAGCTACAAGTGTTGTTAATGAACGTAACGTTTTATAAATCAGGTTGGTGAGCTTTGTTTCCCTTTACGGTCTTGTATGCTAATAAGTTTAACAAGTGGCGAGGCTTGGGTAATTGTTATGGACTGCTGCTCCTTTTATTATTCAGCTGTCCTCATTTTATTGGATTTTTCCACTAGTTAATAAAAATGATAATCTGATACTTGTCCAGTAGGGTTTTTTCCTGCTTTTCCTGCATGCTTTTAAAACTTGGTCCTGTCATGTGCTGGTGCGCTGCCTAGCAGATCCAGAGCAGCCGTCAGAAGTGCAGGAACCTCTACGCTTAGTATTGCACAAGGGTTGTGTGCTTTTCGGTGTTTCCTGAGCTGGTTTGCATTATATTGTTTTCTGCATCTTTCCCCTTTTTTTTTCTTTCTATTTAATGAAACTGCAGACACTACCCGTCCAAGGAGAAGCCAAGAAAGTGACGGCGTTGAATACATTTTCATTTCCAAGCACTTGTTTGAGACAGACGTACAGAATAACAAGTATGTTGAAGAGATTTTTAACTAGAACTGCAGTTAAAACAATGGCTTTATTATAAAATGGGGCTGGTTGTAATTTTAGGTAATAAGTCAAAGTGGATGTGAGTTGCAGTGATTTGAAGATATGTTAAAATTACATTTTGACACATAAGCAGTTCAAAGCAGCTGGCAAAAACACAGAGAAAAAAAGCAATATGTGCAAACACAACTATTTCTAAGTTTTCAAGTATTTCCAGTGCTTGAGCTCATCGAGAAGACACTGAAATTGTAGGTGTTCAGGATGGGGGAGCACTCTTTTAACAGGGCATCATCTGTCGTAGCAATAAATCTTTACAGCTCGGGGAGGGGGGCCGGGAAGTGCTGCAAACGTGCCTGAGTCAATGTTTGCGTAGTTCTGCTCGCTTGCAGGCCAGGCACTTCCTTGGCTTTTGGATTTAGAGATCTACAGTGAAGCCCCTGCCCGTAAACCCACCAGAAATTCAACTAAAATGAAGACAATGGTAGCATCGTGCTCTCCAGCAGCCTGTAAAATAGCGTAGCTTGAAATTCTGCCCCAGTGTTTCAGAGGGCAAAAGTGTATTAGACACAAAGCTGTGGGTTTTATTGAAACTTCAAACTGTGCTTTGCTTTTTTGGCAAACAGTGCTTGTACTTTTATAGCACATAACCAGTCGCCTTGGTTCCATTAGCACCATTGTCGCTCCTCCTCCTCTTCTGAGACAGAGAATTTGGATATTCTGTAGTGTGCAATGAAATTTCAGTAGTTTCTATTGTTTAGCTTATCCACTGTTTTATTGCATTGCATTAGTTCAGAAAAAGAGGTGATGGAAAACATTAGTGGGCTGTTGGACTGCAGTACTTTTTTCTCTTTAACTGTAATACAAGCAGGTGTTACTGATTTGAAAGTGGTAAAGTAGAAGATTTCTTAAAATTGACATGCTGAAGTACTTGACAGCATTTCCTTTATAAAACATGGTAAAACTCTCATGTAAAGTAAAATATTTTTGCTCCTGCATTAGATCTTATAACCCAAACTGATAAATTTTTTTTCTGGAGAAGATGGAAATGATTCCAGTTGTTTTCACCTTCTGCCACAGGTTTATCGAGTATGGCGAGTACAAGAACAACTACTATGGGACAAGTTTAGACTCTGTTCGATCCGTTCTAGCTAAAAACAAAGTTTGTTTGTTGGATGTGCAGCCCCATGTAAGTAAGCGTGGCTTTTGGACTCCTGTAGCTCCCCACACTGCATATCGGGATGCCAGGAAAAAATTGTTTCTAAAAAGGCGTGTTTTGTTCCACACTGAATGACTGTTGAGCGGGCTTGCTGGGTACTTTTATCATAGCAAGACTCTCCGAAAGCAAGAGAGGAAGGAAACTTTAATACATATTAGCAAGTATTCAGCTCGGTAATTAAGTGAATTGAAAACCTGCAGCATAATATCAAAGATTTAATTACAAAATGCTCCTATATTTTCATTCATCTTTCTGCTGGTTTGCGTGAGAGGTTCCCTTCTGAGGCCTCAGTTTCAGAGTGGCTTGGAGCTATCATCCAGTCCAGCAACCGTCCCTCACGTGTTTAACCAGAGCGTTCATGCAGAGGGTTTGCATGCAGGGTGGACATGAGTCAAGGAACGCACTAAATGTGATGTTGGCTGGATAATTCTTAAGGACATTCCTCTCTAAACCATTTGTTCTTACATTGACCTTGTCTTTCAACCCTGCTGAACAGCTCCGCTGGGAATTTTTATGCTGTTAATAACCACAGTGCTTCCAGGAGCTGGACTGGTTTTTTTAAACCCAGCCAAAGTATTTCTTCTCCAAGGGTGGCCAGCCTGTGCCTTCTGAACCCCAGCAGCTCGACAACAGTTCCCAGGGCATATTTGGACATGGGGTCGTGTCCTAGGAGCAGGGCAGGGGGGCTGCGCTGACAGCAGAGCGGCCAGGAAGGCCAGGAGAGGAGGGGAGCTGGGCAGGGATGCCGGGGGCTGACACTGCCAGGCTACTCTGTGCGACCGCTGCGTGTCCAGTGTGGCCGTTTTCCAGTGAAGCACTAAATTCTCCCGGGGATTCAGGCTTGTGAGCCACCCTGGGATCCCACTGTCCGTCATGGCATTCTCCTGTGGACCCTGGCAGTGTGAAAAGGGCAGAAAGCTGCCGGTCATCCCTGCTTCACTCTGAGCTGCGATCCGAATCATAGACCTATCTCTAACTCCCTACGTAGCACCACTGGACACGCTCAGGAGGAGTGAGCAGCATGGAGTTACGTGGTGGACACACAGCATTGGAGAGAAAAATCATGGATCTGTTGTGACCAAGTGTCGCAGGCACCTTTTCCCACAACTTTTCATGGGTACAGAAAGTGTTATTGCTGCTAAAATCTGTTGAACTTTCCCCGTGTCCCGAGCGCGCTGCTGCTCCCCGCTGCCAGCGGCACTGGTGTGCCCAGCCCAGCCTTTGCCTGACTGATGGGGCTTCCCAGCAGCCGTGTGGAAGCCAAGCGAAATGGTCACCCTTGGAGAAACAGCTTTCTTTCCATTCACATGAAAATTCTCCTTACATGAATCAATGCCAGTCAGCAGAGCGGGATGGCAGTGAATGAAAAATAGCCTTCTAGGAGTGCTTTATGGGTTTGTTTTGCTTAGCGGAGAGTTTCTTTTATTACAGTAAATTCTATTGTGCAGAATAAACTAATTAATTAAAATCTTTCCTCTTCCCAGACAGTGAAACACTTACGGACATACGAGTTTAAACCATTTGTTATATTTATAAAGCCTCCATCACTTGACCGTTTGAGAGAGACCAGAAAAAATGCCAAGATTATTTCAAGTAAAGATGATAAGGGAACCGCAAAACCCTTTACAGTGAGTACATTTAGACATGGTAAAACATGAGAACTTGTTAAGAGTTTTTTTGTGGTGGTTTACCTTGAAAATAAAGGTTATCACTGGATCTCATCCACGGTACCTGTCAGGGCTTGCACATACTATACACGTTGTTTCCCAGCCTCTCCTGCATCCTTGCTGTGATGTTTTCATTGTTTGATATGCTCATGGATATTTACATTTCCATGGTGTTCTGCTTGATTTTATGTCACCGAGGAACCCTCACAATGCAAGTGTATTTTTATGAGAAGTAACACTGTGGATTTCCTTTGAAAAATCTGCATGGGGGCTTAGATGTTTCTATTCAAGTATAAGAATGTCCTTGTTTTATCAAGTGTGCTACTGGGTCTACATTTAGATGAAAGCTCAAATATAAGGCATCAATTAAAAAAGTAAATGCTGCTTTAAAAAACTCATATTTGTTGATTAGAGAAACGGTTTTTTAAATGTTATAGGGAAGTGAATGCTCTAAGAAGGAAAGAGGAAGATCTAAGCAAGTAACAAATGCTGCTTTTTTTCAATAATTAGAAAAAAAGTTAGTCATCTTACCCAACAGTAACTTACTTACTTCCTTGAAATACAATGAAATCATATTTTAAGTGAAGCTAAAGCAAAGCCGGTCATGGTTAAACTTTTTTTACAGTGTGCATCGTTTTCCCTCATTCAGATATTATTTAGGATTTTTTAGATTTTGTTTTGAGCTGAATGATGGATATAATCACAGACAGTATCGGTCTCGGATATGCATTTGAAATAGTTTGGAAATAATGCACTATAAGAATGCTTTCTATTATATATAAAATATAAGAGGAGTTGATTGTTAAGAGTAATCTTCAGGACGTTGTGTAGTTAGGACAGGTTTAGTCTCTCAGAGTTATGTATTCAGTTAAATTCCGAAGATTTGTTCCCTCCCCAAACCTGAAGAGAAATTCCCTGAGCCAGGGCGAACCAGGCATAGGACGACAGTGCTGACCCACCTCTTAAAAGAATAAAGGCTGCACTGTAATATATCGCATGCTAATAGCCAGCTGAGAATTAAGTAACGAAACTTTAAACGTATCATCAAACAGCTAGAAAGACTTTCCACCGGTACTGCTAACAGCACATGTCTCTGTAATTACCGTGCAGCGACTAATTGTGTCACTGCGAGGGGAGAGATGAAAGAATTGCCTGTGGAGCAAAGTCTACTTGTAAGAATGCTCTCTGAGATCACCTGTAGTGGTAATTTGTGTAATTTTTTCAATTAAAAGTCCAGTTTCCATCTCCTGATGAGATGAGAAATAAGCAAGTAGCTTTGCATTACCACAGAAGGAGTTTGTGATGTTGCTAAGGACTGACTATGCCTTGCACTGATCTTACTAGGAAGAAGATTTTCAAGAAATGATCAAATCTGCCCACGTGATGGAGAGCCAATATGGCCACCTTTTCGATAAGGTGATCATCAATGATGACCTCACTACGGCTTACAGTGAGCTTAAAACAACCTTTGACAGGTTGGAGACTGAGACCTTCTGGGTTCCTGTCAGCTGGCTGCATTCATAACTTTGTAAACAGACAAAACATCTGCTACGATCTCAACATCTAAACGTGGGGCACGGTTGGGCATTCTGTGAGGGCCGTTTTCGTGGCAGGAGGGCTTTCTGACGCTCCCTGCGCAGCAGGTGTCCTCTTCATGCACTTGGAACTGGTCTTGTTTTCCTGTGTCTTCAATCCTCCCACCCACAAGTTTGGGGCAGAGCAGGCAGATTAACCCCAAGTTTTGCTGTGCTCCATAAAGTGAGCGAGCAGTAGTGTAACGAAACTGCCAGCCACCTCTGTCATCATCTGTGTATTTCCAAGGTAAGCTTTTTTAACATTTGCAGAAGATCCTAATGAATACTGGAGATCAGCACTTTGGTGGTTTTAAGCATAACTGCTCCCATAAAGAGCACATCAGCACCTGGAAGTCATTACCCTGTAAGTGCATGACAGAACTGAGACAGGCAAAAGCGACCAACATTTTTATGAGGAAAACATCGTAGTTTTAATTACGTATCAAGATAAGTGTTTTTACTTTTTGAGATGTGAGCCTTGTCTTATATGTACAGAGTGATTTTCGTATTCTTTGCACTTACGTAGTCGTGAAAAGAAAGATGTATTCAGTGGCTTAATTGTGAAATACTCTGCTGTGAGCATGCATGGATTGAAAATACTTTCACGCATGCTTTGTGGCACAACAAAGAAAACTCACGGGAATATTTATTTAAATCGGGAAAAATGTGAGTTACTACGTATGTAACTTCAAAGTCTTTGGGATTAATCTTCTGTAAAATCAGTGGTAAAGTGATATGAATAGCAACAAAGTAGAGAGTACCTTCTTTTTTTTCCTTTAAATTGATTTCAAACATTTTTGGCATCCTTTAGAACAGTTTTCCCATCAGAAATTGTCAAACAATTAGTTAGGAAACTTTGGAGATCTGGGAAGCAGTTGCAAGAGATTAATTCTTTTTATTGTTTAGTATGTAGTGACACTTTGTAGTATCAGTACCGGACATCTTGTCTCCACTCGAAAAGAAGTTAATGCTGTAGACTTCACTGTAAAAAGTATCCTTGTCACTGGTCAGACACAGCTGGAAACCTCATTTTAAAATTTGATGTGGCAATGTCAGCAAATCTATATATTAGAAGATGTATTTTTAATATAGATAATTTGGTATTTCTCTTTATTTACTACTGATGTGCAGGAAATGAGTGCATCTGTAAAGACCAAGTAGTGCCTGTGCGTTGTGTTGTGAATACGTCCTGTAAGTACGGAATGTGTATAGGAACTGGCTGACTTCAGATCATCGCATCTGTGGCATTCACACAGGAAACCGTTAGTTCATGTTAATCTGTAAAGAGAATATAGCTGTCTTGTTTAAAGAAAAAAGAATTTAGTGAAACTTTATATATTTATGAAGGGGTTGAAAAGGGATGTTAAGTTTTTAAATTTCTTGTCAATGTGATCATTTACTAAGGTAAGTCTGTAATTTGAAACACTGTCTCTGTAAATGGAGCTCAACATTCCATGTAAATATTTTATTTCAGTTCATACGCTGATAAAGCCATCAGATTTTGAAGTTTTATTCTAAATGCGTATTTAATGTGTGGGTCATTGCATCTGGCTTAGAGTCGTATAAAATAAATGAAATGCAAGGAACAACGGCAAAATCCCTAGGAGTCTGGAAATGTTTATGCAAGAATTACAGATGTACGGAATCCCAGTACAGATCCACGCTCTGCCTGAACAGCTATAATGTGACTGTTGTCAAATTTCACCATCTTCCTGGTGGACTTCAACTTTTCTGTAACATAAATAGAAATTTGTTGATTAAATTAATTGCATGGAGATTATGTGAGTTCAGAAAATGTTTTCTATATTTTTTGTTGGTTACTGAAAATCAGACTTTTTCAGGGGATCTGGAATTCTGCGGGTCTGTCTGCCTTTGCCTGTGAGACGCCGAGTGCCCTCGCCATCTCTTGCCACCAACCCAAACTGAGCGGGCACGCGGCATCTCTCAGCATCTAGCCGTTTCCACTATGAGGAATGCTCTTAGCACTGCTTCTAACCTGGGCTGTCTCAGGCCATTAGTGTACAGTAACACTCGTGTCAGGGACCTGCTTTTCTCTTTAAGAAATAGATGCTAGAATAATCTGCAAACTCCCTGTCAGAAGCAGTTCTGGCTGTCCTGCAGGCTGTTTTTCTTCTCCTTTGGAAATTACATTAATTCCCGTTCCTGGGCCGGTGTGGTCTCGGAGGCCCTTCTGCTGCAGGGTTGCTGTGCTGGGCAGCAGTAGGCAGCACGGAGCCCCGTGCCTGCACAGCGAGACCGACCCTCTGGGCCTCACCGCAGCCCTGGCCCCAGTCCCCTGGGTGGGTGGGTGGCTGCCTGCCGCGGCCCCCAGCCAGGAGCTAATTCCTGACCTGGAACACCTGCAGAAGAAGGGGAACCACAAAAACATGAATCCAACCGACAGAGTAAAATAGGCACAGGAGTGAGAAATAGTTTTAATTACATGTTTAGATTGCTCTTGAAAACCAACATCATTGCTGTGTTTGCTTAAAAAAAAAAAAAATACGGAAGCCACTGGCATCCATGAGGCAGGCAGAGATGACAGTAGGTGAAGGCAGAAAAGCTGCCTCAGCCCAACAGTTTTGACAGGACGGGAGCCTGCGTATGGTGACGGATGCTGAGCCCCTGTGCTGAACTGTTCTGGGACGCCATGGAGCGGGGCAGGATTGTTCCTTTGACTCCTGAGAATTTGGGAACAAAGACGACTAAAGATGTTTCCAATATTCCACATATTCAGGTTGTGCTGTGTGGGTTTTTAGAGAGCCGTATGTTTTGACAGTCAAGTCCAGATGTTTCTGTTGTGTTTTAGCTGTTTGCCATAGTCAAACAAATGGTCGTATTTTTTCATATTGTACCAAGCTCTATACTTGAATTTGCCATCAGGTCCTTTGTTTGATATCTTACCCGAAATCTGACCTTACCTTCTTATGCAAAACAATAAATTATTGATATATCACTCCAGGTGTGTTTTTCTTTATTGTAAATTGCACCATAGCATGTAGGCTTAATGACTGTAAAAGGTAAAATGCCTAGGCAGTAAGTTATTTCATAGGTCTCTCTATTAATGCTCCAGTTATCTTGAAATGAAAAAATAAAGCAACCTAGAACGAGGACTAAAACTCCTAATTTTTAATTTTTTCTGCCAAATTCTCCTTCAAAATAGATGTTTACCCTTTCCCACAGCCCACCCCAAAATAAACCGTTTTCCCTCTGAGAGGGAAAGCTTAAGTCGGTGGGTCAGACTGCGACAGCAGCTCGCCTGGGCTTGCGAAGTGCCTGGAGCGTTACCCGAGTTACCGACTCGGAGTGCTTCATCGGTCACGGCTGCTCCACGGCTGCTCACAAGTCCCGTGGGAGGTTGCGTTCAGCTGTAGGACTCGGAGAAGGTAATGCTTAACCTAAGTTACTGTTTGCATTGTGTTATGTCTTTTCCAGAAAAAAAGCTTAACACGTACCAGGATTAGTGAGAAGACTTCTGAGCCCCTTCTGGTTTGCTTCAGTGCAGGATTCTGCATTTTCCACGTGTACTGAGCTTCGGGTTTCTACTGTGCGTGGAGAATTTTTTCCTCAGTAAAGCTCGTATTTGGTTTGTGTGAGATTGTTTCAAAGGATGAATAGTTTCTTCAGAGATTTACAGTTAAAGTTATAATCTGAGTTGATTTTTGCTGCTGCAGTATCTACAGTCATTTCCACACATGATGAAGAGTTTTCTGTGTATCAGTGCTTAAAATCATTTGTACTTGCTGTCTGCCCAAGATCCTTTTGCTCTCGAAGTCATTAAGTACTTACCCTGTATTACCGTGATCGATGTAGGATAGCAAGCATTCAACGGGAAAATGTCGGAACACAAAGTTGAAGGAGCACAGTGGGTGTATTTGTTGTTCAAGAATTCTGGTGCTAGATGATGGTTAAAGGTTTCAGCAGAAACATACACAAAAACATTTGGAAACAGTTAAAGTCTGGTCTTAAATTTTGTCTTAAGTTAAATGACAGTACAAATGAGAGAATTTGGAGTTCTAGACAGCTGGAGACTTTTTTCCCTCTTGGTATCCATGTCTGAAATACAAGTTGGGTAGTTGGAAGACTCTATGGAATGGTTTTACATCTCTATAATAAAACACTGTGGTATTTTGTGTAGCTGACATCCAGCACTTTAACAAAGAGGGTAAATTCTTCTGATTATTGAGACTTTGTTTAGCTTCTGTTTTAGTCGTACACGTAGGTCTGTTTAAACAAATTTTTAAAGACTTTGTGGCGCAAAGCTGCCAGCTACACATTTCAATATATGAATGGAGAAAAGTACCATCAGGACTGCCAAAAGGGTTCAAATGGCACAAACAGTGTTTGAAAACTTCTTGATAAGATATAAATAGAGAAAATGAGGTCACGATTTCTTTTGTATCTGTTTATTCTTTTCAGTAGTCATCTGAATATTCATGACTTGAATATGCTGAAAAGCCCGAAGGTGTACTATGATTTTCAAGAGAAATTTGGATTTATGTTTTAACAAGATGTTACAAGCTTTCTATAGGATCATACACAGGCTCGTGGAAACTTTGTTTTAAGGAATTCGGTACACGTTTTAAAGACAGAGGTCTGCGAGTATGGCGGAGAGAGACTGAGAATGTTACAAATGTGAGTTCTACCCTGGAAATGCATCTTTGCTTTTGTGAGTCTCTGAACAAGGAGGATCGCACATGGGCTGCGAATGTGCTGTGGTTTCTGTTCCCTCCCTGGTAAATATAAATACGTGCCAGTAAATCTTTATTGGTAGCAAAGCCAAAATTGCTGGAATGATGGAGAGTTGAAACGCAGTGCCCAGAAGGAGTAGTCCGGATCCTGGGGATGTTGGCAAAGCTGTTGCTTTGCTTTGCTTCTGATTGTGCTAACTTTTACAGTACAGAGATCACAGCTCTAGCACAAACCTCGCAAACAGTGTTTAGCCGCTGGCAGTTTCATTCTGTTTTCCCTCTCGGCCCTTGTACAGCTTCAGTTCAGCAATCTTGGTCGTACAAGGGGGGAAAAAGGATAACTGACGCGTCTTGAAGAACAGACAGCAATCATTCGATACAAGGAGATTTTTTACCTCTTTCCCAATGGACACGAGAGGTGGTGTTGTTTTGGAAACAAAGCTGTGAGGAGCCAGTGTTTGAGCCAGATGGGGACGCAAATGAACAGCAGTTTGTCCCGTGAAAATCCAGCAGCTCTGAGAGGCCCCTGCGGCCTGTTTGATGCATGAGAGCAGCACGTGGTGAAAAAGGCCGGGGCAGTTTGAAGTTTTATGCAGCCAGTGTTGGCTTCAGGGCTTCTTGTTGGAGAAAAAGGCAACTGGGGGCCATTCTGCTTCTTTTCTGTGTGACCTCTGGACATTTCGGGGGGGGGGTGCTCTTTCCTAGATACACATTGCGGGCTTATTCTTAAGAAATGACGGTTCCCTGCAATGGGGCTAGGCTTCAAGTGGGGGGACCAGCACCACGTGTCATGATCAAGGCACATGTTTATGATGTGGAAGTTGCACAGATGGAAGCATGGATTGAAACCACTCCATAGAGCAGGCAGGCCCTCTCATATTTTACTCTCTCTGAGACCTTTGCATAGCACGTAAGGGTTATGCGTCCCTATTAAACCTACTTTGATGCAGCTTCTGGAGCCCTACTCCCAAATACAGATGGGCCTGTGTTAGGCACTATGTGCACATGGAACAACAATGTAGTCCCAGGTTCAGAGAAGCTCACTAAAAAAGTCAGAGAGACGGCGGAGCAGCGCAGACCATCAAGATGGTGCAAAGAGATTCAGTGAGCGCAAATCTTCCTACCAAGGTTTGGTATAACGGGGCAGTCACATCTGGGACTGGGCATCTCGCAGGAGGACCAGGGAGCTGGGGGCCAGGCAGCACTGCAGGTTAGCAAAATGTTGGTCCCAGCAGCCGTGAGGCCAGCGTGACTGGGGAGAGAATTCGGCTGCTGTGTGTACGAGCTGTGCTCTGCCTCCCTCCCGCAGAGCCACAGCAGCAGCTCTTGGCCCGTTTCACTGACTGGTGCGGATGGAGGCAGAATGTTTGAAGTCCCATTTGCAGTCCTGGCTACTGCTGACCATAAGGCACAAAGGGGATCTTTCTGTTTGTTTGGGTTTTCTGTTGTTGTTGAAGCGTGGCCTGGAAGCTTTGTTATTATTGGTGCTATCTGGATAGTATGAAAGAGCTGCCTCAGTTATTGGCCCTGCTGGGGTATTATTCCAGATGTTTTTCTTTACACAGCTGTTAAGCAGGAAGTAGAACCAAAACCAAAGATTGATTTGAACCATTGTTTTGTCAAAAACCAGAACTGAACCTGAATTATTGTCTTCCTTTGACTTCATTGAATTCAGATCATCACTGGCCACAGCTGGATCCAGCCCCAGCTCAACCCAAACTGAAAAAAGCAGACTCTGACCACACTCTTGAGCAGGGGAGACTTTGAAGGCCAAGAGTCTGCTGCTTCTAACGAGTGCAGCTGATGTTACCTTTATGCCAACAGCAACTTTGTTTTATTGCACGTGTGCATATGTATACATGTTTATGTATTTATCAAGTGCTGTAGTGTATACCAATTTATTTTAATGAAAAAAGCAGGCTTACAAAAACACCGTTGGAAGATTAATGACAGTTCAAAGAAAGAAGTCTACTGACACAATACCAAAGTTTTAGCAAATAGATCCGTAGTGTTACTCTGGCAGGACTCTCACACATCTCAGGAAGCTTAGAATTTTACATTTCAAATATACTGGTTTGCCCTGTTTTGTGAAAGTCAAAAGAGCTTGATTGAAGGCAGACTAAGAACTTGTTCACTACAAACCTAGTTAAACATGAAATCTTCCTGGGATTAGCTTAATTGTTCCCTAAATGAAAAGGCTGCTTGGTACACAGACTGTAATTCTATGCTTGCCAGATAAAGAAATGTGAACCTGGCGGGAGACACGGGACTTTGTCTGAGTAGGAGTATCACTGGGCCGACTGCCTTGCCTTCTATGTGATACCGTGGTGTAAAACACCACTCCACTGGTTTCATTTTACAGCAAATAGTCTCTGTGGTGGCATCCTGTGGGAACTGAAGTATCAAGTTCTATTTTCCCTTCAAAAGCCCAGCGACATACGTACCCCCCCTTCTGAAAGTCCGCTCTCCGTGAGTGTCAGCCGGGTGCATGGGCTGGGGGGATGCTGGGGCACGGCCAGGGAGCTACGGGCCTAGTCCAAGTGAAGCAGGAGGAGCCACCCTCTGCCGTGGCAGAGGCTGCCACAGATAACACCGCGGTGCTTGAAATGGGGGATGCTATTGGTGATAAGGTTATACAGTAACTTAGTAAAAGAGGAAAATATTATTCCTTTTTTAA
>Ga0065711_1029610_pt1 | contig 35504 bp, 28 predicted proteins | sample Hoacrofraction12_FD_59098 | JGI IMG/M metagenome (GOLD analysis project Ga0065711, IMG submission 59098) | Hoatzin crop microbial communities from Cojedes, Venezuela - Epithelial fraction 12 v2 (version 2) | ecosystem: Host-associated > Birds > Digestive system > Esophagus > Crop | place... | reverse complement strand
AAAAAAAAAAAAAAAAAAAAAAAAAAAGCACTATTCTTGTTTCTGTCTAGGAGATAAGCAGCAGCAAGAAGATGCATTGGCACAGAGCACAGCCAGTCACAGCACCATCTTCCTTTTTGACTTCAACTCCTATCCACTGAAGGAAGCTTTCCCAAAGGAACCAGATTTGCCTCTCAGATCCTTGCAGAACCTGCCATTGGTTGAGAGATGTAGCATTTTCTTACGTGATAGGTAAGGTTCTCCTTCTGCCGCATAGGTAAGTGCACCCGCATTATTGTAAGCTGTGGTGTTGCTTGGGTCTATACAAGGTCTCACCCTGAGGCTTCTGGGTTCTTCTGTGTGCTGTGACAGATTTATGTCTCGGTAAGGTTGATGTTCACGTAGGTGGATCCCTGACAGCCACCCAGAACCCTTCCTCCTCTCCCTTTTGTCCTTCCTAGAACAACAGCTGTAAGTCAAGATGCCTGGGGCAGTCTTGTCATCCCAGGCAGAGAAGGTGAGCTAGTTCTAATGTGCTTTTGTGCAACACAGGTTGTGCAAGCTTGTCAGGGAATATGATCCTCACTTCAGTGTCTGTGTTTTCCTTTTGACCCCATAGCCAGACAGAACTCGGATCTCTTGACACCTTGCTCCTCCCCTCTAATCCTAGGGTCATTTGATGTTTAAGCAGATTTGTGTTGGAGGTTTCTCATAGAATCATAGAATCGTTAAAGTTGGAAAAGACCTCTAAGATCATCAAGTCCAACCGTCACCCCACCACCACCATGCCTGCTAAACCATGTCCAGAAGTGCCACGTCTACACGTTTTTTGAACACCTCCAGAGATGGTGACTCCATCACTTCCCTGGGCAGTGCTTGACCACTCTTTCAGTAAAGATTTTTTTCCTAATATCCGATCTAAACCTCCCCTGATGCGACTTGAGGCTATTTCCTCTTGTCCTATCGCTAGTTACTTGGGAGAAGAGACCAACACCCACCTCACTACAGTCCTCCTTTCACGTAGTTGTAGAGAGCGATAAGGTCTCCCCTCAGCCTCCTCTTCTCCAGACTAAACAGCCCCAGTTCCCTCAGCCGCTCCTCATCAGACTTGTTCTCCAGATCCCTCACCAGCCTCGCTGCCCTTCTCTGGACACGCTGCAGCACCTCAATGTCCTTCTTGTAGTGAGGGGCTCAAAACTGAACACAGCACTCGAGGTGTGGCCTCACCAGTGCCGAGTACAGGGACACGATTACTTCCCTAATCTTGTAGGCCACGCTATTACTAATACAAGCCAGGATGCCGTTGGCCTTCTTGGCCACCTGGGCACACTGCTGGCTTATGTTCAGCCACATTTGCTTTGAGAAGGTCCCCAGCACCCTCAGGCCGAGGTTGCAGTCAGAGCTTAGCTGATGCATTGAGTTCCTGCTGTCACTAGATGGCAATGTGACATCTCTTATTGGGTGACATTGTCCTTTAATTACTTCTTTTGGGAACCTGGCTCTAGACTGTGTCAATTATATTGTTTGTTCTTTTCACTATGCCTTAATTCTCCAATTTGAAATGGAATAGGTGGGTGCAGGTATGACCTTACAGCACATATTACCTGGTAGCCTTCCCTAATTCCTTGTCTCCAGGGTGAATCCTGTGGTGTTGTCAGGCTAGTTAAGAGCAGAAAAGTTCATCCTATGCTATCAGCCACCAGTTCTGTCCCTCCTGCTCATAAAGCTCTAGAAGAGACTCTTGTCTGCCTTACACCAGAAAAATCGGGAAGCATCACCTCTAGGGGTATCTTTCTCCCTGGGTACTGAGAGCTGAAGCCAGAGGAGAGCAAGCATAACTGCAGTGAGACCTGCGTCTACAGAGGCTAACAGGCAAAGAGAAATATGGAGGTCATTGCTGTCAAGAGCAGTAAACTTGGGTGCTGAGTGGCATGAGGGAATCACTGAGATTTTTTGGACACAAGAAGTCTGAACTGCTTAATTTGTGGTGAGCCCCAGGGAGCCTTGGGGGGACAAGGCTGAGGTTGTCTGAGCACCAGGGGAATGGCAGGGACTGTTTTAACCACCCTTTTCTCCCCTTGTTAGGCAGCAGAGCCTGCTGGGACTCAGGGAGGAGTTGCCCGAGTACTGGAGTCGGCTGCAGGCACAAGCAGCTGCCATGGACAAGGAGAGACAGAAAGTGAAGGGACAGAAGAAGCCGTAGTCAGCCTTGCATCCTGAAGGCCAGGCTCTGCTCTATCACAATCCTGCAGACCTGTGATCCAGCACTGATATTTTGCCAGCGACTCTATTCACTTCCAGCCTGCTGCTTTCTAGCCTGGGGCAATTTGCCATCCGAAATAGCTGCTTGCCCGCCTCTGCTGAGCCCCAAGGATCTGCGCCCTGCCTCTCCCCTTACTTAACCCTCAACCTGTTCCAGCAGGGCTCAGCCCCTCCTCATCAGAGATAAACGCTGCTGATGGAAGAATCTCGAGGTAGGAAAGGCCTCTCACTGAGCTGACAGGCCCAGCATCCGTGTGGTTCAGCTAAAGATTTGTGCTGGATGTCCGAGTCCTCCCGGAGACCTGGAGCATTAGAGCAATATGGTATGTTACAATGTCCCTCCTTAATAAAGCCTTTTCTCCAGTAAATGTCTCTTATTCTTCACAGGACTGGCATCTTACCAGACTCTGATGTTCTGTCCTTCTGTTGCTGGGGCTCACTGATGTGTCTCGTCTTCTGCTCTGACCCAGATAGTCAGGCAGCAGCATCCTTGTGCTTAGCGAGAGACCTGGTCTTTTCAGACCAGGCAGCAAAGCAGCCATGAAAGTGGCATCCTCCAGAGCACAGCAGGGCCAAGCAGCAGTGACCCTGCAGAGTGTGTGAGGCCTGCACTAGGCTGTTCCCCAGTCTAGCTGTTTCTTTTGACTTCAAATCAGGCAGCTTTGGGACAAGACTGCTTAGGGACTGCAGCCTGGAAATGTGCAGACAAGCTCTCTAGGTTAAGGTCAGGCTAGAACTGAGCCAAGAACTGATGTCATTGAGGAGCAGGACAGAGCTGGGGTGTTTCGAGAAATCGGGGCTGCGTTGAGACAAAGACAGTCCAGGAGCATGGCCAGCACGTTGGTCAGAGGCCATAAAAAGCTGAAGCATCCCTCCTACAAGCAATACGGGACAAAGAACTAGCAGGGGCAATGCAAGGCCAAGCATCCACGTATTTATTTCTTTCTCCAGAAGTGTATTAAGTTAGTAGCCGGCCTTGTATAGTTGACAGACAGGGTAAAAAACTGTGCAGGCTCCCCAGTCAGTCTTTCACTGGTCAGTATTTTCAGGCCTGAGTCCCATGGGAGACTGGCAGCATCTAGGTGTTAGCTGCAGAGTTTACTTGCTCAGTCGGGGGCTGACAGCACAACTACATTTTGCACTGGGCATCTTTGTTGCTCTTCAGGCAGTCAGGGGCCCTCGGGAACTTGAGGGGCTTTAGGTGAGGTGAACCAAACTATCCGTTTTTGAGCATAGCAAACATATGCTTTCTTGAGCATAAAATCCACAAGAAAGCCTGAGTCTTTTTACAACTGATCCTGCTTCCAGAATGACTGCCTAATCCACAAAGAATCTGACAAATCTGCCAGCAACCACTCCGATCAGTGTGCATGGGTGAGCTGTAATTTTTCCAGATCTCCCTCTCATGACTCCCCCAAGGTTCAGCAAAGCATCAATGCAGGGTGCCAGGGGTTCAGCACAGACTGAGCTATGTAGGCACTCCCATGCCAAGGTCCCATTTCACTTTTTCATAGCAAGTTGTCTTGTTTTGGATTGAGTTTTGACGAGAGGTCTCAGCTCATCCTCTGGAAATAAAGTCAGACAGTCTTTTGTGGAGGTAGGGAAGGGGAGAAGCATTCCACTTGTTTCACAGTTTCAGATGCCTGGTTTTGCTGTGGAGAAGGACAAGCTATTTGAATTAAACCTTCCTATTTGCTACCTTTGTGAAGGGCTTTGGAGGCCATAGTAAAGCCTTTTGTGCTGTCATTTTCCATCTGCCACAGATTACAGCTTCACAGCTCATCTGATCGTTGTGGATATTGATACTGGGTTATGTCAGCACTTGCCATCTGCTTCAGTGCAAAGTCAAGCGGGTTAGCTCAAGCCACCTTCAATGCCTTTTCAGACTTAGCCACCTGGTTCTGTCTGCACTGAAGTGAACAAGGAACAATCCTTCATCCTTTCTTCTGTTCTTGCTGTGGTGGCAGTAACAACTGAATTATTTTGTTTCTGTGGTACTTTAAGAAACAATGGCCCTTCTGCCACAACTGGGCACAGGGGATTACTCAGGGCAGGAATTCCTGTTCCTACATTGTTTCCCATGCTGCAGAGAGCCAGAACAACTAGTACGTGGCCCCTCAAACAGCACTGGCTCTAGTTCTTGCTATTTGTGCAAATGTAAAGGGCTTGGGGATCTGTGCCCTTAATCCTACTGCATCTGCTTTCCATCCAGAAGAGGAGCAGGGCTTGCCTAGCATCAGAAGAAGAGGCAGAACAGGATCTGCTAAACAGTTAGATGTACTGTGCATCCACCAGTTTGTGTGTATTCATCTCAAGATGTGCTTGTTTGTTTGCAGTTTGAATTTGCTCTAAAACCCTAATCATGTGCTTGGCCAAGATAACCAGGAGCTGGCAGGCTCCACAGAGAAAGGAAAACAACAAGCAGCTGCAGGAGGCTGATGAAGAGCCTTTGTTTTTACTCATGACTTCAGCAGGGGACCATTTGTTTCCTGCTTCTTCGAAGTGATACAGAAAAATTGGTATGATCAGTGTGTTGACATGTGCGTCTGTGATGGAGCTGTGTGCTGAGCTCCACAGCACGCTCTGGAGAGGACCAGAGGCGCCCGATTTCTTCTTCCGAAGATGACACCCTTGCCAGCTATTCTTCCATTCCTGGACACTCAGTGAGCCCCAGGCAGCTGTAGGTCTGAAACAAGTTGAGCTATTCTGCTGCTGGAAACTACGGAAGGGCCTTGAGAAGTATCATAAATATCACCATCAAAAGATGAAACTCTAAGAGTTCTGTCTGGGCCAACTCCTAGCTCAGTGCCAAGTTCAACGAACTCAGACGTGCTGCCTGGGTATAACAGGAGCAATTTGGCTCTGTATTTTTAAAAAAGGTAAAATAAAGCTGAAAAATCGGTTGGTGGATTGAAGAGGCTTGTGAGGGGGAGGAAGAGGAGCCCAGGCCCACAGAGAGGCGCTCGAGGAGCATCGTTCCCGCAGAGCTGGGCTCCTGCCCAGCCAGGCAGAGGTGGTTTCTGTGGGAGAGGAGGCTGTTCTCTAATCTCCCTAAATTATCTGCTGTTCTCTGCAAGAAGCCAAATGTCATCTTGCTCCTTTGCATACTTGCTTGTGCTGTGGAAGCAGGAGAAATCAGAGGCTGATCTGATAAGATTCCCCCACTCCTGAGGGCCAGCAAAGGTTTGGGCTGTTTGGGTAAGCCATGTTTGTGCTGGTGGAAGGAGCATGATCCTCAGAAGAGCTGAAGTGTTGTGTGCTCCAGGAGCTGCACTCCTTGCATTCGTGTTGCTAGCCTGAATGCAACAACCCACGCATCCCGTAGTACCATGTACCACGTACAACCTGAAGCCATCCTAAGGAGGAATCTGCAAAGACCTCTCTGTGCTATCCAGGCGAGTAATGTTCCTGCAAGACACTGTGCCTAGGACAGGGCAGTCCCAGCAAGTGCTTGCTCCGTTTGCTCTGCAAGTAGGAGCACCTTGGGTGTAGGGGCATCACAAGGCCAAGCTTCCTCCCCTGCTCTACAAGTTTGGCTGTAGATATAGGTGAACCAGGTACCGCATTCCATTCCTAACTGCTCAGATAGCTCTCGTTGTCCAAACTAGTGTCGCCTCATTACCTCTAATGCCAGTTCCCTGTACCAGAGTGCAGCTTCTCGTCTCCCTTGGAGTCCAGGCTATGGCTGTTCAGCCAGACTACGCACATTAACTCTTTCAAAATCCCTAATGCATTGCGCCAGACATCTCAGTCTGTTTTAATTTTGGGTTTCTGCAAACCCCTTCCAGTTTGTTCCTGTTTCTGTTCCAGTTTGTTGTTGTCCAGTGTTTCTGGTACGGCTCTGTCCAGGGCCTGGTACAATGTGTGGTCACTCAGAGGGTGGGGGAGCCATGTTCAGCTGCCCTTCACACCTGATGTTGCAAGGCATGAGAAATGAGAAATAGAATGAGAAATGAGCTGTGTTTTCGAGGCCAAAATACAGGAGGCAGTTGGCTAGGTGTAGCTGAGGGTGCCAGAAAGATAAGAGATCTGCATGATGACTAGGGTGATGCTGTGTTTTGGCTATTGCCCCATGGATTTACAGGCAGGCGACACAGCTGAAGATGTACAGGGCTCGTGCCAGGAAGAACTCACACCCTACGCAAGCCAAGTGCCGGGGCTGGGGTGTACCGCGGCAGACTGGCCGTGCAGCAGGGGAGGATCTGCCGTCGCAAGACCCAGGCTTCGTGTGGCACACCTCTGTGCAGTGCCACGTGTGGGCTCGCCCCGGGAAAGTCCATGCTTGAAGAGGAGGGGAAGGCCAATGACTCACGTCACTGCAGGGCTGCTGATGAGGCGGGAGGGAGATGTACAGTAGCTGAATGGCAAATTGGCCTGGGCTGCCAAGTGTGAAACACTTTGCCTCCAGCACGCCAACAGCTTGCTTTGTTAGAAACTTTGCATGTCAGCCTGCTCGAGCAAAAGGCAGCTCTTCTGCACGTGAAGGGCTGGAGAGAGGGAATAGGTGTGCGTTGTGAGGGGGTGTGCACAGGAGAGGGAGAGCTCGAGGGGAAAAAAAACAAGTCCCGCACTGAGCTGTGAGGAAGAAACACTAATTAGGCAAGGAAGAGGAACCTGCCAGGTTGCAATCCTGACCTAACAACCAATTATAGGATAATATAGCACAGTAATGCAAGGTAAACACTACATTTCTGAAGTAATTCCTTTTTGAAACACAGTGATCATTTGAAAACATCTGGTATTCTAATTTTAAACTGCCCATCATAGATGCCAGCACAGCCCGTGGTAAATTGTCCCAGTTGTTAGCTACGTGTGTTGTCTGAATTTGCACCCTGTTTCTAATTTGAATAGGTCATGTTCCAGCTTCCAGTCACTGGACCTTCCTGGATCTCTGGGAGATGGAAGAGCCCAAGAGCAAAAGGTGTGGCTCGTGTGGAGGGACTTACAAGCCGTGTGTGTGTGTAAAGCAGATACAGGGAGACTAAACAGTTCTCAGTGTCCATGGTGGAGCAAGGTAGTGGGTTCAGGTTAAGTACAAGGGGAAATCTGTACTGGCTGTGAGGGAAGCATTAGTGCACTTTTTCTGGGGAGTCATGCAGCGTCCATCAGTGGAAGTCTTCTCAAACATCGGCCAGGAATGTCATCGTATAGACCTTGTCCTGGCCAGGGAGATTCACTAGTGTAGGCGAAACTCTTGAGTTCTTTCTAGCCCAAATTTCCTGTGACACTCAGTTTCTAGCAGTAGAATGGTCTGGGTTCTTGAAGCCTTCCCCGTACATTCTGTGCTTGGATCCTTGTCCTCCATGAAGGCTGTAACAGCCTCTTCGTGTGGCAGAGCGAAATGAGAAAATCATTTAACCCAATTCCTGGGGCAGTGGAGAGAGGCAACAGGAGAGGGGAGACAGACCAGGAAAAAGATTTTAAATTGTCCAAATGCGAATTAAATGGTCGATTCTGTTACTAGTAGCTTTTGACCTTTATGGATCTGGCCCATGACAGACTCCTGGCAGAGACCGTGGCAGTGATGGTGGATGAGACAGGGCTAAACAGATCTGCCAGGCTGTACTTCCCGCTCGCTTCAATAGCTCTTACCCTTCACAGTGCCACTTTGCAGTGGGTAGGCAGTGGACACTGCGGTTTTGTCATCTCTTTTTCTCCTGGTGCTGTCTCTGTGGAAGTTATATTTTAGCCATTCATTTTCTTTAAAATATTTCTGCTAAAATCATTACCAGAAGGTCCCTTGGCATAGGTAAGTGTTTGCAAAGGCTGAATGGTGTTGAGCAACCTTGCGGACAAGCACCCTCCCTGCAGATTAAATCAGAGCCAGTGCTGCTGAGTGGAGTAACAAGGGGTAAAGCAGGTATGAGTGATAAAACGAGGAAGTCGTGAGTTATTTTGCTTTGCTATGATCACTTTAATCATCAGTTTTCAGGAACAAGTTGTATTTTTCTTCAGTGCACATTACTGGTGTTGTAAATCATCATTCCTCAGGGATCAGAGAGGCTGAGATTATTTACTTGTTGGAACCAGAGTGAATAGATAAAGATAGAGACTTACACATTTCCTTTACAAAATGAGTCTGAATCAGAAGCCTGCCTCTGTATATTTTCTATCTCTTCAGGGAAAACCTGAAATCCAGGTCTGGATTTTACACTTGCATCTCGCTGTGACCACACTGATCCTAATCTTCCAGATTGGGGAAGAAAATATGGAGCCTAACTGTCATTTAGGCTACCTGTTCTGCCTGTGCACTTCCATTGAAGTCAGTCTTAACAGCAGTTTCTCTTACTAAACACGCTAGGGCAGTCTCATTATAACATAATTATTTTGCTGAAAGACAGACGTCTTGTTGCCTCATTCCAGAGCTTCTGCAGGAGAAACACTTCTACAGTTTGCAGTTTGATTATCATTGTGGTGACAGTCATTTTCCCATTTAAATTTGACTTTGCTTTCATTCTTTGGGAACAGAGCAACTGCTGGAGCCCCTCTCCCTCTTTCAAAGATGCCACCCTGCAGCTAGGAAATATTTAGCAAGGCACCGGGGCAACAGAACAGACACGTAAAAGGCACATAATGAAATATAATGAATTGTTGGTGAAAAGATCAGCCAATTAATGGTTTCAGCTGTTGCACCACAAAGAAGACATATTTCCTCCCCCAAAGGTAGATCGAGCACTGTTCTGAATTGCTAAAGCCTCTTTAGAGAATTTAAATGCATCTTCCAGCTCTAAGCTGTGGACTCGTGTAGCATTCCAGCAATAATATTTTCCCAAGGATGAACTGTTCCTGAACAGAATGGCCACTGAAGTGCATTTCATATGTGAGGGATTTCAAGTTAGCAGGAGCTTATAGTTCTATAAGTAAGGTATGTATCATCTGTTGGAAAGCTAAGCATTTCCCCAAGAAGTTTGAAAAATATCCTGTGAAGACCTTTTCAGATTTTGAGTACAAACCCAGTATTTTTTCACTTGTCTTTATTATCTAATTAGAGGCGCAGGGTGAAGAAGGAATAAGAACTCTGAGGAAGTAGGTTTTATTTTTAATTTTTCTCAAAGGAGAAATATTGCCATATTTTGTTTCATTTGTTTAAGAAAGCACAATCATTTTCACTGGAATGGTCTTTTGAGTTGTGAGCTCCATGCACGTGCTCTGTATTTTGGGAAGAAGAGGCACGGTTCTCAAAAGAAAGGAGTGATCTTGGATGCCTTTACCTCATGATGCTTAACTAGAGTTCCTTCAAATGGACTGTTTTCATTGTCCCCAAAAGGCCTCTTTCAAATCAAACCAGAGTCCCTTAAGGTTTTTCAGGTGAACATAAGAAATTTGCCTAGAAAATGCACTGAAGATTTGGCTGTCATTTGTGTGAGGAAAAGACTAAATTTTCCATTGCCCCATAAAATTGCGCTGGACTAATGCTGCAAGGGCCATTTCACTTGGACAGTTTCAATGTCCACCTGAGACTGTGAAATGAACTTCCCTGGGTCAAATTCACTCCTCGCGTGGCTTCCTTGAAGGCTTTGACTTCAGTGGGTTTACACCAGGGAAAAAACATTTCCTGTTTAAATCAACAGGAGGGAGCTGTAGTTACCTGCAGCCACACAGCAGATTTAGAAGTGAGCAGAAGGTGAGTTTTACTGGAGGACCCTCTGTCTGTCCCCCAGGCATTGCATCGAGGATATGTTTGCAGGGCACATTCTTAGCCATTGGGCTTCACTGCTTCAGAGCAAGGGTCTGCTAATCCGCAGTGGTTCTTGGCATCACCAGGCCAAGGCAAAGCCTCATGGGCTTCCAACCAAAGCCGTTCTCCTGGAGCAGCATGGCCACCCCAGCTCTGAAACACAGCAAAGCACTGATCATATTTATCAGCCTACTCGAACACGAAGTTCTGGGTAAGCCGTGAGCTGAGCCCTGCTTTTGCTGCAACCCCTTGGGCAGAGCCAAGGGTCTGCAGTCAGAAAACCTGGACAGGGCTGGAATTGTGGACCCGTCTGCAATTGCTGTGCCTGCAGCCTGCCCTGCTAAAGCTCTGTGCTAGTGACAAATGGCTCGTGTGAATGAGATCATCCAGCAGAGATGGTGCAGGCAGTGCCCGGGCAGGGGCAGGAACCTGGAAACCATCTCCAGCTGGCAGCATGTTGCTGAGAGAGGAAGGGGATTTTAAACTAAATCTGGTGGAAACTCTGGAGCCTTCTGGGAAGGATGCTGAAGAGGGCAGGGAGCTGCAGGATATTCTCTTTTTCAGGAGCAAATGCCTTTTATGCAATCATTTTAGACCCCCTCTTGGCTTCAGTGCCCTCCCCATGACAGTGAGGCTGATTATTTGTGCTAATGTCCTCATCTCTGGTGAACAATATTGCTGCTATATTTAATATGAGAGTGGGTTATTACAGTATTATCTAGAATGAGCAGTAACCATTATAGGTTGCTCTGTATCTCAAAGCTATTTTTTAAATTAAAAATGCCAATAACTTTTGAGGTCCTTGACTTCTGGAGTTGAAGCAAAAGAACAAGACGCTCAGGTGATTTCGTCTGATTGTACAAGTAATTATTAGAAGTGTGTGATTGGGTGTGCTCGCAGCTGACCCCTGCAGTTTCTGTGCTACCTGTGAGTCCATCAGAGCCCAGCTATGCTGGCCTTCCCAACACACATGAGTATTTGGGAGCAGGTTATCAGTTCCACAGGCCCATCCATGGAAGCAGGTGTTACGCTCCGTCAGTCCAGTCCACTCAACTTGATTTTATTATGAGCCCAAACTGTGGGAATTCATCTTGCCTGGGATGCTATTTGATCAAACGCCCCGGTTACCAGAAATAAAGAACTGGGTCCTCAGCAATTGCTCGGTCTGGAGCAAATACAGAGACCTTTCCTGCTCCCTCCAGAGCTTCAGCAAAGCTGGATGTCATATCTGCTGCTCTACCAATGCGTGTGACAGAATACGAGGTCATGCCTCCCTGTAACTGCAGAAAGCAGAAAAGAGCCTCACAAGCGCTATATTAAAAGACTGAAATGAACATGCAATCAGAGATCAGAGAAGCCTTCTTGCAGGCAAGTGCTAATTAGTCCAATCACAGATTTCTGTGTCTCTCTTTCCCTGTGCACATCAGAGTTCAAGCTTTTGATAATCATAGTAAACTTGGAAAATCCATTTATATCCAACGTCTGATGGCTGGTATAACCTACATAATCGATCTTTTTTTACTTAGACCTTTGCCCATGACCCACACATGATCAATACACGAACGCAGCAGAGGTGAGCTTGGGGCCATAGCTGACACTGGAGGCAGTTTGCAGTCAGATACACTTGCTGGTTTGAAGTGATTCCCCCTTTTACCACGTCCCTTCCCCACCCTCTCGCCCTGTGAGGCTGTGGACGTGCTTGAGAAGTTACAGGTAGATTTCTAGCAGGGAGAAGGGAAAGGGATTTCAGGCACGTTAATGCAGCTTTGTGAGGAGGGGACCACTTCAACCCGAGAATCAAAGCGGCACAATGAAGAATTAAATGACCTTTTCCTCCCCCTTTCTCTGCCCGTGCTTTGTCTCCTGAAGATCACCTGGTATGTAGCAAGATTTCTTCCTTTAAATCAGTTGATGGGCAGTTTCCCCACTTCCAGAACTGATGGGTTTCCACTATTCACTAGCACCTCTCTTGTGCCAGGACACTTAGTACAGTAATCACTACCTCCAGGAGAAAAATCATCCCTGATATACCCTTGTAGGAGATTTACACTCAGATTTACAGCCCGTCCCCTTGCTCGGGGCACAGAGACAGTCCTACACCATTACATGGTTTGAATAATCTGGAAGCCCACCAAGTCATCCGTCCCATTGGTGCAATGATATGATTAGAGGCCTTTGTAAGCAGCCATATATACTTTGGATTTATTTTGGTATCTAATCAGTTCATATTGAATCAGAATTAGCACCGTAACAGGAGCAAAAAGACAGCATATTTGTTTGGGAAAATAAAGGCAGGCAATGATGGTACATGTGAGTGATATTCCTTCTTAACTGTGCCGTGAAACCATTTTTTCTCAGCCTGAAACTTCAGTCTCGATTTCCTTAATAACAAGTTCTTTCATTTTATTCTCCTTGTTCGGCCTTAAAAGTTATTTACAAGGTACTTCTAAAAGTGGGTGATTTAGGCTGCTCTAATGCTTGGTTTGTTTTTGTCTCATCAAATTGCCTGCTGACCTGCAAGCAGTGGCCAAATCAGAATGAAATTAAAAAGGTGGTGGAATATGCCCCAGTCTCTCCTCAATCAATACCAGCCTAAATTACTGCAAACCTGGAGCCGTGGTGCATGTAATACATCATTTTGTAACCCCATAAATTGCTTTTAGACAGTCTCTTCTAGTTTCTTTTTAATGGCCTTTCAGCTGAGATCAAGTGTAGCATCAGTTTCGCATCAGCTGCGCACCCTACCCAGGGACCGTCTCACACTGGCCCTGGGATGAGCTCAGCCAGATTGTTGTAACTCCTCGGTGTTGGTCACTTGGAAGATGCTCTGAGGTGCCTCCCCTTTGTGAGTCACGTTCAGAGAGGCAGTACTGTCCCACCACGGACTGTGAAGTCCTGCCCAGTGCTGGGTTCTCTCTTATCTTCTCCTTGTTTTAAGAGAGGAAGGAAGAGAGGTGGAGAGAGGTTATTGGCAGCTGGAATTTAACCCCTGGGTTACACAGCTTCAAGGCACCAGCCCTTCCTACGGTTTCTCTTGGGCAAACGCAGCAGTCCCCCAGTGGGGACCTCCAAAAGCTGTGGTCCTGCAGACCTGCTGCCGTGGCCTCCAGAGAGCACAGCTGGGGAGGTATTGCCCTGGACAGTGTGTCTCCTGCTCCTGTGTCATCCCTTTGCTTGCATGGAGCCATGTGAGACTGGAAGAGCAGATGTCGAGCCTCCCCTCCGCCTGAGAGGGCCCTGTGGCTTGTGCTGAGATGGGAGGTCCTCACCATCTGCTAGTGTTGCTGGCCTGGCCACGCCACTCTCTTCAGAGCAGCTATGTGCCTGTATCAAAAAAACTCACTGCAAGATGGACCCCGACCTGCCTTTAGACCAGCTGCCTCTGCAGCTGAACTGGAAATACGACGGGCACCGAGAGAGCAACTGGATCCCCTCCACTGGTCCTTTCTAGAGGCCGTGTCCACAGAGTTATTTTCAAAGAACTTTTGTAAGAGATGAGTTAAGCCCACCCCAACCAGCAGCAGGACCAACACTGCATTCCTTCAAACAGGACTCTCGCTTTTTGATGCCTTTCCCCCTTCTCAGCCCCCTTTTCTGTGGCTGTTTACACAGTGCTCACGGTTTCAGGAGGTGCCTTCTCATTTCCCACAAGACATGCAGCAGAGAGACATCTGCTCTGGGTGCAGCTCCTTCGCCTGTGTCTTTCTGACACTTCCTGCTTAGGATAGCAACTCCTCTGTAAAATAAAGTATATTCTCCTCTGGGCTTAATTTCAAGGCAGGTGTAGTAGGAATAAGAAATAGCATGTCCTTTGTGTTATGCAAGTCCCACTCTCCCAGACCTTCCTGGACATGGGGAGCTGGGAAGAGAAGTCAGCTGGAGGTTGGCTGCTCTGCTTGCTCTGAACATTAGTTGAAAACGAAAACTTTTCCTCTTATTTCAGTGACATTTATCTCAGTTTTAACCAGAGGGGTGGGTGCAAGGGAACAAACAAATATTGTACTGTGAGTTTTCTTTCCTGGTCATGCACCTAGAGCTGCTCATAGAGCTGGATGGATTTTCTCACCCGTGTTCCTCAGAGAGGTGTATTTCTGCCACCTAACAGCAAGCTGCAGTTGGGAGCTCCGGGGACATCACTCCCCATCCCCGGACCTCTTCTGCAAGGAGAGCACGGCTTCAGCCAGCTTTTGAAATAGTCCTCCTGCTACCTCCATTCCCTTTCTCTCCTCCTGCTGCCTTGGGAAGCTTCCCCAGCCCGTGCAAACCCAGGGGACCTGGAAGCAGAGCTGCTCAGAGCTGTCATGTAGGGTCCCTCGTCCACTGTCAGCCAGGCAGCGAAGTCCAGCACCTCTGCAAGACTGGGAATATGGGCTTTGCGATGCAAGAGCTAAAGCCATCAGCAGATGTTTCTGGGGGGGTCACTTTGGAGGTGTCAACCACCTCCCTCCTTTTTACCTTTGCTGAGAGCCAGTAAATGTAGCTGTTCCGCTGCTGTAGCAAATGCCACGAGAAAATCGAACCGTGCTCCACAGCAGACAAAAATGCAATTGGTTGTGGCAGATAGAAGGAGGAAGGGATCACTTGATGATGGAGCTCCAAGGGTGACGACCACCCACGCACCCTCCATGTGGCACCAGCACCCTCCGCACGACACCTCCCACCCTCCCTGCAATGCCCACGTGCTCCCACCTGCTGCCGGCATGACCCACTGGGGACCAGCAGGCTCCTTTCTTCAGCGAGTACAATGTAAGGAAATTGGAAAGATTTCCTAGAGCTCCACTGAAAAGAAATAATTTTACAAGAAAGTAATGAGAACTTTAGGAAGAAAAGGTTTAGCAGGAAAAGATCATTTATGGGTGCCTGCTGAACCACTGATTGTGCTTGGCAGTGCAGCAGCTCCTCTTCTCTTGGCTTTTCTGTTCCACTTTTCCCCAGCTATTGTCTCATAAAGTTGTTGGGAAATCTTGGAAGAACTATGGAGGTAGCTGTAATTAAAGCACAGCCTTGGTCTGTGTTGGTGCAATTCACATGTGAAGTGATTCCCTGGACGGGGGGAGACACAATGAACTGAAATACCCATAAGACGCTTAACAAATTTGTTGACTTGATCTGTGCAACCTGTAGCACCCTGAAATGAGAATGTAGGCTGTGTTGCAAAGAGCTCAAAACACTTTCAGATGTTCAGAGATGTTCAGAGATGTTCAGAGATCAGATTTTCCTATCAGAAGTATCAAACACCCCCTCCTTCCACCAAAACACCACCCTTTAAAAAACATCTTAATAGCAAAACTATGCCTGCTATTGGAGGGCAGAAATGCAAATGTCCTATTTCAAGTTGGCATTTAAAAATGAAAATTTCTGTTTTGGCTTGTTTCCAGTTTTCCCAGGGGAAATACCAGCATTTTCCCACTGGAACTGCCGTCTTCCTTTCAAATGATTTTTAGTTCAGAAGAAAATTAATTTTTCTCTTGGGACAGTTACAGCGTCAATCTCAAAGGAAACAAAACACTTCTGAGGCTCTGGGAGAAAATGCCATGTTTCCCCCTGTATGCCAATGTCCCCTTTTCCACAGCAGCCGCTTGTATCCTGTTACATAAAAGAAAGATGCAAAGGGCAGCAGGTGTGTTGGGGGAAGAGATGCAAACAGTAGCAACCTATGAGCAACTGGCCTTAATTTTTCTAGGACCATAAAATCAGATGCTACCCCAGGGCAACCCAAAGCAAGCTGGGGTGGAATCTCCCAGCTGTGAAGGGAGAGAGCAGCGCAACCGCTTTCAGGCTAGTTTGAGGTTTGCTGTCCTTCTGCTGCCTTTCCTCAGGACTTGACAGAAGTTTCAAGGTGACTCGGAGAGGCCATTCCTGCGGCCCTTTCCTCTTGATGGGCTTCAAGCGGATTAGCAGCTGCCCAGCAGTCACCGCACTTCACAAGCGATGCAGTCCTGCGCGTGCAGCCAGGACGCTGCTGGCGGCTTTGGAGGAGGGTACCACTTATCGCTGTTACTCTCGATAGGGAGCCTCACAGCTCCTCAGATCTGTCACCGAATAAAATGCACATCCAGCTGCAAACTTAATTCCTTTTTCTTTCTCTCTGAACACCAGGAGCAGCGTGCTATAGGCAGGTAAGCCCCGATGCCTTTTTACATGTCTTTATTTGAGACTGAAGTGTTTAAAACTTTCTGTTAATAATAATAAAAATCCCTCTTAATTAATAGAGCTGGTAATAGCTACACTGGCATACAGAGCAAAATCTGACAAGCAAAATTACTTCCACAGAAACATAATAATGAACTTGTGTGCAGATCACAATACTGATAGGAATAATGTACTGCATCTGGTTTCAATTTGCAGGTTTAACCTTTCGCCAAAAATGAATTTTAATAGGCAATTGACTTAAATAATTGGTATGTGTTCAAATCAATACTGGAACGTGATGTCTAAGTGGTTAAAATAATTGAGGTGTATGAAACGTTTTTTTAAAGATTTTCAGATTCAGATCAGAAGGACAAAGTTTGTGGAGCTCAGAGATCAGTTCTACGGCTGTGTTGTCCCTAAGGCACCGTGTACGGCCATCACTTCGGCAGAGCTACTTTTTTGCCTCCTGGAGCCCTCCCAGCAGGGTGACTGCTTCTCCCGGCCCCACAGAAACAGCCTGCAGTGCTCTCTCCTGCTCCTGCGCAGGGGTTATTGAGATGAGGAGGGTGCCGTGCTCTCTGCATTGCCATAGGAGGGAGAATTGGGGTGCACATCTACCCCGACGCGAGTCAGAACCGCCTCGGGGGTGCTGAGGTGGGCACGTTGCTGGCAGCACACGGGAGTTTTGGGGCTCCAGCCCTGCAAGTAGCACCTTAGTGAGCTCACGTTTTGCACGTGCAAAGCAAACCCATGTTTTGCAGAGCATCGTTTCTGCAAAGGTCCACAAGAAGGTTCCGTTTGGTTGTAAAGCATGGCTGTTACTCTGGCTTTCGTTTATAATGCATGGGCAAGAGTAGGGGATGCCTCATCGCACCCAGCAGCAAGCGCTGACAGGTATGCTGTGCTGGAGACCGCTAAGGACCTGTTCTCTCTTCTGAAACTGATGCAAACAAATTTAACCCTGTACATTAAAAACAGGTGCTGAAAAGCAAAGGGCAAGACAGCACACTGTGGTTTGGGATCCCATTCTGAGAGGTCGTGGCTGCTAGCCAGCCTCACTGACCACCGCAGCCGGGCTGGCGGTGTGCTTTCTGCATTGCCCAGCCCGGCTGCAATGAGGGCTTTCTGCACACAACAATTTTGACAGCAGAGTAGACTCCAGGTTGTTCTTCTGTTGCTGACCTGACTCTGCAGACGGAGTAGCAGAGCTGGTTTTTCGTTGGTGGCATATGCAGGTATGCCTCGGTGACACAGTGGTTCTGAAACGCAGAGCGAGACGCAGATGCTTTTATTACATCTGTACGCACATATTGGGTTTTTTTTAGAAGAAGATCTGTGCTTTGCTGCTCACTCTGCCCCTAACATCTTTATACTTCTACTGCATAGAAAAGTTTGTTTCTTTGTCCAGAAAGACCCCCTCCAAACCATCAAAAGTGTTTCCATTTGGCCACTCTATCAGCCCTTTCCTCTAGGTTGGCCTCTCCTCTCTTTCCCATGAACGAACATCAAATGATTTGTCATGAAAGTCACATATCTCCTCCCTGGGACATCCAGGAGCTGGGGTAAGAGGTTCCAGGTGGAGAAGATGGGCTTTTTTTTGGTGCATTGAATCCAGATCACCTGAAAATCATTAAGGGCCGTGAGTTTATAAAAGGCTCTTCCCCAGCTTGGGCTGGAGGCTTGCAGGATGAAGAGCCTTTGCAGGGGAGGATGGTGGCTGTGGGAAGAGGAGTTGCTCGGGAGCCCAGAAGGTAGTTTGGGGTGGTGGTTGCTCCGGTTTTGCTTGTGCTTGAAACAGCTTCTTTGCTTTGGGGCTCAGTCTCTGTTTGTGGGGTGTTGAGGAGCAGGAGAGGGCCTGTGCTTGGGCAAGCCAAGTGAGAACACAAAGTTACTCAAATGTGTTGAAGTGCTCCGGTCTTTCAAGAAGCGTGTTTGGGGAGAGGAGGCTGTGCCAGTGCGAGCTCTTGCAGTTCCAGCAGCTTGCAGTAGAGTTTCTCCTGTTGGTGCCAGGGAAGTCAGATGTTGACCTGAGTTTGTAGCAAGCACCCAGGAGAGATCTGCAGGTATGAAGTGCAGCCCTGACTCTGTTGGTAGGAGGCAAAGTGGTCTGTGTCCTGGGACAATTTCTTTCCTGATCTGCATTTATATCAGGAAGAGGAGGCTGAGCTGCAGAGCTGGTTAACGTGCTTGACTCGGAATGGGTGAGCTGGAAGGGGAAGGGCTGTGGACTCTGGCTGTTGCATTTATAACAAATTCTGTCTTCCTCGTGTTTTGCCTGACTGCTTCTCTTTGCTGGCTTCAGAGAGGTGACTTTAGTGGAATGTTGGGATGCATGTTTCAGCTGATCAGAAAAGCTGATGAAAAATACCGAACTCCAAAATCTAGGGGTGTTTGCTGTTAGTTATGTGATAAAGCAGCTGGGCACCCGTGGGGCAGGCTGGAGGAGCTGCCTCGCAGTGCTTCGTGTCTGTTTGGTGAGGCTGGCTGTGCCTGCTAGGGGATGGCCTGGGGGGACTGCGGTGGTGCTGGGGACCCCGGGCTCTGCGATGCCGATGTGCCTGAGGGCAGCATGGAGAAACCCTGCATCTCCTGCGAGGAGCTGAGCTTGCCACGGTCGGTGCTCCCTGCCAGGAGGCATCTAGCTCCCAGCTGACCAGCCTCGCTCAAGCAGAGTTTTGCTGCATCTTCTGAAGCTAAATTTAAGACGCTATTTGCAAAGAGTTTCCCCTATTTTTAGCCCAGATCAGTTCCTCAGTCTGGCTTGCTATGCAGCTGCACAAGCAGCTATACTGGGGTGATGGAGGCAGTAGAACATGGCTGAGGGCAGGGATTGTCAGGGTGTCCCTGTGGCTGTGCTCAATTCATGTGGGCGCTTTGGGATCCCCTTGGGTTTGGAAAGGGTGGGGGCAAGGTAAGATATCTGGGTTCTGGGGCTGGTCTGACCCTGGGTTGCTGCTGCAGCTCTACCATGTCCCCAGAAATTTTCTGCTGTCCCCCATGACTGGCACCAGTGTCTCTGCTCACCCCAAACTAGGCAAGGCTCAGTCCCACCTGGGAAGCCAGTGTTTTAATTGCAGGCTGACTCTGTGGTGGTGTAAATCCAGAACACAGCCTCTGACTTGACTGGACATGCAGCAAGCTGAGGCTGAGCAGCATCTGGGTCTGAATGAGATTTCTCGCCTCTTTCACCTGCTCTTGGTCTCAGAGTTGGACTCTCATAAGTAGACTGAACAAGGATATCAACATCGTTGTCTGTATTTTAGCAAATACTTCATGCTTTTAAGACTTCTTTATTGAAGAAAGTGGGCAGGAGCTGAGGGACTGTGAGGAGAGAGACATGGTTTGTACATGCTTTTTAAAAAAAGTTGTAAATTCTGCAGAATAGAAAACATTTTTAGTTATATTTGGTCTCAAAATAGAACGGCTGTCAGCTCAAATATTTTAGTAGTGCTTCTCTAAATAAGGTTCACAGGTATGACTGATAAGCAATCTATCATTGTGCCAAGTGTCCGCTCCACTCCGTGACTGTGGTTTGATCCTGATGCAGAATAACTTCTTTAATATATAAGGGAAATAATCGTAGCTTGTTTTCCCAGGCTATCCCTTCTCTAGAAAGATGAAGAAGCTAAATCCTTCCATCAAACCGTGTTTCCGCTTAATTAATGCATGCCGCAGAACCTGCTGTAGAGTTGCAGTTGCCAGACGTGACAAAGATGAACGCAGCAGTGGATGGCAGATGGGTCTGACACTGACAGAAAGGCATAGGGGAAAAATTTACCCTTTTCTCCTTCCGTAACTGGACACCCTCAGCAGTGCATCCGTCATAACGCTGCCGAGATAATCTGTCTTTTACAGTCTGAAATCTGATAGGATTGGAGACTGACAGTGTGGAAAATAGAAACTGTCTTGGCACTGAGCAGGCTGGCAGGGAAACTTCTTTCTGGGGGTGGGATTGACAGTGCTGTAAAACCAATTACCGTGGACCCCAGCCTCGGCTTGCAAGGGCTGTGCTTATGCAGGCAGCGCTACTGATTGCAGTGGTCTGCTTGCGCTCAGGTGAGCAGCTGCCATATGTTGAGGGCTGCAGCTTTCAGGGCTTTTGCAGTATAAGTTGAATTGCTCTATGGAAGTCACTTTTATAAAAATGCCTTTTGCAGCTATACATTATGTACTCGAGCAGTTCTCCAGTGCTAAGCTGATGCCTGGAGGAACAGTGCCTTCTGGAAACATCATTTCACTCCTGTATCTTCTGGAAAGTTCATTGCTGCCTTGACAAAATTCAGTTTTTATTAAAAATGATTAATGTCTATGAATTTAATCAAGGCACATTCACACAGCAGCAGCTTTACTATAATAGTTTGATTTTTAAATAGCTTGTGTCCTGATGCGTGAGGTGCATTATATTATTTGACAGCAGTGACATTTATATTTGTAATTACTAAATGGTGACAATCCATTGGAAAGCCTGCCCCACTTGAGGGAACGAAAGGAATGGAAACGCGTGGCACCGAGCAGCACAAAGCGCCACAATACATCAGCGCACCCCGAGATTAAAAATGCCAGGGATGACATTCTCCTACTAGCAAAAGCACATACATGTTCCTGAATAAACTGCTGAGTTTTACTTATTTATTTTGTTTCCATGAAATATTCTCTTCCTACTTATTGCCTGACACAGTTACCTCTTTATTTCGTAACACAGGAGCATCTTGAAAGCAGAAGATGTTGTGTGCAGGAGTCATGGACCTCTTGGGGTTTGATTACAGGAATGCTGAAAGATTGGGCAAGTCAAGCTGGAATGGAGAACCCAAATCTGATCTAAATCTTGATAAATTGGTTGGGGAAAAATATGTTTGGAGATGCTGTCTTTAGAGCATTGAGATGTAGGATAAACTTTCCAGCTGGTACAAGCTGATTTGAAAGTGTCTGTAGACTATTAACACTTTGCGGATATGATCCCTCCTCCTGCAAGAGGAAACTGGGTGTTTATTGACGTGCCTGAGAAACTGGGGTAGTGGGGAAAGGAGATATTCTCAGGCCTGCTGGTAATTAATAGTCCTTATCTCGAGCTAAGGAAGAGCTGTTGGATGAGATTGCTACCAGGATTGTGCAGATGTAGTAAGAACATGGAGACCTAAATGAATTTCATTAACTTAGGTGGCTTACATCACCTGTGGGGATGCCTGGTGACACTGGACTGGGATTGTCCTTGGCACCAATCCCCTTTTCTCATCTTCATGGTCTGTTAGAGCATTTCCAGTTCAGTTTGAGTGTCTGTCCTGGCCACACAGCAACCCATAGGAGAAAAACAGACCTTGCTGGACCTGCACAACATGCAAAAACCTCCTGCAGCACTGCTCCTCTGGAAGATCTAATGCTTTTTCCCTTTCCAGCTAGCCCTCTGACAACCTCCGAGCTGGTGCCCAGCTGGGGGTTGAGCATCTGGCTTTGGTGCAAGCAGCATGGACAGGACCTGGGGGCCAGATGCACCCAGCAGCATGTGGGAGAGGCTTTTCTGTGTTAGCTGGGTTAAGGCAAGTCACCAGGTTCTGGAGCTATCCGAGGTGACTGCAGGGTCTGACAAGGTGTTCTTCAGAGCAGGTGGGAGTCAGCTGTGAGAAATCAGGGCACAGACAGTCCTGCCTGGTGGCTGGAGCAAGATGCATCTCAGACTACAGATGGAAGATATCTGGCATGCCAGGGGCCAGCCCACAGACAATGTAGAGCACTGGTGGGGGGGATTAGTGAGAACCCCAAGCCAGGGTCTTCAGGAAAAGCTAGATCAGAAGTGCCCATACTGGAGGAAGGGGTTTGCCTTCAAGGTCTCCCAAGCTGCTCTCCAACAGCTTGTGCTATCTGTGGGCTTTCCAGGAGCTCTTATGTGTTAACTAACAGCTGAGCAGCATGGGGACCTGCTTGGCAGGTGGCTGGAGAGACAGGCTGTGTGAGAAGAATGTAGAGAAAGGTTTGCTACTCCCATCATGTTTCAAAAAGCTTGCATCAACTGGGGAGCCACCTCGCCTGTCTCTGGCAGAGCTGCTGGCCCCAGGGGAGACCACTGCAGTGGGTGCTGTAGTGTGTGTGGGGGGACATGGATGAAACACCCCATTACTCACTTTATGGAAGGCACTGGGTGTTGTCCTCTGGATCTGCCTGCCCCTGTTCCACCCTGACCACCTCTGCTGTCCACACGGTGCTGGAGCCATGCTGCTGCCCTTAGCAGCTGGTGTAGGTGCTGCTGCTGCTCAGGACTCGGATGCATCCACCGCTTGCGTATGTGCAGTCCTGCCAAGCAGGGGGTCTGTAAATGTAGATTAAAGCTAGCTTGGTGCACGGTGGAGATGGGTTTGCCTAGCTGTGGGGGTGTACACCCATCTTCATGGTGTATAAGTAGATTTTAGCAGCTTCTTGGATTTTTGAAAAGCTCTAGTTGCTGAATGGGTCTTGCTGTAGATAACAGTCTTCTGGCTTCCTCCAGTTTGTGTTGCACCTGGATTTTTCTGATAATCATAATAGATATTTTTTCTTTCCTTGCATATTGGATGTATGCTTTGCAGGCACTAATTTATACTGATTGCAACTCATCAGTCTTGCGTCTTGTCTGCCACAGGGTTTCTAGTTTTCTGAAGGAAAGCTCCCAATGAATTCCACAATACAGGTGGTGCACATGGTGCTGAATCCTTGCAGAACGGCAAGTCTCAGATAGTCCTAGACAGTGCCTAATGGCTTTATACTCAAGTAAATGTTTCGTTATATTAATCCAACAATGGCAATAGCACAAGACTTATGATAGTCCTCCTAATCAAAATAAAAACAGTATCAAAAATAAGTGGCCTATCTATTATCTTGGCATGGATTCTTCAGTAGATAGCAAAAACTGTTAGATAAGACTGAAGTACTATTCCCCGAGTGGTTTTCTAGGTTTTAATCAAACTTTGCTTTCAGGAATGATCTATAAATGGTATCAGTGTTTATGTAAAAAGAGGTTCATAATTCAAAATGAAGAGATGAAATGTTTAGGTAAGAATAATCCTGAAAACATCACTGCTTTAGCTGTATAATCATTCATCTTGTGCCATGGACACATTTGTTTGGATACAAACTTTTCCTTTGAAAAAATCTAGTTCTTTTTCAGTGTAAAATATTAGAGGGGAGAAAGAGAACAAGTTTTGAGTAGGAACAGTGTGGGAATAGAAGCTGATGGCATTTCAACCAAAGGTAAAATGCCATATGTCTGGCACAGGAACAATAATAATTAAAACCACTATGTTTTGAAAGTAGTCCCTGACCATATGTACCTACTTAGCGCAGCTCTGCGGGTTGCTGTCCGAGATCTCCCTGTGGAGAGGCAGCAGGGTAGTGTAGTCGCATTGCCTTGCTCAGTCTGGGGGAGATGCTCTAACGGTCCTTTTCATTCTGGGGTAGGTTCAAACTTTAAAGGTAAGAACTACCTAAAGGGCATCTTTGCAGCAAAGAAAATACTGATCTCTCCAGGGTGCCCTTTGGTGCCTGGTGGGTCCATCCATCCTGTGGGTGCTGAAGCCCTGTGCCATTTTGGGCTGGGGCTATTGCAGAGCTCACATCGGCGCGTGCCTTGCTCTGCCTGCGATGCTGCTCAGTGCTGTGGTGCATGGCACGCGGCCGGCTTTATTGGATGAAATTGCATCTCGAATGTCCTGAGGCTGAGAGAGATTTTGCTTACTTGTCTATAGTATTTCCACACCTAAAGCCTGATTGCTGTTGTGGCAACCTTGAACTTTTGTGGTTTCTCATCTTCCAGCTAAAATGATTCAGTCTGGCAGGAGGCTGGTTGAGGCACTGAGCTGCTTACGAATGCATAGCTTGTATCAATAAGGGAAATTAAATAATTCCTCAAAACTGTGCAACCTGTCAGTTTTCCCATTTAGTCAGCCGTTCGTTTTCTTGTTTGCTTTTGTATTGTTGAAATTGTCTTAAAATTCATTGTGAAAATGGTAACCCCAAACTGGGCAGGGTATCAATGCCACACAGGCTGAGCTTGAGGTTTGGGGTGAGTGACTGGCAGGGATCAGTATTACTTCAAGTGCAAGGTCCTGTGAATCCTGCTGAGAGGTACACAGGCAGTAGAAAGGTTTCACTGAGAATCTTGATGTGTGAAATCAAAATCCGTCCAGATCTTAGGCAGGTGGACCCACATGGATCTTCCAGAATGTGTTGAATTCCTGGGCTGTGATAATCAATATAAAACAGGGCTTCAAAGGAGTACAGGGATGTGGAGCTAGCGAGGATCAGCTGGTGTGCTGAGCTTGGGTAACTGTGCAATAAATCTCTAGTCAAGAATATGCACAAAATACCTGTCACATATCCCTACAGGTCTGGAGACTAAAGTACAGCAGGTCTTGGAAGTTATGCAAGCTCCAACACTAGCTGTTCTGTCTCCTGGGGTCAGATGTGCTGCTGGAAACTGCTTGGCATGCAGCCTTGCCCTTTTACAGGCAATTTGGGACTGGACAGAGAAAACTGGGTAAATTCTGAGGATGCCAGCTTCCCTTGTAGTGCTTGAGTAGTTGCCTGTGATCTACAGGAGGTTCTCTAAATGCAGGTTGCCAAAAAGCAAAATTACAGTAGAAGCCCTGACTATCTCAAAGCTTGACTTGCCTTTATGTTGTGCTTGCTACTGCCCCAGAAAATGCATGAGGTCCATAACTTGGATTTAAACAGGACAGTAAGAACTGTCACGGCAATGTCATTGCGCTTCAGCCAGGTTCAAGGAGATCTGAGGGCTCCTATTCCCCTTTGCATTACCCATTGCCATCTGCTCTGGTGCACGGGAAATGTACAGGTATCTGTCTCCAGGGCCTTATAGGGCTTTAGGCTTTGAGGATAGTGGTAACCAAAACATTTTATAGGTAAAAATGTCTCTTTCTTGCCTTGTGCTTCCTGCTCTCCTCTGTGCTGTGGTGCCACCTCCTGCTTCCAGAAAAATCTGGATGGGAGGTCTGGCAAAGGGGTGTGATGAGCTGAGCTTTGCCATGTTTGGAGCAACTTAAAAAGAAAGCAGAGATCCTGTAAGATAGCAATGCAAGTTAATGCTGTTGGGATCCCTCTGAGCGCAAGTGGTGGTGATGGAGCTGCTGAATTATGGTGATGGGCTAGTTTGAGGTGCCTGGGTGGTGGTGCTGCCCTGCAGGTGCAGGCACCGGCTCTGGGTTGTGTGCCCAGAGCCTGGGGTATGCTGAGGAAGGCAACCGAGATGGCAATGGGGGAGCTGAAGGAGGGAGGGAGGGAGTCGTGTCAGCTGGGATGAATGCCATGCAAAGAGGAGTGAGGGGATGGCCCAGGGTGCTGGAAAAATGAAAGCTGTAACTCCTGTCCTGTTGAAGAGCAGCAATTGCAGAAGGCCTGAGATATTTCTGTGTGTTGGTGACACCGTGCTGACTGGACAAACCCAGCTGAGACTTGCCCATCCTAGCTTTGTGTGGTTTTGTACCCACTTTCAACAGCAAAGCAGTTGTACAGGATGTGAAAGCAAATGAGCTCTCGGGTGCTGTGCTTCTCTCTGATTTATCCTTAGGAAAGAGCATCCAGATGTCAGTCCACAGGGAAAGGGGCTGGAACCAGTCAACTGTACTTACAGCTTGTGGGGCTCTGCAGCGAGCCCGACTTCTGCTCCATGGCAGAAACCTGTCGTGGCGCACGATTGTACTGGAGTGGAGATAAATTAAAGGCCTGGGGGTTTTATTAGATGAAGTATGAATGACAAAATTGCACTGTCATTCCTGCAGTTGTATAATTTAACATAAGATTCAATTAGTTTTATCCTGCCCCTAAATTTTTAATTTTTCAATATGTTAAACTTACTTTCCCCTCTTCCTCTTCTGAAAAACTTGCAATTGCTTCATGAAAATATTCAGTGATGAGGAGACTGAAAGATCTGAACAGCTTTGCAGATGCTACTGGGGCTTTTGATATCCTTGCAAATTTCTGTGTGGGGTCGGGGAAAAAGGAAAGTAGCTGGAAGTTTAACTGAACGTCTTGTCTCAACGAAGAATCCCAGTCCTGTTCAGGGAACTTGCAAGCAGGTGTTGCTGCAGGGGTGTGCTCAGACAGCCTCCCAGGGGAAAGATGGTCATCAATGAAAAGATAAAACGATGCCGGTGTAGACATTGTTGAAGAAAGAGAAAATGAGGTCCAGATCAGGCTGCTACTGGCTGTGCTGCTGTAACCCTCTCTGCAGGGTAAGATGCTCCTTAATGAGGGATCCCCATTTCTCCCTCTCCTCCTATGGGAAAGTTTTTCCAGACTTGGCCTCATCTAGCACTTAGGCACTTCACTAACCAATGAGTTTGGGCTGGAAATTAAATGCAAAAACCTTTTGTCCTAAAACTGCTTTTTGTCTTGCATGTTGTTGGTGGAGGCAGGGATCACTCCAGCTCGCAGGGCTCTCAATGTAAAAATAGACAGAGTCTGATGGTAGTAATCTCCCTGGTCTATTCAAAGACTGTAATTGTACCCCTGGTCTTTCATCTGCAAACCAAAATGAGCTATTTTTATTTTCCTTTTGTGAGATTAACTAAACATCATGGTTCTTTGTACCTGTTCCAGTCTGAATTAGATCTTTCCTGAATTGGGATGCCTGGGCTTGTCCTGTTTTTCACATCCCCTACTGCTGCCTGAGCAATGACACTAATCTCCAGCTTCTCCTGAGCAGACCTTCTGTAATAATTGCGGAAACTCATTAGCCTCTCTTGTGGCCCAGTCACATCTCTATCAACAAATACACAAAGGTTGTCATCTTTCCAGGGGCTGTTACACTCGAATAGAAACTATTTTTTCCTGTGGGTTATATCTTTTCCTGTCCCTGTTTCAATAATTCCCTTGAAATGAATACATATTTGGTTCAGGATCTCTGCAGGCACGTGGGAGACTTGTCGCCACCAGTACTGTGTGTCTGAGAAGCATCGCTTGCCACTGAGAGTGTGAAGGATACGGGGCCAAATTTGTCAATACTGTCCAGCTATTCTGATGCCTCGAGAGCAAGTCAAAGCAGCGTGTAAAGGTTAGTGCCTGGCTGCTCTGCATGGTCAGAGGTTAAAGGATTGCTCCCAAGATGCTGGGAAGATGCCTCCATGGTGATGCTTTTTACCTCCCTATGGGAGTGTTTCTACAGACCCTGCAGGTGCCTGGAGGGAGGGTTGATATGGCCTTCTTGGCCTTTTCTTAACCAGCCACTTCCTAAACTAGGTAATTTGAATGTGTGAAGGTGGATCTGGGTTTTCCCAGTGTTAGCTACCCTTGACTGCTCAGAGACTGTGCTCTCATCTTTTTGATAAGAAAAATCAAACAGCGTTTCTGTCTCTTGTCAGGAAGGCTTTAGAGGAGGTGTTGTCACAACCCTGGGGAGCTGTGTGGAGCTGCTTGGGTTTGCATGGTCCGGTCTGCCCCTCTGCACTTCAAGCTGTCACAATTTAAAGCTATTTAAATAACTATAATGGCTCTCCTGCGAAGTCAAGTGAAATGTGTTGTACAGTCATTCTTAGTCAACAATACTGAGTGATGCTTAAGAAGTCAGGTTGCCTCAAGCACTGAAAGCTGGCCACTCATAGCAAGCTACAGTTGGTTTTTTTCCTTGCACTGGATGAAGTAACACACGGGACATGGTTTCTAATCATCAGGTCAATTCCTGTGAAAGAAAATCTGATCAAACCCTTAATTTATCTTCAACTGATTAGATAGCACTGGCGTGTTGAGAAGATACTTATAAAGACCACTTCAACCTTAATAAATCCCAGAGAAAAAGTGACAGTTCTTAATTTTCCAGTTGGCTACATAGAATTTGTTAAAGCCATATTCTGTGAAAATTGGCTCACCCTAGAGAGCTTCTAGTCAATCATGTTATGCCTTAACAAAGGGCCTCAGTAAAGCAGCAGATGAACACCGAAGACATGAATGGCTGAGTGTGGTAGGTAGTTTAAAAATTACTTATTAAAGGAATTGTTAGTGCCCTTGTGAGTGATAGAGCTGCTTTAGAGCATTCAGTGCTCTTCAGAAAGGAGACGGTGGTAGCAGCAGCAGGAAACACTAATTCATCCAGCCAGGATGGGTGTGTTTTGAATCTGCAAATTGCTCGAACTCAGGGTTTGTTTAGGGTCCTAACTGATTACTTTTGGTTTTTGTGCACTTTGCCACCAAAAGTGCGGTGGGGGCGGTGCAAAGTGCCTGGTCCTCATCAGTGATGTGAAGACTCGCAGATGTCCGAGTCTGCTCACAACTTCTGGTGTCAAAACATGTGAGCTGGATCTGCTCAGAGCACAGCACGAGGCACAGCTATTTTTGTGGACTCTCGTTTACAAATAAAGACCCTTTCCACTGACTTCAGTGAATGGTCTCATTTCTTCATGGAGCAATTACCTTGCCAGCAATGTGAATGTGCAAGTTCCTCAAAGTTTTCCTTTGTGGATGTCTTGCTATAAATCTGCTTTATATTGCTATTGACTAAGCTGACACCCATATTGAGGGGATTAATGCATGGTGAGGGTATTGTGGAAGGAGAGTGGGGCGCTTTATGCACGGGGATGATGCATCCACCTTCCAGCTGCTGTTTTTGATTCTAGAGCTGCGCAGGGCTGTGGTATTTGTAGAGCAATCCTTTCAATATTTGTTAAAGCTATCTACGGTATTGGGTAGGGCTCCTTTTTGGTTGAAATAGAGTTACTGAATGTATGCACAGAGATGTTTCCAATAGAATTATTTTATAAAGCAGAAAATAAGCTGAAGCACTGCCCAGGTTAAAAAACATACTGGATTTTTCTTGAATTCCTACAGAATGTAGAAATTAAGGCTATTCTTAAAGAAAGAAGCTTTTTTTTTTCCTTTGGAAGGCCAGGTTTTCTCAGTGCCATTTTTTCCCCTGATTTCAAGGAGCACTGGGTCCTGATTTGTAACCACAAACTTTCTACTACATGCATTAGAAGAAGTAATTAAAATCTAAATGGGCTGTTTCTGGCTGGAGTCTATGGAGTTCAGATACTGTAGCTGCTGAAGGGAACATTTTTTAATCAGATTTAGTTGGGCTTTGTTCATCTATAGGACTTGGGGGAAATGGGAGTTCGGTAAAGAGGAAAAGGCAAAATTTAAAGCCTTATTGTTGAGGGCAAATATTCTCTTCTCTTCTCTTCTCCACATTTGTTACCATTAACGTTGCTCTTGGTGAATGCAGGTGAATGCAGACTTTTCTGTGAGGAATGGGGTGGATCCATCAGAGCAGATTAAGAAATTCAAGCTGCAGTCTACTTTCCAATTCACTTTTAGTGGCTTGAAAATGAATCCAAGTGGAAAAGTTAAGATAAACCATATTCCTCTTGATCTAGTGACTGTAAATCAAGGAAGAGGAGTGCAGGTGAGTACCTAAGATAGGTAACCTAATCCTAAGAAACTCACTGTCTTGATGTGAACTGTGGTACGGTCTCACCTCTGTCTTCCACAGGTGTGTGGGAACAAGGGAAGTGAGATGAGCTCTGGCTGGATCCTGGACTTTCATCCTTCCCCACCTTGAACAAGGTGTTCTCAAGGGCAAGCTGGAAGCACTGGAGCATTTTGCCTTTACTGCAAGTGTTGCAGTAATGAAAACTTCAATTCAAATTGTTGCATAACTCCAGGACAATTGGACTTTTTTCATTAAAAGCAAGTACACTTCTAGCTCTCATGGAGAGAAACCTTGAGCTAAGTATAGCCTAAAGCATTTAAACAGATGGCAGATGAAAATAATGCAATGGTTGGAGCTTTTTTAATAACGACTCTTAGGGCTTAATTCATGACTTTAAAGCTCTTGGGGTTGGAAGTCTGAGGACTCCTGGGGTCCAAGCACATCAATAACAGTAATGGCCTCTCTATGGATTGATGAGCTTAACTGAGAGATGAAGGAAACCAGCTGTGTTCAGTAATGATGGCAGATATGTCACAATGACAGTGGCCTGTCTGCATGTACCTGGGATGCTTTTACCTGGAAAACATAGACCAGAACATTTCAGCAGGGTATCCTGACCTGGTGCAAGTAGGGTGCAATTGTCAATTGGGTTGGAGACTTCTGCATCTCCAGCACGTGCATGTCCTTAAGGAAGCCAGGTATCAAGGGTGGTGTCCAGGCCCTTCACAGTGCCCCCCACGTGTATCATGGTCCTTCATTTAAGTGGAAACACGTGGTCTTGGTTTGTGCTCTTGAACCTCCATGTCAGAGCAATCACCTGGGAGTTAAGACATCTTTTGCATATCAAAGGGCTTTGCTTGAGATGCACAAAAGTCAAAGCTCTGGACCTACATGATTAATGGGGTTGTAGCTGCAAATCCATGAATTTTGTTCTTAAAAAAGCAGTAAGGCAATATATCCTGGCTGTCAGGATAGTGGTAATTCAGGCAGGGCTGCTATTGCTAGACTGGAAAGCTGTTCCTTTCCAGCAAACAGCCATATGAGATTTCTACTCCTTCCTCATGTGAATGGAGAAGAAAAACCCAGACCACCCTATTTAGCAGGCAAGTCAGCTCTCCTGCTGTCTGATAAATACTCCAGGCTTGATAGTCTTGCTTCCTCCACAGAAACGCTAGTAGCCATTTGCCAGCTGTTTGCTCTGACCTACAGTCATCGGTGTCTGTCAACGTGCTGTTTTTCAGAGGTGGCAATGTGAGATCTAGCAACAATCAAGTTATCTGCAGCATTGCCCAAAGATCTATTAGGCAAACTGAGCAAGACAGGAGCCAGAGCTGGAAATTGCCTTATGCTTCCAGTCTTAACTGCAAGAGGTGTTTAAAAAAAAAAAAGACTTTAAAGTCAGATAAAACAACACTCATAAGCTAGGCTGCCTAGAAACAGCTTATATGAGAACATCTATTTGGACTAATGTTGATTGGATTTAAATTGAAATATAGGAGGGAAACAGAGCTGTTAAGTGGGCTTTTATGTGCCTTGTGCACAGGAGCAGGACAACTGTGTGTTCCTCTGGCTAACCTGAATTTCAGATCAGTTTCCCAGGTGAATTTTGTTTGTTGAAGGCTTTGCTGTATGCTGGATAAAGTAATGCTGTGGCTGGGTCAAGGCTCTGAGCAGCTGGAGATGAGGGGAGCCTGAGGGCTTCAAAGCCATGATAGACCTGTTAGCTTGTGTCTCTGTAGAAGGTGACAAAGGGTCCTCTGCATCAACTTCAGCCTGCAGGGGCTGTTGCACCCCAGCTAACAGGATTCCACGGTCATGGTTGAGTGGGTATCTTGGGCAGCTCCTACCTGCCCTGATGCCTCTTGGCAGTCCCAGTCCCATGCAGAAGGCATGAGTTGGCCTGTGAGCGTGCAGCAGAGTTGGTTTGTTGGACCCCTGGGAGGTGACATCTGTACATTGTCAAGACAAAACTTCTGATTGGAGAAAGGCCTATCTAGGGGAAAGAAATCTGAGCTATGTTGTATAGATTTCTTTTTTGTACATCCCATAAATATCCTGCAGCAAACAGTGGCTATAAAAAAAAAAAAAATATATGATTTTGTTATCAGCAAAACACTCATGCTGTCACTTGAATTCTCCTCAATCAGAAACTTTGCCAAACCAGCAACTTTTTTTTTATTGTTGCAGCTGACAAAGTTTCTTGGAAACAAAATCACACTCCAGAATTAATAAATGCTGATCTGAAAGTTCCCTTTCAAGGGGATGATTTGCTGGGCAGGAATTCAAGTTCTCTTGTTTGTCTGAAGCTGTTTGTTCTCTTTTGAAGCACTACGTGCATCCTGCTGCTGCTGTAAGGCAGCACCTGTGCCACCGAGGGTGGGTCCCACCAGGGTCTGGGACATGAGTGGGATGGCAATATATGGCTGTGTCCAGCTCTGCAAAGCAGCTGGTACCCTCAGTGGCCTTGCTGCTGGGCACAGCTTGCTGTTCATTTAGCACCTTCTGCAAGAAGGAGGCTCAGGTTCTCCTTTTGTTTTTGCCAACAGCTTTGATACAGTCTAGGAAAGCAGCCTTTTCTCCCTCTTCTTGTAATGTTTCTTTGCTTTAGGTGGTGGTGGTTAGGATTGAAAAGTCCCTCTGTGTAGGGACTCCTATGAGCAAGATGGCAGCATAAAATGAATGCATGTTGGTGCAAAGCATGCTGTTGCAATCTAAGTAGACTGTTTTGGTTTTTTTTTTTCCCCACTTATATAGTGTGAAGAAGATTCAAGAAGCCCAGTGTATTTCTGGAGATCAGTGCATCTCTGAACCCCCTCTTTCTGCCCCTTGAAGTTCCTTGCACTGTCCCACTAACACATCAGATAGGGGTTGGCGAGCTCAAAGGCCTCTTGGATCCCTGTGAGCTTAGGGCTGAAAAAGCTATTTTCTGCTTGAATGTGGAGCTGGTGGCACAAGGCAGTGTGATATGGCAGGAGGCAGAGTGTCTCCTGTTTTTCTAGCGCAAAGGATCTCCTTAACAAGGGTCCCCTCTGCTCTTAAATAAATGTTTTTTGTGACCAAAAAATACGTACAATGAAAATATCCAAAAGCCATTGTCCTAGAGGAATTAAGTAGTGGTTTTTTGGACTTCTTCCAATGTTTCCAGCTATAAAAATTGCATTTGAATCTTAATATCTCTCCTTCCCTTCTTTCCCTCTTTTATTAATCCCATTATTGCTTGAAGAATCTGGATCAGAGAAGAAACTTAACCCAGGAGAGCAAAGGAAAAAAAACCACTGGTTTAAAAGAGTTAAGATTTCCAAGGTGGAAATCAGTGGTGTATCTAAAGAAATGACTCCTCAGCTGTTGCAAAGGAGAGCAGAGACCTTACTGCTCCAGCTAAGGCATGCCGATGAGCTTGTGGGTAATGTTTGTAGGAGATGTGAGGAAGACTCATCTTCAGGCAGGGTGCAGCACTGTGCAAAGCTCCTGTAATAAGTCAGAGCTGCTGTATGGAGAGAGAGAGAGAGAGAGAGAGAGAGGCATCTCCCAGTTGTTGCATAGCTAAGATAGAGGTTCATGACTGCAAGTCCCAAATGTGAGTCCCTTGGCTTGATCTCCTGGTTTTCCCTGTGTTGTCCTTTCCAGATGAGTTTGCAGGAAAAGTTCCTTGTTGCTCATGTCCCATTCCCAGCTGTGCCCAGGCTGCTCTGTTGAGATCCTGATATGCAAAACAAACTGGTACTGAACCTGAAGATCTAATTAACTACTCGCTATTTAGTGCTGACACTTGATGTTGTTGGCTGTATTGTGTTAGACCCTTAATGAACTTCAGTTCAATTACCTCTGTCTTTAAGCCAGCTAGGTGTCTCTGCCTGTAATTACATGGTCTGCATCTCTAGCACACTTACTTTCCCTACTTGTTTTCTCGTATTTCTCTGAGTCTTTTGCTCTGCATGTTCCCAGGGACCCTGAATCAGACCAGCAGCCCCTGTAAACTGGAACAGTTTGACTTGGCTGTCTGCTGTGCTGAGTCTTAGCCTGGCTGTCCCTCTCTTGTCCCAGCCTGTGGTCCTCACTAGAGGTATCCTATTGTAATGTCAAAGCTGTCTGCCTTGGAGTGGTCTTTTAACCCTGCCTGCTCTCTATGACCTAATAGCTCACCTGATGCTCTTGCAGCAGATATTCATCCTGGTCAACATGGACAAGGCAGTCCAACCCCCTTGTCCCTCAACTGCCAGCTACTGTCATTCAGATCACTGCAGAAATTGGCTTGTATCAGTAAGGTGCAGAATGAGAAAATCTTGAGGCCAATCAGCATAGCTGTTCCCCAAACACCCATCCTATGTGTTCCTATTTCACATGTTGATGTGAGCCTTGACAGGCTTGAGAGGTGGGCCTGTCTGAACCTCATGAAGTTCAACAAGGCCATGTGCAAGGTCCTGCATATGGCTCAGGGCAATTCTAAGCATACATGCAGGCTGGGTGGAGGATGTATTGAGAGCAGCTCTGAGGAGAAGGACTTGGGGGTGCTGGTTGACGAGAAGCTCAGCATGACCTGTCAGTGTGTGCTTGCAGTCCAGAAGGCCAACTGCATCCCAGGCTGCATCCCCAACAGCGTGGCCAGCAGGTTGAGGGAGGGGATTTTGTCCCTCTGCTCTGGTGAGACCCCACCTAGAGTCCTGCATCCAGCTCTGGAGCCCTCAGCACAAGACAGACATGGACCTGTTGGAGTGGGTCCAGAGGAGGCCACAAAAATGATCAGAGAGATGGAACACCTGTCATGTGAGCAAAGGCTGAAAGAGCTGGGGCTCTTCAGCCTGGAGAAGAGAAGGCCCTGAGGAGTGCCTTTCAGTACCTGAAGGGGTCTACAAGAGAGCTGGAGAGGGACTTTTTACAAGGGATGGAGTGATAGGACAAGAGGTAATGGCTTCAAACTGAAAGAGGGAAGATTTATATTAGCCATAAGGAAGAAATTATTTACTATGAGGGTGGTGAGCCACTGGCACAGGTTGTCCAGAGAAGCTGTGGGTGCACCCTCCCTGGAAGTGTTCAAGGTCAGTTTGGACAGGGCTTTGAGCAACTTGGTCTAGTGGAAGGTTTCCCTGCCCATGGCAGGGTTTGAACTAGATGATCTATAAGGTCCCTTCCAACCCGAACCAGTCTATGATTCCATGTCAAACACCTTGACTAGCCCACAGATGTCAGCCTCCATCCTTATGACCCATTAACTGCAGTGTGAAGAGGTCTTGCAGTGGGGAAGTTGGAAAGCTGCTCAGCAATACAGCTGGACTTTAACAGTGTCTCATCCTCTGAGCTGCAAGAGCTCGTTCAACAGCCATGGGTAATTTCTTTGGCTTAAGTGTGCATCGTAACTCATTTTCGTGAGTATCAGTTGGAGAGCTCTTGAGGTTACGGGTGTACCTCAATAATTCTCATGCTCTGAAGTGCTGTGGGAAGCGTCTTTGATTTCCTGTTTTCCCTGAAGTCTCCTGTCATCCTCTTGCTTTCCTTGCCAGATAGTGGGATTGGCTTAACTTACAAGGCTTTGATCCCAGCAGTTTAAAGAAGTCTGTTTTCATACAGCAGCTGACTGCTGAGGCACCTCACCTTGGTGATCTGGGCTCTGTACAGTGTAAAGGTGCCTTACCTTGCAGCTCTCATTTGTACCTTCAAGGATAAGAGAGTTCAAAATGAAAGAACCACACTGGTGGTATCACAGCTCCAAGCATTGGGGTTTGAACTCCCTTATCTGACAGCAATAAAGATGCGCTGTGGTGGGCACTGAGGTCCCATCCTGAGGTTGGAGTTTGGGGAAGAACACCCTGCGCTATGGATTTGGGGCAGATAGAGGCTAGCGCATGCATGCAGGGACCTGGGCTGTGTCCTTGCTGGTCATCTTACCTGCGTTAGCAGGAGCGGCACTAGGTCTTACAATTGTGCCCTTCTATTGTGCACAAGACAGAATCACAGAATCACAGAATAGTAGGGGTTGGAAGGGACCTCTGTGGGTCATCTAGTCCAACCCCCCTGCCGAAGCAGGGTCACCTACAGTAGGCTGCACAGGAT
>Ga0065711_1029609_pt1 | contig 35513 bp, 15 predicted proteins | sample Hoacrofraction12_FD_59098 | JGI IMG/M metagenome (GOLD analysis project Ga0065711, IMG submission 59098) | Hoatzin crop microbial communities from Cojedes, Venezuela - Epithelial fraction 12 v2 (version 2) | ecosystem: Host-associated > Birds > Digestive system > Esophagus > Crop | place... | reverse complement strand
GGAGCACTGGAACAGGCTGCCCAGGGAGGTTGTGGAGTCTCCTTCTCTGGAGATATTCAAGACCCGCCTGGACAAGGTGCTGTGCAGCCTGCTGTAGGTGAGCCTGCTTCAGCAGGAGGGTTGGACTAGATGACCCACAGAGGTCCCTTCCAACCCCTACCATTCTGTGATTCTGTGATTGTGTAATAAGATTCTTGGAGTCAACCTCATTCTTTCTATGATTGAACTTAAAAACACAAGGACATAATGTAGAAACATATAAACTCTCCTTACAGAACTTATGTCCTGTATTTCAAACAATTCAGTAAGGTACTTCGAGTAAAGTCCATAAAATTATTTCAGTGTGGAAATCCAGCCTAATTCCCCATTTAGACTGCTAAAGTGGTATCTGAAATTCTTATACAGTAACCTTTAAATTACGATTGGAGAAACAATCCATGCTTTCAGAAAATTTTCTCAGTGGGCGAGACAAAGACTGCAGTGCATCCGTGATAGTCTCTAGGTCACTGGTCTAGGGATCAGGGATTCATCAGTGAGCCTATATTCTTATATGTAACAGTTTAGGAAAAGTTCCAGAAATCGCTTAGAACAATGAAAGCTGGCTAAAGAATTGTACTACTTTCTGCATGCCTTAGCATACCAGGATGTATGACATACTGTTTCTGTGACATCTCCTATCTGTTACTGCAGGCATCTCTTGGCATGCTCTCTGGTTGTCTCACAAGAGTCTAAGCCTTCCCATATGTTTTGTGCTGACCCTAGTATCAAAATCAATTGGCTGTTCAGCTTGGAGTGAGGAAGACAAACAGCTGTATCCGGAAAGCTAAAGGAGCAGTAGTCTTCAGCACAAGTACTTTGGTGCATCCAACTTTAGTGCTCAGGAAAGCATTCAGCAATCAAGTTACACAGCTTTTGCCACACAAAGTGAGGAACTACTACAAATGCTTTTGCGTATCTGAACCTGGGTCATTTTTGAACTCAAGGCTTAGAGGTTTTTGAAAATTCTAAGGCTTGTGTTTGTCCCAATAAAGAGCCATAAAAAGAAGACACTAATTAACTGCTGTTCATTAAAAGAGAGCTGTGTCATCTGAATTTATCTGTCAAAAGTTGCTATTATGCTAATTAAGTTGCATGTGAGATGTTAGTAAACCTCTACTATAATTTTTCACAGAGAAGTTTTTGGCTTCTTTAGCTTTATGGGTAGGGAAGATTGCAGCAAAAGCTTACCATTTCCTCCTTATTCTTTTAGATCCTCTGGGTCTCAAGCTAGAGGTCTGTTTTGATGACAGTCTGGGACCTCCAGAGCATATGAGTATATGATTTGAGTATATGACTGTTAAAAATAGTTTAACTGCATTCATATGTCCCATTTTAACTGTATCTCACTGTCAGCCTCCATCAGTGTTTCCCAGGAAGGCAACTGGCCTCCTGGTTGAGTAAGAGCAACAGAGGGGCTTGTGGTCTTCAGGGGTTGAGCAGCCGAGGGAGAGGGAAGGGTAAATGAAAATCTCTTCTATCAGATCCACCACTGATTAACTCTTTGCAACAACTGTGTGAATAACAGACCTTTATTAACACAGCTTGCTTTAACTAGGCTCTACTAGAGAATAACGACTCTTGCAGTTATGCTAGCAAAACTTACACCAATAACCACAGTGAGGTCTGAGATCTCTGTACGTAATTATTTATCTATTTGCTTTCACTATCCTTTTTAGCACGGTATATATCTTCTGTGTTTATCTCTAATAATATCAGATTAAGATCGTGATAACTATTATTACTTGCAATTAATTAAGTAGAAATTTATTTCTTCTACCCTGGACTGATACTGATACCTTTGAAAGTGTCCTTTTTATGTAATGGTGTTATTGTTTTTTGCACCAATGTTGCTGGTAATCTCGCCTCATCAAGAAAGTATTCCAGGAGTTGTTTCAGAGTAGCCACTAATCAGTGCGGTAATGTTTCATTTCCAAAATTACCTCCTTTGGATCTGTTACTGGAAACATCACAAACAGCATTTATCTGCTGTAGAACGAATTCATGTTTCTCCTGACTATTCTCCTGTGTAAATTACTGCTTCCATCTAAAAACATCAGGTTCTGTCCAATTCTCAGATCCAATGAATCTGCTTTATGCCATTCTTCCTAGGCCAAAGAAGACTAATTAATCCCAGTGGAGAAAACATTCACTACCATTTATTGTTCGTGCTGCAGTTCTTCAGTCTCTATCTTCCACTGTCCCAATTCATGGTGTATTTTTAGGGACAAGGAAGTACAGGGAGAACAACTGAAGCATTTTTCTCTGCTTTCTTTGTGGATAAGCCCCAGAGCATGAGATTGTTCATTTATCCCCAGATTCCTATGCATCTCTTCATGCACTTCTCAGCTGCAGATGTATCTTCTTGGGTTTGGGCTATAAATCTCCCTTGTTATTCTGCTGAAACTTTCATTGGTGAAATTCACTACATTTTCTAATGAATAAATGGATAACAGATATTTATTGAATAGATTTTCATTGTGTGTTGGTTATAGCATCTGTCATTTTCATTCAAAAATTTCATGGATGTTTTACAAGAACATTAAAAAATAAGAATTTAAAAAATAAAGAGTGGATCAAAGATTGCAGCAGAGTTTAGAGTCAGATGGACAAGGAGACAATCTAGATAGATGTCACTTGGCACTAGATGACAGTGAGTTGCCTTATGCTGTTCACTGAATGATGGATGATAAATCTTATTTTTATACAGATGCTTAACTCACTGGTGTGCATTTTAATTTTGAAGATGCCATCTGATTTGCAGAGATTAGTATGCTGTACAGCTGTAGATATGTTGCAGGCAGTAGGAACTGGAATTGGTTTATTTTTCCTGTTGTTTGTTGCCTGACAGCTTTGACTCCAAGACCCATTCATTATAGCAAACCAAATTTATAAAGGTCTGGACTTTGGCTTTTGCTTCAGTGAAAAAACCCAGGTTCTCATTTATTTGATTTGCAATGGAGATATAATATGTCTAGCACCTACACAGATGTATTCTTGATAGAAACGTATTTGAAGACCACGGTGAAGTTGACTGGCACTGAAAAATAAAAAGAAGGTGGTAAAAGGATATTTGCATACCGCTCACCTAAACATACCTTCAAGTTTGCTGATGTCCCCATTCAGCTTGGCATAGGCCTTAAAAGCATTGTGTAATGGGGATAAATTCCCAAACAATGTGGGAAAGAACATCTGCTGAAGGGTTTATGTAATTTTCCACTCAATTTGTTCTGTCAAGAAGATAAAGTATTTCACTCCTTCGAAGAGACCAATACTACGGGTTAAAAAACTAAAACTTAAAATGGCATAAATTCAGTACGAAGCAAACTTTCTTTATTAGTTCTGGTTTTCTCTATTATTTTTCTCTGTACTGAGTCACTTCAGTTTGCTTTTTTTTGTTTCTTCCTTTTATTTTCATCTCTGTTTGCTGGGGTAAAACACATAAGGATCCAGGAAAGGAGAAATGTGGCATTCCTAAACAACAAGACAGAACTATATTTCTCAGACACCGGGTGTGTTTCTACCAGAACACTCACACAATAGCTGAATGGCTGTTTGTTACTTTACTGTCTTTCATTGAACGTATTTGTCCTGTATTATGAACAAAACAATAAAATTGCACCCTTAGCTATAGAATCACAGTCTAGAAGCACTCAAAATGTGTAAGTTTGTGCTTCCTATTTTCCACATCAGAGCAGACCAAGGAGAAACATTAAATGCATAAAACTGAAAGGCTTCTAATACATTGTAGGCTTTCAATATAGTACCTTTAGGGCTTCCTAAACAGCATAGTATGATTTATAAACTGTACTGAAAGCCTTCTTCTGTAGTGCAGTGGCTGTTATCATTGGTCTCCTTATTCATATTTCCTGTGGAGGAAATTGTTGTTATCAAATAGTGTAAATATTAAATACTATCAAGTAGTACACCATTTAATGTCTTTAGTGTGAGCATGTTGCTCTGTATCCGAGTCATTATTTTTACTTTATTTGCTCTGTTCATGTGATACAAAAGCTAATACTGAAGGATTTTTACCTTTTTGTAACAGAAAGATACAATATTAGAATTGAATATAGAGAGTGCTTAAAGTTATGTGCTGAACTGACTTGCAGCCTGCCAAATATCTTTTAGAATTTCATGAGAGTACCATGCTTCACTACTGCATGGCAGCAAATCTGAATAGGCTCACTGGTGCTGAGAAAGATGAGCATGTATCTTTACTCTTCTCAGAAATGTGTAATACTTTAATTCCTCAGAACATTTAAACAGAGCTAAAAGTTTTTATGTCAGCTCCAGGAGGGCATGAAGACAAGGGCTAAATCTATGGAGAGAAACCAATGGGTTAGCTGTTCTAACAGCTGTTTCTGTGTTTATTTTCCAAGTTGGCTGAACCAGAAAGTATGGGCACTCACATAGGAGAGTGTGTTGTCATGTGACTCCCACATGAGACCCAGTTGGACAAATATTTGAATCATGGACCCTTAGCGGCTCACAAAGCTCTCAGTCAATTGCTAGCTGCCCTCACACAGAAGTATCTTATTTCTGATGAGTTTATAGCAGAGGTCATAGAGAAGCCTATATTCTGCTGAACCGCTATAGATGGATTTGAGTTGCCTGAAAAGCCTGGCAGGAAATCTTGGGTCTGAATCTCTGGATTCTCCAACTTCACCTTCTCTCTTCCTCCTCGCTTTGTGACAATGGGATACAAAAGAATGGGGTTGAGGTTAAGTAAATTAAGAGAAAAAAGAAAAATGTACTCAGATAAAACACAAACCATTTAAACTCTGAGATAAATCTTTTTTGTGTGCAGGATTTGTTTTCTGTTTATTTTTCTAAGCCTCTCAGCATTTAGTTGAGATGTATATGTTTCATTAACACAGTATACACATCATCTGTAAGCTTTTATATGTAATAAAGTAGATGAGACTACTCAACTAGGGAATAGCATATTTCTCTTCCCAATGAGCTCTAGTAGTGATCAGGTTCTTCCATTTCATAATTTCCAAGCATCAAGTGTGTGATGGCCCATTTAGATTAGTCTGAGTTCAATTTCACTCCAGTCATGGCCCTCCCTGCTTTCTCCCCAACAAGTTCTTTATATCTTGTCATCTGTTTGGTACTTACATAATACTTACTAGTACTGATGCTCTTACCTCCTACATTCTAAAATATTTATGGGCAACTCAGTTCTTTTGTAAAGGTGGCAAACATTAAATTATGGCAAGTAATTGCCCTTGATATGCTATTATGAAAATTAATTTTTAATTGAATTATTATCTTATTTACTACTTCTTTCATAAATTTTGATCTCCTTGAGGTAACACCTGTTTTATTTGTGTATGTTAAGTGTATGTTTGCTGTTTAAGAAATGAATAAGAAATAACTTTGTGGTCAGATTACTTTGCAACTCAGAAAGATTATAATGGTATACACACACACAAATAAAAGGAAAAGGCACACTACTTTGTCAGACTTTGCAAGCAAGATTTGTTAGCAAATTTTGGATACAAAAATAGAAAGAGAAATTATGTCTTTGGTTACATGTATACATCGTAATCACATCATTTACAAGAGTGAGTTGGATGATTTCAGGTAGCTTCCATGTTATTTTCATGACGTCTGCAATTACAGTGAAGAACATTGATTTCTGTATGTAGATGAATATAGAAGATCTGGGGTGGTAATATTTGAATAATAAAAGAAAAACCTACAGAGATTTACTTAAAGAAGTGGGGACAATACTTTTGTGAATGAGAGGGGGATATTGTACAACATGTAGTGATGGGGATACTGGCAATACCCTAAATAAAGAGCAATTAACATTTTGAAATATTGAAGTCCTGAGTAAACAATAAACTTCTAATTAAATCCAAAGTGACATGATAATTAAGGTTTCAGGTGTGTTGCAGGACCCAGTAATAAAGAATCCTGCTTAAATTGAAATGTTTTAGCTCTGTTCAGTTCCCTCCTCACCCCAACAACTGCATAGCCATTGTCACCCCATGAAGGGAACTGGGTGAATTCTGGAGCACGTACCAGCCGACCAGGCATGCCTGCAGCATACTCCACTTTGCTGGAGAGACAGCCAGCTTGCAGTGATATTTGCAAACCACAGTGTGTTGCTAGCCTTTGGTACTGCTGCTGATTGCAGAGGAAAAGAGAAGAAAGATACGGAAGAGGAAAAAGAAGCTGCAGGGTGTAGAGAGCAGTAATTTTCTCATTTGTAATTTTATCAGTGAAGCTGTCATTTGTTTTCCACTGAGGCCTCTGGCTTTTGCCCAGTAGAACAAGTCTAAAGCCTCTGGTGAAATGGGGTAATCTCACCATTTTTTTTTTGTCTTTCAGGCAAGGCAGCAAGAAGTGGGTAAAGTCTATATTGCTGACAATAATTGTGGGCAAAATCCACTTGCTTGCATTTACCCCCGATTGCCTCACTGCCTAAAGCAGCCTCTGGTTTCAGTCACGGTCATGTCACAGACCATATCTCTGTCAGGCACTCAATGACCTGGAACCAGTCTGGCTAGAAGATTAACTAAGCTCTGCTACAGAGACAATAGCCGAGACTGCCCGAGGAAGGCGAAATACATCTGAAGAGGAAGCAAAGTTTTTTGAAAGCTGGCTCGAAACTGTGAACCCTCACAGAAACTAAAGGCAATTATAAGTCCCCCATATGTCCTCACCTAGTACAAACTATGCTTCTTCACCCTGTCTTGTCTAATTGAAATTTCATCTTCACTCCATGTTTCTATACATTCGTTTAATAGTGATAGTAACAAAGGCAACTACGGGATGTTCACTACATGCTGTACTCTTAAGCTGTGAAGATGATGGCAAAAGGAAATAAAACACATCAGCACAATGTTTATTGCATTCCACCGTGCATTAATTATACACTCAGGTGTTACGGTGAGCGAACCAGTATAAGAATGTAATGGAATAGAACTAATTACTGCTATTGACCCATGTAGAGTTGAAAGCCTAAACTGCAACTCTGATATCTCCAACTAAAAATGCCCCTATTTTATTCAACACACTGACTCTTCCTGTGTGTTTTCAGTATAATATCCATTTACTGACATAGACTAGCTTTCACTTTTCATCAGTGACAGTGGTACAGATGCAGAGATCTGAGAAAGGGATTTTTATTTTTTTTTAACCTATCAATCCACAACATTAAATTCCTATGGCAGGTTCATTCTTCAGCCTGAGTGTACAAACTATGCTTCTAGATACATACATCTGTGTAGCCCCATTGAAGACATAGACTGACACTAGAAATCTAAAGTAGAATTCATAAAACAAGAAAGACAATACTGTAATTTAAGACAGCTTTTGCCCTTCAGAATACTTATTGTCAGGGATGAGGTATCAACAAGAAAAAAAAACCGTGTAACTTCACTTTCATAATCCATATTTAGTTTGCAGTGGTAACAAGTAGGTAAAATACTGTATTTATTCTTTTGTTTGTTAAACAGTACAAATTTTATACAAAAATAATCAAAGAAGAACAATGGTAGAATTTCTCACTGACAATGACATAAAAGATCCTTTACACTCTCGATACAGTTTCTTTTACATGCTCGTTTATATTTTATTAAAACTTAAGTAGCAGAATATATTAAAATTGTATTGTAATATATCGCAATCACACATTCTCTTAACATTAACTACTACTATAAAGAAATTATAAATCTCTTTCCTTCTGATCATATTTTTGTTTTAAGAATATTGAAAAATTCATCCTGTGCAATTTTTCTCTATATGTTTTAAGTAAAATGAATCCATTTTGTTGTCTGTGTTGACACAACAATTTGCGTCACAAACACAATTTAACATCGACAAATTCAAGGCAGCTGTCAACTTGGGCAAAGGAGTCTGCCCTTAGACCCTTTTTTTTTTGACACCACAAAGGACTGGGGACAATATTAGCAGCAAGTTCCACAACTGGACATACATTTCTCTTAAAGGCTTAAATCTAATCTTGTGCTTGGTTCCCCGGTGACAGACACAACACAAAGTTAAAGACAGGTTTCAAAACATGAGACTTAAGGATATTTAATGCTTAAGCATATAAAGAAATACAAGATAGGAATAGAGGAAAGCACAGGATTTCTCTGTTCCTTTCAATCAATGATGACTCACTTTTAAAGCTATGAGTAAGCAATAATGTTCTTAATCATAGTGATCGTGGTTTGTACCCCATACTCACTCTGGTTGAATCACTAGGAGTCAATAATTTCTTCAATTAGGAAACCACAGGATACCTTCAGCAGGTCAAAAGAAGCCACACAGCAGCTCTGCAAACTGACCATTGTTACCCAGTGCCAGTCCTTCTTCACTTCTCTGCTGTAAGGCAATAGATTTTCATTCTAAACCATGTCAATTAACTATACCAAAATCCATTTCATTAAAACACCTGAAAACATTACTGTTGGTTTCATTTGGGCAAACATGTTAATGTGACTTAAACAAACAGTTATGTCTTGGAGCGATAGCCAGGACAAGTCTGTCTCATAACACAGAACAGCAGAGAAGTGATACCTAATTTGGGCACACATTCATTTTCACAAGCTCTGAGGCAAGACATGTGTACCACAGATAAAACCGTAGTAAAAACAGTGTTGAACATTCAGTTGCAATGAGAAAACTCAGCTTACAAGTAAAGCAACTGTCATGTATGAACAACAGAAGCCTCATTTTCCTCTGGGTTGCTGAGATCTCTTCTTTCAAAGAGAGCCAGCACAAGGCCATATACGGTTCACGTGCAGAATGAAGTGATGCCAGTGGTCAACGAGTTTATGATTGTTCACTGTTTTAGAGAGTCTTAGCCAAGACTTGCATCCTTTCTGCAGAATCATAGCCTTGATGAAAAGCCCAGTTACAGTGAACCTGAAAGATAACAGAAGCGGCAGTTCTGGTACTTTTCAGTATATACAATGTTTAAATATTTAGGCAATGATTGGTAATGACTATCAGCATATCCTTTGCATGGAAGGCCAAGTATATAAAGCTGATCCCTTACCACAATGTGATTCTAACCACTTTCCAATACTAAAGTCCACCCTGGGGAGTCCTGCAACAATGAAGAAATTTTGAAAAGGGTGAGTCAGTGAAGAAATCATAGAATCATAGAATCATTAAGTCCAACCATCAACCCAACACAACCATCAACGCAACACAAATGCAGAGAAACAAAAAGGATCAGGGAGATATAGGCAAGAAAAAAATATATTTAGAGAAATCTGGATAACATAATTATGACAGATATTATCCTTCATTTTCCTAATACTGTCAGCTAGGGTTTTATGAAAGTAGCAGTTTGGGCTTTAGTTTATTTTCATTTTATCATAGAATTCTCTTCACAGCAGGAAAAATCAACCTTAAAGCCCCCCAAAAATATTAATCTTGCAAATTCAAATTTCTCTTTCAGCTAAGGAATGTGTGTAGTTTTTTATGCCATGATATAAATGGTATGGCCAAGGTAATGCAGGAACCTGGAAGCAGTGAAAGAAATTCAATCTGTACTTCCCAATCCTCAAACCTTAACGCGGGGCCGTTCTCACTTTATTTCCCTGTCTATGATAAACAGCTTTGAGAAGTTCTGTGCACTAGGAAAAATGCTTATTGCAGCTGACTTTGGATTGTGCAACCATTTTAGACAGACATTTTCTGTATTTTGAATGAGAGTATATTGCTAAGGGTTTATCTTATATCTGCATGAAAAGATTATAGCAGATACTCTGTGTCTGTGTCTGTGTGTAAGGAAGAACTCATTAAAACTAGAAAGAATGTGAGGGAATTAGGCACTCCAGTCTCACAGGATTTTAACAGGAACTGAGTGACTAAGTTCCTCGGATATCATTATTGCCTAATAATGCACTTGACTGTTATAAATTATCTTCATACACTTGAAATCTGAATAGTTTAAAATACTGTTTTTCTCCAGGGGGCAAGTGGGTTCTTTTATTTCTTTTCCACCAGATGAAGGCTTAGTTTTATACAAATCTGCAAACAAAATCAGCAATCACAACAGTGTGCTTTGCTAGCATGTGTGTGATGAATGCCTAATGAGAAAAAAAACCTTTTTATTCAGTTTACTCTGCCTTCATTTGGCTTATTTGCCCTATCAAGTTAAATGTTAATTGCAGGCTACAGAGAGGTTACTTATCCCTTTGTAATCAAATACCTCATTCATTAACTGCCTATGCAACAAAATATCTGCTGTTGAAGATTTGACTGAACCTTTTGTTTTCATAGCAACAAGAAGATACCACCTATCAGGGTTAAACATGGAGAAAATTATTTTTCCTTAAAAAAGAATGTTAAGCCACAATTTAAAAAAAAAATACAGAGATATATTCAAGAAGACTTTTAGTTTTATGAAAAGAGTTTTGGGATTCAATAAATCCACAGAGATTAAAAATACCTTTTTTTCCTCCCTCATTATTACTTTCTCATTATACATTGACTTGCTGTGTGACCTTAGGCAATTAATTTACTCTCTAGCCAAAATTTTCCAACCTGAATATGTAAAATTAAACATCTGAATCTATTTTTAGGTGCTAAAATAAATGGCCTGATTTTCTGAGGTCATTTGTACCCCAAATATTCATTAAGTTGACAGGGGTTCTGCCTGCCCTTTGCCTCTGAATAACTTACTACTTCTTGTGTACATTAAGTACGGATTTAGATGCTTAGTTCCAGGTATCAGATTGACAAACATTATTCTCAGGCTCCTCAGGCAATGGCCTATGGTGTGAGGATGCCTGAGGTAGCAAGACCCAAGCAGAATACATTTGAACAACTCAGTATTGGTCAGGGTCAACAGTGATGCTGCTGTGATGACCTGTCTCAGCACAGGACCCCCCAAAGAATTTTCTTGCAAAATAAGTTCAAATGTCACTCTCCTCGCATAGTAGGCATGTCTGAAGAGATTTAATTTCCTTGGGTGTAATCTTGTGCACTTCATTTAGGTGCTTAGTTTAGATATTGATGCACAAAAACGAGTCTGGCCCTAGAAAGGGGTTGATGAGTTAGTCTGCCTACTATAGTAGAAAAGTATAGTAGAAAGAGTGCCTCTGAAGATACACAGAGGGCAATCCACTCCTATTTTAAGTATCTATCTTTCCACTGAGAGTGTAGAAAATTAACAGAAAATGTTAGGTTCTTCCATCCACTATGGATGCAGAGTGCTTTAGCCCTCTTCTGAGAAAGATATCTGGTAAAGGTGACACTGTCTTATGCTTAATAGTCTAGTGGTTTGAGTGCTCACTAAGGAACTGAGAGGTTTGCATTCCTAGCTCTGATTGTCTTACAGGGGACTGAATCCGCCTCTCCTATAACCCATGAGAGTGACCTAACCACCATGTCATGAATAATCCGAAAGAGGCACTTACTATTCCTTCTCCTGAGGCTGAGCTGCTGCATAGCCAGGAATGAAAAATTCATTAGTCTGGGAAAGCAGTGGGGAAACAAGTGTCTGACTGTAGCCACAAGGATATCTGAGAAGGGGACATCTCCAGCTTTCAGCTTTCTCCTGTGGAACTCAAACACATCTCACCTCGGGCAGAAAGGGGCAGAAAAAGGGAGGAAGCCCTGGAAAATATGGCAGTCCTAAGCTCCCCACTCCTATACCCCTCCCTTTTGAAGACATGCTTTCTCATTTACACTTTCCTACAGTCAGAGCTTCAGAAAATCACACCTATTCAGGATACCTCATGATTTCCTCCTTAGCAAAATATCTTTGACACAGGCATCATCCCCCTAAGACTAAGAAGAGTATAGAACATCCACTTCAGAGATTTCATCCCCTGTTTCTAAAACTGAGATGGACAAAAGAATTGTCACTTTTGGAATATAAGATATTTTGGGCCAGGATTCAGGCCTCTGTAAATTCAGCAAGGTTAAAGTTTATCTGGTACGTTGGGTGGGCAGTCTCTTCATGGAGAATAATCTACCTGGGTTGGTTTCCAAGGTATTTCTCAGACTTCCGCTGCAGAGTTCAACCTTCAAAAATACCACAGTATAAGCAGGATGGGATAGCCCACATTACTGTTAGGCCCTGAATGTCGTGATGTTAATCAACTTTTTTACTTAATCAGTTAAACAACCTGCCTACAAACAGATCTAGGCATCAAACTGCAATCAGTAACACAAGTTTAGAGCCAGGTGTAGGTCCAATATCTTCTCCAGTGTTCGCAGGTCCAGTCTGAGGCTTATCTGTAACATTTGCAGTTCATCTCTGCTGTCCCTCCTTGGTGGTCTCTCTCTCAAGGCAACAGCTGGTGATTAAAGCTGTCTTTTACTCTTGCTTTGCTTTCACAGCAGCGTAGTCCAAAGTTGACTTGATTTTCAGTGCGAGAGAGAGACATAACAAATAAAGCTTAACTCTAGGAATAATTATTAAAGTCTGCACTTCTGAGATCTCCACTGAAAATAGTTCAGTCCTTGATGTTTTATGCTTTATTCACACTTGATGTACTTTAAGCTTGAAATTAGGAGAACAAATGTGCAGTTTTTCTTGCACCATCTGTTACTCGCCACTTGACACGTAAACAAAGTTTAAGGTTTTTGGGGAGCTTTATCTGTATCATCAGATGCGTGGGATAACTTTACGAGTTAAACAGCTTAGTAGATTATTTCTCTCCATAATCCTGCAAGTAGAGCTTTTACCTGTAATATATTTGATGAAGAAATTGGAGCATTTACCTCAGTACACATATGAACAATGTACACAATCAGGTCCTTGGGTATTAAAATAGTTCTAGCGAAGCAAGAAGTTGATGGTATGAAATAGAGGCCATAAATTAAAAGAAAAAATGTCCTTCCTATTAAGTAGCTTCACTCAGTAACCACAGAAGTTCAATGTGTTGAAAAACTATACATAGCTGAAGAGTATAAATTTCAAGGACAAATAGGATTATATATGATTAATGGAGTAAAGTGACAAGAATTAAAAGTAAATGAATAAATTAATCTAATAGAAAAAACAGGAAGACTACAAGAAAAAGATGTGAGACAGTATCAGGCGGTGGTAAAAATCCTGTGAAATCATGACTTTTTTTAAAAAAAGTAGCAAAATATGCTACTATATGTCAGTTTCTACAAGGGGGAGAGGAACCAGCACTCCAGATGTGTCTCACCACTGCTGAGCAGAGGCAAAGGATCACCTCCCCTGACCTGCTGACTATGATCCCCCTCATGCAGCACAAGTCGCTGTTTGTCTTTCTTGCCATAAGGGCACACTGCTGTCTCATGTTCAAGATGTTGTCCACCAGGACTCCCAGGTCCTTTTCTCCAAAGCTGCTTTCTAGCCAGTTGGCCCCCTGTACTTACTTGTGCATGGGGTTATTCGTCACCAAGGGCAGAATTTTTTACATCCCTTCGCTGAAATTCATGAGATTTCTTTTTTGCCAGGTTCTCCAGCCTGTCCAGGTCTCTCTGAACAGCAGCATACCTCTCTGGTGTATCAACAATTTCTCCCAGTTTCATACCATCTGCAGACTTGCTGAGAGTGCACTCTATCACACCATCCAGGTTGTTAATGAAGATGTTGAACAGTGTTGGCCCATTTGTGACTTGTCTCTAAATCGGTTTTGTACTGCTGATCACAACCCTCTGGGCCTGCTGCTTCAACCAATTTTCAATCCACCTCACCACCCACTTATCTAATCTATAATGTGTCAATTTATCTATGAGGATGTTGTGGGAGACTGTGTTAAACAACTTACTGAAGTGAATATAAGCGCCATTCAGTACTCTTCTCTTGTTAGTCACTTCATTAATGGTTATCAGCTTGGTCAAGCATGACTTCCCCTTTATAAATCCATGCTGATAACTCCCCACTCACCTTCTTGTTCTTCAGAAGTTTGGAGTTTTTCCAGGATTATTTGCCCCATTACCTATGCAGGGACTGAAATGAGGATGACTAGCCTGTAATTTTAAGATGTTCCTTCTTGCCCTTCCTGAAGACAAGAGTGACAGCTGGTCTCTTCAAGTTTTCACAAACCTCTCTGGATCACCAATACCTTTCAACGATAAAACAAGAGTGGCCTCAGAATGGCATAAGCCAGCTCCTTCAGCACGCATAGTTGCATACCATCAGGCCCCACGGGCTGATGTATGTCTAACTTGTTTAAAGTTCCATAACCTCATCCTCCTCCATCAAGAGTGAGTCTTCCTTGCTCCATATTCGATCAATATTCTAGTATTCTTTGTCCTTCTCTTATTTTGTGGTGAACAGGCAATATTCTTACACATAAACCATAATTTTATTGTGTATTCATTACCTATGTATTGCTAAAAAAATTTCAATTTACTGGAGGGTCACTGGATTAATATTTTACTTTAGTTGTACTAGAGGCCTCCTGGTGTACAAAAAGCTTGCCATGTGCCATTTTTGGTGTCCTCATGAGGAAATATCAAGACACATATTGTAGAGAAGTAAAGAATTATGAGAGAGAAAATGAAGACAGGGAGATAAACCCATCAAAGAAGACACAGGAAAGGGTAAGTAGATAGATGTACTTATTTTAATAAATCCCAGGAGAAAGACCATTCAAATGTGGCTTTGACACTTGAAGACGGCAAAAGAGAAAATGGCAAAACTTTTCTGTCAATGATTAAAAAGACAAAAGAAAAAAGTAAATGGCTGTTCTCAAGTATACAATGACAGAAAATCTACCTAAAAAGCTTACTTGGGTCTACTAGGAAGGAAGACAGCGCTTGGAATGCCTGATGAGAAGTGATAAGGAATAATTAGTGATGGAGTTTTTGGACTATTAAAAGGCTCAGTGGCTGAATATGAGCAAAGTAAGCACAAAGAGATCCATAATCTTCTGAAGAGTTATTAATGAGGCATTCGCTATAATGTAAAGGATAATTTCTGTCAACTGGCATACTGTGTGTAAACAGACTTTCCATAATTTTATTAGATTCTTATTATTCATTCCCTGCTTCACCAGATTAATGAAATACTAATCAGGGTGAAGCACAATAAGTCTCTAATCAATATGCATAGTATAGGAACAGTAGCTATAAGGTAATGCCTTTTGCAACAAAACATTTTGAATATGCATTTCTCTGGTCAATTTTATTTTTTATCAAAATATTTTCCACAGCTATTTAGCAATTTCCTTTGATCAAAGATTTCTAGTTTATTGATGAAAACCAGAGCCTAAGGTAGAATAATAAAGAAGAAAGCTATTTTTTTCAAACAAAAAGAAGCAATACTGTTAGAAACCGTTTTTTAATCCATCCAGTGTCCTTATTATCCAATGCCATAGAAGGCAAGCAAAATGTTTTATTTTAAATAAATTTACAAGTTATATTTTCAAATGCTACAAAAATTATTGCGGACTTATTTCACTGAGCTCTGGTATTTGTATGCACAGATGAATGTTTGTATGCTTAAATGTCATAATAATAAATCAGAATTCATATATATTCAGTGGCCAGGAAAATGTTAGCTGTCTATTTCAGCCTTACAATTGCTTCTTTATGCTCTGGATAAAGGACGAGGAAAAAATGGCACAAAACTTTTCACAAAAAACAACCATAACAAAAATAGAAAATTGTACTTCTGATGGGAACCAGTCCTTAAATAATGTTAAGAAACTGTTGACTACTTCAGATGCTGTGTGATTAGTTTCTTTAATTTTATCAGCCTTTTTCTCAAGAGTTTGTGACAGTATTTCAAAGATCGAACTTCCTCTGGATATCCAAGTGGCACAGCAAAATGTGATGATTCATGAAAATGCATAGCATTGAAAAAAAGTTTAAAAAGACAGCCGGCACTCTTCTTTGCCTGAATGACCCAACAAGGCCTAGCTCTTCTATCCCCTCCTAAAAGGTGTAATTTATTGAAAGAGCAGAATTAAGAAGTCACATACTAACCAATGAGGGCAAAGTAACTCTAAAGTTAAATTAAAACTAATTAGAATTATTTTACATTAAATATATTCTATTTATTCTGCATAGGGATTAATTTGAAAAGGAAAATTGCAGAACTCTTTTGTGTCAGAGACCAACTTCCGTGAAACATAGCAATAAATAACTCCGAAAGAGTATATTTCATCTAAATAGCTGAGTTTTCACATTTCAGCTGAGAGCTAGACAGAAATTTGAAAGGTCCTTGTGCATTTTATTCTCCTTGATGTAAAATGCAAGGATTTCTTGACAGGAGAATGTCTACCTTGCTTGATAACCAACCAGACACTCTTATTGCCACATCACTCTTTCGTGCTATTCAAATATTGACCAAAGAGGTGGTATCTGCCCCCTCAGAGTGTTGTCTCTCATCAGAAAGTCTAGTAAGACTTTCATGGGCCTGGAAAATATGTGTCTCTCTCTTGTCCAGTGACCTAGAAATTAGGTCTGTGAAATTCTGGAATGAGTCCTGATCATGGGCCAGAGAAAAACAGATGGCACCTCATCTTCCTTTGAAAAACAGGAGAGTTAGTCCAATGTACAAAAATACACAAAGTCAATAACCAATAATGGGAGCTAATAGTACAAGTAAAAATATACATTTTCACTTCACCTTTAGTTATTCTCACACATTTTCACATCTCAGAGTCACTGTAGTTTGAGTGAAATATTTAAGCAGTCAGGGTGTGATAGAAATTAAGGATTACACGAAACCATTACATCTAGGTGCCTAATTTCTCAGTACCTGTTTGAAATTTTAGGGGCTTGACCTCAAGGCATAAAAATCATTCCACCTAACTTAACGTCTTTGTAGTCAATGAAGACACACAAGTGCTTCCGGAGGAACTTATTCACCCTTTTTACCTTAGACAGCTATTTTAGAATGGGATATATCACCCTGTGGAAGAACGTGTGTTTTTTCCTAAATGGGGTTTGGGCAATTTAAAGTAGACGACACTGAATATTTTTAAACTTGACTTTCCAATGCTTTTGAAGTAATTCTGAAGTATCTCCAGAAGGCAATCCATGCTATTCAGGAAGACCCTCATATCTTCTACTAAGAATCTAGGAACCTAAACAGAGGTTTCTAAACAGAGGAAACTGAGTTCTTTCAGCTCTGGACTTAGTCTGTTCATTTCTAATGGAGCATGGTACTTCTACTTCCTATAGTTTACTGGTTAAAATAGCCAGCCAATAAGCTGAGAAGTCTGCATTTTAGCTGCTATTCAGCTTGAGGAGATAAACCTTAGCCTTGTAGTGGAAAGTTTCCCAAAACCTAGATGTTTGTGAGATAATCAGTCCTTCTTCTCCAAACGAAGTATTCTGCCGGAGACCTGACACATGAGACTAACATTAGAGTATCAACTTAACAACATTACCAACAATATTAGAGTAGATTTTTATTCCTACCCAAAGGAATGTTCCACTTGCTATACTGATGTCAGATTTCCTTTTGCTTCCTGGTAGTAGCTCCTACACTTCTTTCTTTTTGCCCAAGACACTCTTGGTAACACTGTTACAAATGTGGTAATATTATTAATAGGAGGGAAATATTGATCCTCTCAGCTCCAACAGTACTTAGGATATTGAGCTCCCAGCTTCCCAAATGAGTCCTCAAGGTCTTGCACTATTATAGAGAAGTTTTGCACTACTGCTGCTCTTGATCATGCCTATCTTGTTCAAGGTGGGTTAATTTTAGATGCCCATCCTTCTAAACATAGACCTCATCAGAACACCAAGAAGAACATATGTGCATATTATCTTGAAATGGGCACATGTGAGCATGAGTGGGTAAGTTTATTTTCATGGAGGCTGGATAGGGAATCATCAAATTAATCAGATACCTGTTGTACTGATAACATTAGTAGGCAGCACGAAGGCAGGCTGGCATACTGGCTGCTATTAGGCAAGTTTTAGGTAGTTAAATCCCACCCTAAGCAGAATTTAGACAGTCTCTTTCTGTAATTTTTATTGTGATTATCAGTAATAGTTAAAATATTGCTTTGCCATGAGGCTTGATATCTTCATCACAGATCTGGCTGTTATCCTACACGATTTGTCTGCTTACGGCAAGTCTTTACCACAGGCAGTTGCAATCTTGTTCACCAAGTTTCTGAAGACAGATTCTTAAATCACCAAGTCCTTTCATCAGGTGCTCAAATGAATTGTGTTTTACTCTATACTTAGGCAGAGCACTGAGTCAATACCTCGTTCTAAAATCAAGCTGTTTAGTTTAAATTGTATCAGGAGATGCAGATGTGTAGTTCTCACTTGAATGTCTGCAATAACTAGACAGGAGTTTTGTTTCCTGAACTGTAAATGTTGTGACAGCACACATTTTGATTACAGAAAGGAACAAAACAGTACACAGAAAGATGTCCTGTCAGACAGGTAAAGCTGTGGCTAGTTTTCAAAAAATAAATCTATTAACAGAAAAATACTGAAAAATTTAAATCTTCCTTCTTTATACTGCTGATCATTTGTCAATGACCTCAGGAAATTGATATAATACAATATTAAATGTAATGACTTAGTTATATCTGCAGAAATTAAAATATTTTCTTAATTATCCAAGTGCAATACTGTAAAAATAATATTCTAAGATAAATTTATCTCCAGCAATTTCTTAGTGACATAGACTTATTCTTTTCAAGAAGATTATCTGATCAGTGTTGTTATGATAAATCATAATGGTTCAAACTACTGTGACAGCAACATCTTGTAATCCCATTCCATTACATTTCTCATATTATAACACTCAAGCAAAGATTAAGAATAAATCATCATACAGGCTCCACCAAATCAAGACACTGAATAGAGTGTCAGATATCACGAGAAATGAAAGCTCCTGACTAAAATAAGGTAAATCTGTTGGAAAAATAACGAATGCTATCCTGTCTGTGCACAGCTTCAAGAAACCATGATTTTAGCACTAGATATGAAAAGTTATGTAAAGGCATACATCTTCTACAAAGTAGGAAGAAGTGATCGGACTTTTTCTCTTGTAAAAGGCAGATTGCTCTGTGTCTGAAGTCTATTTCTTACCTGATTAAATGGAAAATAAAAAAAATCCACCAAGAGTTCTCTCATTCCTTCCTGTACCTGGAAGAAGAGATGAGCTTACAAACTTAGGAAATAAAAGAAGAACAAATGCAGATACTGAAACTGATATCTTAGAAGAATTCCTCCTTTCCTCCTTTCTTCAGTTAGATCTTTCAAGATTTCTAGATTTTGAACTAAAAGATTTGGGGTGTCTATACATCAAACTGCTAGCAATAACAGAAGAACATATTTTCACCTAAAGACGCAGGGGCAATAAAAATCAAGGACTGCTAACAAATTATGATCTACTGAAGTCGAATTAGAAATAACAAGCTTGAGATGTCAATGATTATAACCGGTAATGCTATATCCTAATAAATCCTCTACAGAAGGATATTGATTAAAACAACCGTTAAACATTTTTTTGTCAAAGGTTAAAAATTGGATTGTTATATGTCAGTTCAGGTTAATGGATCATACTTGGTGCTGTCTAAGGCGGCTGTAAGTCGGTTAAAAGAGCACAGTTCTCCACAGATCTACACCATGACAATGGTATAATCCATGCAGATAGAATGTAGAAATATATGCCATATATGTCATATCTATATCAAATATATATCATATCTAAAACATTTTTTAAAACCTTACAGGATTAATAGCTCTGCAAAGCATGCATGTTAATATCCTACCATTATTATTTTGCTTAAGATATTCGTTTGGGTTTAAATCTCACTTTTGAAAGTTTTCTGCATCCTGGTGTCAAAGATCTTAAACTTTTCCTGTTGCCATTCATTCTTGTCACCTGCAAGACTCTACATCTAACATACATTCAAATAGTACACTTGATTGTTCTTGAATTTCTTAAAGATGAATAACGTGACACAATTGTGTCACATTCTTTCAGTCAGTAAAGAGGTTTCTTCATCTTGCTGTTGAACCTAGGTCTCTCAATGTGTTGTTACTAAGCCACCCAATCACCCTGAAGACACATACACTAGTATTCTGCATATTTTTATTGGCTGTCATGTGTAATACATTAGCATATTAACTTTTACATTTGAAAAAGCTATTCAAAGATGTCATTTGTGAGCATAAGGGCACAGCAGAAAGACCTACAATGGGGAAATTGAAAAGACATTCTTACAAAGGTAATCAACTTTCCTTTGGTGGCTTTTTCATATTGTTTTACCCAGTAAGGTTTTAGTATATTTATCCATTTTTGTAGACTGGCTCATCCAAATGTTTTTCTAACTTCATGAATGTGTCAAAGGTCCTCTGTGGGAATTCTGTGGGAAATATGTAAAATGACCTGCCCATAAGGAACAAGGAAAACAACACAGCATGAGAGAGTGTGGAAGTTAAAATGAAATATTTTCAGCTCTGTGTGTGAAGCTTTAAAAGCACTGCAATAGAAATTCTGTGTTCACAGAGTAGTTACAATTCTATGTTCAGATTCTAGTTCAAAAATTCCATTTCAATATTGCTAAGTAGTCAACAGTTTAAAATGTATTATAGTATAAAAAAAAAGTAAAAAGAACATGCAAGGCTGTTTCTATTTACCAATTCTTCACTACAAACTTTCATAAGAAAACTCTCTTCAGACTTCTGTTGGCGGGTACCTTCTAACAAATAGAAGGGAAAATATGCTGTCAGACAGCCATGTGGAGTGCCCAGCAACACTACATGACAAGCTGACAAAATTGTCACCAATTGTTGCCCTCAGCTATGAAGGAAACAGAGATGTGAAGATCCTGAGAGATTCACTACTTGCTTCAATTCTTCCTGTACCAACACAATGAATCAATTTTTGACATGCTATACTACCTGAACTGCCAAATACCAACAATAGCATAAACATCTTAAAGTTAGGTTTTGCTTTCTGAGGTTGCTACAAGAGTTGCTCTGTGTATCAGAAGAGTGGCATGAGACAGTAAGTACCTAAAAACAAAACAAAGAAACACACCTTAATTTAACCCAAAGTAAAGATGTAGTTGAGCATGTTTCTGGTAGTCAACCAGATCACCAGAAGTAATTTTTGAGCAGCAATCAGTTAAAATCAGGAAGGCTGATTGACAGATTTTCCACAACTCTAAATGCATTTGATGGGAAAAGTAGGTCCTTAACGTTCATAACATCTAAGCTTGGAAGTAAAAGCAATTTATACAACTAAAAAATGTACCATTAACTAAAAAATGTACCATAAATACATTATTTTTCCTCCTACGTAAATGGCACTGTGGTAATTTCTGTGGTAATCACACAGCTATAGAAGTAAAATGTGAAAAGCCTCATGTGATTCATATAGCTTTTCAGATAAACATTAACTCCTGCCCAGTAAACTTCACAGATCCCAGTCTATGGCCTGGAATACATCCCAAAAGATCTAGTGGTGCAATCTGTTGTACAGGGTGGAATGTTTTTACGGAATGACGAAGAGTTTCTCAAGGACTATAGTAGCTCCATGGTAATGCAAACTGTTCAGGCTTTCCATGAAGGCTATGGAGAATGTGCTACAACATGTAGTGCCGGCTGCCACTGTGCAACAGAAATTTCACGATCACCTGTTCCTCTGAAGTAAACGGTCTCCTAAGGTTCTCCATTTCCTTTCAGTGAGTTTCTCATAATAACCTTGATTTCACCTACTTTTGGAAGCCTCACACAAGACCTTTAACTCCACTTCTAGTTTATCCAAAATTTGTGGGTATTTATGCATTTGGAGAGAACACATACACCATTCTTCACTCAGACCTTAACTTACCTAAACCTCTGATTTTGTCATGGGGAAAAAAAATAAGGTATAGACTGATTTAGCAATATCAGTTTGTCTCCTGTTTTTAAAACACTATCAGGTTCATTATTCTGTACACGAAATGCTTATATTGTCTCACTAGCATGCACTGCTCGACATATTCTTTTCTCATCTATTTCAGTTCTCATTTATGCAGTCCGCTATGAAAACAGGAAAAGATACAAGAGGAAAATTCATTTGTTTAAATTCATTCTATCAACAGACTGTGAATTACTGGCATATTAAATACTCAACATTGTGAAAATAATTCCAGTCACATGCTATATCTCTTCAGTTATGCCTTATAGAAAAAATGAACCCATAGAAGTACTCATTTCTTTAAAAAATATATATGGAAATGGAAAAAAATTATTTACTGCTATAATGTCAATTCAAAAAAACTACAGTATCCTTTTTGAAGGACACTGAGTTTACCTATAATTTGTAACACACAACCCATCCACCATAAGCCAGTAAGCCTGAATTTGGCCGGTAATTCTTTTCCTACCACTTCAAGAAAAGTCCATAGATAGGATTTATCTCAACTGATTTCACATGTCTACAGTGTACATGTCTACATCTGAGCTAATCTCCCCAGGATCCCTTTATTGGCCATGGATTCAGCAGAAAAAGACACCCTGGGGCACTATTAATCTGGCCTGTATTAGAAACCTACTATACACTCAGATGAATGATGCCAAAGAAATGCTGAACTTTAATTAATTGATTAAAAAGATAGCAAAGAGTGCCTGGCACAATAGTAGGTCCTATTAATCCTATTCTGTATATACACACAGAAGAAACCCATCCTGGATAAGATCTCTAAAAGGAAATCATAATTTGAGACGCACCTGTTTTGGGTGATTGATCAGAACATCTGAAACAGGGCTGAATGTCAAGGAGGTTTAGTGCTCATTGTCTGATGATCCAGCTTCTCAAAAACAGATTTCCAAAGCTCAAGATGACAACGTCTTGAGAAAACTGGTTGACACTGCTTTGAGCAGGGGAGCGAAGCAGATGAGATGAAGGGAACACTTCAAATCAAAACTATTCCATGACTCTGTGAAATGTCCCAGGTCTGGATCCACTAAACTGAATGTCCAAAAATGATATGTCTCTTCTGGAAACCTTTCTCTCTGTCTCTTGTTTGTTGTATAAGTGGTGTTCTATGCCTTGAGCTCTTTGGAAGTGGGTCTTGAATAAAGAAAAAATATAAATCTTGCCTAATAACATAATGAAAATATGGAAGTCCTGCTAACTATATTGCAGGTTCCACATGAAGATGACCCTCAGACCTAATCTCTGCCATCTACACAGCATTGTAAAAAAACAGACAGTCTTTGCTAGCAATATCTAAATCTGTATTTTAACTTAAATGCAGATCACTTTTTTCCTTTCTTTGAAGAAAATAAAGTTTCAGCAGGAAGAAACTGTTGGGGAAAAAAAAGGGAAAAAAAGAAAAAATAAACCGACTGTTTCTTTCCTTATGGGAAACCTTTTAATAACTCAGCTAGACTCAAGATCTTTATGAAATATGGACCTTTCACACTCAGGATAAAAACTGTAATCCTCCTTACAAGTGAGGTATATTAATAGTAGATTCAGTGTGACATGATGGTCATTAAGGCCCTCAGGAGCTGCGCTATAAATGTCAGGAACTGTTGTCAGAGTTAAAGACTTGTTTCATACAGGCTACAGTAACTGTATCTTGTTTTCTGTCATGTTGTAGAAGTCCAAACATACATTCACTTGTTCATATATGGTGAAGAAAAGCACAAATATGCCTATTAATAAATGCATTAAGACTTTTAATTATGGTTAAGTATGAAATATAACTTTATTAACCTTGGCACCAGTGCCACAACACCCTCAAATAATATTTATGTACTTGCCCTGTTTATTTTGCTATCTAAAAAAACACATAGAAAAAAGAAGAAAAAAAATTAAAATAGAAAGACAACAATAAAGTATCAGCAAAAAAATAATGTCCTTATAGGATCGTTTGCACTAGTAATAGTTTTCCCAGATGCTTTCAGAAAGACGTGCAATTGGCTATTCTGTTTGCAATTCCACTGAGCAAATGTAGTAAGGAAATGTAATATGTCACCACTTTTCCTGAACTCTAGTATTGTAGCTGATTTTGAGTCAATGCACTCACACAGCCAATTCATTATAAGATCAGGTTAAAATTTATATTATGCAGATATGCTTACGAGCCCATGTGAAATTACCCCTATGCTGTGTTGCACAATAAGCCACTCTATGGTGACTTGCTCTGGACTTTTTATTTATTCTCTGTTCTTACGGTAAGCCAAAACTAAGCAGGAATAATTTACCATGCAAACATTTCAACGAAAATGAACTACTCATTTTCAAGGATCAAAAACTGTTTCTCAGAATTAGAGTATGGAGATTAGGTTTATTCTAGAGAAATAAAATTAAGTCATATTACCTAAAGCCCTCAGATTACCTGCATTTAAATTCCTCATCGCAGTTTTTAAAAATTTCTTGTTAGCAAATTCTGCAATTATATTGAACTTCCAAGTATCTTATATTGGAATGCATATAGAAAGATTTTTACTTAAAGTGAAAATACAAACAAGAGAGTCCATTGCAGTGAAACACATTAAAACTAATGAGGCATTATGCTTATTCTCTGAGCTGAACCTTGTTCTGGTCTGAGATAAACATCTTTCAAATCAGAGTAGTCGTAAGTCTTCTTTTAAGGTTCAGAATTTACTCTGAAATAAGTATTTGTCTGTTTGTGTGTTTGTCAAAAATCCCTAACAATCTTTAAAATATCATATACAAATTATGCAATATGCCAAAACTCCCACTGAAGTTAATAAATATGTGGATGAAAGATAGAACAAAAAGAAAATAATTTTTTTCTTCCCTGAAAATGAAAGCAAGAAAATAGTTGGGGTACAGGGGTCTTGCTGATCTCAGCAGATTCAGAAAAATTTTGAATAAAGGACAGAGTGAACTTTCCATCTCCCATCTTTTTTTCTTACTTTTAGGTTTTAGAACTGTAGTCAATCTCTTTTCCTGCTCTTTACTTCCCATTATTTTGTGAAAATGGATTATAATGGTGTTAATCCTATTATTCCCAGAGTCTCAAGGAAGTATACTTTCTGTGTGTTCAATGAGGAATATCTTATCTTAATGTTAGTCCTGAGCCACTGGAGAAGAAGGTTGTTTACAGACTATACTCTCATGTTCGAGCACATTATGGTTGCTATGTGCCTTTGTTTTCTTACAGACCTGTAATATCTGTTGAACATCATTCTCTACTTAAGCATGCTCATGTATAGAGGAAGGAAAATCAATATGCATCATTGAAATAAAAAGTGAGTGAAGACCAAATTCAGTGTGACTAATTCATGGAAGGGGTTCAGACTCAGTAAAGGTAAAAATACAGTTAGAGATTTTTTTTTTATAGTACAGGGTCCTGTTAATCTTGGTCCTTAGATATAAGTTAGTAAAACCACAGCTGTAGAATGAAAGCAATCAATGCCTCCGGAGTATTCATCATGTTTAAATATCTAAAGGTGTTACATGAATCTGCCATGAAGTCACTGAATGATTTCAGGCAAAAATAAATCAGTATCTGAAAAACAAATGCAATAGATGACAACAAGAGACTGGTGTCACATTTTGGTGAAATGCATGTCCAAGAAATTTGTCCTTACTATTAACTATAGAAATAAAAATCCTAGTGAAAACAGAGAATTCATCACCTTGAAAGTGAGATAGGAATTATCTGTTTCTGCCATCTAAACATTAGGCAAAGTCTAACCTAGTCATCTGGGCTCCACATGCAATGAGTAGAAAGCAACAGACATTCCACTGATGGTGCTTTATTCGGTACATGTGGGGGTGTTGAAGACATACTACCTGAGGATGCTTCACTCCTCGTATCCCTCCATTGACTTTTATGAGATAACTACCTGAGAAATTTATCTTCTAGGTAGTTTAAGTTGTGTGACAAGTCCAGCACTCAGGTAAAGCAAAGAAAGTTTTACTTTCTCACTAAAAGTAAGAAACTCTCTGTAAATTTTAAGTAAACATTCATCAAGATCAGTCCATTTGATTTCTATTTTGATCAGCTGACAGCTACAAGCTTAACAAAATGTCTTTGCATGTCACAATGCAAAATTCCCTTATCATCCAAGCACAATTGAACATTTTTTATCCTTTTATTTTTTAGACTGTTACAGACAAATCAATGTGTCAGGTCTTAAAACTACTTATCATCCACAAATTTTGATATATTTTTTCTCTTGTTCTCCCCATCTCTGCCTCCCTCTTTGCTAAAATGAATAATTTTTAAAATCCCTTAAACAATTAGATCACAGCTGTGGCACTTCTAGTTGCTGGTTTGTGGTTTAGGCAGCTGCAGCCCAGAGGTTATCGGTGCTCCAAGGGGTCTGCAGAATGATGAAGGGCAGTGGCATGGGTGCTGTTCAGCCCTGAGAAGGAAATCAGGGGGTGCCAGCATGGGAAAATGTCAGTGCAGAGGGGGTGTGGAGATGGTCCCAACCTGGACCGAGAGCTCGTCCAGGTAGGCACAGTCCTGAGAAGTGGTACGCACACCCCGAGGTTGCTGATGCTTGATCCACTGCGTATTTTGAGTATCTCCTGACAATAAGTGAACTGTGCATAATATAGGCCTGGTAACTAATATCAGCATCCTCTTAGTACTGTTTTTGTCAGATTACACAGTTCAGAGCTTCCGTGACAGGCAGTCATCCCTATCCATACAGTGGTTAAGGGGCCAGCAGCCATCACATCCTAATCACATAACCTCTCAGTCTCAGCTGAAAGTATGTCTTTTCCTGTCCCTTAGTCCCTGCTGCCCACAAATATTTTCTTTGCCCTTTTTCTCTTTTGTTGACCGACAGAGTATAGCTCCAACCCGTTGCCTCCACACACAGCCTGGTAGGGGACAATGGACACAGTGCTGTCTGGAGTTAGTAGCTGACACAAAGAGCAGATGTCTTAGACTTAAAAAACACACATCACACACTACAGCTCCACCAGCAGTTAAATGAGGCCTTTATTTTTCCATGACAATAGGAGGCCTGGACTTTGCAGCTGCTGTATAAAATATGGTAAAACCCACTGAAATACAAAGGCAAAGCATGCAAAGTAAATTCAGCCTCTTACAATTTTATTTCTGCTGTTCTGTGTACTTCAGTGGCCTGCCTGCAGATTTGAAATGAAATAAAACCAAAAAGAAAACAAACAAAAACAGAAGGAAACACAAACAAAAACAGAAGGAAACAAAATTCCTCCTCTTACATCTGTACTCAGGAATATTCATCTGCCTAAACACAATACAAACGAGTGTGTATGCATGCACACGCTCACATCTGTATCTGTAAAATGAGCTTTTTTATCCCTTTGCTGAATCTACCTGTGACAATTGTATTGCAGATAATGGTACTACAGTGGAATTCTGGCTGTATAGCTTTTGCTGTGGGCTGCTTATGAATACCTCAAATGAAAAGGGCTTCAAAGAAATATTCCTGGTGACTCCATGCACTTTATCAACATGTGTTTCCAACAAAAGCTATCCTCATTAAAAGAAGATACATGTCTAATCCTTTTCTTTTCCTCAGTTTTCTATTGTTTCCAGTGCTACACAAAGACTCTCTGAAAAGCCTGCTATCCTTCAGACATTTGTATTTTATATATGGCTCACTCACAAGGAAACTGCTTTTAACTCCACATTTGTAGCTTCAGTAGGAGAAGCCTTCTGACAGATGTGCTGGCATGTTTAACTTTAAAACGTCTAAAACTCTTGAGAACTTGAATTAAAGGCACAGGAGCTCCGTATTAAGGATTTATCTGTACTATTAAGAGATTTTAGGGAAAGAATGTAGTCCCAGTGGACTGCACTAGCAGAAGTGGAGAAAGCCGAAGTTACATTTCTTTGGAAAGCAGATTATGATCTCCACTTTCTTCCTGGAGTGCAACAGAAAGGTTTTTCCATAGAAATAATAATCCCACATCTTTACGGCAAATTGTGCATAGAAGATCTAAAATGCGAGTTCATTTACTGAAGCATTACAATGTGCTCTGAGGCCAATTTCACTCAGTGACATACCAGGCATCCAGGATCTTTCCAGGAGGATATCCTGCAGCTTTACACGGGGGAGTGAAGTTCTGGAGGCAATCGGTGACTGGATTAACATGGTAATCCAGGTAGCCAAAGAATGGGAAGATCAGGCCAGCCAAACATCTCTATTACTGCGATTGTAAACCCCTTTTCAATCACACACCCTTAAAGGTGAGAACTCTGTGGAAGAGGAGAACCTAATTAATTAACCCAAGCTGTTTCTATCGGGAAGAGAGAAAACAAAGAGCCTCCAAGGGTTTTTCTGTCTCTATAAAAAAGGAAAAAACTGTGAGATAAATTCAAATTTCTTGGCTTTTACAAATGTCATTTGAGAATACATTCATATGCAAGTCCAGTCAAATGCTGGATGTTATCAAGTCCCGTGAATCAAAATGAGGTCAGTATCCATATGGGTCAGAAAACTATGACAACTGTGTTGCAAACAGGCAACATTTCCAGGAAAGCAGCTACATTATGAAAGCTAGATACATTATTTTCACCACTGGAGGGCTCCCATATTTTTCTATATTAAGATTTTGGAAAAAAATCCAGAATATATGGTTTAAGCAAAGTTTCTTCTAAATGCAGGTACAGGCTCACTACAAGGATTTTTTACACCTTCAATTTACTCTTCTTTCAAATATAAAATAAATATGCTTTTATTATCTGCAGCAATAGTCTTAGATAACGTATTTCATAAGACAACTGCAAAATAATTTACAAAGAAAAATGGGATTATTTGCCATGGTTACATAGGGAGGAATAAGGGAAATTAAGCGATTTTGTCAAAGCTGCCTACCAGGCCAGACGACCTCAGCTCAGGTCTCCTTGAGTCTCTTCCCTTCACATTAGAATCATTAGCGTGCCACAAAACCAACAAATAAGTGTAATGCCTATTAGTCTATGTTACCTGCATTGCCCTCATTACTCTAGAGGCCAGATGCTTTAACAACTCCAGTGTCTTTATCCTCACAAAATATTGCAACACAAGGAGTTTTTGTCAATGCTAAAATATCTCAGGCCTTCTAAGCTCTAAGCTATCATTCTTGTCATTGGACCATCTTTCCTTTTTCTAAGTGTGCTGCTTTAAATTAATTATACGTGACCTATTGCTAGCAGTTATTATTCTTCTTTATAACAATTTAAGCAATGTGAGTAAGGTTATCACGTAATCCAAAACATTTAAATCAAAGATAGTTGGAATTTTATTAGCTGAATGTGATTGTGAGATAAACCTTCACTTTTGGTGATTCAGCTGACGTCTGTTTAAATATCATGGCATTTATCATTGTTATCAAAACTGTCAATAAATCTTAGGTTTTATTACTTTCATTTAAATATACCTTTCAGACATTTGTCAATGCCTGAAATCAGAATCAGCAAGCTCTTTAGTTTGTCCAATATATGTCTTGAAGTACTGCATGTATCTGACTGGCTGAGTACCTTTCAGAGCTCTGTCTTTTCTGATGTTTTACCTTCTTTGGCATTTAAGTCTAAACTAAAAAGAAATACCCATCCGCTTGTGAGCCTGACAATCACAAGTATTTTAAGTGCTTGGATACCAAGAGCACAGTTTTAATACATGACAGACCAGGAGATTCTGTAACATGAGGTCTGCCAACACTGCTGTAATGCAAGTGTGCCAAGAAGACATAAGCTGTCACTAAAAATATAGCTCCTAACACCTTTGGAAATTATTTAGCCTTTTTAAAGCAGATGAGAGTATTAGTGGAATAGTGGGAGGTAGATCTCTCCTAAATAAATTCTGGAAATGAAACACCCCTCCAAGAATCCTTCACTAAGAGCGAGGAATATACCATACATAAGACTGCAACCTGACAATTCAAATTAAAACCAGGGAGGCTGCTCAGTGGGGCAGTGACACGGCACACAGGTTAATTTCTGGACATAAGAATTTAAATCCAACTATATGTAACAAGCATACTTGAGAGACAGAAGTTTGCTGGTATCTTCTTTGTTATGAGAAGACATGAGAGAACGCAGTCACACAATAAGGTTTTGTTTCTTTATTCAAAGACTAAGCAAATCAGGAATAGCAAAGCTATTGTAGAGCAATCTCAGCATACTAACAAAAAAAGCTTTTGCAATCCAGTGTTTCTGAAGGGCAGTCTTGTTTAATCTGGAATGAAAATCTCAATATAATCTGTTACTCTTCAATTACTATAAAAAGGACTTGCACTGAAATATTGTGCAGCAGTACAAGCTAGGGCAAAAATGTGTTTTCCTGTTTCCTGAATAAGGTGTCCTTATGACAAGTGCTTATATTTTACCCTAGTTTTCTGTCTGCCCAAAATGTCTCAGATGCTTAATAGTCAGTATCTGAAGTCAGCTGCTTTATTGACAGCCTCTCCTGCTTTTCTTTGCCAAAAGGAATTATAATATCTCAGGAAGGAGCCCATAAAAAACTTCTTGCCAGAATACTCTCAGCATCAGGTCCCTGTCATCTGAACTGAACCCTACCAAAAATTCCCTAGAATTTCATGCTAGAGCCATAGTTCTCCTCAAGTACACTTAAAACTCATTTCTACGACCAAGATTTTCACAATAGTCAGTCAATTTTTTTCTACCATCTACTACCACCAGCATCCTTGTCACTGTTCTTTTTAGCGTCAGGGATGGACATGGCTGCATAAAAATCTTTTCGGCTTCAAAACACTTACTGCCCCCATAACAAAAGTTTGGTACGCTATTAGAAGCCTTGTAGGAAGTTAATAATAAAGCACACTGCATCGCCCACAATTTGAAAAAGATATAGAGCTCACTGTATCTTCAGATAATTAAAACACATCCAGTACAAAGTTATAATTACCACAGAAAATCATTGTGGCTCAATGAATTTTTGAGTCATTTTTGTTAACACATTATTTTATCTGCAAATTTTTTTATGTTGCATCTTTGATGAGTCATCATCTCAGTTATTTCAGAACTCTGTTTAGGAGGACAGTTTGATGTTTTCCTTTTCTCTTCACTTAGCACTTGACATTTCTTGTGAACTTGCTGGTATCACATTTTGTCTGCCTTACTGCATCTTCATCAAATATCTAGGAGGACAATCTTTCTGCTTGTCAGCTCCTCTCATGGGTACAGGAAAATCTGACACATCTGAAGCGGAGTGTTAGTAAAAGTCTGTGGCCAAAACATTCATACTCTACAGCAAACTTGGGTTATGTATATTCCCCCCTTTCTTTTCTTTACATTGAGATTTCATCACAGTAAAAATCTGGGGGAAGGAGAGATATACAGTCTGTTTTAGTTCTAGGCACTACTTTGTGAAAGCTTATATTACAACACAAGCTGAATGACAGAGTCTTCGTTATGTTCATTTTGACAATAGTCCTTATAGCACAAAAGAGATATGAAATTTTGCTGAATTAGTTTTCACCTTGTGAGATTGAAGGATGGGCAAAACAAGTGAAGATAAAAGAGGAACTGGCTGAAAATTTCCTACTAAATTAAAACCAAATTATTCTGAAGTCCCCAAAAGATCATTGTCTATTTTATTCCTCCCAGTTACTATTTTATGTTGTTATTTAGTTAGTGTTCTCAGAATCTACAAACAAATGTCAGGGATTTCGAAATTTGATTCATCAAGGCTAAGCCTTCTGTAGTGAAAAGTGACCTCCCAAGAAGATAGGGACCAGTGACTACATGGAGCTTCTGAGGTGGTAGATGAGCTGAAGAAGGGCAGGCTTCTGACTACTTTGACAATCAGAAGGGTAATCCACTGTAGGCCAAAATGCTGGGTAATGGCTGTATTGAATCCTGATTGCAGTTATTAATGTGTGTGTGTATTTATGTATTCATGGACAGACTTTCTATAATGTAGATATCTCAAAATTTTTCTCTAGTTTAGTCTTCTCTTTTTCTTGTATGGCAATTTCCTTCTTACTCTTCTGGGTTTTCTTTTTCACCTTTTCATTGTTTTGGGCTTTCTTCATCGATTCAGGTTATAGAATCAAGGAGCACAGGGAAAGATGGTTATATTTAAAATAGAATGCTTTCATCGTAGTGATGATTTCAGTGAAAAAATGAAGTCATGCATGCCAAAAACCTTCTTATCTTCTGTAAATTATTTGTGTATTATTTTTTCTCATTGTTTTCAAACTCTGTGCCTCAATACACTGCCAATGAATCTAAAATCATTTCTATCTGACTTTACAGGAATAACCTAACTATGACTCCATGCACTCAGAGTAGCGATTTGAGGTATAAACTATGTCCATTACTTGTTGTGGAAGACGTTGCTAATTCCTTGGGATTAAGTGTATTCAACTCTATAACTCAGAAAAAAGTCTTCCCTCTCAATTCACTATATCATTTCATCACACAACAAAAAAAAGTAAGTTGATAGGTAAGACAAATCATCAGTGCAAAGTATGCATGTAAACCTTGGTATGATTTTATTTATAGTAACAGGAAAATAAATAAAAGTGTTGTATGAAATCTCTGTGTCAGTTTTTCAGCATCCCTTCATGCGATCATCTAAGAAGTCAGTGGTCAACAAGGTCTGTGGTGCCCATGGCAGGTTTCAGACAAAATTTAAAAGCCCATCCCCAAAAATGTGATCCTGAAAATACTTCTCACTCCATTCCTCTTTAAAAAGTTGATTATTTTATTTTACAAGGATCTTAAACCTTTATGTGCCTCTCAGAATACAGAACCCCCAAAACTCCACAGGGCACACTGTTGGATTCTCATGATTAAGCCTGTAATAGGTTTGGTGCCATCTAGGTTTGTCCAGGCTGAAGTTCTGTATAACACAAATAGAGGTAGAATTTTAGGCCTTCAGAGAATTGCCATATAAAGACAATAAAGAAAGTAAAAAATGACAATATACAGAAGCCAATTAATTTTGATATCTTCATTGCCAGGTGGAAATTAAGTGAAGCATTTGTAAGATAAAATATTCCATGTTAAGTAAGTTCATTCTAAGATACGGTTCCTCCCTTTCTAAAGTAAACACCTAAAACAGTCCAGGTGAATTGCACCTTTAGAGTAACTATTTCCATTCATTGCTTATAAGGGGATTAAAAGACAACTAAATCATACATAAACATCTCAGTTACAAGAATCTAAAGTTACATGACAAGTGTTAGACTTTAAAAGTCAAAACCCTTTTTGCTTTGAGTTTTGTGGTTCAGGAAATGTTTTGTGTACTCAGGTTGAAATTTTACATTAGTTGCAGAACTGCTACCAAAGCATTAGGTGTTTAAAAAAAATAATCATTTAAACAATGGCATATGGCAGGAGGAAATCCTGGTTCTGGACAGTAGAAAGTACCTGGATGACCACCTTATACACAACGTTTCTTTGGATTCACTAAGTGGGCTTTCTTCTGGCTAGCTTCGCAGTGGACAATAATCCGTAGGTGTTCAGACCAACAAGTTGCCAAATCCTCTTTTGTGGTGCCAGAGGTGTAGGAAATATGGGTGTAAACCATCCTCCTTTTGGAGCTTCCCAAATCTCCCACTTCCCAGTAGATTTTTCTAAGGACCAAGGGTATCCCAATATACTCGTTGGTAACCATGTCTTAGTCCCCTTTCCATTGCAGTTGTCCTACTTGGTATAAAACCATGGAACCATCCCATGAATTCACAGATGAAACAGTAGAGTCTGCACTTTAAGGTACAGTGAATATGCATGCTGATTCTCTAAGCTGAGCTAAAGCCAGAAAAAATGTGAATCTAGTCTCCCCTTTGATAGCTACCCACAACAATACAGAGCAGAGCTGGTTTTGCCCCACCACCTTTGTCTGACAGAGTAAACAGTTCATTTCTTTATGTGTAAGAGAAAGGCTCGAAGAGCTACATATAAAGATCATTATGTGAAAGTTTAAATGTCACTTCTTCCTTTTTGCTATTGTCATTTTGTAAGAAAATGCTGGCTTAGGCATCTAAATCAGGAATAGCTCATGGCTGTGAACCAAGTGGAGGGACATACATCCCCGCACCCAGTCACAGGCATCTAGTGCTCTTTGTGAGTGTTTACATGACACGTTGAATATACCGTTAGGTGCCTGCTTTGTTTTTCTGGCCTGTCTGGAAGACCAGTGAGGTCATGCAGTCACAAAATTCACCTAACAGGATTCAGAATTGTACAGATTCAGACGTGGGCAGAACCAAGATTGATGTTGATTAATATGCTATGTTAATACACACAACGTTCAGAGGATGGACATTAAAATAGGCTTAGATGATTAACATGTCCTAATAGTTAGTTTAGTTCTTTGTTCGTAGCATTTGCATTCATGTATCCTGTAACTAAATACCTAATGTTCTCTGTGCATCCAGCAGCAGTATCTAGCTTAGAGCTCTGGCTCTGTTAGGCAAGGTAACTAAAGGTCAGCCATTTCAGTCTTGAATTTTTTATTGTCTAAGTAAGTCCTTCATTTCTTTTTTTTCCTGTTTTCCTTTCCCTCCCCCCAGTGGTCTAAATGTCTATGAATCATTTAGCCATCTAAAACAACACAGGCTCATTTTAAAACTTATTTAGATAGCTAACAATGTAACTGGAACCTATTGGATGAAGAGAAAGGGTTTCTATCAATCATTGGCAAGCTCGTAACGGTAACCGTTCTGTTGTTTAGCCATTGTTTCTTTAAAAGCTGATGTGTGACTCTTGATGGAGGTCTAGGCAGAAGAAAATCACAAATAAGTGTTGGACAAACTGATGACTCTGAGGCTCTCTTCTGAGTCTAATACTAGAGTCATTGTTTCTCATAGAGAAAAAGACACGTTAGGTTTTAATTAGCCAGATTAGACACTTCAGGCAGTGTGACTATGTCTGCCAGGATTTCTGACCTCCTGAGCATATACTTGGGCTTTCAGAATAATTTTTTATTTGTAACTGGCAATATACAAACTGATACCACACCTATACTGCAGGTATTATCTCGTCTGTTAATATTTATACCGATTTGGATATCCTTTAACTGCTTTTAATCTAAGTGAAGGATGTCTATCTCTCATTACTAGCAACAGAGGGAAACTAGACGACCAGTTTACATTACATTTTTATTTTAGGTGACTAAAGTTAGGTGAAGATAATGACTGTCACTATTCCTGCATACTAAAAACTCTAAAAATTTGTTACTAGCCTGGATAATCAGAAGCCTACATCCCTCCTACACCTTATGAGCACATGGGAAGATGGTTAGGTCAAGGCTTCATCCATTCCTCCCATGCTGATCTGTTACATAGTGATGAATCTCTGTTAAGTGGTTCATACAAATTCGAGCACATTTTCTTCCTGATCTAAGCTTTTTGGAGACATGCTGTTGGAAATCCATGAAATCTGTACATTTTTATTTTAGTCTGTAGAAAATCAAAGGATGTGAAATCATAATCTATTTAATCTGAGATATTTTAGTGAAAGCCTACCTGTTTCATTTTGCTTATTTTTGTACCATTCCCTCTAGCCTCCAGCATTTTGTATGCCATGTAAATTAAGTAAATCCTGATGGATTTATTAAAGGAAAGGAAAGGAAAGGAAAGGAAAGGAAAGGAAAGGAAAGGAAAGGAAAGGAAAGGAAAGGAAAGGAAAGGAAAGGAAAGGAAAGGAAAGGAAAGGAAAGGA
>Ga0065711_1029607_pt1 | contig 35513 bp, 22 predicted proteins | sample Hoacrofraction12_FD_59098 | JGI IMG/M metagenome (GOLD analysis project Ga0065711, IMG submission 59098) | Hoatzin crop microbial communities from Cojedes, Venezuela - Epithelial fraction 12 v2 (version 2) | ecosystem: Host-associated > Birds > Digestive system > Esophagus > Crop | place... | reverse complement strand
ACCTACAGCAGGCTGCACAGGACCTTGTCCAGGCGGGTCTTGAATATCTCCAGAGAAGGAGACTCCACAACCTCCCTGGGCAGCCTGTTCCAGTGCTCTGTCACCCTCAGAGGGAAGAAATTCTTCCTCACGTTTAGACGGAAATTCCTGTGCTTCAATTTGTGCCCGTTGCCCCTTGTCCTGTCGCTGGGCACTATTGAAAAGAGTCTAGCCCCATCCTCCTGACACCCACCCTTCAGATATATCTCTTGAGTCTTGTTTAGTAAAGCACATTAGGAAACAAAGAAAAATTTCCTGCAAGCCAAAATACCCCATACCCTCTGTTTAAATCTCTCTGAGAGTTTTTGTGTAGAAATAAATTTGTGCAGAATGAATCTTATGGTATGTTTCCCTTCCTTGAATTTCATATAAGTGGTCTCTGTAGTAGTCCTACAAGACCTGGTAAAATAGAAATGTAAAGAAAGGCCACAGGATGTGGCTGTAGAATATTTTTCATGTACTGATACTGGACTTTTGCTCCTTAAAGTCCATTAAATGCACAATCAAATATTCAAGCCATCTACTTCTAAAGTGAAATTTGCTGTAAGTGCCAGATTCTGATAACAGCAGCAACAGTGGTTAAAAGGGAGAGAAGGAATCGAGGAAAAACTGAGATCATAATTTGGCTTTAGAGATACTCATGAAATATGTAGTGATGCAGTTGTATTTACGTACTTGTTGAACACACATTTGTGCCTAGGATAACAGCTACCAGGCTACCTGAAATCTGCATTTGGCCCTGTCAAGTATAGGCCAGCTCCATACTCCTTTGGGGCAAAGCAACTCAGAGATACCCTTCTCTGCTTTCCTAGACAAAATTTACCTCAATACTTTTTATGCTGAGCTTGGATCAGGAATCACTCTTGGATTTCCTGTTTCTGAACTCTTGTGCTATAGGTTATGCCAATGTCAGCTTTTGAAAAGCAGACTCGAGAAGGAATATCTTCTGTATAACATGAGCCAGCAGAAATACTGAAAGATAGCACACAGATCTCTTGTAGAGTACCTTTGAAATAAGACCAAACATAGCTGTTTCTAGCTAAGGGCTCCATTTATTTCTGCTGGATTAAGTAGTTGAAGTCTGAAATATATTTCTTTTTTCTCTTTTCACAGATTCTACTCCTTGCTATACTAGGAAAGTATTACTCAGTCTTCAGCTCTGAAGATCAAAAATCTCTAAACCACTAGTGAATATCTGAGTAACTCTATTTTTATCCACCTGAACTGAAAGCTACTGATGGCCAGAAGCACTTCAAAATCATCATGAGTTTTTTTGTTACTGTAGTTGCTCTTAGTAACTCCAGATAAAACAAAGAACAGTAGAACCTTCATAAGATGCTGTTTCACCTTGTGAATCAACATATTTATTTTCAAGAATAGTAAGAGCCACTAATTTACATATGGACCTGCTGAAAAGAAATATTCACCGTAAGAAAGTATACACAGGCATATATGCCCTCAGGATGAAGGCATAGTACATTGTAGTTGAAAGAGTGGAACATAAATATTCATCTTAAAAAGAGATTTGATTTTAAAAGAAGGGAAGGATTAATTTAGAAAATGAATGTGATCTGTTGTATTCTTAAGACCAAACAGCACACTAATTTCTTTACAGTATTTAAAGTGCGAACACATGCATAGCTGTTTGCATTTACTTTCTGTTCTTCAAGAAAATTTTCCTCCTTGGAGTTTTCAGTTTAGACAAGTTTCAACAACTTTATATACAGAAACTGTAGCAATTCTGCGTTTTTCAAGCATATTATAAGCTTTTACCTGTTTGCAAATTCAAATACCAATGTGACTGAAACTTCTGTGCAAAGCAGTCTTGTAATATAGCACTGTATTAAATAAGATTTTAAGAACTAAGAAGCCTGAACAAATGCTATCAGCAAAATGGTGATAAAGATCTTCCACTAATGGTTTCAGATTACAGGATTTTGTGGACATGTACCAGAATTTTCCAAGTTGTATAAGAACGAGGTTGAGGGATAAAAAGTTAAAAGTTGCTTGCTATTTAATAATCTGTTTATATATAATTATGTAAGTGTATATACTGTAGAGTTTCAGAAATCTAGTTTTACCTATTTTTTTTGTTTAATAAATCAATACTTTTTAATCTAAAAAGACTTGAGACTTTGAGAATTTAGACTAAAATTAGACTCAAATCAGAAAATTTAAATAGTCCTAAACTTACGACTGCAGCTAGGGGAAATGATATTTACATCTTGCTTTTTTACTATAGATGAGCTATGTCCAGTTTTGTGCAGTAGAGTACCAATCAAGTCAGTCATATTCAAAAAACAAAGCAACAAAGGATGTGCTTCTCAACACTTCCATATAAAAAAATACTGCTTTTGATGTTTTATTTCCTTTTTAATGTTTTAACATTAATTCTTTTGAAAGAAGAGAATTAGTAAATGCTAGGTATGTTATTTATTCCAGTCACAAACTCCTTCATTTCTATTACTATCCAAAATGAAACCCTCTCTAGTTGGTCTCTAGGTGTTAATGCTGATTTTAAGCAAGTCCTGGAACAAAGAAAAAGTTTCAAAAAAACCCAAGAAAATTATACATTGATCTGAAGCAGAATAATGGAATATGAGAAATGTTTTTTTATTATGAAGATACCGAAATATAATAAAATAGTGGCAATCAAAGTGGGCAATCAGGCTATCTGAAGCTACCATACCAAATTTTCTTTCCATGAAATGACAAATTTGATTAATTAGGTATTGATACTGATGTAATAAACTACTGTAAGACATCAGATTTGGCATTGCTTGAAATTTTATTTCTAGATTTCTATTGTTGTCTAATATGATCCACTGAAAATCACAGGAATGGAAGTTTATAGAATGGAGATGTCCATTAGGGGAGTTGTAACTTTAAGAAAAACTAGGGGTGCAAACATGTTTAACTAAACAAAAATTCCTGGTGTAAATTCTAGTGTCAGAACTGTTGGATATATGAACAGAAGGGACTTGAATAGAGAAGTTGTGTTAGTACATATTTAGCAATGCGTAGAATTTCACTTGCAAGATTTCTGTTGTTCACAGATAAGAGGGGTGCAGATAAACTGGAGAACATTCAGAAGAAAACTAACAGCATAAATAGAAAACATACATTTGCTTGTCAATGTTTATGAGTGAAAAAACACACTCTAGAAACAGGATTTTTTACTGTAGCAGACAAACCTAAGGGAGAAGACTAAAACTTGAGTTCACAGTTTTGACCTAGAAACAGTAGGCCCCTTTTTCAGCAAGAGTAACCACGGGAAAACTGAGAAAACACTGCTAAATTCTCAGTCACTAGTGGTCTTTAAGCCCAGGTTAACACTTTCCTTAAGAAATTGCTGTAACACTTAAGCCAGGGAAAGTGCAAGGTCAATGGCACATGAGGGATCAAACTATTCTTCCCCAGCTTGAATTTGGACCTCTGTGTATCTAATTTTCATAGAATCACAGAGTGGTTTTTGTTGGAAGGGACCTTCATATAGCATCTAGCCAAGCCATCTGTCACTGACAGGGACATTTTTCACTAGATCAGGTTTTGCAAAGCGCTGTCCAACCCTCCCTTGAATACTTTTTATGATGACGTGTCCACAACTTCTCTAGGAAATCTACTGCAGCATGTCACCATCCACATTGTGAAGAATTTCCTCCTTAGATCAAAATTAAATCTACCTTATTGGAGTTTAAAACTTTTTCCCCTGTCTTGTCACTACAGGCCCTGGTAAAAAATCTTTCTCCACCTTTCTCAAAAGTCCCGTTAATATATCAAAAAGCTGCAAGAAGTTCTCCCTGGAGTCATCTCTTTTCCAGGCTGAAAAACCCCAGCTCTCTCAGCTTTTCTTCACAGGAGAGGTGTTCCAGCCCTCTGACCATTTTTGTAGCCCTTCTCTGCATCTGGTCTAACAAGTCTTTCTTGAACTGGGGACCCCAGATCTTGGTGCAGTACTCCAGATGGGGTCTCGCCAGAGCAGAGTAGAAGGGGAGACTCACAAGCCTCGACGTGCTGATCATGGTCCTTTTGATGCAGGATATGGTTGTCTTTCTGGGCTGCAAGTACACATTGTCAGCTTGTGTCCATTTTTTCATCCACCAGTATCTCCAAGTACTTCCCTGCATGTCTTAGAGCATTTATTCCTACTGCTTGTAGAACCTCGCTTCCTAAAATCTCATCCACAGAAAGAAAGGATTATTTTTCTCACTGAATTTGCCAAGTACTTTTGTTTAAGGGGAGGATGGTGTACATGTACAACTGTCTCCAATACACCTAAGAAGTCCAGTGGGTAATGTCAGCTACATGTGAAAGTCCTAATTTTGACATAACTGCATTTGAGTTCTACTTCCATGTCCTGTACGGCAAAAATGCTGTGAGAGCGTACTTATCATGGGCTGTTAAAAATAATTTTAGTAGTGTCATCCTATGAAGTACAAAATCTGTGTGTCAAGACACCTCATTTAGAACTGGGTCTAATTTCATGGTTTTCTACCCAACTTGGTTTACTAGTAATTTTACTTTAAACTATCCTCTTTCACTAAAAAACAATCTTTCCAGAGAAGAGAACTCTCTTACTGGCATGTTACATACTTTCTTTTTCGGTTTTTGAAAGTGAATAATTTTATGAATTAAAGAAATTGTGTGTATTAATGGCACTTTATGCTATTTTCGAGCTTCTGATGGGAGATACTTAGATACCTAAACGAAAGTAACAGTTTTTTTCTTCTGAGCTGCAAATTCAACATGGATGTATTGTGTACAGCATTTTTATTGGCTGTGACTATCTGCCAAATACTACACTTCTTAAAACTCAACACTTTCATTCTGATTCCCAAGCAGCTGCTATTCAAAAGATGTAATACTGGGAACAAATGAAGTATGTGTTATAGAATACTCACTGGTTCAATATGCAAAAGTAAATAAGATAATTACTTTTCATTGTGACCCTTTTCCTTGTTCTGCATTGTTTTGGCCTTGTTTTTAAGGATAACAAAATACAGGCTAGGAAGATAAACTTACTATGAAAGCAAATAAATTGAAATTTAATTAATGAGTACCTACAAGTAACACAGTATTGTATCAGATATTGGTTTAAAATTTACAGGGAACGCTGGACAATAAATTATTTTTTATTCCCTTGAAATTCTACACATCGTCAAAACTGTTTTACTACGCTAATTTTTGCAAAGGAAGGACAGAATAAAATGATCAATAGGGAATGCCCTATTCTTGACAACGTGACGATTTCAGTAGCTACTAGGTCCTGGTCTGTGGAGGGTTTCTGTACAGATTAGCTCCTTCTTCACAGAGTGTGGGAGGAGATTGGAAAGTAGAGTTGGTTTTTTTTTGGTTTTGTTTTTTTTTTCCTGATTTTGAGGCCTCATTTGAAGTAGAATAAGTAGAAGAACTGTAACTCAGTATAACTCTGGTTATACACCTCTCGGGTAACCCTTCTATAAGTTGAGCAGTTCAGGAAGTCGCCTCTCTTTTCAATAGTTGAATCTGCTACTTGTGCTGATTCCAGCTGTGACTGTATTCTGTCCTACGGTTTGCCCTCTTCTTCACATCACTGGTCTATTAACAGCTATGGGTGCTGCTTAGTGTAAATGGGGGATCTGCATAGTGTTTCAATACATAAGGATCATTACTATCTCTTACCTCTTCCTGGAACTTTCTGTTTTCCTGTTGCCAACTACAACATAACTACTTGAGATTCAGAGAATCCTAGTAAAGACACATTTTATGCTTTAAAAGCAGTTATATCTTAAACTTATTACCTCTGCTATGTTCAGAGCTTCTATTTTCCACTAATACTTCCAGCCTTTTCTTAAAATCAACAGCGACATTTCCAAAGTGAGGAAATTAGCTGTCGAAATGTGCTGAATAGATCTGTAAGGAAGCATATCAGCTTAGAGAATTAAAAATCAGTTTTAGGCTATACAAGGGCAGCATTTGAATCAACATTTACATATACAAAATTATATTTTCTTTTTCGTTCGTTACACGGGTCCAGACAAGTTAAGGCTGAGTATGCCTTTGGCCCTGTGTGATGAAGTAAAATAGTAGGCTTAGCAAAAACAATGTTACGCTGTAGGGCCTTGAGCTGATTAACACATTTGGTCCTCCTCTGAGCTACTGAAGGTGATGTCCGTGCCTGGGACATATCAGATTTTTTGTGCGTACACTAGTTGCACTCTTTTGCACAGAGGAACACCACAGCATATTTCTTTGAGACTTCCTACAAGTTTACGAACAGCGTGAAAGGTTAATCAATGTTTCATTCTTATTCTGTGTGTGTTGGTTTAAAAAATGCCAAGATATGTCACCTGTAGTATCTGTATAACTTTCTATGAAGACAAATATTTGAAAATAAGTTGGTCCTAAGTTTGTTGTGGTGCTGCCCTGGCCCCAGGGAGGTAGAGCAGATCAGCTGTCTGCTCTCAGTGCACTCAGAGAAACTGAGTTCAGTGGTTAGACTTTGGCAACTGCAGGAAACACAATGTCCTGTAGTTGCTTTTCCCCTTACTTTAGACTAGTGTAAGGTTATACTGTATTAAGCTTTCAGGCTCAGGCTCAGGGTGGAAAGACTTCAGGACTCTGCTTCACCTGTCTTTCCTAATCTTTCTTTTTCTTTCATTCTCTTATTTATGTAGCAATCAAAAACTCAGAAGTTCATATTAAAACCCTCTTTTACAAATGAAAAAAAAAATTGGCATATGATTTTCAAGAGCTTGTTGGCTACCTCATGCTGACAAATCAACTGCTAAACTGGCTTGTCCCTGAATCAGCTGCAGTAATTAGCATTTGGCATGTGCTCTTTGTATAACCGGTGTTGGCATGCTGGTTAGATGTTCTTAACAGAGAAATACTATATCCTGGCTGAGGGGATTAGTTTATATCTCTTTTCTCTCCTACCCATCTGTCACTTACTGCCCTAGGCATGACACTAAATTAACAGTCTGATATTTGCTACTTAAGCATTCCTTGTTTTGTTAAAAACATATTACATGCTTCATCCCAGGGCACATCACAAACTAGCAGCGAGGCTCCGGCTCCACCTGAAACCTTACAGCTGTGGGACAGGTTTGCTGCCTGCAAAGCTGAGGAAGAGATGGGTGTGCTTTGAAGTGAAGCAAACAGGACGACTATCTTTGAACCACAAGGAAGTGGCAAGTGATAGCGGTGGACAGCTCTCTGTTGCAGGAGATGGAGGCACTTGCCTGCCAGCCTGACCTGTTGTCCAAAGAATTTTGCTGCTTCCGGGGGGTGTGGATCCAGGATGTTGTGGAGAGACCACTAAAGCTTATCCCCCACTCTATTACCCCCTGTTCTTCACCCTTATGGGCAGAAGTCATACTACCAAGGACAACCTCAAGAGTTTCATAAGTAAGTACAGAGTTCTGTAGATGGTAGTCAGCTTTATGGGACCCAGGTGGTGTTCCTCTCAATCCTGCTGGTGAGAGGAAAAGATTGACTACATGTTAACAACTGGTTGCAGAGCTGGCATCACTAGCTAGGTTTGGTTTCTATGACCTTGGGATCCAGTTTGAGGATCAGCATCTTCTTGGGAGAGATGGGATCCAGCTAAGTGGCGCAAAAGTATCTTTGCAGCAGGATGGTTGTCCGGGTAAGAAAAGCTTTAAACTGGGAATGATGGGAGAGAGAGAGAGTTACCAGCAGCCCTGTGAAGGAGTGATGGACCACATCGTCAAAGAACTGCAGTGACGTGAGTGAAAGGGAAAAAATCCACAAGACAGGGCTCAAGCATTTGCGTCTAAGCAAGCGAAGAGCCTACAAGACATCACTATGGAGAAACCTCTGAGACCTTTTCTGGGAAATCAACATGCTGGAGTGCCTTTTTGAAGTGCCTACAGACTAATGCACACAGCATGGGAAATAAACATGAGGGATTAAAGATCTGTGTGCAGCGGCAGGGCTGTGATCCTGTTGGGATCATGGGAATGTGATGGGATAGCTTGTGTGACTAGAGTGCTGCAATGGAAAGATTCAGGCTCTTTACGAAGGACAGACTGGAAAAATGAGGAGGTGGAGCTGCCTCTTATGCGAGAGAACAGCTAGAAAGTGTGAAGAACTCCCTGGAGATGAAAGAGCAGCCAACAGAGGGTTTATGGGTAAAGATTAAGAAGTAGACCAGTATTGGTGACCCTGTAGTGGGTGTCTGCTATAGGCCACCTGATCAGCATGAACAAGTGGCTCAGGCCTTCTGCAGACAGCTAGAAGCAGCCTCACATTAACAGCCGCTGGTCCTTCTGGAGGACTTCAGCCACCCCAGTTTCTGCTGAATGAACACGACATCAACCACTGGACAATACAAGACATCAATGGATGAGGAATTGGTTGGGTGGTCACATCCAGAGGGTAGTGGTCAACAGCTCAATGTCTAGTTGGAGAGGTGTGATGTGTGGTGTCCCTTAGGGGTCCATACTGGGACCAGTACTGTTTAATATCATCATCAATGACATATAGACATGGTGATCGAGTGCACCCTCAGCAAATTTGCAGATCACAGATGACATCAAACTGAGTGGAGTGGTCAACATGCTAGAGAGACAGGATGCCATCTGGAGGGACCTGGACAAGCTTGAGAAGTGGGCCCATCTGAACCTCATGAGGTTCAATGAGGCCAAGATCAGGGTCCTGCGTCTGGGTCATGGCAACTGCCAGTATTAACACTGGCTGGGGATCCAGAGATTGAGAGCAGCCCTGCTGAGAAGGACTTTGGGGGTGCTGGTGGATGAAAACATCAACGTGACTTGGCAACGTGTGCTTGCAGACCAGAAAGCAAAACATATGCTGAGCTGCATCAAAAAAAGTGTGGCCTGCAGGTCAAGAGAGGTGATTCTGTTCCTCTACTCTGCTCTGGTGAGATCCCACCTGGAGTATAGCATCCAGCTCTGCAGCCCTCAGCACAGAAGAGGCATGGAGCTGTAGAAGTAGGTCCAGAGGAGAGCCGCAAAAATGATCTGAGGGATGGAATACCTCTTGTAGTAGGAAATGCTGAGAGAGCTGGACTTCAGCCTGGAGAAGACAAGGCTCCAGGGAGACCTTATTGCAGCTATTCAGTACTGAAAGTGGGTTTATAGGAAACATGAGAACAAATTTTTTAGTAGGGCCTGTTTTGATAGGACAAGGGGTAATGGTTTTAAACTGAAAAAGGGCAGATGTAGACTGAATATAAGGAAGAAATTTTTCACAATGATGGTGGTAAAACACTAGAACAGGTTGCCCAGAGAGTTGGTACATCCCCCTCCCTGGAAAAGTTCAGTGTCAGGTTGGACAGGACTTTGATCACCCTGATGTAGTTGAAGATGACCCTGCTCATTACCAGGGAGGTTAGGCTACATGACCTCTAAAGATCCCTTCCAACCCAAAGTATTCTACAATTCTATGATTCTATGACGAGGGCATAGGCAATCCAGGAGCTTCCTGGAGAAAATCCATCAAAATTACCTGATGGAAATGATAGAGCAGCCAGCTAGGAGAGGTGTTCTGTTGGACCTCATACTCACAAACAAACAAGGGCTTGCTGGGGATGTGAAGGGCGAAGGCAGCCTTGGCTTCAGTCGCTATGAGATGGTGGAGTTTGGGATCCTGAGAGGATAGGGAGAAGAGTAAAGAGCAAGGTCAGAACTCTGGACTTCAGGAGTGCACTTTTGGCCTCTTCAGGAACGTGCTTGAAAGTACTATGAGATAAGCCCTGGGAAGAAATAAAGGGTCAAGCAAGCTTGATGAACCTCCAAGGATCAACTCCACTAGGCTCAAGAGCAGATGTGAGGAGACCTGTGTGGATGAAGAGTGAGCTCCTGGCAAACCTCAAAGAGAAATAAGAAGTATACGGAAGGTGGAAGCAGGGGCAGGTAACCTGGGAGGAATAACGAGACACTGTCCAAGTATGCAGAAGAAAGCATGACTAGGAAAGCCAAAGCCAACCTGGAGCTGAAATTTGCAGAGAATGTCAAGGGTAACAGAAAGGGCTTCTATAAATATGTAGTTGGCAAAGGAAAGACTAGGGAGTATGTGGGCCAACTGCTGAATGGGGTGGAGATATTTACACAGGACATGGAAAAGGCTGAGGTACTGAATGACTTCTTTGCCTCAGTTTTTACTAGCAAGCCTGCCCTTCAGGTATCCTAGGTCCCAGAGACCAGGGGAAAAGGCTGGAGCAAGGAAGCTGCACCCTTGGTGGATAAGGATCACCCCTGGTGGATAAGGTCAGGGAAGACTTCAGGAAACTGGGCATACCTATATACACGGGCACTGATGGGATGCACCCATAAGAGCTGAGGGACCTGGCTGATGTCATTGCAAGGCTACTCTCAATAGTCTCTGATCAGTCATGTTGACTGGAATAAGTGCCTGAAGAACGGCAGAAAGCCAATATCATTCTAACCTTCAAGAAGGGCAAGAGGGAGTACTCAGGGAACTGCAGGTCAGTCAGCCTCACCTTGATCCCCAGAAAGGTGATGGAGCAGCTCATCCTGGAAATCACTTCTAGGCACATTAAAAACAAGAAAATAATCAGGAGCTGTTGGCGTGGCTTCAACAAGAGGAAGTCATGCTTGACCAACTTGATGAACTTCCTCATTGAAATGACTGGCCTTGTAGACGATGGGAGAGGAGTGGATATTGCCTATGTGAACTTCAGTAAGATCTTTGACAGTGTCCCATAAGATCCTCATAGAGAAGATGTTGATGTATGGGCTGGATGAACAGAGAGTGAAGTGAACTGAAAATTTGCCATATGGTGGCCGGAGGGTGGTAATCAATGGTGCAAATTCTATTTGGAGGTCAGTAGCAAGCAGTGTGCCCCATGGGTAAATACTGGGTCTGATCCTGTTTAACATCTTCATTAATGATCTGCATGACTGGGCAAAGTGTACCCTGGGCAAGTTTGCTGATGACACAAAACTGGGAGGAGTGGCTGATACCCTAGAAGGTTGTGTTCCCATCCAGAGAGACATCAACGGGCTGGAGAAATGAGCTGAGAGGAAGCTCATGAAGTTCAGTGAGGAGGAGTGTAAGTTCAGCACCTAAGGGAGGAACAAACCTGTGCACCAGTACAGGCTGGGGGATGCCAAGCTGGAAAACAGCTTTGCAGAAACTACACTGGGGGTACTGGCATGCACCAAGTGGAACACAAGTCAGCAATGTGCCCTTGCCCTGAGAAGGCAAGGACTCATGGTATCCTGGGCTGCTTTAAGAGGAGTCTTGCCAACAGATTGAGGAATGTGGTCCTTCCCCTCTCCTCAGCACTGGTGAGGTCACACCTGAAGTACTGTGCCCAGGTCTGGGCTCCCCTTTACACAAGAGATATGGATGTGCTGGAAAGAGTCCAATGAAGGGCTGCTAAAATGATTAAGGGACTGGAGCATCTCTCCTGCAAGGAAAAGCTGAGAGAACTGGGACTCTTCAGCCTAGAGAAAAGAAGGCTCAGGGGGATCTTCTCAATGTATATAAATATCTGAAGGGAGGATGCAAAGAAGATGGAGCCAGGCTCTTTTCAGCAGTACCCAAAGGCAGGACAAAAGGCATTAGGCACGAACTGAAACGCAGGAGGTTGTTCCTGAACATCAGGAAACACTTTTTTTGCTATGAGGTTACTCAGCACTGGCACAGGATGCCCAGGGAGATGGTAGAGTCTCCATACTTGGGAGATATTAAAAATCTTTGTGGTCATAGTCCAGGGCTATGCACTTTAGATGACCTTGCGTGAGCATGGCAGTTGGACTAGGTTATGCCTAGAGGTCCCTTCCATCTTCAACTGTTCTGTGCCCCAAGGACAGGACAGGTGTCCTGAAAGCTGCTTTGCTTCATGTGGCTTACTCCAGCTGTAATGTTTCAGCACTACTGAAAGTTTGTTTGGCCTGGGTGCAGGTTCAGTACGGCAGATTTAATGGAAGAGTGCTATCTGCTATGTTGCCAGCTCTGACACACTGGGTATAAATGCTGACTGAGTATTTCTATAATGCAGTAGTGTTCAGAAGAACTAGACTGAAATAATTTCTTAATTCATGAGTGAATACTGCCTGACATTCATCATCATTTGCAGATATTATAAGCTACCTCAAGAAACAGAAAAATTTGCTCAGTGATAGAATCGCTCCCCTTTCTGTCTGCTGAAACCTGTATCACTGTACTGTGCATGAGATTTTTGGATTAATATGTGTGAGTATCATAAGGAAATTCAGCAGAAGTTTGCAGTGACGCTGTCATTTTGCACCCTTGTGGGAATGTCTCAGGTGTCTGTTTGTACCTGTCGGTGATGCATGGTGACAAAGCCTGTACAACCCTGGATTTCTTATCACAGCACGATCTCTGGAGTACTTTGTATTTGCTGTTAGCCTAGACTGGTGAAAACTGCACAGTAAATGGCCAAATTTTACAGTACTGCCTTATTACTTGTTAGTACTACACAACTTTCTGGTAAAGCTAGTAATGAAGTGTCTAAGTGAACAGTTGGTTTGGTGCATTTGGATGCTATAGTTTTTGTTAGAACTCATTGCTTTTGGTGTTAAAAGAAAAAAAAAAAACCAAAAAAAAAGACCAGCCTCTTGGCTGTCTTTAAAACCCGCATTGAAATTTAGAGGAGCAGTGACATGCTCAGGCCAGTAAGTAAAGCAATTTAAAATGCAAAAAACTAAGTGAAGGGGAGAACAATTGCAGAGGAAATCTCTGAAGGCACTAATAAGATATCCTGGTCAGAGTTTGACACTAATTTCTTTTCATGGTGATGTCAGCATAATTAGCTCTTCATATTGCTTTCTGGACCCTCAGGGAAATGATGCGGGTTAAGATTTTGCAGGTTATTTTTAATTCAGATGAGATCCTCAGTCTGTTTGACTGTATCTACTATCACAAAGGGGCTTAGGAGAGTATTTCCTCTGAGAAGAAATTCCATCATTGCCTCTGACATAAATGTTCACCAAACCAGACAGTGAAGTTGAAGGTTGTCTGGTTAGACCTGCTCCTGATGCTGTGCAATCCATTTAAAATCAATGTAGCAGATACACATGAGAAATGACACTGTGAACTATCAGAATAATGATTGTAATTGGCAGATCTGTAATATGGGAATAGGAATGAACTCTGAAAAACAAAATATCAGCCTCACCTGTGGTACTTAAGTATTGTATTTTATATGCAGTCTTCTGGGAACTGTCATCCATCCCTCATGCTCTGTTCCTAGTTTCAAAGGCTGTCCTATTTGGTTGATTGTTTTACTTCTTTTCCTCAAAAGCTTACAATGAATTCATTATGACTTATTTAAAACCCATATAGATATGAAAATACAAGAAACAGGGAAAACCCAAGGCAAATTAACCACTGCCTGAGCAACGATAGCTCTGAACAGAGTTCATTGATCACTTCTATACTTGTTTCAGAAGGAGATAAAAATTTTTGGAGCAGTTTGCCACTGGCACTTTTAATTTAGTCAAAACTAGTTTTCTAGGTTTTATGTGGGGAAAACTGGTGAATACTCTTGTGTCCTCAACAATTTTTTTTTATAAGCTCAAGGCTTCAGTTTTGAGTACAGCCTCAAGGGTCAGCTGATTTGAAGGAAACACTTCTATGTATGGTACGCAGTTTCAAGTCGCTGTTCAATGTATCACTGCAATCCAAAGTGCAAAGGTTACTTTTTTTTAACATCTTCCAGTTTTATGGCATTTTCCTTCTGTTTTGTTTTCTAAATCTCTAGGAGGCAATATGAGGTATTTGCAGGACAAATTGTGTGATTGTAGGGGGAAGCTTGAGGCTTTGGGAGAAGGCAAGTCCAAACATACAAAACTGAGATGTTTCTCTTGCTGTTTCTGAATGAAATGAGTAGCCTTGTATTGTCTGGAAGGCATGACTGTACACTCAGTATTTTGGAAAGGTTTTAGTTTATATTGGTACATTACATGTGTCTGAGGCTTCAAAGTTTTCATTTGTTTTGTGGGCAGGTGTTGTTTTAGGTGGCTGCAAATGTTAGAGAAGTAATTGCTGCATGATACAAGAGAGAGGAGTTTCAGAAAGTATCAAGAATATACATCTGTACTCAGGACTAACTTTTTATTTCAAAATGTAATGCAACTTCTAGCCACTGTAGTTGGAACTGTTTCCTTTTTCAGTCTCTTTGGGTATAATTTCCTTGGGCAAGTAGGAGAAATGTTCCACTCTATTCTGATAGAAGAGTGGAAGTTTTGCTGGGATCTGCTACTTGAAAAATGGTGGAAGGCTGGATGACCTGCTTTGTTTTGAAGCTATGTTAACTATTTCATTCACCTTTTTGGCATGCGTCACCCTGCACTGCACCCTTACTATTTTATTCCTTATCTATTAAGTAGCTTTAAAATACACCTGAATTTAAGAAAAAGATTTTTTATTTTTCAGTTGCTTAATGATTTTCATTCTAACCTGCAACATTGGCTGTATTTAAAAAACAAAACCTGAGATAAAACTATTTGTTAAACTCCCTAGACAAATGTTTTGTGTTCAGTCTGACCAAACAGAGCATACTGGAAACCTGTCTCCAGATGCAGTAAAAACTGTGGCAAAATGTAAACTGGCAAAATGTACGCTGTGACAAAATGTAATATGCAGCCAGCTAATTAGCATTTGGTCATATCTGGCTATTACTGTAGGCATAATTGCAGCATCTGTTGGCAAATAACAAGAACTGACTAGCTAGCAGAAGTGCTGCAATGCAGGGACAGTAGAGGCTGTAGTTCCTGTGTGGTTTTGATAAGGATGCTGAGCAAGGTACCACTTTTCACAGTCACAGAGATTGTCTCTTTTTTGCAAAAAAGACTGTCTGCAATCTGCTTTAGGCATGGTACCTTAAACTCTACATTCAACACATAAGGTTTTTATTAACTTATCATTTACCAGTGATTATAAATAAAGCATGCCTCCAAACTTATATGAGTTTTGCTTTCTGAGGTTTCAGAGAGTTTTTTGACCAAGAAGACTTAGCTGCTCCTTCATTTTTGTATTGCTTCAAGATACAAATTAGCCAGCCAGCTTGCAACAAACCTTTACATTAAGAAGCAATATAGTCTGGGCAGCAGGAAGGAAATTTAGACTGAATTTCTATGGTCCCATCTTTGTGGGAAAGAAACTTCCATACTAGTTTTACAGGAGGCTGTACTTGTACATACAAAGTGTGGCAACTATGCCTGTCGGTAGAAATTTCCACAGCTTAGTACTATTCTTCTGTCTTTTGTAATGTGAATAGGACACTTACTACTCTAGCCAAGTCCCACACAGCGAGTGAAGGACCATTTCCAGCTCAGCTGGATGCAGACTGCTCCTGGTTTGTAGGAGACATGGACGAAATGTAGACGCTGACTGTACAGGCAAATAGTGAGAGAAGTGGTGTATCTGGATGACTTCTGTCATGACAAGACCAGCTGCTCTCCTTGTCTTCTGCCTGACCTTGGAGCGCTGAGGAAACTTCAGACAAGTGTAGGTGAAACCTGCTTTCTGTTCTGGTTCAGAGATTCCTAAATGTGACATACTTGGGCACCACAAGTGGTGAGAACAAAGAATAGGCTCGAGGAACTGGACCTGACAGCTACTGCTATGTGTAGGAGACAGGTAGCAGCCTCCAGTCCCTTTTCTCCACTCCTTCTCTGTACCTTGCTCTGTCTGCTTCCCTGCTGCAGGAGGCTGGCTGCTTGTCCCTAGCCACTTCCCCACATTCGCAAAGCAGAGCTCCAGCCCACCCAGTAATCTTAAAAATTTTTTATTTTATACTGCTTGTTGTGGCTTTACAACATGCACTGGTAGTAGTGCAGGCTGGGAGGAGTAGGTTGCCAGCACCTCAGTTCGCTGGCATTTCATGTCCTTTCCTTGCTTGGCTGGAGAAAAGATAGATGCCCATGAGTGACATGCAGCTGCTGAAAGTGGCTTGTTCAGCACAAATGCTAGATGTATCGCTGTTTGCCTCACCCTTGGGGTTTGTGTTATGGCCTAGAGGTATACAAATATGCATTGCATACTTTTATTATTCCTTGTTTCACAACTACTTGAGAGAGACTTTCATCAAATTATTAGGAATCTCATTTAATAAGTCTACTGCAGAATACAGAGATTTTCCTCCCCGGTATTACTGCAACTGAAGACTACTGTAATATCTAGCACTTCAATTTAAAGCCTTGTCATACTCCAGGTTCAGAAAAGCTCATTAGAAGGCAAGCTATCCAGCATTGAGATGATTACTCTGATTCCATAGAATTCGTGCCTTGGAAATCAGTGGCATTTTGCCAAGAGAGAAAGGTTCCCATGATCTGCTTTGACTTCTGAAGATATAGTAGAAAATTTCAGGAAATTACATACACTCATACACATTCATTTTTTTTGCCCTAACAAGCCTTAGGCTAGACACTTGTCTGCATTTTAATGTCTCTCTAGATTAGTTTAGATAAAGAAAATGGCATGAATTTTATGTTCGTATAAATTTTTTTTAATCAGGTGTTTGTAGTAGAACTGTTTAAGGAAGAAGACCACAGCAGTGAGTACTGTACCAATGAAATTGATTGAAAGGGATTATTTGGCAACATAAATAAGCTTAAGGTATCTAGATGAAACATCCATCAATGTGGAACAGACTACCAAATGCTCTGTGTGGGTGGATAAGCAGAGCTTTTCTTTCCCCCCAGAATTTTTATATAAAAATACAAAGTTAAAAAGTAAGTCTCACAGTATCATGGTTATTTTGCATGCAACTGAGCAGATGATCTTGAACAGTTCTGGAGCTGGACATACATTTCATTTTCACTCTAGCTTGCACATTTGCTACTACTGTCTCCTTCAGGTCTACAGGGCAATGTGTCTAGATTTGTAAGACATGAATATTCTGCAGGTTCCTCCTGGCTTTATAGTGAAAGTAACTCCTAAGGTAAGCATTCTAGCCAAACCATCTTAAAGGCCCCACTGCCCCACAAATCGATGTTCTCTCTTTTTTCTTGCTTCCGTGGAGTGTCTCGCACCGTTGAAGCCACCTTTTGTTAGAGTACTGGAAATACCAGTCTTGGTGACTTTTCTTCCATGAGGTTTTTGAAGCTTCCTGATGTAACTTCAAAGCTGAGACTGCTTTTAAAAACTCGAGCAACTCCCTGCTCCGACACCACCCGTGCACCTGTGAAGTGGAAAGTCTTGCAGAAATCATAGCATGATAACAAAAAGGCAGGGGAGTACATTGTGCTAATTACTATAGCTTTAATGCAATATAGAATGTAGACTGACTTACATCGTGAGTGTATATATTTCACTTCGTTATCATACTGCTTTTCTTGACAGTTTTAAAAAATTTAGATGAATATTTTTGTTGTTTCAACCATGCTTTTTAGACCAGATCTGTTTTCATTTTTTGCTAAGTTTACAGATGTTTTCAACATTTTTTAAGCTATTTTAGAAATCTACTATTTTCTCTTGCCACTTGTGATGTTGAAAATGTAATTCTTCCTCACAAAAGAAGTTATAATTTGATATTACTTGTATATGATCAATATGTGAATATATTTGTTGAAGAGTTCTGGGGATATCAGAAGAAAGGAGTCAGAATTAGCTGGGTGGGTAGTGACAGAAAAATTGCTGTATTTATCTGAAGTCAGCAGTTACTTTTTTCTACTTTGACTGGTTATTGGAAGTGCTTTTCTTTTCAGTGTTTTCGTAAACCAGCATTGGTGTTAATGCAAAAAAACAAATGAATTCTGTGGTTTTTTTTTTTTTCAATAACCTCTGAATGTCATCCCAAACTTACAAGTCATTAACATAATGTGCTGATGAAGTTCGAACTTGATTCTCCTGATTCTTCATTGTATTTCTTGTCTTGATTGCATGGTCTGAACTGAGTATTGAATAAGTTGACAGCTTACTGAGGATTTTGAAAGATTTACCATTCGTGGCATCTTCAACTTTTTACAAATTGCACTCAAAACACTTCAAGTCCAGCTTTATAGTTTTTATATATTATAGAATTGTGTTATACTAACATATTGGTATAATGCTTCTTAATAATATCTTGTTGCTGTTGTTGTGGGAAGACTGATATGTCTTTTTGTAAAAATTGCTTCATCAGCCTGACTTCTAATGGATAAAATTAATTTCAAAATCAGTAAATGTATGTTTTCTTTGGCCAGGCAGGATGTGAAACACCATAACACCTTAGTGCATTGACACAACTCAACAAACACAAAATCTATCTTTTTAATGTTGTCTCTCCTTCTGAAGTCTTTGACATATGTTTTCAGGTTTATTCTTTTCATGTTTACCTACTGTGCTCCTTATTACTACAATGACAGTTTTTTTTTCTTTCAACTGAAACTAATATGTGATTTAAAGCATTTCTTGGCCACACTGTAGCATATTTTCTTAACAAAAGTTTCTTTTTTTCCTGCACACGTTAACTTTCTAAAATAACTGAGGCTGTGCTTTTCTGTACAGTGCCAGGTGCATAGAATTTAACTTTGACAATAACTTATGGTGCATATTTCAGATGAAGAATATCTATCATTTTTGTACTGTTTTGTAATTACAAAGGAAGATTTCAGAAGTAAAATGCTTGATATTCTTTTCTCCAAGAAACAGCAAGCTGTTTTAGAAAATGAGTCAAGTGCAGCGCATTTTGTCACACATTTCTAGAAGAGTTTTATATTTTTCATGCTACAGGCTGTGTGGTGTTTTGACCTGTAGGACTGGAAGGCGTATCCTTCAAGATCAGGCCTACCTTGCTCACAGCTAATGCTCATAACACTTTCTCTTGCAAACTGGTGTATTCCACCTGAAAATTGCAGGAGCTCTTTTCCTTCTCTTTTCCTGAGTTCATATGCTATCAGTGCTCTCAAATGCTGTTGTCAAGCCTGTATTCTGACAATTAAAACCTTCCTTCTCCTGCTTATTTTTGTTCAATCGGCATTTGTTTGGTCATGTACCAAGGTTGGTCTTACATAGATTTTTTTCCTGTCTTTGTATGTAGTTCTCTAATGCATACTGGCAGTGACATTATTCCTGCTTAAATGATTCTCATTTTCTCTGATAAGATCTGTTGCACTCCCTTCATGGTATTTGCACTGATCCTGTATGATTGTTTTGAATACCTCCCTCCTTCAGGTTTTTTTTTTGCCTTAGTGACTAAAGCAACATGTTGAGTTACATCTGTAACATATATTAGATATGTAAGTTATGACGTATATGTTTCAGCACTACTGTGTGCAGCTACATTAATGTTTTGCCAGGTACCCAGAAAAATGTGCTGTTTTTCTATGGCTGTCCTGCGTTGGTGACTTATCTTCATGCTGTTGCTTAATGACAAATCTGGATTCTTCTCAACGTGTTGAAAATGATCAAAGAGAAGCCACGTGACTCTCTTTTTAACAAGTTCCTTACCTCACAGAACTCGTACTAGTCTCCATCTTCTCCATTTCAGCTTTCCACAGGTACTTCCTGGATTCATTTGCAGTGAAGCAAAAGAAAAGTGCTTCATTTTGAATGTAGCTATGTTTGCTTTAGGAAAAGTTTAATGAAAAAAAATACCACCATACTACTCCAAAACTCTTAAAATATTATTTGTGTTTATTATATTGTCTTCATGAAACAGTCCAATCTAAAAACAGCTCATATTGTTAAAAAAATTATGGCCAAAGGTATGTCCTTGTTCTTGTTTAAGATACTTCAAAGAATCTATATGGATGCTTTTAAATGTTTCTCAAATCTTAAACACCTGCCTTCTCCCACCCTCAAAACAGTAAGAAGAAGGTTAAAGTGAAACTTCTTATAATTCTGTTTAAGAATCTTTATTTATTTTTTGTGTGGTCAAATATACACATAGTTGTTTCATTTATCTCATTGAATTTTTCTGTATTTTTAAAATTTGCAAAGACACTTTTTCCCAGGAAAATAAAAAGGGGCTGGATGGGGAAAAAACATTTTCAAGATTTTCCAGAGAATGTTTTAATCAGAGAAAGTAAACAATAGAGGGGAGATAATAAAGTAAATAGACAGTGCAAAAAATCGTGTTAAGTCATAAAATGAGTGTGGTGGATTGACCCCAGCCAGCAGCCAAACACCCACCCAGCTTCTCACTCACTCTTGCAGGATGGGAAGAAAACAGAGGGAACGTAAGAAATCTCACAGACAGAGACAATGAGAATTTAATAAGAAAAGCAAAAGTACAAGGAAAGCAAAACAAGGAATTCATGCACCACTGGCAGATGCTGCTCCCTGGGAAGCGACGCCTCAGAACGGGCAACGGTTGCCTGAAAAGACAAATGCCAGAACCACAAATGTCCCGCTTTCCTCCTCTCCCTGAGCCTTTATTACTGAGAAAGATGTTATATGATATGAGATAACGCTTTGGCCAGTTCAAGTCAGCTGTCTTGGCCGTGTGCCCTCCCAGCCTCTTTCCCATGCCCAGTCTACTCACAGAGGGAGAAGGGAGGCCTTAATGCCATGCAAGCATGAACTGTTTCAGCAATAGCCAAAATACAGGTGTGCTACCAGCACTGTTCTAGCCATGAATGTAGAGCACAGCACCTTAAGGACTGCTATGCAGAAAGTTAATTTCATCCTGGCAAGACCCAGTACAATAAAAACAGTAAATACAAATGCCTTTTAAAAATGCTAATTTCATGGACTCTCAACATTTCAGAATGAGTTTTGTTAGTTGGTTGAATGTTAGATTTTCTTTTCCCTTCCAACTAAGAAACAGCAAGGACATCCAGCGCACTTTTCCATTTCTCAGAAATGCACCAGTTTGTTACAGCTATGCATTTTGGAACATGATAATCAAGAGTTTCGTCAAGATCAGTTTCATTATTCTGCTGGGAGTTGTTATCAAAAAGGAAACAGAAGTTTTTTCTTTGAAGATGCAACATCTAAATGTTGGTCAGGTAGTATACAGATCTCAGTTAATGCAGGCAATTCCATTATTGTAACCTCACATTTTTCTTCCTCTACTCTTTAATTTTCTTGTAGTTCAGGTGTACAGTATTTACTTGCTCTGTCCTCATATCAGTGCTGTGCTGAAGAGTTGATTTTTTTTCTTCCTTCTCTCTCTTTCCACGTGTTAACACACCTTTTCTCTCAACTCTTCCTTCCTGCATTTTTGGCAACAAGCAGTCATTTTTTCGGTCATCTACAGTGTCTATGCCTGCGCGGAGAATGCTTTACAGTACGTTGCAGATAAGCTGTCTTTTTCATCTAATGAAGGATAAAGCTATTTTTGCTTTAAGTCCAAAGGCTGAAGGATTTTAGTTTTATTTTACCACTACTGGAATTTTCCATAACCCTTCTTCCTCAGTCGTCAGAAGAGTTTGTGTTCTGTACAGGTGACCTATTTAGATTAATTTAATAAACAGAACCTTAAGTCCTAGATGTACAACAACTAGATAGTGACTATCATGATTATGATGTTGAGGAAGACCTCTTACAAATGTGCTAATGATCTTGAGTTAACAGTTGACAAAAATAACTCAAGTTAGTAAAGATCTGAGGGATCTTATATCCCTCTGCTTTCACCAGAAGAAAGCTTCTCCTGTTTCATCCACCACTAAGATGCTCAATATAGCATTTCAGCTACTACCAAAATGCTCCTTTAGGCTGGAGACCCACAAGTCATCCCCAACACACACATGCGGAGCTGTGCGTTGCATTTGTGAAACTGGCTCTGGCTCTCTGCCTCACATTACACTGGGATACTTGATGTAGTTTGCCTTGCCTTCATTTGTACATTGGTCTAGTGTTTATTTTCTAAACCTTAGGAAACATTCCTAACTACTGAAGGAAAGCCTGCAAATTTACACTTCAAGACATAGTTTTGTCAGCCAATGGTACCAAATGCAGGTGCCATATGTTAGTTCAGAGGATATAGATAGGTAAAATTTATTTTCCCAGTATTTATTGTTTATATAATGAGGCCATTTTGACCCAATTGCTTCACAGTATACTTAGCACTAGCCTCCTTAGCCTTGGTAGAATGCTCTCTGGAAAAAGTTTACTACTGATAAACAGAGACACTTACAGTCTATCTGCTTGTCCAAACAGCCCTGAATTTGGACAAACAGTAACTACCTCAGAATATTTGCATGTGGAAAACTGAGAGGTGTTATGTGAGACTTCAGACACTGATTGTGCAGATATATCTTCTTGTCTGTTAAAAAGTGACATTCTGTCTCCAGAGATTCTCTTAATACCTTAAAGTGCTCTTAATAATGTGCCCTTAATATTTATGTCTTATTTCTATGCTGTGCATTCTTAATTCAGCTTATAACACCGCCTGCTTTGAATAACATGTAAGCATGTTTAAAAATAGCAAAACACAACAAGCACACCTCGCTCATCACCATGAAGTAACAAAGTAGCTTGCTGTTCTCATTTGAAAACTTAAAGTTGTGATTTAAAGTCCCTTTGATAGGATTAGCTCTCAGCACTTGCGCTGTCTCTGCCATACTTTACTGTCAAGGTCTGGATCGCTACTAACGTTGGAACTGTGGAAGTTTTTTCCTGCCTTTTGTCCATCAGCCTGGTACCGCCACTGATGTCATGTACTTACCAAGGAGGTGTGCGAAATCTGCTGCAATATCAAATGCAAAAGGAGAACAATGTTTACAGCTTTTGATTAGCATAACAACTAAGTCATGTTGTTATGTTGCCATTGTTACTGTGAATTGCAAGGTTCCTATGCCACTGCATACAAGTTAAGTAAGAAGACGGGGGAATTTTTGGGTGCAGTTCTTGGTTTTGTTTTTTGTTTGAAACCATCTTGAATAAAACACATACAAAGCCCAGTGTTTTTACCAGCTTTCAGACGGTTGTGAAAGTAGATTTTAGTAATTCTGCTAAATTTACTACAGCAAATTTCCACTTTGTAGGATTAACTGGTATAATGAAAACGTAAACATGAGTTGCAAAATGCTGGTATGAGGCCACTGGGAAAAGAAGATACTGTGACAGAACTGAATACGAGGTATCAAAATATCCTTCTTGTATTTAATTCTTCCTTCTATTAAAAAAAAAGCTGTTTCAATTTGAAAAAAGAAAACATTTCCCTTTCTAAATCAGTGCTGATATAATGTGTGTCTTGTATGGTGTGTGGTCCACATTCTCTGTTTTAATGTGGCACTTTCTGCCATTCCTTTGTTTTATATTTGCTATATTTTCTGAGCCTGCCTTACAGATGTATTTTGATATGATGGATTTGTATCATAACTGGTAGTTTATAATTGTGATGCGTATGTTTTGTATATAGACAAATAAGAGCGCTCGCACAGTTCTGTTGAATTGTTCAACAAACGTAGTTTCTGTGATGTTTTGTGTTGTGTGTGTTTAATTACTGGTGGAATAACAGTGTATTGCAGGAGAAATGGCACAGAGCAAAAGACAGATCTTCAAAAAGACTTCTTGTAACCCAACAGGTAGGAAATAGCCTTCATAGAGTAATTAACAAGATTAACCTCACACAGTATTGTTAATTGACATGACAGTGTTATTTCAGTTGGCCTTAGACATGTTTCAGCCACATGAACAGACATCATACTGTGGTTTTATTTAGGCTTTTGCAAAGTAAACAAACACAAGTTAGCAAATAAACAAACAAATGAACAAAAGGACAGACCTCTTTATTGGTTAAGTAAACTCAAGAAATTTCAACAGAGAAGTAAAAAGTGCTAATGGTAAGGACAATGTCATTTTTCTCATGATGGGAATCCCTGTATCTTCGGTGATATAATATATGAGGTACCAGCAAAGGTTAATTTCATCTTTTGCTCAGGGAAACATTTCTCTGTGCCATCAGCTCCCTGTCCCAATGAACCAATACAGAGCATATGTGTGATTTTTTAAATCTTGTTTCTGTCTTGAGTCTGGCACACTTTTCTTTCTTTTTACAAGATAGTTTAAGAAGTGTCTGTAAAATCTGATGTGTTTATGGGATTTCTTTTCCTGCCTGACATTCATGGGTAGCATCAGTTCCAGCATGAACAGCAAATGAGAGATGGAAACTATGTTTGGCAAGGAACTAAAAAATGTAGGAAGTAGGCTATCTGAGCTGGAAAACATTAATGAAGATCTTGCTGAAAAAAAAACGCAAATTTGAATGTCATGAACAGGAACTGAGGTCCAATATTTCAGAGTCTGAAGAGATATATAGAAGATCACACAATTCTTTAGTAGTTAGCTGAAAAGTAGCACATACAGTGTTGTAAGACCAGTATCAGGGGGTGCTTTAGTCTCTCAAAAAAACTTAAAATAATGGTGTTACAAGTGTATCAGGTCTATTATGTTTTTCCCACTTTCTTTTCTTTTAATGAAAGAATGCTGTGGTGCACATAAAAATAATATTTCATCTTTCAAACTTTCTTTTTATGCATTTTTGAAAGTTGAAATCAAACTAAATGGGCCAGGCACTTACCTGCTGTAGCTGGAGAAAGATTATACCAGAAGACATTACCAAAATATTTAATCCCGTCTTCTGAAGGAAAAAAATTTTCCCAAACTTCTGGCACTAAGCCCAAACCATACAAGTCCTGTGGATGATGGTGTGTAGCACAAAGAGAGAACTGGGTAGACCAGGACACTACCAGCACCTGTGGCCTCGATACTGACAGGGAATTGACGAGGTGTCCATAACATCAGAGGTAATTCTAGTTCCAAAGACACTTCATGCTTCAAGGGAAGATGAAAAAAAATGAAAAAAAAATCTGGCATTCTCTAAGATGTACTTCCTTGGTTCTGAGTCCTTATTTTCTTGTTTGCACAGCATACTGACTAATTCTGCCAGTGCTCTGTTTCTACCTATAGATACTGGTGTAGCTCAGTTTCAATCAGTGAAGCTGTGCAGGCCTTCAGCAGCTGAAGATTGATACTTTATTCTGATGCACAGAATGAAACTTTTCATAGGACTCATATTTCTGCAGACTTAGGCTTAGCATGCTGCATTTATTCCCTTCAATTACTCCACATTTTTGTTTTAAATACAGTTGATAATGAACAGTTTCCTCTCAAGTGCCTTGATGCTGTGCCACTACTGACCCATAATTGTATGTTTATTTCTCAGTTATGCAAATCCCTGCACTCTGACTGAGGAAGGTTTGATTTGCATGATTATTAGATAGTTATTTCTGAATAACCATGAAGTTTTATCAGATATTTCCACAGTAACTGGCTACAGCCTTCAGACTATCTTTCCCCTGAAGCCATACCAGAACTTTTTGTTTCCAAGCCTACTATGTCTTTCTTTGCCTCAGAAATTTAAAAGCAACTTCTCTTCAATAAGAAATCACTGTCTCAGCAGAGGAAGAAGAAATAAAGACTTGACAGTAACTTAATCAGTAAAGACTGACTGGCTGATGTCTTCCCTTCCTTTCCTCTCTCCCTCACTTCAGCCCTTCAGTTTAGAGGATGACGTTGTGCACTTGAAGAAATGCAACCATTTTGCATATCAAAAGTCATGAACAAAACAAAAAAACCCTGTTCAGAACAAAATTTAAGAGATAATAAGGGCAAGAGGAAATTGCTATCAAGTCAAGTTTAGGGCAACAAATTTTGTATATATAGAATTAAAATTAAATTATTGATATGAAAAAGATAATTCTGTGAAACTAGCAAATTATGGGTTGGGTGCCAGCTGGAAATGAGTTGTAATAAAATGATTTTGTGGAAGTTAAAGTCTTCAATTTTGATGTGATTAGAAGTCTGAATATTAGAAACTATTAAAAAGCTAAAAATGTTTTGATCACATTCTGAAAACTGATGGGAAAATCTAATAAAAAATCCCGTGTAAGTGGTTAATTCTTTTTCACAACCCGTCTAATTATGGTTAAACCTATAGTTGTTCATAGCCTGGCTATCACTGATTGAAATCAATCTATGATCATGTTTGTCAATTGTCTTGTGGATAGGGTAGTGTTTTGGTAGCTTAGAACATTTTTTTTCTATGAGAAAAATAGAAGTAAGTAGGTTTTAAATTTAAAACAGATGAAGGCTGGTTTAAAGATAAAGGTTATCAGTTTTTTCTAAAACCTGTAATAGTAGGCTTAAAAAAATAGAAATAGTGGACATCAGGGAAGCAAATACTGAGATGCATGTTCTTAATGGCATAAGATACATGATCACACTAGCCAGCTAAGCAGATACTGAGGAATGAGATGTCTGTTGATGATGTCCATTAATTTTGTAGTGAGTATTGTATCAGATTGTTCTAACTGATGAGAAACTGAGGTCTTATGATGGAAAATGAATTGCCTAGGTTTGCAAAATAGGCTGAAAATTTTGGTATAGGTAGTGATGTTCCAAAGAATCAAAAATGTTATCTTATCTGTGGCAGAGTTACAGCCATTTTTGCTAGCTATCAGCAAGAGTTGCAATAAAGTTTGGTGTCAGATTCACTTGAGCAGCCCTTTTGAATTAAGTATCTTTTGATCATAGAGCTTATGATACTTGATATAAACTGATGTGACTCAAATTTTGTTGTTCTTTCTTAGCAGTCATGAATGCATGAAGCTTAGAAATCTGGTGCTGTTGCAGTTGGATCTTGGGCTCTGTAGGTTGGGAGACCTTTATTGTAAAGACTAGGAAACTAAGGCCTGTGCAATGAAGGTTGTCCTTAACTGCTGAACTTTCTTCCACCTTGCAGTCACAAACTTACTTTCTGAGATCCTGCCAGGTACTGATTCTCTGCTATCGTGAGGCTTCTTGGGGGACTATATTTTTTACCTGTTAATTCATACAATTCTTTTAATTTGGTGCTATTATATAGCATCAGCAGCAGTAGTGGATTTCCATTACAGTGAAATGAACAGGATGTTATTGCTGCTGTTATTATGCATGCCATATGTACAATTATTCCAGTTAGTTTAAATTTTAATAGAGCAGACAGAGAGACTTGTTTGCAATTAGTAAGAGGATTTTTTTTTGTCCCTCCTCTTTCCACGTTCAACCGGCACTTATTTGTACTAGGAACCAGACTAACCAAAGGCATGTGATGAAACAGTCTACATTATTCTGAAGCTGACATAAAAGAAATGTTTCCTGCTTTTATTACTACTTGCGTAGCAGAATTCACCCATAAAATGAGTTGGTTACTCTGTTAGTAGCCCTTTTTTTTAAAAAAAAAAGGTTTCCATTATTTTTAACTTGGTAAAAAAGAAAATAAACAAGAAAATTGATGGTTTTGAACATTAATTATAGTCACAGGTTAACTTAGCTATCTTTTCTGCTTGTGGTTTGTTAAGTTTTCTTTTTTTTTCAATTTTCTAAACTTTCTTCAAACAAGTACCCAATTTTCTTCATCACGTAGCCAACTCCTATGGTCTTCATCAATGTGATGATGAGACTGCTACTTTATCAGCATGACGATTTGCGTTATTGTGTGCAGGATCCTGTGTGTACAAGTTTCACATTCGTGCAAGAGTTCTTGGGACTTTTGAGGTCAGGGAGAATTACCATCTAAAGCATAACTGTTTCAATTAGTTCAGAGATTATAAGGTTAACACAGATTTAATTTCAAATAAATAAAAATTTACTTTATCATATTCTTTTCCTTAAGTAGTGGCTTTCAGATGTTAAGCATGGGAATGTCATATAATCCAAGGAAGCTTTACAGGTAATAGGTTTGTTTATTGTTTTGAACTGACAATTTGTATAGTCCCTGTTTAAGCTCTAATTAGGAGGTGTAATGCACTTACCAAAAAACTTAGGGTCTACATGAAGTAACAAAGCTACAGAGTTGAAGCATCCCATGCTTATTTCTGGCACTGTGGCTGAAAGTAAGATGCATTTTTATCAAGTTTCCACTGAACCATGCAAAGGCTAATGGGTTATGAGAAGATTCAAGTTGGATAATAATGTAACAGAAACGTGACAAAGTTGGTTCTTTGCATAAAGAAGAACAAAATGTACTCTGTTCAATTCTCTCTCTGCTCCTTTTCTGAATGTTTTCAACTGCAGTCATCAAAGAAAATTTGTTTTGTAGTTGATTCTAACATACAGTTTCACTATTTCTCTAATACCTCCGGATGTCTCTTCATTTAATAGGAACTTCAGAATATTGAACAAGTAGAGAAAAAGTTTACTCATAACATGAAAAGAAAGAACTACTGAATGAACACCGGATGCATATCATTGCCCTGGAAAAAGAAGTAAAAGATAAAGAGCAAGTGATGTTAAAAGCCACAGATGTCTGTGAAATTACCCAAGAGCACAAGGCTGCAACTTATTCCAAGAGGAAGAAACTTGATTTCTCAAAAGCCTTCAAATTAAAAGGTGAACTGTTAAGTCTGGAAGATTTTTAAAGAACTCAGCAGCTGAAGTGAAACTAGTTTTGAAAACTCATGATATCTAAACACTTATTTAGATGATCCGCACTTTTGTAAAATATGAAATACACATATATTTCTGGAAATTTTATTGCATAAATACTGACTTCATTATCAACTTCAGAAGGCAAATATTAAGAATAAAAATGTACCAGTGTTTGACTTTGTTTCTTCCATTGAAAGCTACAAGAAATCAGAAATGATTAATCTTCCCACTTCTCTCTCTTAACACAAGATCTGTGCACAGATCACAACCTGCTGTAGGACCTTGACTCTGTCACAGAATCGGGCTCTGGAAATGACCATCCTCCAGCAATTTCTTCAAGCTGTGGCAACAGTACACTTTTCAGTTACAGCACCCGATAGGGGTATTTTGTACTGGGCACTGGCTGAATTGTCAGCAAAGTACCTGTGCATCCCGTGTGCTTTTAATGTAGGATTATGTTCTTGCAGCTTTTCCAGACTTGCTGCTGACTTGGATTTTGCGAGTTAAAAATGACCTGGAAGCTAAATTCTTTATGTCCTATTATTGATTCCCTGAGCTTTCAGTCCTCAATAGTTCTAAATTTTAGTGTTAATTTGTATTTCCATTTCCTTGCCATTTGTCCAAAGATTGCTTTCAGAACAGATTGGAAGAATCTCCTGGGAGAAGGCAAGCCATGTAAAAGAACAACCACAAACTGGAAAGCCTGAAATAACTGTGAAATATATTTCCAGACAATTTCTGGAATTAGAGTGTTTTGTAAATATCATTAATGAAGCAAGTCTGTAGTTCATAGTGTTCTGTTTCTTACGCTGAAATCTCAAAGGAGAGGTGAAACATTTAATGGGAAAGATTAAACTAGAACATATGACGATGCCGCAACAAAAAAGAAAAAGTCGGGAAAAAATGAGGAAGCTCTACAAAACAGAGTTTAAAAACATGTAGCAGGCTCTTCAGCAAAAAGAGGAAGATCTAGCTGTGTCAATGTGTGTACCTATAGCAAATTTAGAAGAAGATGACTACAGAAACAAAGCCGAGCTATGGCACTCAGACTCCTGCGGTGGTTCCAGGGAAGGCACGCTTCAGTTCTAGTTGAAATTTTTCCTCTTCATGTTTATAATAGTATACTAGAGATCTTTTGGATATGGGAGGCAGAGAAAATGAAAACAAAATGATCCCTTATTTGTGCTTCTGCTTCATTTAGGAAGGACACAAGGAAACTCTTGCCATGTTCCCTGTGAAGACTAAGTTGTCAAATTCATTAATTTGCTATAAAATTGCTTTTCATAGGCCTTAAAATTACCTGTTACAAATTGAACAATGGATCAAAAGGATCTTTATTTTGCTGCAAATCAAGCTGCAAATAAAATAACTTCTTGGTTTTAAAGCTGGTTGTATAATGTATTTGTATGTGTGTGTGTCCAACCCAGATGAATTCTACTTTGTATTTGAGTTTATGGCATTTAGAAGAGAAGGCTCCCAGGAGACTTTATAGCAACTTTCCTATGCTTGAAGGGGGCCTGCAGAAAAGATGGGGAGGTACTGTTTACCAGACAGTGTTTTGATAGGATGAGGGATAACAGTTCTAAACTGAAAGAGGACAGATTTAGACTAGATAGTAGCAAGAAATTCCACGAGTAGAAGGTGTCCCTGCCCACTGCAGTGGGGGTAGAAATACATGATCTTTGAGGCCTCATCCAACCTAAACCATTCTGTGATTCTATGATTCTATGATTTTTATTCAGACTTATCAATCTGTATATGATGTGGCAAAGATCAAGATTAGGTACAAGACTCTTAGTTCTATTTTGTAGTAGAGTTATTGTCTAACAAATAAAAAAACAACCAACAAACCCATCAACAAACAAAAAAGAACAAAAACCTAATGAGGAATATCTCTGCTATTTATACTCCATGACAGCTGGGGAAATATAGAGTAATCAATTCAATCAGTGATCATTTTATTAGTCATCTCATACTATCTGTATCACCTTTTTTGTAGGTTTCAGTTACTGTGTAGTGATACCCAGAATTTTATTTAATTGACTTTTTCAGCAAAAACACATTCATCTGTGCTACCTAAAAAAAAAAATATAAAAAGCCTGATGTATATTATGCTATTATTATTTTATGTATATTCTGTCCAAATTCACTAGACTAGGATTAGATATTTGGAAATACGTTTGCTGGACCATAACCACAGTTCTGGTTATTTTCAACTAGAAAAGGTCAGCTTAACCAGTCATATCTCCTCAAACAGTGCATTAATTAATAGATACATTATGCTTTTCTCTTTTTATAATATAAATATTTCAGTCAGGAACTGACAAAACAATCAGGAATCCAGTTATGTTTTCAGCAGAGCTGGAGTCAACTTTCATTAAATTTTTCCTTTAGTAATTTCCAGCACAAAAAAAGCAAATGAAAGAAAATGATATTTTGTGGTTGCGTGGGATATTTGGCCACAATGAAGTACCATGTACTGGCAACACTGCTAATTTAGCAACAGTGCAGTCTAGTCTAGTGAATATTTTTGTTCTGTGATGCTGAACTGTGAAACAGGGTGCCCAGAGAAGCAGTGGAGTCACCATCCCTGGAGGTGTTAAAAAAGCAAGTAGTTATGGCACTTCAGGACATGGTTTAGCAGGTATGGTGGTGATGGGTTGACGGTTGGACTTGATGATCTTAGGGGTCTTTTCCAACCTTGACGATTCTAAGATTCTGTGATATGCTTTGGGTATTAATGAAAACTAACCACAGATCACAAGTCCTCAGCTTGTCTGTGGATGGGTTACTATGCAGACTGTAGAAGAAACAAGGGCTAGTTGAGCCACTTTGGTTACTGGAATCAGTCCTTTTGCAGTCTGGTTTACCATTACAGGCTGGTTTACCCTATTTATTATACAAATCTTTGTACAATCCATGCTACATGTTTCCACTGAAAACTCACTTGTTTACGTACACCTTACATACCTGTACCACTATCTGAAGTACACACATCTCATGTGCTGAGCCTCTGGCTCCACAAGGCTTAGTGTTACTTTAGCCCAGAGCTATGATAAAGCTGCCTTGGAAGCATTTTTAAAAATGTAACTATATTTTATTTCATCAGTTTAGAATATTCTATAGGATTGCAAAGAGTTTTTTTTCAAACTTGAAGGAAATTCTGAAACAGATAATTTCCTTTCAGACAAATCAACCTGACCATATTTCTAAACATTGTTTCAAAGGGCATAAGAAATAATTTACCTATCCTTGTCCTCACTTAGTTATCTTCAAACCAGTCACCAGTTCAACACCAGAGTTTACCCTTACCTCTTTCCTTGTCCTTAAAAATTAGAGAACTAAGGACAAAGGTTTCCTGAAAGCTGTCCATTCTTTGTAAACATCAGGACAACAGAGAGCATCAGCAATACACAAAATTTAGCATCGCCTCCTTATGCTGTCTCTGCTTTGTGTTTTATCACTTTCAAATCAGCATGAAAAGAGAGAGCAATTCTATGTAACATGCTTTGGCTCAAAATACTAACAAAAATGAATGAAAAAAATGTAAATAAAATACTCAGTGGAGAAACATGAAATGAAATTTGTGATTGGGTAATGCTTTCCAAATTATACTAACACAGCAGGAGATTTTATGCCTCTAAATGATTGTTGTTTTGAAGGAAAAGTCTCTTGTTTTGGGGTCCTAAGGTGTATAGCAGATGCCACTGAACTAAAGCTGTGGATGATACTGACAACAGAAAGAAAAAAACTTAAAATTATATTGACAGGTTGTGCAGATGTGCAAATGCATCCCAGTAGCCCAGTCATATAGCCAGGAATATGAGAAAAGGGTGAGGTACTGTGAGAAAATCTAGACCAGAAGGGCACATCAATATACACTTGTTAACTAATGTTTCATTAATTTTGAGCTTATCTGGAATGCATCTTCCAGCAAACATGAAAAGCAGGGTGATTGCTATGCACATTAATTATCAGACTGGCTACCCTTAATCTTTCTATCCTACCCGATGAGTCATGAATAGACACTTTGTGACTATTAAAATCAATGCAGTTTTACTTGGTGTGACTCATGGTTATGAATTGAGAAAAAAGAAACTACAGGTATACGACCTGTTTAGCTTTTAGTTTATCTCTGTTTAACTTGAACTATCGCAAATAAAAATAATAATATAGGTAATACCCTTGTTCTTAAATGCTCTTAAAAATGAAGTACACCACTGTCAGATAGTCTCCAGCAGAGCTGCAGCTGTGCAAAGCAAATAGTCCAATAATAATATTTAACCTCCTGAACCCTCTTGAAGATACCAGACCTGTCTTAAGCTTGACTTGCATAGGCTTTTCCTCACCAGCTGTTGCTATAAAGTTCTGTTAATTCACTTCAAAAGAAATAATGCAGAGCTCATTCTTTTTTCAATATTTTGATTTGTGATAAACAGGTTTGATAAATTTTGGTTTTCCTATTTTCTCATTTATTTTCCGAAATCTCTCCTCTTTCAATGTTGTTGATGGTCATTCACACAGGACTATGAAGGATTTGTATCTGAGGACTTGGCGTTTACTGAGCAAGTTTTTTGGCAGAAGTTCTAGGAGCAAAACAGCTGTCTATGATGACATGTGCTTATTGATATTCTAGCACTAGAAAAGCAACGTTAACTTTTCAGGGCTAAAAAACTGACTCTGCAGCTCTGAAGCTGAGGAAGATGGTCAGCTTTCCACAGGCATGCTAGAAGTTTAACCAGTTAGCTGTGTTTTTACAAAACTAAAAGGAATATTGTTTTCCACTGCTGTTCTTTTTTTCTAAGGATTTCTGTGTTATAATCGGTTTCTCCACTGATGGAACTAAAGTACTGTATATGAGTCTGGGAATTTCTTAAGTGGAATCATGATGACACTAAGTGGGATCTTCAGTGGGATCACGATCACATTTCTTAAGTGGATCATTTTGTCCCTGTACTCTGCACTGGTGACACCGCAACTTGAGTACTGTGTTCAGTTTTGGGCCCCTCACTACAAGTAAGACATGGAGTTTCTGGAGTGTGTCCAGAGAAGGGCAACGAAGTTGGTGAGGGGTCTAGAGTACAAGTCTTACGAGGAGTGACTGAGGGAACTGGGACTGTTTAGTCTGGAGAAAAGGAGGCTGAGGGGGGACCTTATTGCTCTCTACAACTCTCTGAAAGGAGGTTGTAGTGAGGTGGGTGTTGGTCTCTTCTCCCTGATAACTAGCGATAGGAAGAGAAGCAAAGGCCTCAAGTTGCATCAGGGGAGGTTTAGATTAGATATTAGGAAAAATATCTTTACTGCAAGAGTGGTCGGACATTGGAATGGGCTGCCTCGGGAGGTGGTTGAGTCCTCCTCCCTGGAGGTGTTTAAAAAATATGTAGATGTGGCGCTTCAGGATATGGTTTAGTAGGAATGGTGGTGTTGGGTGGGAGGTTGGACTCGATGATCTTAGAGGTCTTTTCCAACCTATGATTCAAGAGATTCTATGATTCTATGATTCTATGATTCTATGATTCTGTGACTGTCAAAAAGTCTTCAGAGAAATAATCTGGATAAAACTCTTTATGCTTTTCTGATGACAGGCACAGCTGAACTCCTCAATTATTTTTAATTTATATTTTCTATAGTTGACAAGAATTTGCACTGCTAGCCATTAAGCTACAGGGCACAAAATTTGTTAAGATGTTTTGTAGAATGTATTCTAAGATGCTGCTGGAATTGAGCGTGAGTCTATAAACATTTTTATAGGTCATGTAAATATTTATGAGGCGAGCACGATGATCATCCTTGGTAAATGTGGCCAAGGTTAGCAGGGGGTGCAGATGTTCAGTAAAAGATCCAATTTCTGTGTAAGATTTTCTATCAGCAGTGAAATTTCTCATGAAACTAGAGGACTACAGATTTAATTTCCCTGCAGAGACCTTTTATATGTTTATTTTTAGGTGGAATCATGTAATGCTTGCCTCCTATGATACATATAGGCCTTCCATGATGTAGTATTGGGATAAAGAAGTGCCGCTCTGCCTTGTAGAAAAGGAAGCCATCCAGAGCTTTTCTTAGTCTCTTTCTTTTCCTTAACCTCACCACCCAAATCAAAATGTCCTTAAAAGTAGGCTGTCCAAGTGACCTATGTCTGTTTTTGTGGCAGGCTGAGTTTTTTGGGTAGCTTGTACTGAACCCTTCTCAGTAGGAAGAAAATTACCAGCTGCCACTTCTCCAACTGGCACAAGTGCCATGTGGTGCCTGCACAGCTGAGAGCCGCTCCTCCTAGGCCTGAAGGAATGAAAAGAAATACAGGACGTAGAGGAGTCTTTGCAACCCTAGGCTTTCTAGGCAAAATGTGTTCGTGTTGGGCACAGGCCAGAATATGCTGTGTAAGTAGCCCTGACCTATTTTGTCTGGAGTTACACTTCGAATTTTTTTCTTTAAGCTGACAAATTTCATATTGGAGAGAAAAGGAAGAGAACTTGGAATAGTATGAATTTTTGTGGTTTACTTAATTGATTGGCAAATTATTTATGTTAGCTTTTTTGAACTTCACATGTCTTTCTCAGCGCTCTGCTTTGGTAGAATCACTGAATCACAGAATGGTTTGAGTTGGAAGGGACCTGCAACGATCATCTAGTGCAGCCCACTGCCACAGACAGGGGCATCTTTCACTAGATCAGGTTACTCAACGTCGCATCCAGCCTGACCTGAAACATTTTCAGTGGCAGGGCATCCACAACTTCTCCAGGCACCCTGTTCCAGTGTATGACCACAGTCACTGTAAAAAAAATCTTCCTCGTAGCCAATATAAATCTATGCTCTTTCAGTTTAAAAATTTTGCCCTTTGATCTGTCACCAGAAGCCTTAAGCCTATAAATCTATGCTCTTTCAGTTTAAAGATGCTGCGCTTTGATCTGTCACCAGAAGCCTTACTTAGTAAAAAGTACTCTGTCTTTCTCAGAAGACCCCTTTGTATGCTGAAATCTGCAAGGTCTTCCTGGAGCCTTCTCCAAGGCTGAACAGAATCACCGAATCACAGAATCACAAAATGGTAGGGGTTGGAAGGGACCTTTGTGGGTCATCTAGTCCAACACTCCTGCCGAAGCAGGGTCACCTACAGCAGGCTGCACAGGACCTTGTCCAGGAGGGTCTTGAATATCTCCAGAGAAGGAGACTCCACA